>Ga0193729_1001999_pt1 | contig 10275 bp, 9 predicted proteins | sample U1c2metaG_FD_143036 | JGI IMG/M metagenome (GOLD analysis project Ga0193729, IMG submission 143036) | Soil microbial communities from a riparian zone of the East river system, Colorado, United States - U1c2 | ecosystem: Environmental > Terrestrial > Soil > Riparian zone | place: USA: East River... | reverse complement strand
GCCTGCGCCGAGGCCGCGAAAGCGCCGCTCGATCTCGGGAATCAGCTCCTGGTTGATGGCGTCGCCGTAGGGGCCGAGATTGGCGGAGTTCACCGCATAGCTGTCATCGTAGAAGGGATTCGCGTGTTCGATTTCGACCACCAGAAACCGTGGGAAATCTGCGGAAATCCATTTCTGATAGAACGCGTAGGCCTCCTGTTGCTGTATGCGGTTATAGCCTGCCAGGTGAAAGCGCTCGGAGTAATCGGGCGCGAGATGCGGGTCGGGGGGTGTTGTGCGGAATCCTGAAATGTCGTCCGGGTAATGCCCATGGAACACCATGAGCGGATAGTGAGCCTGCGGATGCGCGTCGAAGCCTTTCGGCACCAGGATGTGCGCGCCGATGAAGACGTCGCGCCCCCAGAAGTGCGACAGCAACTCGCTGCGGATGCGGATGTGGCGAATGAACTCGCTGTCGGTTTTCGGTGCAATGGCCGGGATCTGCTGATCGAGAGTCAGCGCGGTTCTCTCCGGATGCGATGCATCCACATGCAGCTTGAGCGGCGTCGAGTACAGATTGCCGGGCTTGTTTGCCCACTGCTGCCCCTCGCCCTTGTCGGGCGGCAGCTTCAACGTCCGTCCGTCCGCAAGATGAAACGTCTCGTAGCGATTGAGAACGGCTTGCACATAATAGTCGCCGCTCGGAATCGCTGAAAGATGTGCGGCCGGCCAGCCGAACGCATTGTCGTTCAGCACGGCGTTGGAACCAGGCGTCAGCCCCTCGACGTTGAGACCGAACAGGTAAGGCGTTGCCAGCGGCTCATTGGCCTCGACATGCAGGCGCGGTTCGCGCGTCAGATCGCGGCTCAACAGCAGAATCACGCGGCCGTCCAGCGCAACGCTGCTCTGCGAAGCCGGAAAACTGACCGCAAATTCCAGCCCTTTGGCAGGCGCGCCCGCCGCGCTGCCGGTTACCGTCCCGATCAACGCCAAAGCCGCCAGCGCAACGACAACTCGCATCGAGTTCTCCTATTTTCCATCCACCGAAAAAACCAAAAGCACATTGTCGGGCGCCCCACCCAAGGCACCGGCATAGCCCGAAATGATGTACATCAATCCGCCTGCCAATACCGGTCCGGCCACATCGAGCGACCCGCCGCTTTGGTCTTTCACGCCATTGATGGTCTGATACTTCTCTCCGGCGGTATCAAAATCCCACACGATCTTTCCGTCATTCGCGTTGTAGGCCCGCAGGTGCCCGTCGATCGTGGTCGATAGCACCAACCCTGGAATCACAGTGGGTGCCGCAGATTGTCCAAGGAGGCATCTTCCGCTGTAGCTGCAGTTCACCTTCGGCGCCGCGGTGTACCACTGTTGATCGCCGGTGGCAGGATCCAGCGCAAACAACCCGGCCTTGCCCTTCGGCGGCGGCATGCCCAAATCAGCGACCGCAACGTACAGTCGCTTGGCATCCGCGGCCATGCCCCACTCGATGCCGCCCAATGCGCCGCCATTGCCCACCTTGTTGCGCCAGATCGTCTTGCCATCGTTGTCCGGGTCCATCCCAAAGGCGACGCCCGATTTCTGACCCGCGAGAATGATGTCCTTGCCGTTGGGCAAAGTGAACAGGATGGGCGATGCGCCGAAATCGTGATCGGGACCTAGTACGGTGGGGCAATTCACCGTGCCTCCCCGATTGCAGCCCATCAAGAAACTGTCGTTTTCCGTAACTTGGTTTCTCCATTTTATCTTGCCGCTCGCAAGGTCCAACGCCATGATGGCGTCGGAACCGTTTTCCTTGATGTCGGTATACGTATCCCCTGTGCCGATGTAGACCAGACGACGCTTGGCATCGATGGTGGGAGCTGACCAGACTGCGGCTCCTGCCGGCCCGTACATCTGCGTACCCGCGGCATTCTTGACGGTCGGCTGCGGCTCCTGCTCTATCGCGTAGGTCTTCCACACGAGCCTGCCGTCCTTGGCGTCGAGCGCGGCCAAGCCGCCGCGAGCTGTGCAGCAGCCGTAAGAGCCGACGCCGCCCGCGGTCTCTTCCCAGGACGAGAGCGGAACATAGAGCAATCCCTGGTACAACACCGGCGCGCCCGTGAGCACGCTGCGCGGATGCTTTTCGATATTCATCTTCCACTGCAATTTTCCGCTGGCTGCATCCAGTGCGTAGACATTGCGCTGGAAGTCGCCGAAATACATCAGATAGCCGCTCGGCGCGCCGCCTTTCAACCGGCCGATCATCGGGGTCGTGCGCACGCCCGCATCCGCATCGAAGCGCCAGTGCATGCATCCGGTCTTGGCGTCCAATGAGTAGATCCGGCCGCTCGAACTCGTGAGGAACAGCCGTCCGCCAACGATGATCGGTTGTCCATAGCGGCCGCCGGTATAGGTCATCGACCATTTCACTTTCAGCCGCGGCACGCCGGCGCTCGACAGGCCGGGATCAGGCTGGAAGCGCGAGTTGCGCGCATCGATGCTCCATCCGTTCCATCCGGGTCCGGAGAGGCTGAAATTTCCGCTCGACGCACACACCGGAGGATCGCCGGCTTGTTCGGTCATGCCGTCGGCGCCCAGATAGGTCGCGATGGCGTGAATATCCTCCTCGCTCAAACCCGCGGCCATGGGCTGCATGACGCCGGTTTTTAACGCCGTCGCGATGTCGTCCGGAAAGCGCCTGGCCAGCGCCGCCTTGGGGGGAGCTCGTTCGACGGCAGGATCGTGGCAGGACGCGCACCGGGCTTTGAACAATGTTTCGCCGTGGGCCACCACCGCGGCGGCCGCGGCGGCAGAATTGGTGCTTGCGGGCCGTTCGGCGATCTCCTGGGCGAGCGCGGCGGGAGCCATCGCAATGGAGGAAACCAAGAACCAGGTTGGTAGACGCATATCCCCCCACGACGCTTTCTTATTGGCAGATCCTACCTTAACGGCAGAATAACGAACTCTGATCGACCATCTGTGGACACTCAACGGCCTTTCGCCTTGGTGATCGTCAGCGGATTGTTCACGCGTCTGTTGATCAGCGTTTTTCTCATGCCCGTGCTGTATGCCCTGGTGGCCCGTCCTCAAGATCGGTTGGAAGTGTGACGAGGAGCCCGTGCGTCCCGGCTAATCTTCTTCCAGCTCCGGGACTTTGGAGTCTACTTCCGTTGCGATTCTGGCCGGGTCGGCGCCTGCCAGCGGATATGACTTCGACCACAAAACCGTACCATCGCTGACCTTGGCCATTTTGATGTTGAGCACTTGCATGGCGGCATCCGCTCCGATGGCGCCGCAAAGAACATATCTGGAATGGTTCAAGCGTCCTTTTTCCACGGCAGCTTTTACATCGGCACAAGGTACGGATTCCGGGCTCAAGCCGACGCGACCACGGTGCGATATGGCCGTTTTTCCGTACACCTGGGCGAATGTGGCATCAGCGAGCTTTGACGCTTCCGTGTCGCCGGCGGGTGCTGTGAACGGCATCGCCAACAGCGGACTTCGTTCGACCGGGGGTTCAGCCGCACCGTCCGAGGTGATGCGGGCAATCTGTCGAGCAAGGTCTGAGATATCTTTCTTGTCCCAGCTACCGTGATATTTGTCAGAAATTGCGTGGAGCTTTTGGGCATCCTCAGACGAGATCTTGGACGACTCGTGACGACGGTCATCCGAGCTGCAGCCTCGCGACAACAATCCGATGCAAAGCCAGACGTAGACGAACCCCCTGACCCATCGGGGCAGCTGATTGAAGAATATCCAGGCGGACTTGCACGCCCAGCCGAACACGTGAAGCCAGTACTGAGCCTTCGACCCAGGCCGCTCAGCTGGAAATTCGGGATAGTGAGGCGGGATCTTCGGCGAGCCGGCTTTGGCCGCCCGCCCCTTGGAAGTAGTCGCGGGTTTCGGAGCCATCGCCTCGCCCGATACCAGCCGGCGACACAATGCTTCCAAGGCAGGCGTCGGCCTTCCGGCCGGAACCCTCAACCATTGAATCGTGAAAAACTTCTCCGGAACACGCGCCCCGGACTGGCTGGTATCGTCGATGACGATGGGCAATAGAAAGGGATGGTCGTCGGCCATGTCGAGAGTTCTCTCGACCGCCAGCCGCCATTCCCGGCGGAAGTACCCCTCGAGCCGTGCCTCCGTCTGCGCCGAGATGAGCGGCATGAAAAAATCACATTCGCGTATCTGCTTGCGGATCTTCTGATCCCACTGTTCTCCGCCGCCCAGCTCGCTTTCGTCGTACCAGACCTCGAGACCGAAGGCCGGGAGCGCATCCCTTAGCGCTCGGGCCGCCTCGCGATCCGCAGAGGCGTAGCTCAAAAAAACCGTGAGTGGGCGGTTGGAATTCAATGCTTCTACGTCGGGCACTGTATCTGTACGTCCGTAAGTTTCGCTGTAAGTGTACCGTAAACACCCGTAAGTGCTTGAATAGCATATTGCGCACAATATTTGTACACCGGGCAAATGAAGGTTTTTCGCCATAATCCGAACCAAGCGCGGATTGCCTGTGTGCTGCGTGCCAAATACCAGCGCTGGATTTGACAGCCAACACCGGCCGCGATAGCGTCAAACGCACTTGACATGAAGCTCACGGAAGGCCATCGAAATAAAGAAATCCAGGACGGGTCGAGCCAATCCGGCATCGCTGCGCCGATCACCCGCACTTTTTTGCCAAGAGGTCAGAAAATGAAACTTGTCGCCGCCCTCGCCCTTGGATGCCTGATGTCCGCGGCTCTCCCGAGCATTGCCGAGGATCAGCCGCCACCGGAGCAGAACTCCGTTCGAAAGCAAATCAGCGAACTGAAGTGGATCCGCGGACCGCAGCAGGTTCCGCTATTCGGCAATTCAACCCTCGACTTGCCCGCCGGTTACGTCTTTCTGAACCCGGCCGAGACCGCCAAACTCGAGACGATCACCCACAATATCGGCGGCGGAACCGAATATTTTCTCGCGCCCGAGGACCTGCATTGGGGGGCCCATTTCAGCTTTAAAGACGATGGGTACGTCAAGGACGATGAGAAGATCGATGCACCGAGCTTGCTTCAGAGCATCAAAGACGGTACCGCAGCAGCCAATAAGATTCGACGTGAACGCGGTTGGGACGAGATGGAGGTCGTGGGTTGGCAAACATCGCCTCACTACGAGACCCAAACCAATCGCCTCGAATGGGCCGTGACCGGCAGGGACCTGAAGTCCAATGTTGAAGTGGTCAACTTCAACACCCGCATTCTGGGGCGCGGCGGTGTGATGTCGGTCGTGCTCATAGCCGAACCTCAAGACCTATCGGCGGCTACGGACGAGTTCAAATCCACGCTGGCGGGATTTTCGTATTCCCCCGGTCAGCGTTATGCCGAATACAGGCCCGGCGATAAAGTCGCGAAATACGGCCTGGCGGCGCTGGTGACCGGCGGCGCCGCGGCGATTGCCGTGAAGACCGGCCTGTGGAAGGTCATCGTGGGCGCAGCCGTGGCCGGATGGAAATTTATTGCAGCTGCATTTGTTGCGCTGTTCGGCGGTATTGCCAGACGCTTCAAAAACAAGTCTGCCTAATCCGTTGTCGTACGAACTTGAACTGCTCATCCTCGCGGTTATTTTCTATCTATATGATTCAAGCGTTTTACTGTATTCCAACGAAGCCATTTTGACCTGCGACAGCGCTCGGCGATGGTCGGCGAGAACCGGCTGGATAGGATTTGTATTGGCCGGCCGCTCGCTGTGCTTGCTCAATCCATTCACTCCGTACCGGCCCTCATTCAGGCTTAGCTGGGATTTCAATCGATTGGAGCCTGAGGCCAAAGATCGAGAGTGGCCGAAGCGCGCCCAGGAATTCAAGGGCATCGCGCCGCTGACCGTGACGGCGGGGATCGCGCTGTTCCTTCTCCTGCCGGTGGGAATGTTTACCGAGCTCGGCCGGTATGCCGTCATTTCTGCTGTAATCTTGTTGTACGGATCGATTCTCCTGGCTTTGTTTCAGTTGCGCCGACAAAGGATCCTGGCGGCAGCAGGCCGTAGGCACTTTTGGGGGTTTGCGTTCGAGTGCCTGGCGTGCCCCCCGTTCGCAGTGAATATGGTACGACGCATCACGCTGGCAGACCGGATCATGGAGCCTGTACCGCTGGCTGCCGTGCGGCTGCTCGATGCTGATCGCTGGGCGGAATTGCGCAACCGATGCATTTCACGGATCGACGAGGCCATACAGCGGGTGGGGGAAAACTCAGACGAGCAAAAAGCGCTGGAGGCGCAGAAACGGCGTTTGAGCGTGCTGGTGCCAAACGAATGACACTCATCGAAATTGCAGTCATTGTATTTGGGGTGTTCGCCGGCTACTGGGTCGTCAGCAAGCTGTTCTTTCCGCCTCCAAAAATAAATGCGCAAATCAACAGCGTTGCGCCGCCGGACGCTCTCCCGCGGTGGAACGACATTCTGCAGGTTTCCGCTTCGGCGAGCGCCCCTGAGATCCGCGACGCCTACAAGCACCTCATCTCCAAATACCATCCGGACAAAGTCGACAGCCTGGGTCAGGAATTGAAGGACCTCGCCGCGCAAAAGTCGCAGGCAATTACGGCTGCATATCAAGAAGGCATGCGAGCGCGCGGGGAAGTGCCGTGAAAGCGCTATTGGCACTATTGTTTGCGGGCAAGCTCGGCAAGATTCTCCTCTCGGGGGGATCCATGCTCATTTCCATTGCGGTGTACGCCCAGCTTTTCGGCTGGAAATATGCCGTAGGATTTGTCTTGCTGCTGCTATGCCATGAAATGGGCCACTACATCGCCGCCAGACAGAGGGGCCTGGAGGTGGGGCTTCCGACCTTCATCCCATTCGTCGGCGCATGGATCAGTCTCAAAAATCAGAGCTTGAACGCCGAAACAACCGCCTTCGTCGGGTTGGCTGGGCCGCTGCTCGGCAGCACGGGCGCCCTTCTCGTCTACCTGGTGGCGCTGCAGTACCAGAGTCATTGGTTGCTGGCCATTGCCTATGCGGGATTTGTGCTCAACCTATTCAATCTCATTCCCGTCGTTCCGCTCGATGGCGGCCACGTGGTTGCAGTTGTTTCACCGAAAATCTGGATTCTCGGAATTCCCTTGCTGGTCGCGCTGTATCTTTGGCGCCCCAATCCATTGCTGATCATCGTCACGATTCTGGCGCTGCCCAAAGCGTGGGCGGCATTGCGAGGCAAAGTGCCGGTACGCCCCGAATCGGAACTTGCCAGCAACAGTTTAAAAGCACGTTTCGCCGCAGAATATCTGGGTCTGGTTTGTTTTTTGACGCTGATGGCGTTCGAAGTGCATTCACAAATTTAAATCATGATCGGCGAATCGTCGGCAATGCGTGATAAATGCTGCCAAGGGTTTGGACAGCACCTTTTCCCGATGGTGAATCAAACTGAATTGTCGCGACAGCCGCGGCAATTGGGTGGAAAGTATCGCGAGCCGCTTTCCGATGACAAGCTCTTGCACGACGCAGCGCGATAAGCAGCTCAACCCCAAGCCTTCCGCGACCGAGTATTTAATTGCCTCGGAACTGCCGAGTATCATCGCTGACTGGATGTGACGTAGGTGCGGCAACAGCGCTGCCTCCACGGCCTCTCGAGTTCCGGACCCGTGCTCTCTGAGCAACCAATGGGCGCCGCGCAACTGGTTTGCGGTCAGCTTGCGATGCTTCGCGGCTTTTGCCAAAGAATGAGCCGGCGCAGCCACGATGACGAGTTCGTCTTCCAACCAGGGGAGTACCTGGACGTCGGATTCGTGGCAGGGTCCTTCGATCAGCCCCATGTCGGCTGCAAAATCTCTCACCGCCGTGACGACATTCAGCGTATTGCCAATCTGCAGTTCCACCCGTGCCTGCGGATGGTTCTCGCGAAATCGCGCCAACACGGCCGGCAGCAAGTAATTGCCGATCGTCGTGCTTGCGGACACACGCAGGTCAATGACCAGTCCCCGATCGGCAGATTGAAACGAGGCTTCGATGCCGTGCGCGCCGTCCAAGACCGCCAGCGCAGCGGGCAACACCGCCCGTCCGTTGTCGTTGAGGATGAGGCGCTTGCCCACCCGATCGAACAAGCGCGCGCCCAGTGCGCGCTCGAGTTCGTTCAAGGCCGCGCTGGTTGCCGATTGCGACAACGGCAGACTCGCGGCGCCCACGCTGGTGCTGCCGTGGATGGAAATCGCGCGAAAGATTTGCAGTTGGCGCAGGGTCAGTTGCATGTCGCAGTGATATTAAGCTGTTTTATCGATTGATTATACATAAACAATCTGTTTTACCAGTAGATATACTTAGTCCATAGTTGGGGCGAATGATTCCAGCAACGAACCCGGGCTTTGATTCTTCCGCGGGACGCCGGCCCAGCCGCTGGGAAGGCGCAGTCAATCGTCTGCCTGGTATCGCGTTGGTGGGCGCATTGGCGATCATGGCCATCGAACTCGGTAAGATCGGTTGGCTGCAAGCAAATGGGATCAGCGCGCTCACCGTTGCGATTGTGCTCGGCATGATCGTCGGCAACACTTTGTATCCGCGCATTGCATCGGCGAGTTTGAGCGGCGTGAATTTTTCCAAGCAAACCTTGCTGCGCGCCGGAATCATTCTGTACGGACTGCGATTGACGTTTCAGGATATTGCCAATGTGGGTCTTGCCGGCGTGGCGATCGATGCTTGCGTGTTGAGCAGCACCTTCGCGCTGTCCTGGTGGGCAGGCACCCGTCTCTTGGGGCTTGACCGGCGAACGGCGATGCTCATCGGCGCAGGCAGTTCGATTTGCGGCGCTGCAGCGGTGATGGCTGCGGAACCGGTGGTGGGCGGGCGCGCCGGGCAGGTTGCCGTGGCCGTCTCGACCGTGGTCGTTTTCGGAACCTTGGCGATTTTCCTGTACCCCGCCCTTTTCCATCTGAACGAGCACTTTCAATTTCTCTCAACGTCCCCCAGGGCGTACGGCATATTCGCCGGCTCCACGGTTCACGAGGTTGCCCAGGTGGTCGCCGCCGGACGCGCGGTAAGCGATACCGCCGCCAATGCAGCGGTGATTACCAAAATGGTGCGTGTCATGATGCTGGCGCCGTTTCTTGTCATCCTCTCCGCTTATTTGTCGCGCAGCCCTGATCGAAGCAAGAACATCTCGTCCAACGATGCTCAGTCGGCGCGGCGCATCGTCATCCCATGGTTTGCGCTCGGCTTCGTCGCAGTCGCGGCTGTGAATTCCCTGGCGGTACTGCCCAAGACGGCAGTCGGCGCCGCGGTTGACCTCGATACGGTGATATTGGCGATGGCCATGGCGGCGCTCGGGGTTACCACCCATGTGTCCGCGATCCGCACCGCGGGAATCAAACCTCTCGCGCTCGCCGCGCTGCTGTTTGCCTGGTTGGTGCTCGGCGGAGCAGCGATCAACGCCGGGGTCAGCGCGATATTCGTTTGAGCGCCGCAAGGGTGCCGTCGGTTGCGCTCTCCACACGAGACGCGCATGCTGAATCATTCGCCGTTAGCGGCGCAAATAAGCAACGCGACCTCACCAAGAGAGGCGCCCTATAAATCTAAATTCGGGGGATCACAATGCAAACCATATTCAAAACTCTACTGGTCGGAGCCGTCATTGCAATCGGGTCAGGCACGGCGCTTGCGGCGGACGCCGTCGCAGGGACGTGGAAACTGAATCTCGCGAAATCGACCTTCTCTCCCGGCCCGGCGCCCAAGAGCCAGTCGCGAACTTACGTCGAATCCGCACAAGGCATGACAGTGACGGTAAAGACGACGGCTGCGGACGGCAAGGAATCCACCACCACCATAGTCTTCAAGGACGATGGCAAATCCTACCCCGTCAGCGGCAACCCTGACTTCGATGCCGTATCCGCCAAGCGGGTGGATGCGTTGACCCTCAACAGCACCCAGACGAAAGCGGGCGCGACCGTCGGTACCGCGGTGCGTAGCGTGTCGAAAGACGGCAAGACTCTGACGTTCACGCAGAAGGGCACGCATGCGAACGGCGAGAAGTTCGAGGATGTGTCGGTCTACGACAAGCAGTAGCCGCTGAGTCGGTAGGCGAAGGCTGGGCAACTGGCCCGAGCTCAATTATTGGGGCGGCGCATGCGCGGCCCCTTTCCAGTCTATGAGCACGCAAACCGAGGCCATGATCAAGCGATCATGGCCTCGTGCATTGGAACGGAACTCCTATCAACTATCGATCGTCAGAATCGCGTCCAGCGGCAGCGGGTACCGAGGGAGTGACGGCGACGCGAGAGCCTGATAGAACCCACGCTCTCTGGCTTGGAGAGAAACGCGGCGCGAGCAAGCCATCGTTGATCTCGCGCGTAACGGCAAAAC
>Ga0193729_1001998_pt1 | contig 10278 bp, 13 predicted proteins | sample U1c2metaG_FD_143036 | JGI IMG/M metagenome (GOLD analysis project Ga0193729, IMG submission 143036) | Soil microbial communities from a riparian zone of the East river system, Colorado, United States - U1c2 | ecosystem: Environmental > Terrestrial > Soil > Riparian zone | place: USA: East River... | reverse complement strand
CGACGCCTCCAAGAAGGCAAAACACGACGCGAAGCAAACCGCTGCCTCAAGCGCTACCTCGCCCGCAGCCTCTACCGCCTACTCGAACACGGAGCGCCCTCGGCCACTTGACAAACATAGAAGCATCGCTGGCCCAGTCGGCGGTCCTGTCTTACGGTCCACTCGCCCCAATCACGAAATCGCTCTTTGCGTCTGTGTAGCCCACTCGGTCGTCGCGGAACCTCACGGCGAGCTCTCGCTTCAAGGCCTCGTATTCCTCCGCGAGTGCTGGATTTGCCCGAAGCCCGTCACGGAACGCGAGCTGTGCTCGCAGCTCCTCGCTGTCAGTCGGAGACACGTACAGGTGATGGCCACGCTCGCCTTTCGGAACCTCGAACGCATCTCTACCCTCAACGCCGAGATTGCCTTGATGGACGTAGCCAATCGCCACGAGTCGCTCGACCGCGGACTGCAAGTCCTGGGGTTCGACGACGACGACCAGGTCGATCACCGGCTTCGCTGCCAAGCCCGGCACAGCGGTTGAACCGATGTGCTCGATCGCGACCGCTATGTCACCGACGGCAGCAGCTGCACGAACTCGGAGCCGCTCGAACTCAGCCGGCCACATCGGATCGGATTCCACGATGATGATCGGGTCCGGCACAAGCCGAGCCTAGTGATCTTGCCCACAAGACGGCTTAGCTCGGGGGACATTCCCGAACACTGGCGCAGCCGACGGCAGCGAGGTTCTCTAACCCCTTCTTTGCCCCGCTGTTCGGCCCGATCCCAGTCGGCGGTAAGTCGAAGGACTGATTGGAGTCGCGCGGGGCCTGTCTAGGCGTCGTGCTGACGGAGGAACTCCGCCGACTTGGGCGGACCTTGCGTAAACCCGGCTTCCTGAAAGATCGCCGGGACCTCGGGGTCCGAGGTGAAGCTCTGCCAGCCCGCCTCGTCCCAGTCGAAGATCGCCCAAACCCGGTCGCTCTCATTTGGATCCCGAAAGACGTGCGCCCCCTTGCAACCGTGCTGCTTTCGCTTCTCAGCGCCCTTGGTTGAGAAGGTGTTCCAGAAGCGGTCGAAATCCCCGATCTTTGCCGTTGCCAAGACCATTGTCTCCTCCTATGTCGGAACGTGTTGTTGCGCCGTCCACCCTACGCCACATCACGAGAGATGGTTCGAAGTGCAGCTCGGGTGACATTCCCGAACGCTCGCCCAGTCGAGAGGGCAAGGTTAGGGTGGAACGTGTGGCGGTGACCGCGCGGACTGTCGAGTTGCGCTCGATCGCTCAGGCGATCACGGACGCGCTGCCGACGATTGTGGTGGAGGTGGTGCTCACGGGGAGTGTGTCTCGCGGGGTCGCGGATGAGATTTCCGACATCGAGATGCTGTTGGTGGCTGAGGAGGAGCTCGACCTCGACGACTGCTTTTCGTTCGCTGCGAGTTGCGGGCTTACGAGCCTCGGGACATGGGGACAGCAGGGTGGGCCGACGAAGCGTGTTTCGGGTTACTGCGAGGGCGAGCCGATCGAGCTGATCTGGTGGTCGCTTGCAAACGCGGAGGCTGCGATCGACGCCATCTTCACCGGCGATCTTCCGGGACTGCCGACGCGATCGCACTTGGCGTCGCCCTACGGACATCGGGGCTGCTGGCGGGGTGGCAGGAGCGCCTTCGCCACTATCCCGACGAACTCGCGAACCGTCGAATCGAGGACGCTGCTCTCAAGTGGGGCGGGTTCCATGCCGCAGGTGTGTTGACGCTCCTGCGACCGGGGGAACGGCTCGCGCTTTTGGAGTGGATGGTTGATGATGCCGCTCGCGTGGTTCGCATCGTGTTCGCGTTGAACGGAGTTTGGCAACCGACACTGAAGCGGCTAGGGGATCGGGTTGCCGCACTGAGCGACAAGCCTGAGCGCATGGCGGAACGGATCGAGGAGGCGCTGACAGAACCCGATCCTCGCCGTGCTGTGCTCGTCATGACCGAGCTTCAACTTGAGACGCTCTCACTCGCACCGAAAGGGCCGAACGTCGACCGAGCGCGAAAGTGGCTGAGTGACGGTCGCGAGATCCTGCTTCCACAGCATCCGCTCAAGTGACATTCCCGAACACTGGCGCAGGCCTCAGTCCTCGGTCTAGGCCGCGCTACGGGAGGGATCGGAACGCAATCAATCGGCCTCCGACCGAGCACCGGACGCGCTCGACGTCGTCGCGGTAGTCGTAGCGACAGCGGTAGGCGCCGACCGAGCACGTACTCGCGCCAGCCCCATTACACCGCCGAGTCGAGAAGTAGCGTACGAAGGTAGTTCGTGCGCGACCGCAGGTGAGGGATCGAGTCGCACGGAGGTACCAGCCTTTACCGAAACTCTGGAAACCGCACGAGCGGGTGGAAGGCTGCGCGGTCACATTATTGGTCGGGCGGTCGCCGCTGCAGCCGGCGAGCACCACGCAGAGAAGTCCAGCGCACGTTGCAAGCGTCACCCTCACACCTCGAGCTTGCCTTTTCTGGCTAGGCCCGTCGTCGCTCCGTCGGGGGACATTCCCGAACACTGGCGCAGCCGACTACGAGCCGCCAGCGGCGCTCTCCGCGCGCGCGGCAAGGACCGCGACGATCTTCGAGGCGCTCGGGACCAAAGCACGCGGCGCGAGATACAGAGTCGTCGTTGTCCGTCCATCGACTACGTACACGTTCTCGCCTACGTAACGGACTGCATCCGAGCCCCCGCTGGTGGCCATCCGAAAGACGAGAACGGTTGCCCGCGCCCCGCGGCTCGTCAGCGGCGCTCGATTCAGCACGCGTGTCGACTCCTGCTCCTTTCGGCGGCGCAACAGCTTCACTACTTGAGGATTGAGCGGCAACGAAGCACCGATCGCTGGCAGGGCGCTGAGCGTCCGTTCGTAGGCCTCGGTTGCCGATGCCGCGGTACGGAAGACGCTCGTTCGCACCAAGGCGTCGGCCGAGCCCTTAGCGAACAAGGAGTGGACGCACGCCGTCGCCTCCGTTGGGCAGCTCCGACTCACGAGCCCTGGCACCCTTCGCCACCCGCGTCCGAGATCGCTCGCGCGCAGCGTCACCAGCTCGGCTTTCCCCAGATCAGCGGCGCTTCTGTGCCCGCCGCACCCCGAAAACGCCGCTACCGCAAGGACAGCAAGAGAAGCCGAGGCGAGGCAGCGCGTCACGTAGGCATGATCTCGGCCCATCGCCGGAAGTCCTTTACCCGCTCGATCGCCCAAACGGCACAGACGGCCCAATCCAGCTCCCCTTCCTGCCGACACCGGCCCTACGAGTCGGACCACGCCAGGGGACATTGCCGCACGCTGGCCCACGTCAGCAGCTGATCACCCCACCGGCGGCCTGTCGACTCGGATCAGTCGAATCGGGTGACGCGCACGTCTGCGCGTGTGTTATCCGCGGAGAACCTCGCGATCACGTCCAATGCGATGCGCCGCGCTTCTGTGGGATCCCGAGCAAGTGGAGCATTGAACAGCAACTGATTGTCTCGGAAGAGGACGCGGCATTGACATCCATTGGCTCGCGCGAATGCGACGAATCGCTCCACCTCGCTCGCGGGCCGAACTTCGAGTTCCATGCAAGAAGCATAGGGCCGTACCTCAGAGACGGCCGAAGCCGCTCGGAGGACATTCGTGAACGCTGGTCCAGCCGAGTTTCCCCTTCTCTGGAAGTCGACCCAGCCGTGACGTGGGTGACATTCCGGAGCTCGAACGGCTCGTCGACGTGGACGACCTCGGCGCTCTCCTCGCGGCGTGGAGCTCTGCTCGCTCGTTCAGACCACCGCAGGTGCGATCCTCTCGCGAATGAAGGCTGACTCCATCGACGTTTCCCAAGTGGTCACGAAACGGTGAACGCGGTCGAACCATTTCTGATCGACATCCCGGAGCACCAACTCGGCGACCTGCGAAGCAGGCTCGCCCGCACCCGGTGGCCGACCCCGGTGGCCGTACCAGCGTGGGACGACGGAACCAGTCTCGACTATCTGCGAGACCTCTGCCGCTACTGGGAGCACGACTTCGATTGGCGCAAACAGGAACGCAAGCTGAACGCCCTTCCACAGTTCCGGGCGACGGTCGACAAACTCGGCATCCATTTCGTCCACGCGCGTGGGAACGGCCCTGAGCCGTTCCCCCTCGTACTCACACATGGTTGGCCGAGCTGCTTCTTCGAGCTGGCGAAGCTGATCCCGTTGCTGACGGATCCGGCGGCGCACGGCGGCGCCCCGGCGGACGCCTTCGACGTCGTCGTTCCGTCACTTCCGGGCTTTGGCTTTTCAGATATTCCGCGGGAGCCGTTCGCGTCGTTGCGCGTGCCGCAGATCTGGACGGAGCTGATGCGGGGGTTGGGGTACGACCGGTTCGGCGCGCACGGCGGCGACCTCGGCGGCGGCGTCACCGCACGTCTCGGACAGTTCCACCCCGACGCAGTCGCCGGGATCCACGTCACGAACGTCTACGGCGAGGTGTCCCACGGATCCGCAACCGACGAGGAACGCAGCTACCTCGCCGCAGTCGAAGAGTGGGAACGGACCGAGGGTGCGTATGGCGCCATCCAGGGGACGCGGCCGCAGACGCTCGCGGCTGGGCTCGCGGATTCGCCGGCGGGACTTGCGTCCTGGATCGTCGAGAAATACCGGGCGTGGTCCGACTGCGGAGGCGACATCGAGAGCGTGTTCAGCAAAGACGACCTTCTGACCAACATCACGATCTATTGGGTGACCGGCACGATCGGTTCCTCCTTCCGCCCGTACTGGGACAGCCGAAACAACGCGAGCCCACTGCCGTGGGTCCCGATCGAGGTTCCATGCGGAGTGGCCGTGTTCCCGCGCGACATCGCCCGGCCCCCACGGTCCTTCGCCGAGCGCTCCTACAACATCACCCGCTGGACCGAGATGCCTCGAGGTGGACATTTCGCCGCGATGGAGCAGCCCGAGACTCTCGCCGCCGAGATCCGAGCGTTCTTCCGTTCGCTCCGCTAACGAGATCCCTTGCCGAGCGGCGTCGGCTTGTTGGGCGCGCGTCGGGGGACATTCCCGAACACTGGCGCATCCGAGCGACCCGTTCATTCGTTCCTGTTCAGCCGCTCCGCGCTGCTCCAAGGGTTGGCTCGAAGGGTGAAACAGTGAGCGTCGAGCCGGGGTCTCCTTTCCCGCAGTAGTCGAGCCTTCTGTACGGATCCGTGATCTTGATCGAGGCGGCCGCTACGCGTCTAGCACGCGGTAACCCGATCCTCACCGTCGTTGCTGAGCGCAGGCCGCCGAGGTCGCACCGGTAGTGGTTCAGGAGGACGAACGCGGCTCGGACTGGACGAACGACCACGCGCGCTGGACCCTGGGACGTGATCATCTGATCGCCGCCGTGCCTGATCGCGAAGGGGATCGGCCCCGCTCGGTCGTACGACGTGACTTTCGGATAGCCATTGACCACGCAACTCTTGGCCCCCCGATTGACCAGACGCAGAGCAAGCGTGTGCTGGCCCGTCTCTTCACTAATTTGTGGTCCGAACGCCAGGGCGAACTGCGACATTCGGCAGGTCGCCAGCGGCGCCGACCCGGCCACGCCATTACTCGCGGCGAGGTAAAGCAAGAAAAGCAGTCCGCCGGCCAGCGTGCCGACCTTGCTGATCATGAACCAATCATGAACTCCAGAGCCTGACGTCGGGGAAATTGCCGCGCACTGGCTCGCTGGAGCGCACTGCCACCGTGCCGTCGGCACCTCTTCAGCCGAGCGCGAACCCTAACGCACGGGGCGAACAACTCAAACGAGAAGAACGACGAGAGCGACGACGAACGCTGCCGTCGCCACAGCACAGATGCCCACGAAGACCATATGGAGGGTGCTGAGCGTCTTTGGGCTCAGATCATCAGGCGGAGCGCCGGTCAGAAGAGCCATCGCCCATCGCAGCACATTCCGCATGGCCCGAACTAAAGCGTTTCGCAGATCGAAACGCTAATCCGCCGTGCCTCCACACCCGATGTAACTGCTAGATGGATGCCTCAGACTGGACCGCGCTAGGTGTACTTCTCGCACTCGGAACCGCGGTTGCCGTCCGTTTGCGGGCGTGGAAGCGGCCTCGTGCCGTCATCGTGGTTGGCGTGTTGATCACGTTCGGTGTGATCATCGGCGCGCTGATCGGATTGATCCTGGCTGGAATCGACTCAATGTCCTCCACCGCTCTCTGGCTCCTGCCGCTCGCCCTGATCGGGTTTGAGGTCTACCGTTGGCGCCGCCGACGTCGGCTGCGACCGTGATCTAGCGCCACCCGAATTGGAACATTCGGAGGCCCGTATCCCACGGCCCTCAAGGCACATTCCCGAACACTGGCCCGAGCGACCGTGGGGTCAGTGGAACAGCTCTCGCTGCTCGTCGAACTCAAGTCACGAGCGAGGAACGCATCCGCGGCTCGCGTATAGGCCGCCGAACCCGCTGCGGTTGATGAAGCCGAACCCGACCGGCTTGCGAGTCGCGTATGAGCGAACGGCGATGGACGCGGCAAACCTGCGGCGATCCCAGACGGCGCGTGCCCGGATGAGCAGTTGCCCACGCGCAATACACGTGAACCCGTGCAGCCGGTCCGGCGGCCCCGGAAGCCCCACGTGGCTCAAAGGTACGAAGGTGCTCGTTTGCCGACATCGGTTTTGATCGACTAAGACCCCCTTCTGCTGGTTTTGGTATGTCGCGGCAAGGATGTAGGCCAAGGCGGTGCCGTGGTTTGCGTTGCCGGTCACTACCCCGAGCGAAGCTGGATAGGTGTTAGGCCCCGTGAAATTCGGGCTGTAGCTAAGGAAGAAACCGCTCATCCCGTGCAGTTCCCGAACGGTGCAGACGACCGTCGAGTCCTGAACGGTTTGCAAGAGGCTATTTCCGGCAAACGCCGACTCGCCTCCTACACGACCCACGAGCGGGCTGCCGACGAAGAACACGACGACCGCCGCAAGCAGGGAGGCAACCGTGATTCCGCCGAGAACACGCATTCGCACCTTCGCCCGTCGACCGCGTCCACTACATGACCAACCGCGCCAATCTACCCGGCGTTCTGCCCGGGATATGTCTTCGCAAACGGACGCTGAGGGCCGGAGCCGTCAACGGACATTCCCGAACACTCGCGCAGGTGACGGCCCGACCCGCTAGAAGGGCACCTCTTGACCGCTGATTGGAGTTGGCGCAGGTTGAGCAGGTGAGGAGATTCATTGCCGTCGCGCTTGCCGCCCTTCTCGTGGGGGCTTCACTCGTGTTGACGCTGGGTTCCGCAGCCAAAGCGGACAGCCCTTCGACAGCCCAGGCGCGTCGAACCTGCGTCGACCGGTGGAACCAGGGGAACATGCTGGGCTGGGGGCCGACGCTGGCCAGCGTCTCGATCCGGCGGCTCGACGCTCGCGAACGGGCCGAGCTTGGCTTCCCTGCTCAGGCTGCGCCGCACTGTACGGTCTCGGCCGCGGTTTACGGCCCGCCGGATCCGCGGACCGGATGCTCTGGTGGGATGGTGATGCCCGGACATGCACATGCCTGCGTGTACAAGCAGAGCACGTGGGTTTGCGTCCTGAACGTTAAAGGTGCCTACGACTGCCCTCTTCGCCATGAAGGTGATGGGCCGCTCAGGAACGAGAACGGCGTGATCGATGAGCACGGCGGGCTCATGCTCTCTCGTCCTCTACAGGGCACGCACATGACACCGCCGCTCGTCTGGCAGCATCGCTATCCCCACATCGACGGCTACATCCTTCCCTGGATGAATACGGGCAAGCTGCGCCAAGGCTTGACACTGATCGGCTTCGGCGCAGCTCGACAGGTCAGCGGCACATGTGTTCGCGGCTCCGAGCTGATGTTCGATAAATCCGCGCTCCGCTGCTATCACAACGGCTGGTTTGATCCCTGCTTCGGACCCACGCGGGACTGGAACCGTCGCGGAGTGGTCGTGGCCTGCGGAGCATCCGGATGGACAACGTTCACCCGATTTGTCGTTAACCGACGTTCATAACGACCACGACGGCAGCAGTAGTGGATTTCGGGTCGGCGCCCTCATGTGACATTCCCGAACACTCGCGCAAGCGAACTCACTCGGGGCTCCCTCGCGCGGCGGCGGTACCCTGCGCCCGGTCGACTGCGTCCATCACCGATCGCGAGTGCCCAGACTTCTCCCAGAACCGTGACGGACCCCTAACCTGCGCTTTACCGGCCGTCGCGAGGATCTGGGCTTTAGCGCACTCGGACCAGAGGTTGGTGTCACATGACGTTTCGACAGTTCATCATCCTTGTCGCGGCAGCGCTTGTCGTGGCTTTAGGCGCCGCTCGTTTTGCCACGGGTGCCAGCGCGCCGCCTTCCCTTGAGTCGTGGGCTGATACGACGCACGGATGGCGTCTAATAGGTAGGCAGAGCCAGTTTGGCGCGTGGCCGGCGATGCAGGCGACGGACAACGGCGGTCGTACCTGGCGTACGGTGAGGCGGCAACCAAGCTGGGGAATCACCGAGATTCAACGCACTACAGCCACGGACGGCGTCATCTTCATTCGGCGCCCCCGGAAACCCGTGCTTGCGACGACGAGCAGCGGGCGGCGATGGACCGCGATCCCGATCGTGCCGCGCGGCTTTCCTGTTGAAGCAAGCGGACGTGACCTCTTCTGGGTCAACGAGCAGGAGCCGAACAGTCATCGACAGCTCTACCGGATGCGGAATGCTCTGCTCGGCGAGACGCGAACCGCAGTTGTCGCCGCGCTGCCAGAGGGCTGGAGATTCGAAACGCTGCGAGCTGTCCCGGGCGGTGTCGCCGCGATCGCCAATAAGTTTGCATCCAATTCCCAGTTTTCGTTGGTCGTTTACCGGAGCGGAACGGCGCAAACGTTTTCGATCGCGCAGGCAACTAAGGCGCTGATCTGCCCAGACACCGTGCACACGTTCGCGATTGAATGGCCCGTGATCACGATCGTGGTGGATGAGGCGTTGTCCAATCCTGGCCCGCTCGGAGCGTGCATGTTTGGGTCTGGCACGGTCGCGTTTATCTCGCCAGACGGCGGCGTGACCTGGACCGAGTCAACGGTCAACTAGGTCTGCTGCGCGACGCCGACAGGCCCAGCCCGCCGGATGCAGCCGTGCGATGGGCGCGCACATTCGTCCGCACGATCCGGGCACCCTGAGCACTCGGGGGACATTCCTGAACTGTGATTGTGTTGCTGTCCCATGCGAACGGTTATTCCTTGGTCGACTCAGTTCAACTCGAACCTGCCGGGCCTCGGGAGAGGAAGCAGCTTTTCGGCAGCATCGTTCTTTCGCTTGCTGCCCAGCCCGAGCGCCGCGGCCTTGAGAGTCGGATGGCCGGCCAGACACTCAAGATGCTCGGGGCTGAGGTGAGCTGACTTCACGAGGAACAGTTCTTCAAGGGAGGGTGCGGTAAGCAAGGGCGAAAGGTCGGTCAGGCTCTTCAGGCCCTCGATGTCAATCCGTCGCAGGCTGGTCATTCGGCTCATGTCAGGGAGCCGGTCGACTCGTGGGAGGTCTTGGAGGAACAGGTACTGCAGGTTCGTCAGCTCTCCCACAGGGGAGATGTCCTCCAAGCCGCGGATCATCCATAGCTCGAGATAGGCGAGCCGGTCGAGTTGGGGCAAGAGTCCGAGATCACGCGTGCCGCCGAGCTTGATGTCAAGCGAGCGAAGTTTTCGCAGCGGTATGAGGATCGACAGATCGGGGAGTGTGATTGATCGGAGAGTCAGGTTCTCGAGCATCGCGAGACCGCTGATCACCTCGATGTCCTTCTTGGGGCCTTCGACGTAGAGGCGCCGGAGCAATTGAAACCGGCTGAGTGGTGCGAGGGACAATCGTCGCTGCGTCTGGCCAACAGACAGGTCGACCACGTCGTCGGGGAGGTAACGGAGGCCGTCAATGTCTTCGAAGGGGCGGTAGCGAAGCTGGTCAGCGTGGAAGCGTGTGAGCTCCGGGAAGAAACGAAGGAACTCGAGGTTGGCGATTGTTCCGTCGTAGCCCCCGTAGGCTCTGAGTGCGACGTCAGGGCGGTCTCTCATCAGATCGGCTAGGCGCAGCAGGTCCCGTTCAGACGGAAGACTGTTGAACTGAACGAGCTCACACTGCGGCTCGAGGGGACGAAGCATCTCCCGAGTCATTGGCGGTCTGACCTCTCGGACCCCGGGGGCAGGCGCACACACTCGCCGATCCTAGCCCGCAATGCGACCAACGCTCGGGGGGCATTCCGGAACTGTGAGTGTGTGAGCAGTCCCGTCTGGGGCGTTTGTCAGGTTGGTGTCGGTGCTCTTTGTTCGTGACTCGATTTCGGAATGACTCCGT
>Ga0193729_1001997_pt1 | contig 10279 bp, 10 predicted proteins | sample U1c2metaG_FD_143036 | JGI IMG/M metagenome (GOLD analysis project Ga0193729, IMG submission 143036) | Soil microbial communities from a riparian zone of the East river system, Colorado, United States - U1c2 | ecosystem: Environmental > Terrestrial > Soil > Riparian zone | place: USA: East River... | reverse complement strand
CAAGCCCGCCGGAGTCCCAGACGCTCGCGTTCCTCGTCCATCCGGCGATTCCGCCGCTTTTCTTCGAGCGCCAATGACCCCAGATAGGCGACGATCAGCAGGCTAACCACGGCGAGCCAGCCCACGACCGGGACGACGAGGAAACCGAAAGTGTTATCATGCATATTCTTCGTTTCGGGCCAGCCGTTCATCGGCTTCGCTCGCTACGAGAAAAAGAAAAGCATGGGTCGTTCCAAACGCATCGGCGCGAGCGGAAACCTCCCGGAGCCATCCTCCATTCCCCACGCCTCAACCACGCTTTTTTAAGATTACCTGCGCTACCGCTCCCACAGGCTCTGAAACTTGGGGTGGTTTGCCCATGGCAAAACGGATGAACGGTGGCAGACTAAGGGCATCAAATGAGAAAATTTGACATCCGCAAAATCCGGAAGCTTGCTGCGCCTCAACGCTATGGCGAGTTATATTTTTACTTCAGGGAAGCCGAGCAATTGATCGCCTCGAATTTTCCGGATGCCCGCCGCTACGGGAAAAGACTGAAAAGACGAGTCGAGAATTTATATAATCAGTGGTTCAAATCTTTGGGCCATCCCGGTTCCCTGGTTCAGGCAGTTTCAGTTCCCGAATCCTGAGTTGCCTCGTCCCCAAAAGATTTTTTCTGCTCGGCGGTTGCTCCCTTGAAATCGCTAAGCTTTCCTTTCTTTAGCGACCCATCTTTCATCTTCACGGTTATTTCCGGGGCCCAGCCTGCCTGGGCTTCGACCACATTTTCCACGATGCCGACCTCGCGCGAAATCTTATGCACCATGATCTCGCCAAGATAACCCTTGCCCGTCGCCGATGTTTTAGCTTTTCCCATGGCGGCAACTTAGAGCCGGCGCCTGAAACGTTCAATGGGCAAAATCGCTTAAACACTCGGGCTCACCCACTGGCCGCGGACTCGCAGTTCAGCAACCGCATTGCGAACCCTCACGCCTCAAGGCATCAGCGAGCGGTCTCGCGCTCACGGCGCTGCCCATAAGACACGCGCCCGAGGAACCGGGCGGTCTGCCTGACAAGCTTCTCCGCTTCACCCATCCGATTTTCAAACAGGGGTTTAGACTTTCCCAGGCAATGGGGGTATTTTAGGCCGACATGGTTTCCACCATTGAACAGCCCAAACCCGGCGAGCGTACGGCGTCGCCCCCCAAAGTCACGAAATACAAGGGCGAGGTGGTCTATATTTACGCTTTCGACGTGGCGTACGAGATGGTCCGCAAGCCGGTCATCGAGCTGCTGGGCCAGCCCGTGGCCCAATTTGTCGTGGATTCCAGTAAACGCAGTCCGCGCCACCTGTTCTTCTACCGCCCGCAGATGGTCCGGCTGCCGCCGTTGGAGCGTCTCGGGCCGAATGGACCGGTGCGGATCGAGCGGGTGATCAAACTCCTGCCGGTCGGCGCGATCAGCATCACAGTGCGCGTGCCATTCGAGGTGCGGCAGGTCGAGGATCTGGTGGTTTATCACGATCTCCAGTTCACCAATGGTTCGCTCAGCGAAGAAGTGCGGCAATTGGCCGAGGAAGTGCGCCGGGAATTGGAAGCCTATTTTATCCGGCCTGTGCGGCAACTGGCGGAAGAAGAGGCCTACACGGTCTTCTGTATCGAATCGCCCCTGCTCGCGGAGGATGGCGCGCGGCTGAAGGCCGAGCACTGGCTTAAAGCCAATCGCCGCGGGGTGGCCTCCCTGCTGACCCAGGAACCGGAAATCGATCACCTTTCCAAACAAGAAGCCGATGAATCAACCGGCCGTTATTTGAGCTATTACGAGCATGATCTGGTGGTCATTGACTGGGACGCCGCCTTGCTGATGGATGAACGCCAGCACTTCGATGAAACCCTTTACGTGATGGAACTGGCGAACCTCCAATTGGCCGAACTGGAGGCTTACGACCGCATCCTGGACGACTCGCTGGACCGCGCCTATCGCGATCTGACCGGCCGCCCTTTGCGTGGGCGCAGAAGGATCATGCGCGAACTGCGCGAAATCCGCATTGACCTGGCGCGCTTCAGCGATGAGTTATCGAACATCACCAAGTTCTTTGGCGACTGGCACCTGGCGCGAATTTACGAAAACATTTCGGCCCGCTTTCACCTGGGCGATTGGCATCGGACCATAGATAAAAAACTGCAGACACTGGATGATCTTTATCAATTGCTCAATCACGATCAGACCAATCGCTGGATGTTAATCCTCGAAGTCACCATCGTGCTGCTGTTTGTGATTGATTTGGTGATCCTTTTTCTCGGGTTTAAAGGCCATTGACGAATCTGCGTTACGCCGCCGGGATGGATTCTGCCGGCATGATCGAACGCTCCAGCTTTTCAGTTCCCCGGATGATCGTGATTTTGGAGGCCACGCCGATTTGATCGCTGGTAAGCAACTTGTGCAGCGCGTCAATCGAAGGTATCGCCTGACCGTTGAACTCGACCATCAGGTCCCCTTCGCGCACATCCGCCTGCTCGGCCGGGCTGCCCTTGACGACCGAAATCACCAGCACCGCGCTCGCCGCCTTTAACTGGTAGTGGCGAACCAGGCGCCGGTGCACCGGCACGTTTTGTCCGCCCACGCCGATGTAACTGCGGCGGATTTTGCCGTCCTTAATCAGCCAGGCCGCGACGTGCCGGGCGGTATCAATGCCGATCGCAAAACAGATTCCCTGCGCCGGAAGGATCACCGCGGTATTGACGCCGATTACTTCGCCTCGCGAATTGACCAGTGGCCCGCCGGAATTGCCCGGGTTCAAGGCGGCGTCCGTTTGTAAAATATCATCAATCAACCGGCCGGTATTGGCCCGAAAAGAGCGCCCGAGAGCGCTGACCACCCCGGCGGTGACAGTGCATTGGAAGCCGTACGGATTGCCAATGGCAATCGCGAGCTGGCCCACGCGGGTATTTTTTGATTCCCCCAGGCGCGCCGGGTGAAGCTGCGGGGCATAAGCGCGCACCACCGCCAGGTCGGTGTCCGGATCGTCCCCCACCACGTGGGCATCGGGATGGCGTCCATCCGCGAGTGTGACTTCAATGCGGTCCGCCCCATGAACAACATGGCTGTTGGTCAGGATAAAGCCGTCCGGCGTAATGACAAAGCCGGAACCGCTGCCCTTGCGTTGACCATCTTTGCGACGCACTTCAATATTCACCACCGAAGGCCCGACTTCCTCGGCGGCATGCACCACCGCCTTTGAGTATGCGTCCAGGAGAGCCCCGTCCGATGGTTCCGCTGGCGGCGAAGCCGTGGTCGTCGCGGCGCTCTGTTCGGGGGCGAGCGGGTTCACGCCCGGCTCGTGGCCGAAGTTTGTTTCAGCGATGTTCATCAATTCGTTCTGCATAATCGTGACCACAACCTTCAACAGCTCTGCGGCTTGTCAAATCAATGAGAAATCAACAGGAACAGAAGGCTTTCGCTGCCCGGGGGCAGGCTGGTAGGCTGGGGGGATGGCGTATGAGCAGATGTTGACAAAATGTTCGATTCTAAAGAAGCCGGGCGGTAAGACCGCCGAGACGGCCGCATCACAGCACAACCAAACCGCTATCCGGGAAGGGCAGGGGTGAGACCCCTTCAAGCCGAGACTTGAACCAGGCGCGCCTATCCATCCAACGCATGCGCAACCACCCCAGGAATCGCTGGATCAGCAATGGCCTGGCCGCGCGAATGTTGATCTTTTTGACACGGCATCGGCTGCCCGGGCTGACGCGCTCGTTCATGTACTTCCTCGGCTGTGATATTGGCCTGGCCCTCCCCAGGACCGTATTTCTTCCTCACCCCATGGGCATTGTAATTCACCAGGGAACTCGGATTGGCAACGACGTGGTGATCGGACACCAGGTGACGCTTGGCGGACGCGATCTGACCAATGACGCGCCTCTGATTGAGGACGGCGTTTACATCGGCGCGGGCGCAAAAATTCTCGGCGGCATGAGAATCGGCCGGGGAGCGACCGTCGGCGCCAACGCGGTGGTCACGAAGGATGTCCCGGCGGGAGCGACCGTCGTGGGGGCCAACCGCATTTTGTCAAAGCGCAGCCCCTACGCGCTCGATTAAGATTCTCGATGAAGGTCATTTTCAATTGCCACGTGCCCTTCCTCCTGGCGCACGGCGGGGCGCAGATCCAAATCGAGCAAACCAAAGCCGCCCTCGAACAGATCGGCATCCCGGTCGAACCGCTGCGCTGGTGGGATGCGCAGCAAACCGCCGATCTCTTGCATCATTTCGGCAGAATCCCCACCCATCTGCTCAAGCTGGCGCAACAAAAGGGAATGAAAGTAGTCATTGCCGAGCTGCTCACTGAGCAAGGCTCGCGCCCGCTCGGGCGATTGAGGCTGCAAAGAGCCATCCGCGCCGCGTTGGAGGTGATCGCCCCCGCGAGCGCGCTGGCGTCTTTCGGGTGGGAGAGCTATCGTTGCGCCGACGCCTGCCTCGCGAATACGGCCTGGGAGGCTCACTTGATGCACTACCTCTATGGAGCGCCCCAGCAAAGAATTCATGTTATCCCTAACGGGGTGGAGGATGTTTTTTTTAAGAGTCCGATCCGGGAGCGGGGCCCGTGGCTGGTTTGCACGGCTACAATTACTCAACGCAAACGCGTCCTGGAGCTCGCTGAGGCGGCGGTGAAAGCCCGCACACCTCTCCAGGTGATCGGAAAGCCCTATGGCTCGGATGACCCTTATGCCGCCCGGTTCCTGGCTTTGGCGAAGGCCGTGCCGGCGTTGGTGCGGTACGAAGGCGCGATTTCCGACCGGGCCGAATTGGCGCGGAGGTACCGCGAAGCTCGCGGATTCGTCCTGCTCAGCACGATGGAGACGCGCAGTCTCTCGGCCGAGGAAGCGGCCGCGTGCGGCTGCCCGCTGCTCTTGAGCGACCTGCCGTGGGCGCGCGATGTGTTCAAGGAGAAGGCAACGTATTGCCCGGTGACCGCACCCCAAAAGGCCTGGGCGGAAGCGCTGCGCCGTTTTTACGACCGCGCGCCGCAACTCGAGCCTCCGGCGCTCCCACTTTCGTGGGTGGATGTGGCCCGCCAACTCCAAGGTATTTACCAGTCCTTGCAAGCTCAGCTCCGATGAAAGCGCTCTTTTATCATCTGATGCCGTTCGCTCTGGCCCCGGGCGGCTTGCAGATTCAAATCACGCGCACCCGGGAAGCGCTTCAAGAGCTGGGGGTGGAAGTAGAATTTCTCAGGTGGTGGGACGACCGCCAGCACGGAGAGATTCTGCACTTCTTCGGAAGAATGCCCTCGCATGTGCTCCATCTGGCGCAGGAAAAAGGAATGAAAGTGGTCCAGGCGGATCTCCTCTCCGCGCGGGGCTCGCGGCTGGGAGCCCGGCTCGAATCGGAAAGAGTCCTGCGCCGGGCGCTCGTGCGCTTCTTGCCGCGCTCGATGATGATGGCCTTCAATTGGCAATCTTACACCCTGGCCGATGCTTGTGTAGCTTTGACGCCGTGGGAGGCGCACCTGATGCGGACGCTGTTCGGCGCGTCGGCTGCAAAAATGCACATCATTCCCAACGGCGTGGAGGAAGTCTTTCTGGCCAGCGAACCAGCCACGCGCGGCCAATGGCTGGTTTGCTCCGCGGCGATAACTGAACGCAAACGGGTGCTGGAATTAGCCGAGGCGGCGGTGGCGGCCCGGACCCCGCTTTGGCTTATTGGCAAACCACCTTCGGAGACGGCCGCTTACGGACAACGAGTGCTCAACCTGGCCAAACAACATCCCCAACTGATCCGTTATGAAGGCGCCATTGATGATTCGGCAAAGCTGGCGCAAATCTATCGCCAGGCCCGAGGATTTGTTTTGCTGAGTTTCCGGGAGAGCCTGAGCCATTCGACTCTCGCGGCGGCGGCGTGCGAATGTCCCTTGCTTTTAAGCGATTTGCCCTGGGCGCGGACCGTGTTTGGAAACAAGGCGAGTTACTGTCCCCTGGACAAATCTCCTTCTCGGACGGCGGTGGTTTTGCGGCGTTTTTACGATGCCACGCCTGGCTTGCCGCTCCCGCCCCGCCCTCATTCCTGGCGCGAGGTAGGCCGGCAAGTTAAGCTGCTCTACGAGTCTCTGATGAACGGAACCATGAAGCCGTAAGAACCGGTGCGCCCGGGGCCCGCGCCGCCAGCAGCTTTCAAATGACCCAACACCAAAAACAATTCGAAACCTTCCTTCGCAAAAAACCCCGCCTCGGCAAGTCGGTGTATCTGGCCAAAGGCGCGGTCGTTCTGGGCGATGTCACCCTCGGCCATCATTCGAGCGTCTGGTACAACGCGGTCGTGCGCGGCGACATCAACCGCATCGTCATCGGCCATCACACCAACATTCAAGACAATTGTGTCTTGCATCTCGCCGATGAATTCCCCTGCCTGGTCGGTAATTATGTCACTGTCGGCCACTCGGCGATTCTCCACGCCTGCACGATCGGAAACGAAGTTCTGGTGGGCATGGGCGTCACCGTTCTGGACGGCGCCGTGATCGGGAACCAGTGCCTCATTGGCGCGCGGGCGCTCATCACGCCCGGGGTGAAAATTCCAGCGGGCTCGATGGTGCTGGGTTCCCCCGCAAAAATCGTTCGGCCGCTGACGAGAGAAGAACGCTCCAAACTAAAAGCCTGGGCCGAAAAATACGTGCATTACGCCGCTTATTGTCTCGAGCACGGGATTAACGTCTCCGCGCCCTTGAGCGGCCAAGCCTTCCCAGGTTGAACCCTCACGGTTCCTCAAAAGGATGCAGCGTACACTCGGGATCTGTCATGATTGTGGTGAGAGATTCAGTCCCGAAAGCCGGGCATATGGGCAGATCGCCATTTTTGAAGTAAGGCCGCAAATCTCCAAAGCCGACCCCAGTGCCCCCCGATCCACCCTGATCATAAGCGAACAATAATTGGGCGAACCTTAGCGCTTTGAGATGATTGTTGCAGACCTCATTCGCGGCATGAAAGCAGATGGAGCGGAAGAATCTCCGCGGGCCAATGCGCGACACGAAAAACGAATCCGCTCCAGTCGAATCGAAAACTACGCTTTTTGAAACCATCTGACCCGAAAAACCTTCCCTGAACAGCGTGGGAAAGCTCGCTTCGGCCGCCCAACCACTGAAATTCGTGGAAGACTGGATACGATACCGTCGCCCAGTCTCTCCCAGAAGAGCAAACCCGAACTGGCCAGCACTGGACGGTTTGACCGCCATTAAAATCGCAGCGGTGTCTGCCGGAGTAACCATCAGATTTGCGGCATCGCTGATGGTCGCGCCGGATGGGTTGGTGATCGCGACGCTGTAGCGCCCCGCTTGGTTGGTGGCAACGTGGTCAAGGCAGAGCATCGGCGCGGTTTCACCGTCAAGATTAGTGCCATTGCATTGCCATTGGTATCCAAATGGCTTTAGGCCGCTCGCCGCCACCGTCAACAAAACGCTGTCGCCATCGGAAATCGTCTGGCTTCGGGGCTGCTCGATCACAAACGGCCAGTTGGTGGCAATTAACCGAAACGTGAAGTTCGCGCTATCAGATCCTGCCAATTGAATGTGGTAATTGGTCCCCGCCTGGGCCGGAAACGAAAAAACCAGATGCGGCATTCCCGAATCAATCGCCATCCCGGCGACAACCTGGCCAGTATTAATACTCTGCAGGTTATAAACCTCCATTTCATCATTGCGAAATGTGTCCTTCGAGCAACTTAGGATTTGGATGATGACCATACTGGATTGAGCAGGAGTCCATCTCCACCAAACCGATTGGTTCGCGGAGCCGGTTAAGGGGGAAGCCACAATTTCATTCAGGTTGGTTTCCCGAGTGGCGCCCGCCAGGGCGCCGCTGAACGACAGATCGTTTCCGGCCAGCGCGATGGCGTTCGTATAGTTGTCGTTCGCTGGAGGCACCTGGCCGACACAAGTGAACACCGCGATAGAAAGGATGGCGGCGGCGGAGCAAAAGTTTTTCATGTTGTGTATTTGTTGTTCAACCAAAAAAAGAAGCCGGGAAATAATTCCCGGCTTCATTCAGAATATCGTCCCCCCGCGGCGCTTTTGCGCCGCAGCGGTTAGTCTTCAGTGCTTGCTGACAATTTCAGGCAACTTGAAGATGGGCAGGAACATGCAGATCACCATGCCGCCGACCACCACGCCCAGAAACACGATGAGGATGGGTTCGATCAACGCTGTCAAACCGGACAGAGTGGTTTCGATTTCTTCATCCAAAAAGTCCGAGATGCGCTCCAGCATGCTGTCAATTTTGCCGGTTTGCTCGCCGGCGGTCACCATGCGCACGATCATGCTGGGGAATATCGGATGTTTGCCCAGCGCCGCGGAAATACTCTCGCCGCGCTCGATATCCACCGCCGCGGTCTTGATCGCTTTCTCCATGATGACATTCCCGACCGTCTGTGAAACGATCTGCAACACCTCCAGAATCGGGACACCGCTGCGGATCAGCGAGGCCAGCGTCCGCGTGAACCGCGCCAGGCAAATCTTGTGCGCGATGCCGCCGAAAACAGGCAGCTTGATTCGGCGGGCATCCCAAAAGTGCCTGCCCGGCGGAGTTTTGATAAAGTAAAGCCAGCCATAGACGGCCCCGCCGCCCCCGACCAGGACCAGCACCAGGTAATGCTTCACGAAATCGCTGATGTTAATCAAATACTGCGTCGGCGCCGGGAGTTTCGCGCCGAAACTGGCGAAGATTTCGCCGAAAACGGGCACCACTTTGATCAGCAGGAAAATCGTGATCAGCACGGCGACGACTGACACCACGGTGGGATACATCATCGCTGACTTGACCTTCTTGCGAAGCCTGGCCGCATTCTCCAGATAGGTCGCCAGCCGTCCCAGGATCTCCGCCAGCAAACCGCCTTTTTCACCCGCGGACACCATGCACACGTACAAGCGGCTGAATACCTTCGGATGCTTCTGAAGAGCTTCCGAGAAACTGTCGCCACCCTCGACGCGCGTGCAAACGTCGCGAATCACATCCCGCATGACTTTATTAGAGGTCTGGTCGGCCAGGGCCTGTAATGACTGGACCATCGCCAAACCGGCGTCGATCATGGTCGCAAGTTGCCGGGTAAAAATAACCAGGTCCGCCAGGGCCACGCTGCCGCCGGCGGTTTTGCCTTTCTTCCCGATTTTCTCCTGGATGGAGACCACGAGCATGTTGCGGTTCAGCAGCGCCGCGATGGCGGCCTGTTCGGTCGCCGCGTCCACTGAACTGCGAATCTCCCGACCGGAGGCGGTTTCCCGCGCGACATATAAAAAGGAAGCCATAATTTATTCAGGTTAACATGCGCTGCCCTTGAGCATTACAAGGCCAGTCTCTTGTCCAGCAACATGCGGAACATTCAATACCCTTGAAGGAAGCATCCTTCGTTCCACACTTAAACCGGCCGCAAGTCTTTGTTAGGTCGCGCGCTTCGCCCCCGGGGTTTCAAGTGAACTGCGCGGGAACAAGGCCTCCCGAGGCTTATGAAAAGCGAACTTGGGCGAGGATGATGTCCAATAATGGGACATAACAGCTAAATTGTGGGGACCAACGTGAAAAACTTGTTGCATATTTTCAGGTTTTCACTCTCAATGCGCCTGAGTGCACCGGGTGGCGCGCGAGGGTAAACCAGTTTTGCCCTGTTTTAATGCATAATCAGCGCAGTCAGAACAGTATGAAACCAAAAACTAACATCGGAGGAACGAAATGAAGTTTAATAAATGGACAATAGGCCTGGCCAGCCTCGGATTGGTCAGTCTATCGTCTGCCGCCAGGGCTGCGGATCAGGTGAATATGGTGCAAACGGCACTGGCTTCGACCATGATCAGCGGCTACGTGGATACCTCGGCCCAATGGAACCTGGGCACGGGCAACGACCGCTTGCCGGATTATAAGTTCGGCGGGGCCAGCAAGGCGGACGGATTCAATCTGAACGTCATCCAGCTAAGAATCGAAAAACCACTGGACGAACAGGAATGGGCCGCCGGTTACCGCGTTGATTTATGGGCCGGACCGGATGCCAATACTCTCGGGACCCAAAGCGTAAGTCACGAGATCGGGACCTCCTCGGACTTTGCGGTGCGCCAGGCTTACGTCGCCCTGCGCATGCCTGTCGGCAACGGGATCGATTGGAAAATCGGCGTCTTCGACAGCATTGTCGGTTACGAGTCAGTAGAATCCCCTTCCAATCCCAATTATACACGCTCGTACGGGCATTCGATCGAGCCCCAAACCCATACCGGTTTCCTCGTTTCATATCGCTTTACCGATATGATCGCGGTCTCGGCGGGTATCGCGAA
>Ga0193729_1001996_pt1 | contig 10281 bp, 11 predicted proteins | sample U1c2metaG_FD_143036 | JGI IMG/M metagenome (GOLD analysis project Ga0193729, IMG submission 143036) | Soil microbial communities from a riparian zone of the East river system, Colorado, United States - U1c2 | ecosystem: Environmental > Terrestrial > Soil > Riparian zone | place: USA: East River... | reverse complement strand
TTTCGTCCATCGCGAAAAGCGTGTCCCACACCATGTAGCCGTGATTGCGCTGGATGTAGGCGGTGGTCCAGATCGGATCGAGGATCTTGACGTCCGAATGCATCACGACCTTGAGCGTCTGCGCCTCGGCCGGCGCCGCGCCCAGCAGGCCGGCGAGGCTGGCGGCCGCAACGAAGGTCGCGAACGACTTCCTGAAATCGAACATAAGCTACACTCTCCCTATCGCGTCGGCTTCTTTGCAAGAATCGAGCCGCTGTCCAACGACACTAACAGCCGAAGGCCCCCCTCTGACAAGCCGATTCAGGTCGCACGCGCATAAGCCTAGTGCGGCCGATTGATCGCCTTTTCCAGGAGTTCAAGCACGCCTTCGGAAGCCGCAGTGGCGACGATGTCGCCAAAGCCCGCCCACGAGCCCTTGGCGGCGGCAAGCGGCACCGGATTGGCCTGCTCGAGGTCGCCGACATTCTTGCCGGCCGGATCCTTGAGCAGCCATTTGACGACGAGCTGGCCCTTCTGTTCGTCGATCGGCGTCAGGCTCACCGTGCCGACCACGGTGAAGACATCGGGGCCAGCGGCATCGACGATGACGATCTTGCTCGATCCCAGGGCGCGCCGCATGCCGGAGTAGAGCTGCCGGTTGCCGTCGGACGGCGCGCCGGTGACCTCCGCCACCAGCACCTTGACCTGCCGCTGCTGTTGCGTCGGCGGTGTCGGCGCCGAGCCGGGCACGTTGGCCGACGCCATCGCCGTCGCGGCGTCGGCGGGCGGTTCCTCCGGCACGCTCATGCCGGCGGCGACCTGGCCGGGCGAGCGCGCCTGGTAAGTCGGTGGCTTGCCGATCAGCGTCGCCACGCGCGGGGCGGCCTGCTGGGCGATGCGCGACACCAGCCGCTCGCTCGCCTCGGCATAATCCTCCGGTCGCGCGCGCGTCTTGCTTATGGCGGGTTCCTGGGATTTCGGTGCACCGTCGATGCGCCAGTCGATCTGGATCTCGATGCCGGAATCGGCGTCGCGCGTGCTCATGGTGCCGCTCACCTGGATCGGCGCCGCCGCCGGCTGGACCGTGGCCACGATGCCGTAGGATTGCAGCTCCATGGCGAGCGCCGCCGCCACCCGGTTCGCCATTTCCGGCAGCATGTATTTGGGCGGAGCGATCGCCAGCTCGACCTTGTCCTGCGGCAACCTCCGTATCGGCGCCTCGGAGTCGTCGTGCTCGAACGGCCTAGGTGGCTGGCCGCAGGCCGCCAACGCCAAGAGGCAGAGCAGCATCGCTGCTTGGCGCCTCATAGCATGGCACACGTTGCGATCACGCCGAGCAGGCAAAGGAAAACCAGGATGATCAGATAGGGCACGTCAGGCTCTGAGGGCGATTGCCGACAGTCCCCGGCCGTAATCGCGCACGCCCTTCAGCGTATTGCGGCGGTAGCTGAAGAAATCGTCGCGCGCCGCCAGCGTATCGTGGCCCGTGGCATCCGCCGCGACGCCGATGCGCGCGATGCGATGCGCCAGGTAGCCCGCGAGATCGAACAGGAAATGGCCGGCCCGCGGCGCTTGGCGAAAGAAGGCGCCGTTGGCTTCGTCCTGCGCCAGGAACGGCGCGGGGAATTCGGGGCCGACCTCGTAGGAGTCGCGACCGATGCAGGGGCCGATCGCGGCCCGCATCCTCTCGCGCCTGGCGCCCAGCCGCTCCATGGCGGCGACGGTGGTGTCGACGACGCCGGCCAGCGCGCCTTTCCAGCCGGCATGGGCGGCGCCGATCACGCCTGCATCCGGATCGGCCAGCAGCACCGGCGCGCAATCGGCCGCCAGCACGCCCAGCACGACGCCTGGCCGGTCGGTCACCAGCGCATCTGCCTTGGGCGCGCCGGGCGAACTCCAGCGCTGCTCGGCGACGGCAAGCACGTCGGTCGAATGAATCTGATGCACGGTCAAAAGGTCGGCCTCGCCGAGATCGAACGCGGCGGCGGCGCGGCGGCGGTTCTCGCGCACATTGTCGGGTTGATCGCCCGAGCCGTAGCCGCAATTGAGCGAGGAATAGAGGCCGCCGCTCACGCCGCCGCGGCGGGTGAAGAAGCGGTGCTGCACGCCGTCGAGCTCGGCAAGCGCTTTAGCCTGGATCATGTCGCGTCCGAGGGTCTGTCGGGAAACCCGGCCGGCGCGGCGCTTCTGTTGTCGCCCACGGCCAGGACGCGGAAGAGGGTGCCCATTTGGTCGGGCCCGATCAAGCGCGCCAATGCCGCGTCGATGGCGCGGCGCTCGGCCTCGCCGGCGCGGGCTTTCAAGGTCTCTGCACGCTGCATGATGCCCAGACGCTGCAGGAATTCGCCCTGGCCGACCGGCCCGAAGGTCGGCATGCCGGTGGCCTCAGCGAGGGCTGAAAAATCGACATGCGCGCTCAAGTCGGTCTCGCCGGGCCGCTCGAGAATGCTCGCGCCGCGGTGCCCCCGCACGGCCTGCAGCGAGGCGCCGTGAGTGCCGCGCGCGTAGCCGTAGTCGACGATCAGTGCCCAGCCGCCATCCTGGCGCAGTCGCGCGCCGATCGTGGCGGCGATGGCACGGCCGGCTTCGGAGATTTCCGCCTGGGCGCCGGCCGGTGCATCGGCCAACAGCGAGGCATACGGCGTCACGCCGGGCGCGAGCGCAAAACGCAGGGTCTCGCCGTCGTCTTCCAGCCCGATCATGCGCTCGGCCCAACCGCGCGCTGTCTTCTCGAACTGGCGCAGCGGCAGGGCGTCGAAGAATTCGTTGGCAACCAGCAGCATCGGCCCGGTTGGCACGTCCTCGAGATGGGCGTGCCAGGTCGCGTCGACGTCGCCGAGCGCTCTTCGCTGCAAAGCCTGCAGCCGCCCGTTGATCTCGACCAGGTGAAGGTCGATCGCGGCATGGAAGCCTGCGACGCCGCGTGTGGCGCGCAGCGCATCGGCCATCAGGGTGCCGCGGCCGGGGCCGAGCTCGACCAGGCGCACCGGCCGCGGCCGGCCCATCGCCAGCCAGCGTTCGGCCAGCCAGGCGCCTAAAAGCTCGCCGAACATCTGGGAGATTTCCGGCGCCGTCGTGAAATCGCCGGCCGCGCCCACCGGCATCGCGTGACGGTAGTAGCCGAGGCGGGGATGGCCGACCGCTTCGGCCATGAAGTCGGCGATCGAGATCGGACCGGTGAGCGCGATGCGCCGTGCTATCAGCCGGCCGAGCTCCGTGGTCACGGCGCGAGTATCACGACACAGGGATCACGACAGGGCGGGTCGCCGATACGCCCGGGCGATCAGCCAGCCGCCGAAGGCCAGCAAGGGAACCGACAGCAGCATGCCCATGGTGAGCCAGTGTCCCACGAGGTAGCCGAGATGGGCGTCGGGCTCGCGGAACAATTCGCCGACGATGCGGGCCACGCCGTAGCCGACGCAGAACACGCCGGTCAGCAGGCCCGGCCGGCGCCGGCCGTCGGTGAGACGCCAGACGGCCATGAGCACGAGCGTGAGCAGCACACCCTCGAAGAACGCCTGATAGAGCTGGCTGGGATGGCGCGGCAGCGGGCCGCCGCGCGGAAAGATCATGGCCCACGGCACGTCGGTGACGCGGCCCCACAGCTCGCCGTTGATGAAGTTGGCCAACCGGCCGAAGAACAGGCCGATCGGCACCACGAGGGCCACCAGATCCGACAGCATGAAAGGGTCGACCTGATTGCGCCGGGCGAAGGCCAGGACGGCGACGACGACGCCCAAAAGCCCGCCATGGAACGACATGCCGCCTTCCCACAGGGTCAGGATGGCGAGTGGGTTGGAGGCGTAGAACAGCGGCTTGTAGAACAGCACGTAGCCCAGCCGGCCGCCCAGGATGACGCCCAGGGCGGCCCATAGCAGGAAGTCGTCGATCTTGATCGGCGAGAGCAGCTTGGGCGGCTGTTCGCAGACACGCCGCATGATCTGCCAGCCGATGACGAGGCCCGCAATGTAAGCCAGCGCATACCAGCGGATGGCGAAGGGCCCGAGCTGGACCAGCACCGGGTCGATCTCGGGATAGGGGATCAGGAGGGCGTTCATTGGGCGAGGGTTATAGCCGGCCGATTGCAGCCGAAGAATGGGCATGGCCGCAGAATGGGCGCGGCGCCGGCCTTTGAGGACCGGCGCCGCTGAGAACAATCCGAACGATAAGAGACTTTTCTTATGTTTTTACGAGAGGGGGCGTCGGACGGTTCTTTTCCGGTCAGGCTTCGCCGACCGTCTCGAGAATCGAGGCGGTGAGCGCGTCGGCGGGCGTCTTGCCGGCCCACACGACGTATTGAAAGGCGGGGTAGAAGCGCTCGCTTTCGCTGATCGCGACCTCGACGAGATCGTTCAGCTGCTCGGGCATCAGGCCCGCGGTGCCGCGCAGCGGGATGGCGTGGCGGAACATCGGCAGGCCTTCGTCGGTCCACAGATCGAAGTGGCCCAGCCACATCTTCTCGTTGATCAGCGCCAGCAGGACGTGGATGTCGGTGTGGCGCTCGCTCGGGATGCGGACGTCGTAGGCGCAGGTGAAATGGAGCGCCTCGACGTCGTCGCGCCAGCTGAAGAACATGCGGTAGTCGCACCAGCGGCCGGCGACTTCGACGGCGATCTCGCGGTCCGATGTGCGATCGAAAGGCCAGTCGTTGGCGGAGACGACCTTTTCGATCATCTCGAGCGGGTTGAGATCGGCTTTCCGTCTGGTCCGCTCATGTCGCGATAACGCCATCGACCCACTCCCCAACCATTCCGCCTTGCGGTTCCTGATGAACCATTCTTTGGAGGCGGGTGGCCGACATATCGTGGTGGGCACCCAACAACCCACAAGCAATAGACTGCCATAAGGGTGAGTCAGGGCGCAATAAGAAATCGGGCGGAAATCGGGGAAAGAGTCAGCGATTCCATAAATTTAATCCCCAGCGCTAAGATTCGAGTCGCAGAATTTCGCAGGCCGAATCGGACTGAATTGGCGATTTTCTGGGCAAATTAGTACCGGTCTGCGGATTTTCCCTATCCTGCAGCGTCCGAAGCCCTTGGCATACGCCTTGCGTTCGATGGCCCCGAAAGCGCTCGTCAGTAGCGCCGTCAAACAGGAGGCTCGTCGATGTTCAAGGATCCCTTCGATCCCAAATCCCTGCTCGGGCGGCGCTGCAGCTGCGGCGGCGATCATCCGGTGTCCGAGCATGGACGACTGACAGCCGAAGCGGTGCCGGCGGCGGGCGAGGAGGCGCGGTGGAACCGGGTCGTCGATGCCGCCGTCCTGCGGGCCCTCTTCCCGGTCGACGCCCAACGCCGCCTGTTCCTGAAGACGGTGGGCGCCGCGACGGCGATGGCCGCGATTTCCTCCGTGCTGCCGCTCGGCGCTGCCCGCGAGGCCTTCGCCCAGGGCGGTGCGCCGGAGAAGAAGGACCTCAAGGTGGGCTTCATCCCCATCACCTGCGCCACGCCCATCATCATGGCCCATCCGATGGGCTTCTATGCCAAGCACGGGCTCGACGTCGAAGTGGTGAAGACGGCGGGCTGGGCGGTGATCCGCGACAAGTCGCTGGCCAAGGAATACGACGCCGCGCACATGCTCTCGCCGATGCCGCTCGCCATCTCGCTGGGCGTCGGCTCGAACCCGGTGCCGTGGACCATGCCGGCGATCGAGAACATCAATGGCCAGGCGATCACGCTGGCGATGAAGCACAAGGACAAGCGCGATCCGAAGGACTGGAAGGGCTTCAAGTTCGCCGTGCCGTTCGACTACTCGATGCACAACTACCTGCTGCGCTACTACGTGGCCGAGCACGGGCTCGATCCCGACAAGGACATCTCGATCCGCTCGGTGCCGCCGCCCGAGATGGTGGCCAACCTGCGGGCCGACAATATCGACGGCTTTCTCGGCCCCGATCCCTTCAACCAGCGCGCGGTCTATGACGGCATCGGCTTCATCCACCTCCTGACCAAGGAGCTGTGGGACGGCCATCCCTGCTGCGCCTTTACCGTCAGCAAGGAATTCGCCAGCCAGAATCCCAACGCCTATCGCGCGCTCCTGAAGGCGATCATCGAGGCCACGACGTTCGCGTCCAAGGCCGAGAACCGCAAGGACATCGCCAAGGCGATCGCGCCGCAGAACTACCTCAACCAGCCCGAGACGGTGCTCGAGCAGATCCTGACCGGCACCTACGCCGATGGCCTGGGGGCAGTGAAGAAGGACCCCGGCCGCATCGACTTCGACCCGTTCCCGTGGAACCAGTTTGCGATCTGGATCCTGACCCAGATGAAGCGCTGGGGGCAGCTCAAGGCCGATGTCGACTACGCCAAGGTGGCGTCGGAAGTCTTCCTCGCCACCGATACCGCCGCCATGATGAAGGAGATGGGGCTGACGCCGCCCGATCCGACGAAGAAGACGATCGTGGTGATGGGCAAGCCGTTCGATCCCGCCAAGCCCGACGAATACGTCAACAGCTTCGCCATCAAGCGGAGCTGAGCGCGTGCCGTCGTCGAAAGGGTCGCTGGGATTGCGGGCGGCGCTGCTGTCGCTGCTGATCTTCGTCGGCATCGTGGTGGTCTGGCAGGTCGCCACCATGCCCACGGCCGGCAGCGGCGCGGCGATGGATCCGGAATACGCCAAGCTGGTGGGCGCGGCCGCGGCGAGCGGCTCGAAGTCGGCGATGCCGACGCCGGCCGATATCGGCGCCACGATCTGGAAGCACCTCAGCGATCCGTTCTATGTGCGCGGCAGCAACGACAAGGGCATCGGCATCCAGCTCGCCTATTCGCTCGGTCGCGTGCTTCTGGGCTTCGCCCTGGCGGCGCTGGTGGCCGTGCCGCTCGGCTTCCTGATCGGCATGTCGCCGCTGGTCTATCGCGCGCTCGACCCTTTCATCCAGATCCTGAAGCCTGTGTCGCCGCTCGCCTGGATGCCGCTCGCCCTCTACACCATCAAGGACAGCGCCATCTCCTCGATCTTCGTGATCTTCATCTGCTCGATCTGGCCAATGCTCATAAACACCGCGTTCGGCGTGGCGAGCGTGCGTCGCGAATGGCTGAACGTGACGCGCACGCTCGAGGTCGGGCCGTTCCGCACGGCCTTCAAGGTCATCCTGCCGGCGGCGGCGCCCACCATCATGACCGGCATGAGGATTTCCATCGGCATCGCCTGGCTGGTGATCGTGGCGGCCGAGATGCTGGTGGGCGGCACCGGCATCGGCTACTTCGTGTGGAACGAGTGGAACAACCTCTCGATCGCCAACATCGTGACCGCCATCCTGCTGATCGGCCTGGTCGGCTTGCTGCTCGACCAGGGCCTGGCGTGGCTTACCAAGCTCGTGACCTACCCGGAGTAGGCTGGCATGGAACGCCCGCTGATCAGTGTCGAGGGCCTGGCGCGTCGCTTCGGCGACAGCGCCCAGCCGGCGGTGTTCGAGAACATCTGGTTCGGCGTCGATCGCGGCGAGTTCGTCTGCCTGATTGGCCATTCCGGCTGCGGCAAGACCACGATCCTGAATGTGCTGGCCGGCCTTGACCGGCCGAGCGAGGGCGCCGTCATCGTCGACAACCGCGAGATCGACGGGCCGAGCCTCGACCGCGCCGTGATCTTCCAGGGTCATGCCTTGCTGCCCTGGCTGTCGGTGATGGGCAACATCGCCTTTGCCGTCGCCTCGCGCTGGCCGGCCTGGGACCGCGCCCGGGTGCAGGACCATGCGCGCCGGTTCATCGATCTGGTCGGGCTGAAGGGCGCCGAGACCAAGAAGCCGTCGCAGCTGTCGGGCGGCATGAAGCAGCGGGTCGGCATCGCCCGCGCCCTCTCCATCGAGCCCAAGATGCTGCTGATGGACGAGCCGTTCAGCGCCCTCGATGCACTGACCCGCGGCATGCTTCAGGACGAGGTTTTGCGCATCTGCGCCGCCACCCGGCAGACCGTGTTCATGATCACCCACGACGTCGACGAGGCGATCCTGCTGGCCGACCGGATCGTGCTGATGACCAATGGGCCGGGCGCCCGGATCGCCGAGATCGTGGTCAACACCATGCCCAGGAACGAGCGCCACCGGAACGACCTGCATCGCCATCCGCAGTACTACGCCATCCGCAATCACCTGGTGGAGTTCCTGGTCAATCGCTCGAAGGCGTTCGACCAGGAGATCGCCGGGACGGGCTACGATCCGCGGCGCGTGAAACTGGTGAAGCCGGGCCTGGCGGCGGTCAATCCACCGGCCGAGATCGTGCCGTTCCGGCACACGCATTGACGTAAGGAAGACGGGAGACAGCAATGAAACGGGCAGAAGTCACGGAAAAGATCCTCACGGCCAAGCGCCTGAAGGAACTCAGCTGGGAAGAGATCGCCAACAAGATCGGCGGCGCCTCGAAGATCATCGTCACCGCGGCCTGCATGGGCCAGATGAAAATGACCAGGGAGCAGGCCGCCGCCGCGGCCGAGCTGTTCGGGCTCGGCCAGGAGGAGACGCTGCTCCTGCAGGAAGTGCCCTACCGCGGCTCGCTCACCGAACTTCCGCCGACCGATCCGTTGATCTACCGCTTCTACGAGCTTGTGATGGTCTACGGCACGACCTGGAAGGAGCTGATCCAGGAGGAGTTCGGCGACGGCATCATGAGCGCCATCGACTTCGACATGACAATGGAGCGCCAGCCCGACCAGAAGGGCGACCGGGTGAAGATCGGCATGTCGGGCAAATTTTTGGGATACAAGTCGTATTGATCTGGTCTTTACCTCTCCCGTCTTACGGGGGAGGTGGCCCGAAGGGCCGGAGGGGGAAGGCAGCAGTCGCGGTCTGTCCGATTTCAGATCTGAAAATCTCGAAGTCCGTCTGTGCGGCTGCCCTCCCCGTATAATGCAGGGCTATCGCATTTGATCCCTATCCGTCGTCTCGACCGAGGGCCGGAGGCCCGAGCGGAGAGACCTTCTCTCGACGATAAACCGCTTATCGCTGAGCGAAGGTCTCTCCGCTCCGCGCTTCGCGCTCCGGTCGAGACGACGGAAATCGCCATATGCGATAGCCCTACCGTACAACGGGGGAGGAGAAGAAAATCGTTCCGCCGCCCGTTGGCACCTTGAAGGCCGCTGCCCGGCCGATGGCGTCTGTTGCGTGCTGCCGCGACAATTACTTCACGCAGAAGCTCAGCAGCACGGCCAGCCAGGAAGGCTGTGGACACTGCAAGAAATACCGCGAAAAGCCCATGGTTGCGTTACTTCGTGTACGCTATTTGCGCATAGGCGCTAATAGCGTATATTCGTCTCAATGCAGATCGAGTTCGATCCCGCGAAGGATCGGATCGAGTTCACTTGCGTCTTTGCCACGCGCGGTCAAGTCGCACGGATCATATCCGTAAGGAGAGCGAGACATGAGGAAAGGGACCGCTTCTGGAAAGTCAGGCGCACCCAAGTACGTCCGCCTGACAGTGACTCCTGAGCAAAGGCGCAAGGCCTTGCGTTCCATCGACTGGAAGCGCGTTAGAGCCATGACCGAAGAGGAGATCGAGCGCAACGCGCTGGACGATCCCGACAGCATCGTGCCCTTTGATGAGGCGACAGAACCGCAACTGGTGCTGCCAATGCCGGACGTCGCCGCTTTGCGGCGTCGTTTGAAGCTCAGTCAGGCCGAGTTCGCGAACCGTTTCGGCTTCAGCGTCGCGACGGTGCGCAACTGGGAACAGGGAAGGGTTTTGGCTGATGGCGCAGCTCGCGTTCTCCTGGCGGTGATCGCCAACGAACCCCAGGCTGTCATTCGTGCATTGCGTCCAGTCGAGCGGACCAGCCGCTCTTCCAAGCCGAGGAAGAAGGCTGCGTAGGCTACATGGGGCAATCGGACAGCTCTGCGCGGCACCAGGAGAGGCGACTATGCCGGTAAAGTTCGAAGGCATGATGCGGGAGCTTTTCTCGCCGGCGGAGCGCGGAGCAATCCGGCGTACGGCGGCCGGCATCGCCAAGCGACACATGGCGTTGCGCGAGCTGCGGCAGGCGCGCAATCGCACTCAGGTCTCGATAGCCAAGCGCCTTGGCGTCAAGCAGATCAGCGTCTCGAGAGTCGCGAAGATCCGCGTCTATCAACCCTGACCAAATACATCGACGCAATGGGCGGACGACTTCACTTGATCGTGGAGTTCCCGGCGCAGAAATCGCTGATGTTGCGCGGTGTCGGACGTACAACACGAAACAAAAGTAAAATGTCGCCTAACTCCTCCGCCGTCCCACGCGCGTTCGGAGATGCAGAGGCTGGAGCGTGAAAGGCTTAAGGATGACCAAACGGGTAGCCGCAGAACTCATACTGGGAGGTCGCTGATCGATTGGGCGACC
>Ga0193729_1001995_pt1 | contig 10281 bp, 11 predicted proteins | sample U1c2metaG_FD_143036 | JGI IMG/M metagenome (GOLD analysis project Ga0193729, IMG submission 143036) | Soil microbial communities from a riparian zone of the East river system, Colorado, United States - U1c2 | ecosystem: Environmental > Terrestrial > Soil > Riparian zone | place: USA: East River... | reverse complement strand
GGGAGGGTGCGCGTCACTTGTTTGTGTCGAGCCATCAGCAGAGCCTGCGAGGTGGAATGCTCACGTTCGGACGCAAGAGAATTGCTGTCCCTACCCATGACGACCTGTGCCCTTCATGGGTAGAAATCGTGTGCCATGTGCCCGCACCTGAGGGGTGATGGAGCCTGTTCCTATTCGCCCAAAACGTTGCACCTGCACGCCATTCATGGCCATGGGTTAATGCGCTCGGTTCCCATACATCCTCTATAGAATGGGGGACCGAATGCATTATAGGGGCTGCCATTCTCTTGCGCCTGTTGTCCTCCCAATACGGTCATCTTGTCTGCCTCTCATCTGTGCAAAAAAGTGACGCGCACCCTTCTGGGGAGGATGATTGGATAGTCGATAGCTATAAGAAAACGCATGTGAGGAAGCAAACTTTCCCTCTTCTGCTTAACACGTTCAAGAAATGTATCAAGCTCCTTACAATCCAAATATATGCTCCAGTATAAATAGCTTACCATACTCACTTGCAATCCATTTCTTTCCATTTTCCCTTTTAAGCCATTGTCATCCATTTTCAAACCTGCCTTGCTCTTCTTTTTTCTCTATAAATCCTAACTCACTCTCTATCATAAAGCGATTTCCATTCTCACTCTCAAGCCATTGCTTTCCATTCTCCCTAAACCACTCCTTCCCTTCTTCCGTATCTAAAAATGCGAATAGGCGTTCCAGTATAAAGCGCCTACCATTATCATCTTCAAGCCATTGCTTTCCACTATCACTTTCAAGCCACTCTTTTCCATTTTCCCTAGACCATGCTTTCAATTCTTCTTTCACCAAAAATCCTAATCTATGCTCCAGCATAAACCACTTTCCATGATGACTTTCAAGCCATTCTTTTCCATTTTCCCTAAACCACTTTTCCCCTTTCTCTATATCTTCTAAAAAATCTATTCCACGCTCTATCATAAATTCCTTTCCATTTTCACCTTCAAGCCATTTCTTTCCATTCTCCCTGAACCATGCTTTCCCTTCTTCTCTCCTTAAAAGGCTTAATAGACAATATTCTATGAAAAGGCGACTATTACCATCTTCAAGCCATTCTTTTCCATTCTCACTAAACCATGCTTTCCCTATTTTTGTATCTAAAAACTTTATTCCTTTCTCAAACATAAAATCCCCACCATTATTGCTTCCGAGCCACTCTTTTCCATTTTCCTTGAACCATACTTTCCCTTCTTCCGTCTCTAAAAACTCTAAGCCATGCTTCATCATAAAGCGTCCACCACTAGCATTTTCAAGCCATTCTTTCCCATTTTCCCTGAGCCATACTTTCCCTTCTTCCGTCTCTAAAAACTCTAAGACATCCTTTATCGCAAAATCTATATCTAAAAGCTCTAACCCCTGCTCTCGCATAAAACGATCACCACTAGGGGCCGCAAGCCATCGCTTTCCATGTTCTTGAAACCAAGCTTTCCCGGCTTCCGTCTCTAAGAATCCTACTCCATGCTCCATCAAGAACTGCTTTCCCTCAGCATATGCATCACCATAAATCGACGACTCACTTGACTCGAGATAATTGCCAAGGGCAGAGATCAATGGGGACAATAGCTCACCAAATGTATCGTCAAAATGTGACTGACATGACGCCTTAGATTCAGAAAACTGTTTGAGATTATCTTGATCATTTCAGCTCATAGGATTAGGAGGTGGGAAATGAACTTGTATCGAGTCCTTTGCATCCATCAGTATACTATAGATATAGTGAGCGGCTATCCTCCTATCCACTTGACACATACTATCAAGATGCCGCTCTTTTTCTCCTCATTGAAGCGAAAATGCGACGTATCCCGTATCACTAGTAAGAGCGGCACATCTATTTCTTTCCCAGATGCCTGATACCGTCTAGGGAAGTCCTCATCTACCTACCGCTCTTCCCCTTACTCTCCACTGAGACGCAATGCTAATAATAGCTGTTTTACCCCATTAAATCGTCTAAAATGCAGAAGAGGTATCCTAGCATTGACATAAACCCGTCAATATGAGATACTTAGGTTGATTAAAGATTTTTTTAACAACAAGTGTGCTTATATGTTCCAACAATATCATTTCATGAGACCAAGATGAGTAGAAAGGCTTTTGTTGTATATGTTTGCAGAAGAGTCGAAGGCACGGCTAGCAGATGAGCAGGATGTTGCTCCTGAAGCAATGTTGCCTTTAGCAGACCTGCGGGTGTTGGATTTGGGGAATATGATTGCTGGCCCATTCTGTAGCCATATGCTGGCTGATTTTGGGGCTGAAGTAATCAAAGTGGAGTTACCCAGTGGTGATCCGTTGCGAGGCTGGCGTGCACAATATAAGGGGATGTCACTCTTTTGGATGATATTGGGTCGCAGTAAAAAGACGATTACGCTCAACTTGCGTCATCCAACGGGGCAGGATATTATTCGTAGATTAGCGGCCCGTTGCGATGTTGTCGTGGAGAACTTCGCGCCCGGTACGATGGAAAGCTGGGGATTAGGCTATGAGGAGCTGAGTACGGAGAATCCAGGGCTGGTTATGGTGCGCATCAGTGGCTTTGGACAAACTGGCCCTAAAAAACATGCTCCTGGTTTTGCAAGCGTAGCCGAAGCGATAGCAGGCCTTACCTATCTGACGGGTTCTCCACATGGTTCACCATCGAGAACTGGTGTGTCGCTAGCTGATAGTCTAGCAGGCGTGTATGGTGCATTTGGTGCTATGGTTGCGGTGCATGAACGCCAGCGTACTGGACGCGGCCAAGTAGTCGATATGGCATTGACAGAGGGCATCCTCAGTGTTCTGGATGACATTATCCCAGCTTATGATTGCTTGGGCTTGGTACGTGAGCGTGCTGGTGGTGCCATACCAGGGATTGTACCCTCGAATAATTACCCAACCGATGATGGGAAATGGATCGTAATAGGGGGAAACAACAACAATGTTTTCCGGCGGCTTGTTGGGGTTCTAGGTCGACCGGAACTCGCAGACGATGTTCGCTATGCCACTGATAAAGCTCGAGCTGTACGTGGCGAAGAACTTGATGCCCTGATAGGCGAGTGGACCCAGCAGCACACGTTGGCCGATTTGTTGGAACGTCTCCAAGAAGCTGGTGTACCAGTTGCCCCCATCAATAGTGCCGCCGAAGTAGTCAACGACCCCCAGTTCATAGATCGGCGAAGCATCGTGCGTGTTCCAGTTGAGGAGGGTGAAACGGTCCTGATGCCTGGTATTGTTCCTCAGCTCGCTCGTACACCCGGCTCTATATCCCATGCTGGCCGATCAGTCGGTGCAGATACCGAAGCCATATTGACTGAACTCTTGGGTGCATCGTCAGAAGACATTGAGAAGTGGAGGGAACAATATATCATCCCGGTCTCTGGCGCTCGAGAACCCGCTTTAGCACACCAAGAAAGACAATCGTACCAAACCAAGCACCAACTAAAATCCACGATCGCTTGTTTGACTGTTTGTCACGCATAACTTCGCTCCTTTCACAAGATGAGAAACCTGTCAGCAAAGATCGGCACGTCCAAACTAGACTGTGCCAGCATCACTATATTCAGGTCGATCAACAAAACGTCTCGCCATAATATTATTATGCCACGGCGCAGTCAGTTCCTGGTAACCCTGCACGATATGTTCAGCGAAAGGTGGCAGTGGCTCTGTCGATTTCGTCACTCTCGATGAGCGCTCTCCTGGAAGATCCGCCGGTTTTTGCACGACATTCACACCTAGCTTATTCATAATCTGCATGTTGCGCTGTGCCAGGATTTGATGCGGGACAAATGAGTATAGCGGAGACTGCATCTCCTCCAATTGTATCACTATCCGCTCAGGAAGATGCCCATATTGCATGCAGGCTTCGCACACACTCCTGAACAATGCATCTTCAGGCAAAGCAAAGAGAGCATCCAGTGCCTGCATCAGGTTTATGCCACGGTTGAGCAAAACAGTCCTGCCATGCATAAGACGCTGCGTTAATCTATCATCGGCATAAACACGGGATGCTTCATGTATCTGGCGTGTGATATCGGCTAGCGGCAGCATGTCTAACTTGCGATGCAGAAAAGCAACAACATCAGCCGTATCCGCCTCTTCCTGCCAGCATCGCAAAAGTTGCAGGCAGAGGGCTCCCTCGTACTCTTTCACAGTCTTTGACACGCTGAGTAGACTCGTCTTGCATTCACAAATCCACAGGGAATGGAGATAGCGCACTATATAGACAACGGGAAATGCGGAGAAACGTTTCTGCCCATGCACGTCCTGAACAAACTGGAAGCAATCTTCAAATTCTGGCTCTAGGCGCATAAAAGCCTCCAGTTTCTGCTGTGCCAATTGCGGCACGGTAACTATTGTCGCCATCGTTGATCTACCTTTCCTGGCTCTTTGCCGATATCTTCGCAACTCCCTTGGTTAGTCATCCACTAACAATAAAGTTTGCATAATAGCTATATAGAGCACGGAACAAATATGCTAAGAGGAGACAATCAGTAAACGCCACAACCTAAAACCTTTCCACCTTCATCCTCAGTTGGAACTTGACCCGCGCAACCTGATCACGCTGTGTGAAGCCAGGGGCAGAGAGCATCACCTCTTACTTGGTCATCTTGACGCATGGGACTCTTACAATGAACTCATCCGCGACGATGTCAGGCATTTCCACCGCAAAACCGCTGCACAGATCCGAGCCGACTTAGTCTGGCAGAAGAAGATGGCGCACAGACCATAAACATGGCACCAGAGAGCCACTTTCTGCTCTCTGGTGTGCAGATACTAAGATTGTCGTATAGGCAAGAAAAAAGAGGCCACTTACCTGTCCAAATATGACATATTAACCGATAAGCAACATAACCTCTCGTTGTTTACTATACGAAATGTCTATAATCTCCACTCTTAATAAATTTGTCCCTCTTTCCCCCTGGAGAAAAGTGCAGATTTCCCTTATATTGTACTTATGTAGAGCCTTTTGTATTGCGTACCTTTTTGTGTGTAAGCCTATCCTATCCAGCAAAGACACTAAAGGAGGCTATCCTTGCCTGATAATGAATTCAATCGTCCTGTCTCTACCGACTCGGCTCCAGATGGAAAGAGCTGTGAGTGGTGTGACCAGCCAGCAGAACAGCAACTGACAGCCATTGGTGGAACCCATCATAACGAGAGTGGATTCTTTTGCCAGCCCTGTGGTGAGGAATTCTCACAATCCGTACAAAAGAGTTCCGACACTCCACCCTAGCGCATCTAGCGAGCATTGAACCTTTAACAACAAGTCACATTATGAAAGAAATCTTTCATAACTATTCTCCCCAAACTGTGTTTTAACACATCTACATAATTTAGAATTAGATAGTACGCACCATTCCCACCTCAGCTCTTTGTTTTACATGCCATTCTTCGGAGTGGCTATTTTGTCGCTATACTACTGTTTGTCGCAAGGCCGTCCACGCGGCTGGCTACCAGCTCCCTGGAAGTATTACCATTTAGGTATTGGTTGGCATCGGAATTCCTCGACGAGAAAATATTTGAGCTGACACATTATATCGTCGAGAAATACGGCTCCTAGTTCTTCATAAGTAATCCCACGGTGAGGCTTTATTGCTGATACGCCGCAAAGAAGATATACTTGTGGTTACAAGATCATTTGGAAGGGAAAAATAGAGTTATGCAGCGGTACAGAGATACATGACAAGTGAGCATTTACGTCATTATTAGTATTTTTGCACTTCTACTTATGAGTTTTTTCCTACTTCCTAATGTAGAGAGTCCTCTCGAAGAAGTAGAGAGCAGATCATTTTCGCTTATCAAAAAATCTAGTTTGAGGATTGTAGACTATGAATCCGTATGTTCACAAAGTCATGCGTACCACTATGCTAAGCATCGTGCTGACACTTGTCGGATGCACGAGCAATACTTCATCTACTCATCTATCGTCAGTAGTGCATATGTGGCTAACAACGCTAAATGGGCAAAATAAACTTACTGCGCAAGCACCAACTGTGCTTCAGAGTGGACAAGCATCTCCTGCAAGCGGTACATTGATTACCGTTGATCCTACACAGCACTTTCAGAGGATTACAGGATTTGGGGCTGCAATGAGCGATACTTCAGCGTATGTACTGAGTCGACTTTCTGCTGATCAACAGCAAGCGGCCATGCATGCGTTATTTGACCCTCAACAAGGGATTGGCCTGAGCCAAGTGCGGATCCCAATGGGATCATCGGATTACACGGCTACACCACCTGACCATCCTGCTCCGTATTCTTATGATGACCTACCACCTGGCAAGACAGATCCTTCCCTTGCCCAATTTTCGATTGCTCACGATCAGGCCTATATCTTACCACTGCTGATACAGGCAAAGCGCATCAATCCGCAGATCACCACCATTGCCGCACCGTGGAGTCCGCCAGCTTGGATGAAGACCAATGACTCGATGGTGAATGGTAGTGTACGCGATGACTCCTATGGTGTGCTGGCCCAGTACTTTGTGCATTTTCTTCAGCAGTATCATACAGCAGGGATCTCGGTTGATGCGATCACTCCTCAGAATGAGCCAGGTGAGATCAATCATGGCTTCCCTAGTGTGGAGATGTCTGCCAGTCAGGAAACCTCACTCATTGCACAGTATCTTGGACCAGCACTCGCTCAGGCAGGCCTACATACAAAGCTCTTCGCTTTGGACTATCAATGGCAAAACTTTCAGGAGGCTGAAGCGATTTTGAACAATCCATCGGCACGCTCCTATCTTTCAGGGGTGGCTTGGCATTGCTATGTCGGCTATCCTGCAGTTATAGACAAGGTTCATGCAGCCTATCCATCTCTTGAGCAAGAGGAGACGGAGTGTTCGACTGGTCCTCACGGTATTGCATATCTGAGCACATTTGAGGTTGCTCTGCAGTCTATGCAACATTGGGCAAGTTCGGCACTACTTTGGAATATCGCACTTGATCCTTCTGGCGGCCCAAAGATCGGACAAGGGTGTGAAGGGTGCGTAGGGCTGATGACTGTCGATGCAAAGCAAGATAGAGCACAGTTTACCGATGAGGCAATCCAGCTCGGGCATTTTAGTAAGTTTGTACGCCCTGGTGCGCTGCATATTGCAGCTACCAGTGGAGATCCACATGGCATAGAGTATGTTGCCTTCCAGAACCCTGATAGGACCTTGGCGATGGTTGTACGCAATAGCAGTTCTCAAGTGCAAACACTCACAGTGCAAACTTTGGATAGGACAAGCTTTACGACGACATTACCCACTGGTGCCATTGCAACATATACCTGGCCATTGGCGGCTAGTCATTAGCTGACATTCCCCGCTCTTTAGATAACTAAAGAGACGGGGGTTCTTCCTGGTTTCACATGCCACTCTTCGGAGTGGCTATTTTGTCGCTATACGACTTGTTTGTTGCGAGGCCGTCCACGCGGCTGGCTACCAGCTTCCTGGAAGTATTGCCGTACCGTTTCCTCTGTGGCATACCAGTATTGTCTTCGCTTCTTCGCCTCAAACTTGCCCTGTCTGGCAAGATGGCCAAGGTAAGTAGCTTCGTAGTTTACTCCCTATAGTAGGCCTAGACTGCAAGGATTTACAATGCTTTGCAGTCCTATTGGATAAAGTTAGCAAAGACCAGAGGATAAACAGAACGAAAAAGAAGTAGGTACACAGTACAGACATGCAAAAGCAAGATATTGAACACAACCTGTCTCTGCTAGGAAGCCAGCTAGAGGAACTCGGCATGCAGACCACCATTCGGCTGCTTATGATTGGTGGTGGGTTTATGCTGACCCAGATCGGCAACCGCACCACGACCGATGACGTTGATGTGCTAGTAGATATCAGCGATCCACAGCACTCCGACGACTACCGCATTTTTAGGAATGCGGTACACTTTGTCGCACATGATGCTAGACTGAGCGACTCATGGTTAAGCGACAATATCGGCGACTTTTTACGCATGGCGGGGCCAGTACCCAAGGGGAAATTATGGCGACGATTCGGGCGCTATCTGGAGGTCTATATCCCACCGAAAGCGTTCATTTTAGCTCATAAGCTGGTTGCTGGACGGGGAAAAGATAGAGAAGATACCAAAGCGCTTATGCGTAGTCTGCACGTCACGACGCGCCAGCAAGCACAAGAGATTGTAGACAAGTACATCACCAACAAGGATATCCAAGAAAGTGAAGGGGTTCAAGAAACGCTCGACGAATTTTTTCGTACTGAACAATAGCAAGAGAATCTGCTATACTTAGACTGGAAGAAGTTGTCTGGTTAAAGAAAACAAGGAGGTATACCTATGCAAACTGTTCGTTCCCGTCCGCCTCTGCGTACTATGAGCAGGGCATTTCAAAATATCTGTGCGGGTGAAGGGCCGTGGATCGCGTTGGGAAACTTCCTGAATTACTGGTTTGCCGATGCCAAGGATCACCGCTACGATCTTGTGAGTGAGCCGCTACCAGAGGCACCTGCAAATGAGTATTGCCAGCGTTGGGCCGCCTATTGTGCTGCCTCCGTCGAGCATCTCTGTGGAAAATATAACGAGCCTTGTCCTGAATGGGTCCACGATCCAAAGTATGTGTTACCAATTCCCTGGTATGAAGATCATCCAGAACATATATACGATAGAGTTATCACCACCACGCCCGAAGAGTTCAAGAAACGTAACATCTATAGCGGCAATCGCATGTTCAATAACAAGTGGGAGCTAGCAGAGAAGTACAAGAACTGGCCGAAGCCGGATTGGTCAAAGCCTGCTCGACCGAGGAAGACGAAAACATAGGCAAGCTCAAGTCTCCTACTGCGAAATCTCCTCGGTTAATTCGATAAGGAACTGAGGATAAAGAGAAGGCCGAGGACTGCCTTCGTCCTCGGCCTCGACACTCTTGCACCAGTGAGCTAAATCTACAATGGCATCGATCTGCTTAAGCGTTAAAGCTTTCATGCGACTGCGAAGGCCAGTCAGGTCGTCGAGCTTAAACTCGGCACCACAATCCTCTTGGTCAGCTTCAATGTCTCTCCAGGCTGAGCAGGATGCATAAGTTTGTCCGGTTGTATTAGAAACAAGGTGGAAGCCTAAAAGCTCACAGAAATCGTCCAGCTTATCCTCAGTTGGTCCGCCGTCCTCATCAGGTCCGAGGAGTTCGAAACCGTCACCTATGAGCCTATTCATCCAGTTGCTAATGATGCTCACGATCTGCTCATCGGTGTGTTGAAGAAGTGTCTTGCGGAAGGCTGCAAACATGCGGTCCCTCTCAATCCGATTCCGTCTTCTTCGTTCACCTTTAGTTATTTGTTCTTTCAGATAGGTCCCTCCTCTGCAATCTCGATGACAGCTAGGTCAGGCTAGATGAGTTCGATAGAGCCCTCAGTAACCGTACCATCGCCAGCGATCTTGAAGATACGAGCATATGGAGGCTTAGGACGGTATTGCAGAGAGAAGATGAGGTAGAGGTATCCACCGACCTTAGCCCATTCAATATCACGGGCCGAAGGATAAGCCTCAGATACTGGATGGGAATGATAATAAATCAGTTCGCCATCATAGTCGTCAATTTCGTTGTAGATACGAACCATATCAGCTTCGCTGATGATTGAGAAATCATCGGGGCGATAGCCTTTATCAGCGGCAGCGTTGGCAGTTGGATAATGCTTGACGACTTGATCTCCCTGACTACCCAGGGCTCCACATGCCTCGTCGGGATAACCTGCGAGGACATGGTTAACCATCTCGTTATAGATTGACACGGGGATATGTACAACAAAATTGTTCTCAGCTACCATAATACCTTTGCCTCTAATGTATCTTCGAGATCTTCCAGTTCACATGTCCATAGATCTTCACTCAGGTACTTCCAGCCACCATCGGCGAGGATAGTCACTATCTTGCCTTGCTCTAGGCTTGCAGCAACGCGCAAGGCGGCATGAAGTGCAGCACCACACGATGGACCGGCGAAGATCCCTTCCAGATCTTTCAACTGGCGAGTACGCCGGATGGCATCCATGCTTGAGACTAGGATCTTAGCATCAAGCACAGTACTATCCAGGATAGGAGGAACGAAGCCGTCCGTCAGGTTGCGCAATCCCTGTACCCCATCGCCTTGTAACGGCTCGGCAGCGACAACTTTAATCGCCGGGTTATATTCTTTTAGCCGACGACCCGTTCCCGTGAGAGTACCACCCGTTCCCAAACCGGCCACAAACACATCTAAGTCTGGCAGGTCTTTGATAATCTCCAGCGCAGTACCCTCATAGTGAGCACGAGGATTGGCTTGATTGCCATACTGGTAAA
>Ga0193729_1001994_pt1 | contig 10282 bp, 8 predicted proteins | sample U1c2metaG_FD_143036 | JGI IMG/M metagenome (GOLD analysis project Ga0193729, IMG submission 143036) | Soil microbial communities from a riparian zone of the East river system, Colorado, United States - U1c2 | ecosystem: Environmental > Terrestrial > Soil > Riparian zone | place: USA: East River... | reverse complement strand
ACTCGCGATCTCGGATGGGAGGGAGGAAGCCGGAACGCCTGTGCACAGCACCCGAATGATTTTGATCGATCGACATGGCGAAATCCGCGGCTATTACAACGCGACCGAGGCGGACGCGGTAACAAAGCTGCTCGCCGACACGAGCCATCTGCTGCGCGAGCAGCCCAAATAAGTTTAGCTTTGTGGTTCGGGATGAGGAACGCCAGGTCCTTCGTCGCAAACTATCCGCAGGTAATCGCGATATTCGTTCTTCGGTAGTCGATCGATGATTGCCGCAAGATCGGACTGAGTGATGAAACCCATGCGGAGCGCCACCTCCTCGAGACATGCGATCTTCATTCCCTGTCGATGTTCAATGGTCGCGATGTAATTGCTGGCCTCAAGCAGAGTCGTCTGCGTGCCGGTATCGAGCCAGGCCATGCCGCGGCTGAGCAACTTCACGTGCAGCTCGTTCTGTTTGAGATAAAGCAAATTTAAATCCGTGATCTCGAGTTCACCGCGCGCCGATGGCCGCAGCGTTCGGCAAAGATCGACCACACGCTCGTCGTAAACATAAAGCCCTGGCACGGCGAAATGACTCTTCGGTTGTTTCGGTTTTTCCTCCAGACTGACTGCCTTGCCCGCGGCATCGAATTCGACTACGCCGTAACGTTGCGGGTCGCGCACTTGATATCCGAAAATGCACGCGCCGCGCTCGAGGTCGAGCGCGTCACGATAAAAGTCAAGTTTCCCGTAGAAAATGTTGTCGCCCAGAATGAGCGATGCGCCCGAGTGACCGATGAACTTGGCGCCAATCAAAAAAGCCTGGGCAATTCCTTCCGGTTTCGGCTGCTCCGCGTACTCGATTCGGATGCCGAGTTGTGCACCGTCGCCCAAATAACTACGGAGCATCGGCACATCTTTCGGCGTCGAAATGAGGAGCACCTCGCGCAAACCGCCCAACATGAGGGTGGCGAGCGGATAGCAGATCATCGGCTTGTCGTAAATGGGGAGAAGCTGTTTGCAGACGATTTTGGTTAGGGGAAAGAGACGGGTCCCTGCGCCACCAGCGAGAAGAATGGCTTTCTTGTTCATGAGCTTGTTTTTGGTTTTCTCTCCGCGCTCTTGCGGCTCCATCGCACCAGCAACTCCGACCATTCCTGCCAGAAACTCGCGTGTCTGGTCAAATTGATCCCGATTTTTTCTTCGAGCTGCCGGATTGTTTTCTTTGGAAAAGACAAACGGGATGCCCTGTCGAAGAGAAATGAACTGCCGCGATGAGGGATCAACCTGCGATCACTCAGCCGTCCGCCTTCGCATCGGTGTAACGCGCTTTCGATCCAACTTTGCGGCAGTTCCGGTCGCAATTCAATCGTGGCGCTGACTGTAACATCGACAATCTTGCGCAAGATGAGCGCACAGAGGAGTGCGCGCGAGCTGGTCGCGTGGATGTGCGAAATTTCTTTCTCCGGGAGCAGTTTGCGCAATGCGAGAGCGAAACGCGCCTGTCGCAGGAAAATCGCGGCCGGCGCGCGCTCGTCTTCGTTTGCTCGCTCCTGTTCCAATTTTTGCGCCAGGGCGCGGTTCGCCCGCCACTCTGCTTCGATTGCCATTGCATCGGGCAAAAATTCCATCCGTTCAGCCCACTGTTCCGTGGCGCGAGTAAAGCGCGCCGCGGAATTCAACTCGCACACGAACGGCACGATTGAAATGTTGTGCCGCTTCATCTCGTCAAGCTCGTGCTCGAGGAGCGGCAAATTTTCGTCCGGCCAGCGATCGATCAAATAGGCGATCTGGTGGATGGAATGGTGAGCGGCCGGTTCGCGTCGTGCGACGGACGGCATCTCCAGCAGTTGCAGCAACGGCGCGACTGTTTTCTCGATTCGAAAATGCTGCTCCATTCGTTCGCGTCCGGCCTGACCGTAGCGCAAGCGCAACGCGGGATCCCGTATCAATTGCTCGAGCGCATCGCCCAGGGCGGTCGCATCGCCCGGCGGCGCCAACAATCCTGTTTCCTCGTGTACGACTAATTCGGGAATGCCAGCGAGGCGGGTCGAAACGACCGGGCGCCCAGCGGACATCGCCTCCAGAATTACTGTCGGGAAGACATCGCTTGCGCCCTGGCCATCGACCACCGAAGCGAGCGCGAAGATGTCGGCAGCGCGCAGTTTTTCGAGAACCGCGCCTTGTGATAACGAGCCGAGCAAAGCGATTCGCGAAGAGAGGTTCGCCTTGTCGATCTCTGCTTGAAGATTTTCGCGCAGCGGTCCATCTCCAACGATCTCGCAGGTAAGATCAAGACCGCGGCGCGTCAATTCCGCACACGCGGCGATGAGGTGTTCGAATCCTTTGAACGAAACAAGCCGGCCGACGCTGAGGATTCGCGCCGTGGGATTTATCGTCGCCGGAAGCGGAGGCGGGAATCGTTCCAGATCGATCCCGTTATAGACCCGGTGAATCTTCGCTGCCGAATCCGGGCAGCGTTGGCAAAGCAACTTGCAGCTGTAATCGGTTTCGGCCGCGACAAACTCCGCCCCGGCGCAGATTTCGCGCAGAAGATCGTCGTTTCCGAGGTCGATCATGAAATCCTGGCCGTGCGCGGTGACGCTAAAGGGGATGCCGGAAATTTCCTTCAGGAAAAGCGCTGTGTGTGCGGCGCGATTGGCGAAGTGGACGTGAAAGTGATCCACGCCGTTGCGCGTGAAAAGGTCCGCGAAGTAGAGGGCGTTACGCGCACGCTGCTCGGACTTGACGCGCCGGCCATATTTCCGCTCGTGAAGATCGACAAGTGCGCCGGGCCACTTGCCGTTCGCCTTTGCATTTTTTTCCCAGATGCGGAGAATTTGCTGCGGCGGCGCATAGTGAATCGGCGCGCGCAGCCGGGAGATATGCTCGTGCCGCAAACTGGTGAGGGGAGAATAAACTGAACCAATTTCAAGGGCCACGCCAAAGCGTTCCAGGGCCAGCATTTCGGTATCGCAAAAGGTCTGCGAGATGACCGGATAGCGCGAGTAGAGATAGCCGAGTCGCATCGCGCCGGATGATTAAGCGCACCGCAGTGAAATAGCAACGCGGCTTCCGCCAAGATCGACGGTCCTAGACCGCCGCTACAATTACGAAAACCGGACGTCTTTGCCGGGATCCATCTCGAAATCCAGGGTGAGAGAATCGGACGTGTTCGGCTTGATCACTTCTTCCATGAACTTCACGTGAACGGGGTCTTCGCGGAAGATGGCGTACTTGTCCATCGACTCGAAATCGATCGCGATAAAAAAGGGCCAAGGCAATTCCGGGTCGATCCGTTTCCCGCACTTGATGCTCAACACCTCGGGGATTTTCAAAAGCTGCATGCGGGTATTCATCATCATTTCCTCAACGCGCGCGGGAGTGACTTCTGGCCTGAGCTTATAAAGGACGACGTGGTGAATCATGGAGGCAAAAGGTATTAGGTGGTTCCAGCAGGAGGCGCAAGTGTGAATCCCGCGACTCTGGACAATGTCGATTCGCCGGGTGCGTTGCGTTTATTTTTTCCAGTCCAGCGCGCCTTTTTTGAGCGCGTAAACGTAACCGACCATCAAGATCGAGATGAAGCTGAGCATGCTCCAAAAGACGAGGCTGCTCTGAGCAATCGCCTCTTTGTAAACGACCGCCCATGGATACATGAACACGATCTCCAGATCGAAAAGGATGAAGAGCATGGCCACGAGATAAAACTTTATGCTGAACCTCGGTTGTCCCCCGCCTTGCGGCACCATGCCGCATTCATACGCGGTGTCTTTAGCCCCGGTGCGTTTGCCGGTTTTTCCCACCGCGATGCTCACGAGCAAAGCGGAGGCGGCAAAACCTATCGCCACGATTATTTGCAAGAGAACCGGCAGATATTCTCGCAGCATTCGCCGTCACCCGAAAGTTGGTGCGCCGTTGATCGACTACCTTACGCTTGCGACGAGATGCCCGTTCTGGGGCGCAATCGCATGCGCGAGCGCCGAGGGAAGGCCTTTGTATTTCTTGCCATTCTTCTTGACCGCGCCGCGCGCGACCAGATTTTGCAGCTTCTCATAGGCGCGCAGCCGCAGCATTTCCTCGCCACCGCTGGCCGCGTTTCGCGCCCGGAGATTTTCGTGCACGATGTCGAAAAGTTCTTTGAACTCGAATGAGGCACGCCGGGAAAGCACCGCTACCAGTTCTTCCGTTACGAGATCAGGGACGCGGCGGGAGAATGCATTTTTCTTTAGAATAGCCATAGGCCGAGAAGGATAACACATTTTGGCGGGAACGCAGCATATTTCTCAGCCCGGCCGCGATTAACAAGAGGTAGCGCCGAAATGGCGCGCTGCTACCGGCCCCGCTGCCGACCCATCGCCCAAAATGCAGCAGGCAAGCCCAAACCTATCGCCGCCTGGTTCAACGTGACCGGGCCAACCGATTCGGCGATATAACCGTCGCGCTCATATCTCTGCGAAGAAACGATCGGGCTGAGATGTTTGGTAATGACCTCGGGCGCGGGAAGCTTGTTAACATTGACATAATCATTCATCGCGGGCATAAGCGCCGCGCCCATCAGCAGCATCGGGCGGAGCGTCGCATCTAGCCGCGAATAGAGGAACGCCGCATCGACATAGGCGAAAAAGTTCGTCGGCGCTGGCACGGACCGCGCCGCGACCTTATAAACCTGCGAACTGGACAAATCCGCCGTCGAGCTGCCGTCACGCTTCATCGCTGCCTCCACCGAGACCTCGTCCAAACCTGCAACCAGGACTCGATTCGACAATGCAAACGACGGCGTGATTGCGATGAAGCTGGCAGGAGATTGCATCGAGAAATAGCGCACGCCATCTTTTTCCGTCCGTGTCCAGGTCGCGTCTTCGTCCACTTTGGTGAGGGCCTCGACAACCTGGCTGGCTTTGGCGGCGTCTTTCACCGGCAGCGCCAGGATTAACCGTGGCCAGCGCGCATCCGTTGGCCAGTCGGCGAAAGATCCCAATTCCAGTCCGAACGCGGCCTTCCAATCATCCGCCGTAATCCCGTTGGCGGAGAGAGTCTGAAAAAGTTGCTGCACTCTGCCGCCAATGCCGGCCGTCTGATTGATCGTGTCGATCTTTTGCCCGAGGTTGAGGAGCATCGCGAGGTAGAAAAACGTGTCCCTCGTCGCCAGCGTCAGGGAAGATCGGTTGAGCGTTGCATCTTGTTCCAGCTTCGGCATCCCGACAAAGATGATATCGCGGATTTTTCTGTTCTCGAACCGCGTCGTCGCACAAATCCCTCTCACCTTCTCAAGCATGGTGTGTTGGTCGGGCGTGACCCGCTGTCCGATGGCCGCGCGGAGCGTTGCGAGTTTGTCGGCAAAAGCCTTTGGTTGCAGATAAAAAAACGCCGCGTAACTCGATGGCATGTGCGCCGCCGCTGCGCGATATGACTCGCCCCCATCCAGCGTATCTTGCGGATTTTTGCTGCGCCGATCGGCGCGATCAAGCAGCGCTTTCAGTTCCGTGACATCGCTCGAGGCGAAAAACCAACGCCCGTCATAAGCTGTCGCCAATGTGAAGGCAGTGGCGGCGATCGTTTCGATCTGATGCTGTTGGTAAGCGAGCTTCTCGCGCTTCGCCGTTGGATTTTTTTCGAGCAATTTCGCTCGCCATTTGCCCACGATCGCCTCCGCTGCATCCCGACTTCCTCGAAACCGAAAACCGCCCGAAAATCTCGGATTGTTATTGTCGATGGAAGTGAGCGCGACGAAGGCATCTTTGGGATCGAGCTGTTCGATCTCGTGTAGCGTCTGCGCAGTCGCATCTCTTTTCGGAAGCTTGGTGAGCGGCTGTCGCAAAAGATCCTGTACTCCGGGCTCCTGGTAGAGCTGGTAAATGTCGGAGTGATGCCACTGATCGCGCGTTCGGTTAAAGTCCGGCACGTGCGCAACGAAAATGGTTTCGCGCGGGAGAAGCGCGCTCACAGCCACGTTGGATGCATTTTCCGAAATGCGCACGCCGTACCAAATCGCGACCACCGCGAGAGCGCTGGCGATCAGTAAAATGAAAATTCGTCTCATAAGTGCTGGATGCTGGATACTCGATGCTGGACGCTGGATCAATTAGTGAAAACCGGAGCTCGCGCGGCCTTCCATCAACCTCCGCTTAAGCACGCGGATGAAATTGCCGGTGGACGGCTTTTAATCGCTGTTGATCGACATGCGTGTAAACCTGCGTGGTCGAAATGTCGGCGTGGCCGAGCATTTCCTGGATGATGCGCAGGTCGGCGCCGTTGCCGAGTAGATGCGTGGCAAAGCTGTGCCGGAGCAAATGTGGATAAATATTCTTTCCCAATCCGGAGTGGCGAGAAATCTTTTTCACGATCTGCCAGATGCGCGCAGTTGTTAATTTCGTGCCGCGCTCGGAAAGAAAAATTTCGCTGCCGCTACGGCATTTCACTAGCTTGGGCCGCTCCACCGACAAGTAAGCGGCGAGCGCTTCGCACGCTTTCCGGCCGACCGGCACGAGGCGCGTCTTGTTTCCTTTGCCGAGTACGCGCAAGATTCGTTCTTCGAGATTGAAATTCTCGAGCCGCGCGTTCGCCAGTTCGGAAATGCGCAAGCCGCTTGCGTAAAGCAGCTCGACCATCGCCCGGTCGCGCAATCCGAGAGAAACTTTCGTGTCGATGTTTTCGATCAAGTGCTCGACCTGCAATTCGTTCAGCGTTTCCGGTAGATAACGCTCGATTCGCGGCAGCGTGAGCACTTCAGCCGGGTCGCGGTCAATCGCGCGTTTCCCCGCGAGGAACCGAAAGAAAATCTTCAGCGCGACCACAATTAATTTGATCGAGGACGCGGACAGCCCCGCGCGTTTCCGGTCGCCTAGATATTCGCTGATCAGCGGCAACGTGACGCCGCGGAGGTTGTCGATCCTTTTCTTCGAGACGCACCAGTTTGCGAACTCTGTCAAAGATCGTTGGGTGGAGAGTTGGTAATTTTCCGACAGCCCGCGTTCGACCGCGAGGAAGCGGATGAACGACTCGATCGCCTGCTCCACGCGCGACCATCAACGATCAACCATCAACGATCAACCCTTGCAGAGTTGAGGCGTCGAAATAGCTGCGTTGACAAGAATGGAGGTCGCGAGGTTGTTCGCGCGCTGAAGCGCTTGGGATTTCTTCAGGGCGACCAGGAGGGTTTGCCACGTCCGACGTTCGAAAGCTGGTCTGGGCGTAACTGTTCCAAACCATCCTCAATTGCGCCAAAAACACTGCAAAGCACTCGCGGACAAGCGCATATCACCGTCGGAGAATTGAAATCCGTTCTCTGGCCTGGCTGTTCGCCGCTCCGCACCATCCGCGCGAATCCGTGTAATCCGTGATTGAAGGAAGGGTACCGCCCATTGACAAAGGAAGGGCAAATGTTCGATGCTTGAGTTGCGATGAGTTTGGATTTGAACACGATCCTGAAGGATTGGCCGCACGAGAACGGCACGATAAAGGTGCGCAAGATCATCGGGCTCGATGGTCGGGAGAAATTGCAATTGCGGATCGATCTCGGCGTGCTGCAAATGGAAATGACCGGCCGGCCCGACGGACAGCGGCCGCACAATTGCGAGTCGCTCCTCGCTTATCATCAGAGCCGCGCCGTGCGCGCGGACGAACGGGCGGAAGACTACGAGCTGTCGCCAGAGCAATGCACCGAGCTCCAGCAGGAAGGTATTCAATATTATCACCGTTATCTCAGTTTGTTTCAGATCAACGATTTCGCCGGCGTCGTGCGCGACACCCAGCGCAACCTCGATCTTTTCGACTTCGTTCTCGCGCACACCAATCGGGAAGAGCTTTCCTGGGGCTTGCAACAATTCCGGCCTTACGTGCTGATGATGAATACGCGCGCCAGGGCGTCCATTTTGCTCGGCCAGGGAAAATTCGCGGAAGCGATGAGCGAGATTCAACGCGGACGCGATGCGATCGCGGATTTTTTTCAGCGCTCAAATTTTCCCGAGCTCGCGTCGAAAAGTTCCGAGATTAACTTTCTCGACGAATGGCTAGAGGAAGTGCGCGCCAAACGTCCGCTCTCGAAACTGGAGATCATGCAGCGCGAAATGGAAAGCGCGATCACCAAGGAAATGTACGAACGCGCCGCCGAATTGCGCGACGCCATCAAGCTGCTGAAGACCGGCGGCGCGTTCTGATTCTGGGGAGCGCCCGCGACTCGTGTGCTGATTTCGCCGGCTCGGCGAAAATGAACTTCTTTCTTAGTAATTGAACTGGCAGTGCTGAGAATCTGTTCATCTCAGCCACATGATTCGGTGATCCGGGGTCAGCCCATCTGGTTAAGGATGGGGGACCCAAATCATCATTCGGTTTTGGACACGCCGAATCGAAAACAGCCAAGCTCGCACTCTTTACTCGTAAACAGCCTCGAGTTGTTGATCGATGATTTGCCCTGTAAAGCGATCGATCGCGACGTGTAGCCAGTACCGTTTCTCGCCTTCGACAACGAAGTTGGATAGACTTGCAGCGTTTGGAGGATATCGCCCAGTTTGCGCGATCAGATCGATCATCAAGCCCCAGGTTCTAGTTTGACCTACTTCGGCGAGCGCACGGGCAGTCGTTTCCTTCGTTTCTTCGTTTGGTGTAAAAGTGGAGTGGGTGACGGCGCTGGCGAGACGTGCAACGTCCTGACGTCCAATTGCTGGCAGGCTCGTCGTTGCGTTTACGATGCTTGTTGCTGCTGGCGCCGCGGCGGTCTTTGGAACAGTTGCCGACGATGATTCGGTTGTAATTGCTCCCGTGAGAATCGCAGCGAGCACGTAAATGTTTTGCGTATTCAAGTTGATGATCCCAGAGCGCAGAGTGGCCGTATTGTAGGTAAAAAGATCAAGCAAGGGCGCGTCGGAGCTGCCCAATGTGCGGAAATCAAGACTTATAGAGCCATTTTTATATGCGTAACCTAACTCCCCAGCATTCCTGAAGTCGCGATTTAGAACTAATACGGTCGAGGGCCGAGGAGGTGCCCCCGGTTCTGTGGATGGATTTTTATCTACGCCGAACGCTTTTTGAGGGGCCGCGGGATCTCCGAATTCGATCCAAGTTGTGTCGTCATTTTGGTCACGCTGATCGATCAAAGAAGCTCCGATTGAAAGAATCTCACTTATCGACGTCCCAGTTGGTAATGCGTACTTGAGTAAAGGAAATAGGTCTGGACTTTGATTATTTCCGCTTACTGAAGGAATTGCTGATAGCAGCGTATTGCCCGATGTGCCGCAATATCGCCAGTGCTCAGCAGTGGGCCCAGATGCCGGTGCGTAGTTCAAGCCGAAATATTGTTGGATAGCCGCAGCATTGTTGGGAGGCGTGGTTGCGAACAAATCGAAGCGACTGAGCGGAAATCTGCCAGCCAACTCAGTTCCGGAATTACCCCAAGTGGGGTGATTGGATTCGCGCGAGAATGTGCCCAAATATTGCAACATAGTGGCCGCACCGGCTCCCGTGTCGGTTCGAAGTTTTATTAACTCAGCCCGGGTGATGAAACCTTGATCCGTCCGATTGGATGAGAGATTCGTCGCGACCGTTCTGAAGTCCCGGCTCGTGTCCAAAAAGTAATTTATAAAGTTCGAAGTCGCGGCCGCAGTGAATGTAAAGTTGGGGAAAGTGCCAGTCGGTTGAACGGTGGCATAATTTCTCCAGCCGATTATCCTGTTTATAACAGTGTTGCTTACAAAACTAGAACCGGTTGTCGGCAAAGCTGTGAGATCTGCAAAAGCGATAACACCTTTCCTTCCCACGTAGGTTAGTGGCGATGGAGTTGGCGAAGGAAAGCCCGCGACGTTGATATCTAACAATCCTCCCTCATCGTAAACAGCATAGGCATAACGGCCAATCACGTAATTTGAATTTCCGTTTGCTGAGTTATTCAATGCGCTTGAACCAATACCGATACCAGTCTGGACTGATGGTCCCCCCCTGCTCACAATCACCCAGTCTGGCGCAATGAAGCTCGTAACAGGCGCCGGATCATCGTTAGATGTGTCACTTTTAGGGATCAGGTAGTGCGTGTTCCAGCGATCTAAGCTGACCGATCGGCCATTGGCGGAAACATCTGTCGAAGAGTTAACCGCCGACGCGCGGCTTGGAACCGCCGGGGCGACGAGCCCATCGAATCGGACGCTACGGCGGATCAAGTTTGGCACGGTGCCCGGATTGCCGCTTCGCATTGGTACGACGTTGGCATTACTTGTTGGAGTATAAGGAGGGATGGCCACCGTTGATCCATCGACGATCTCCAGTTTGAAGTCGCCCACGACAACATCCAGTGCGCTTCGGGCTAGAA
>Ga0193729_1001992_pt1 | contig 10283 bp, 7 predicted proteins | sample U1c2metaG_FD_143036 | JGI IMG/M metagenome (GOLD analysis project Ga0193729, IMG submission 143036) | Soil microbial communities from a riparian zone of the East river system, Colorado, United States - U1c2 | ecosystem: Environmental > Terrestrial > Soil > Riparian zone | place: USA: East River... | reverse complement strand
GCCACTTCCTCGGCAATTAAACCAAATTGCGCCGTGCCTTTTGTGTCGCTCTTGTACTGAAACGTCACCGGCTTGAGCGCCAGGATGGCTTCGCTCGTTTGATCCATCGGTTTGATCTCCTTTTTGAACCTCCGAGAGGAGCTCATCGTGCCGAGCTGGCCAACTGAGTCTATTACGACTGGTATAGCATCCGCGTTTCCGGTTGTCGCCCCGCGAATACCGGCGATAAAAGTAGCGGTCTGGCTCCCTTGCGTGCCGATGCGGATCGTGCTGGATTCGCCAGCAATAGCCGCGTTGCCGATATCGATATTGTTATTGCCCGTGGTGAGATTGCTACCGGCGAAATCGCCTAATGCAATGTTCTGGCTGCCGGTCGTGTTGCTATAGAGCGCTCTAAATCCATTCGCCATATTGCTCTGGCCGGCGGTATTGAAAGCGAGCGCTTCAAACCCATTAGCCGTGTTATCGCCGCCGATAGTGTTGCTGTAGAGCGTGCGAAACCCAGTGGCCACGTTGGAGGTGCCCGTGGTGTTCTTATTGAGCGCTTGAAATCCGGTGGCCACATTATAGTGACCGGTCGTGTTGCGATCGAGCGCACCAGACCCCACGGCGATGTTGTAGCTGCCGGTAGTATTGTGTATGAGTGCATACGCACCATCGGCCGTGTTATCGTTGCCGGTGGTATTGTTAGAGAGTGCTCCATCTCCGTTGGCCGTGTTGTAGTCACCGGTGGTGTTGCTGTAAAGCGCTTGATAACCGATGGCCGTGTTGTAGTCACCGGTGGCATTGGTATAGAGCGCCTTAAATCCGGTGGCCGTGTTATCCTCTCCAGTAGTATTCAAAGAGAGCGCCTCAAACCCATTAGCCGTGTTATCGCCGCCAGAGGCGTTGCTGTAGAGTGTGCGAAACCCAGTGGCGACGTTATAGTTGCCCGTGGTGTTCTTATAAAGCGCTTGCGAACCGTTGGCCGTATTCAAGCTCCCGGTGGTGTTGCTAAAGAGCGCTTGAAACCCGTTGGCCAGATTGTCATGGCCGGTGGTGTTCGTATAAAGCGCTTGAGAACCATTGGCCGTGTTGTGGATTCCGCTGGTGAGGCTCTGGAGCGCGCCTTGGCCCTCCGCCGTGTTGCCTCCGGGATAGCCTCCGTCAGGCGCTGGGGTTACCGCTTGAAGGGCCGAACAAAGCGCAAAGCAGTAGAGGGCGAACACGCCTCGACACAGCGAGGCAGGTATAGCAACCCTCCTTTTGAGTTGGATCGATGAATTCATAGGCGGATTCTCTATTTCTCCCGGTGGGGTGAACGGGCAAGAAGCCGCCGGGAGAAGCATCCTACCCGCGATTCAGACTGATTTAATGACGCTGAGTCTTGAAAAACTCTCGCCTATTGGTCAAGCGCAAAAAAATTGTCGATCTTCTTTGAAGAAAGGTCCAACGTCCAACTTTGAATTTTGGCGATCGATTTGTAGGACATTTGAGGTTGAGCGTTCGCCCGGCGCGCGCTTAGCGCAGCCGACGAAGGAACCTCGCTCCTTGTGAATGCTGCTTTGAGAACTTCAGCGAAGGCAGAAATTAATCCTTTTCATTCTCACGGCTCCTGTCTAAAACGTTAATCGGACGGCGTAGGCGCCAACGAAGATGCCCTCTGTTCCATTTGAAAGGCCCATTACGCGACGGGAAAAACTGCCCGATCTTCGCACTTCGTCGCTGCAATCAAACGGAGCCACAGCTCCCTCAGACCTACGCGGCAGAGACGGGACACTCGGTGCCCTGCACGAGGCCAATGCTCGATTGAGCGAGGTGGAATATTCGCTGCAGCGACTCTATCTGCACTCCATGCCACGATACTTGACGATTGTGATCGGTGATGGTTGCAATATCGATTGCCCCCACTGCTATCAATCGAAGGCTGGCGACAATCTCCTCCGAGATTCCGAAATCAGCCCGGCATTAAGAAGAGAATTTAGCGCGTTTTACCCATATCTGTCGACTCTCCGCCTTCAAGGCGGTGAGGTATTCGCCATCCGAGGATTTCGTGAGTTGGTTGACGATGTGGGCTCGGCGACGGATCGACCCTTAATCAGCATCAGCACGAATGGAACCTTGATTGACCAGGCGTGGGCTGAACGCATCGTTCAAACTCCCTTTCAGTCGATAACAGTCTCTTTTGATGGAGGAACCCAGGGGACTTTTGAAAAATTACGAAGAGGGGCGCGATTCCCGAAAGTAATTGAGAATATCACACGGCTGCAAGAGTTGAAAAAATCGATCGGCAGTTCTCTGCCAAGGCTGGACACCTTTTTTGTTCTTATGCGCTCTAACTATCGTGAGATCCTCCCATTTCTCGCCTTAATGAAGAACCTCGGGATCTACGAGGTGGCATTTCAAACCATGTTAATTGACGCGCGGAATCTTGCGCGTGAACCGGGACTCGTGAACGAGGTCATTAAAGACCCCAAAGAAGTTTGCGAGCTTTATTCGATCGTCCTACAAGCAATGGCAGAAGAAGGCCCACACTTTCTCCGAATCTCCTGGAGTGGATTACATTCGCTCTTTAAGGAGCACGGACTCGACCCCGCCTTCCTCGATGAAGAGAATTCTTCTCTCTATCCCGACCAGCCTTCGAAGCCTCTGGGCAAGCCGCCGCGGGAAGCAGAGCGACTACCGCCGACGGCGGAAAACGCTGCTGTCTCCGGCCGTCGTCGGAATCGTTCTGAGCCAACAGAATCGATTTTTATTCCAGCTCTCCGGGAAGTTGCCTGGGAAACCGAGGGAAAAATTAAGCTTTGTCCAAACCCGTGGTCGATGATGTTCGTGGCAGAGAACGGCGATGTCCTGATCTGCTTTCTTGCAGAACCGGTGGGAAACCTTTACGAGAGTCCGCTGCTCAAGATTTGGAATAGCCCACGCGCGATCGCGAAACGGAGCGAAATGATCCAAGGTCGCTATTTATCCAGCGGTTGCTCCAAGCTTTGGTGCGATTGGCGAGAGGGAAAAGCGTGCGCCACGCCTACGAGCGAATCCAGGAAAGAATTGCTCCACGTCTTCAAACAAATGCGCGACAACGTGGCAGTGCCACAGTTGGAGCCGGCTCCGCCCGAGCTGCCTGGGCGCTTGGGTGCGGTTAGACGCCTTCTCGAGAATAGGGAGCGGCGCATCCTTGAGCTTGAAGCATCTCTCGCCGACCTATGGGAAAAAAATGGCTTGTTGCACGATACGGGACAGTCACACATCGACCATCTCGAGAAACAGCGTGATGCGGCACAGCTATACATCGACCATCTCGAGAAGCGGCGTAATGCGGCACAGCTACACATCGACCATCTCGAGAAACAGCGTGATGCGGCGCAGCCACACATCGACCATCTCGAGAAACAGCGTGATGCGGCGCAGCCACACATCGACCATCTCGAGAAACAGAATCGTGAACTGCTTGGAGAGAAGCAGCGTTTAAAAGGAAGGGTGTCTTCACTTCGGGACGAACTAAAATCGCTCAAAAGACGCCCACATTGGCCGAGGTCGTGGCTCCAGAAATTGCGCTAAGTCAGGCTCCGAATCCGGGGAATGTCAGCGTTATCGAATGTCGAGCTTTTTTCTCGACGCTTATCCAGCAACTCGCAGTTTGCGGCTGGACACGAAGGCGAGCATCGCAGTGTATTCACTTCGTGAGCAACTCGAACACAACTGGAAAAATAATCTTTTCCCACTCGGCGTATTCTTTCGCGGAAGGATGCAAGCCGTCCCCTCCGACTAACGACGTGTCAGCGTGCATTTTTTTGCTCAATGGGAAAACATCGACAACGCGCAGGCCGCGATTCGTCGCTTCCGCGGCGATGATTTTATTGAACGACAGAATCCCGTTGGAAATATTGCGGCCACCTGCGTAGCGCGGGCCGGTCGGCGTGACTCCGAAGTCGGGAATGGTGACAACGACCAATCGGTTCTTGTTTGGGAGGACTTCGAGCATGCGATCGACAAGGGCTACGAAACGTTTGCGAAATGTTTCGGCGTCCACGCCTTGGACCCAATCGTTCACGCCGATCTGTAACGTGGCAAAGTTCGGTTTTGATTCCAGGAAGATGGGCAACTCCTGATTGATGGCCTGCTGCGTCGTCCAACCGGTGCGCGACGGATTCGCGACAAGATCGACTTGCAGACCTTGCGCATTCAAATGTCGGGTCAAAACCGCGGGCCACGATTCGTTAGGCGACGCGCCTTCACCGATTGAGTAGGAATCGCCAATCACGGCGTAACGAATGCGATTGGTTTGTTTAATCTTTTCCGGTGTGCCGGCCATCGCCATAACAAAGATCGCCAGTAGCACTAGCACCAGCGTTTTCATCTGGGCCGCAGTCGAACAATTTTCCAGCACGCGAACAGATCGAATGTGAGTAGAAGTCATCTCATAAAGAGTTTAATCCGGTCATTCGCAGGCCGAGGGCGGCCTGTCTCCATAGCACGCATCGAAGAGGAACCTTGGAGATGGCCTGCCCTCAGGCCGTTCCCTGGATTTATGAGATCGCTTCTAAAAGCTATCTAGCTTTGAAAGCTCGGTTGCGAGTGGAGCACGGCCATCCTGGCTGTGGGGCAGGCGGGCATCTTGCCCGCCGTTGGACGCGAACCGACAGGCAAGATGCTCGCCGCGGCGAGCTGGAAGCCTGTACCCCGCCCGGCTCACCATGCTTATCGTGTGGGTTCTAGGACAGCATCCGTTCGACTGCCGCTTCGGCATGGATTTTCATAGTGTTTAAGAACAAAGTTCCTTTATGCGTTTCAGCACGCAGAATGAGCGGCAACTCCGTTCCGGCCAGGATCACACCGTCGATGTCGATCTTGTTCTTCAGACGATCGACAATTGCCAGTAAGCCGGCGCGCGTTTCCGGTAGAAATTTTCCGGGAATTAGCTCGTTCATATATTTGTCGTGCATGTAATCCTGATCGGCTGAATCGGGAGTAACGAGCTCGATTCCCTCGCGCGAGAAAACCTTGGGATAAAAACTTCCCTGCATGGTGAAGCGCGTTCCGAAAAGCCCGATGCGTCTCATTTCCCGGGACTTGGCGGCCGCACACGTTGCTTCGACAATACTGATCAAAGGAATTGGCGACCTAGATGCGACGTCGTCGAAGACAATATGTGGCGTGTTTGCCGAGATCAGGCCGAAGTCTGCACCGGCCCGTGCGAGTTTGCCGATTTCCTCAAGCAGGTAACTGGCCATGCCGGTGAGATCATTCGCGGCAATGAAATCGATTCCCTTCTTCAGATCGACGCTATTAATGATGAATTGCGGATAACTTCCGTCGGGCCGCCGCGCGCGGTAGAGCTCGATGATGTTCTCGTAATATTCGATCGTGCTCTCTGGGCCGAGGCCACCGATCATCCCGAGAATTTTCATTTGCACTATTCAATTTAGCGGAACTCGCGGGGAAGTAACGCCTCATCGGTGTGTGTCCTAACGGGATGTAAACACGCCGTCGTTAACGTAAGCCAGAATAATCGTTGCCGACCTGGCAGTTGACTTCTTCGGAGTCTTCGATTGAGAGCACGCCAAGTCGTTGGCGATAACGGCGGCCCCACGCGTGCATGGCATCCTTGGTCGGTTGAAAAAACTTTTGCGCGAAAAGCGTGGGCACAAACGCGCTCAGGATTACAACTGTGACCAGAATTGTGTATTGGCGTTGATCGATAATCTTGTTTTGGAAGCCGAAAAGGGCAGAGATCGTACCGAAAGTGAGGCCAGTCGCCATGAGTAACGTGGTGTAAGTGGCTTCACGGCGATGCATGTAGTACAGGCGTGCCAATGGCCAGACGCCGACAATCTTCGTCAGCATCTTCAAGAGAAGAAGGCTCCCGACTATAGCAAGAGCCGGCCAAAGCGCAGCGAGCGAAACGTAGAGCCCGGCTTTGATAAAATAAAACGGAGTGAACATCGCGAAGGCGATGCTGCGCATGCGATGAACGAGTGTTTTATCACGGAGAAAAACGCCGGCCACAACCAGGCCGACCAGATAAGCAGGCAAGACCGCTTCGCTCTTTGCGGTCGTTGCGAGGCCACCGAGAAAAAACAAAATGAAAAAGATGAATTTTACTTCCGGCTCGCTCACGCGTGTCGCACCCAGCTTGTCGATGATCCCCTTTGTCCACGCCGGCATGAACCAAAGGACGACGCACATGATTACGACAAAAACGAGCAGCCAGAGATTGTAATTTGCGAAGAGCCCGCCGAGCGCGAGCACGGTTCCAAAATCCGTAATAAAACACGCCGCCAGAATCATTTTTCCCATGGCGGTGTCGCTGAATCCACCTTCAATCATAACCGCGTAGACCACGGCAACTGATGTGGTGGAAAGCGCAATGCCGGCGATTTGCGCCTGGTGCAGCGGCCAGCCGAGAACAAATTGAGCGAAGAGCCAGATCGCGCCGAAGGGGACGGCGAAAGATAGAACTCCAATAAGCAGGCTCGCGCGCAGATTTGTTTTCAGCGAGCGCGGATCGATTTCCGCTCCGGCCAGAAATGTCAGCACGCCGCTTCCGAGCAAGGCGAGGAAGTTGATCCACTCGTTGCTGGCGGTCAGGTGGAGGAAATTGCCTGCGACTACGCCGACGAAAATTTCGATGAGCGCAACCGAGATGCCTACCCTGATCGAAATCAAACTCGCGACCAGCGCGAGCGCCATCCAAATCGCTGCCACGAACCAAACATTTTGAAAAATGATGCTCGAAGCATCGAAACCGACCCAAATATGATTGAGCACAATAAAACTCCTGCTTGCGCACCGTGCGCCAACAGGAGTCATCAGCTCTGAAACCGATCAGTGCGGTTCTCCGTTTCTCGGAAGGCAAACTCCATTGCCTGAGATGGAAGTAAATCGAAGTTCTTTCCAAAACAAGCGGATTGTAAGGGCCGATTCGGCTTTGTCTTGCCCAACTCGACCGGATAAGATCAACATCGTGAAAGCCAAAATCTTTTTCGTAGCGATCATGGTCATTCCCTGGACTTCAGCGCATGCGCAATCGCGAGAGGCCAGCCCGAGCCCGATCACCAACAAAGCGTTGATTACCAACATGGGCGGTACCGAAATGATGGCCGCGGCGGCGCTGCACACCATTGCGAAGGATTACTACAACTGGCGGAACGAGAATTATCCGGTGCGCAGCAGCGACGCCGGTCTGCACACCTGGGACAACAAGCTGACTGACTATTCGCCGGGAAAAATCGCGGCGCGCGCGCAGCATATGCATGGACTGCTCGAAAAAGTGCGCGCGATGCAAACCGGCCGTTGGCCGAAGGACGAACGGATCGATTGGATTCTTTTCCGTGCCCAGCTCGAGCGCGTCGATTTCGAAGATCGCGTCCTCAAATTCGAGCGCACGAATCCGCAGGTTTACATCGGCGAATGCACGAACGCGATTTTCTCATTGTTGAAAAAAGAATACGATACGCCGCGCAATCGCGCGCTTGCGGCCACCGCGCGGTTGAAAGAGATGCCAGCATTGCTCAAGCAAAGCCTGAGCAATTTGCAAAGCCCGGTAAAACTTTACGCGCAGCTCGCGATGCAATCCGCGCGCTCGATTGATCCGCTCTTGAACGACAGTTTGATGGCGCTCGATGTCGATCTTGCGCCTGACGAACACAACGAGCTGGTGAAAGCGCGCGATGAGGCGCTCACGGCGCTCCACAGTTACGCCGACGAGCTGGAGAGACGTTTGCCGAAGATGAAGGACTTCGCGCCAATGGGCGAAGCTAACTACAATTACTATCTCAAACACGTCCTGCTGTTGCCCGTCGATGCGCGTGAAATCGAGACGATCGGTCGCGCGGAGCTGGCGCGTTACCGCGCACTCGAAGCTCTCCTTCCCGATCCGAAACTGGCCGATCCCGATCCATCGCGCAGCGCGAACATTCCGCCGGACCAGGCGTCGTTCTTGAAAGCTTACGAAAGCCGCGAGCAGGAGATGATCAATTTCCTGAAAGAAAAAAATCTCGTTACGTTGCCTGATTATCTTGGCATGTTTCAGATTCGGCAGTTGCCAGAAGCGTTCAAGCCGACGAGTCCCGGCGGTTTCATGAATCCGCCCGGTGTTTACGACAAAGACCCGACCGGCTTCTATTTCATTCCGACTTACAATCCGCAATCGAAGAACTTTTACATTCGCGCGGCGATCGAAGATCCGCGGCCAATCCTCGGACACGAAGGTATCCCTGGACATTTCCTGCAACTTTCCATCGCGAACCACTTGAGCGACGAGATTCGCCGTCAGCATGAGGACGGCGTGTTCGTGGAAGGCTGGGCGCTTTACGGCGAAGAGATGCTGATGCGCACGGGGCTTTATCCAAACAATTCGCCGGCGCAGGGACAAATCTTGCGCTTGTCGCGTTATCGCTCTGCGCGAATCGGCGTCGATGTAAACCTGCACACCGGCCGATGGAGCTTCGAACAGGCCGTGAAATATTTCATGGAAGCTGGCGGGCTTGATCGCGAAGCCGCCGAAGGCGAAGCGGCCGGCGCGGCTTCAAATCCGCATCAAAAGATCAGTTACATCATCGGCAAATGGCAGATCATGAATTTGCTCGGCCGCTACAAAGATCGGCAAAGCGATAATTTCCGACTCGGTCAATTCCATGACGATCTGATCAAGAACGGCAGTCTGCCGGTTGCGATCATTGAATGGATCCTGCTGGATGATCCAACATCAATGCAAAAAGTGATGAGTGAAAAACAGTGACGAGCCTTCGGCTGCGTAGGCGACGTCTAATATCGATTTCACGCAACTCCAAATCCCAAGCCCCAACATCCAGGGAAATTCCAAACTCCAACTTCAAAAATCCAAAACAGGCGACGCTTTGGACACTTTGGGGGCTTGGGTGATTGATATTTCTTTGGAACATGGACGTTGCTGCTGGGAGCTTTATTGCAGTACGAAAGCTTAGCTCCAGAGGGCGATGGCGACATCGCAAAGCGGTGGCGCATCTTCTGCTGACAAAAGAGCATGCGGGTTCTGTTGGTCACATTCCTCTTGGTGGCGAGCGTTTGCCGCGCGATCTGCGGTCCCGTGCCGCTCACGGCAAAAGAGATCGGCCTTATGCTCCGCTCCGGCTATTCCAGCGAAGCGGTCATGCGCGAACTTTCCGCACGGCATTTTGCCGATTCCTTTGATTCCACAATGGAAAAACAGCTCGTCCAATCCGGCGCGGACCAATCCCTTGTCGACGCGCTGCGGAGTGGCGCTTATCGGTTGTCGCCTTCAGAAATCGCAGCCGCAAAGGAAAAGCTGGCGGAAGAGGAACAACGTGGCGTTCTCGCCGCCGAACAATCGAGAGAATCCGGGCCGCCTCAGCAGAGCGCACCCGCGCCGGTACGTCCAGCCCCGAAAGCTTTCGAGGTCGGAGCGCCGGGGGCGACCTACCAGCTTCTTAAAGGCGACCTGGTCTATTGGCACCAGGGAGCCCTGAGTCATTTCGACAACGAGGCACTTGAGAATAAAAAACTCTACCTCTTCTTTTTCTCCGCGAACTGGTCCTCACAGGGCCGCAAGTTCACGCCGCAATTGGTGGAGTATTACAATCGCGTCGCGCCTCAGCACCCGGAGTTTGAAGTGATCTTCTTCAGCGCGGATCGCTCACCGTTCGGGATGGAAACTTATATGGGACAAGCCAACATGCCGTGGCCGGCGGTCGATTACGAGAAGCTCGGGAGCAAAGCCGCCATTCAAAACAATTTCGTGCGCGGCCTTCCTTGCCTCATCCTGGTGGACGGCAGCGGCAAAGTCCTTTCCAACAGCTACGGCACCGAAAAGAATCTCGGTCCGGAGACAGTTCTCGCCGATCTCGACAAGATTTTAAACGGCAAGAGCGAAAGCGCGGTTGCGCAACGGCCGTGAGTTTGTAGCCAAGGCCCTGTGGGCCGTCGGACTCACGGAAAATGCAACGTTCAACATTCAACGTTGCGAACTACCCGCGCCGAATCGGCCGGCAGCCGCGGAGAAGCCTGCGCCATTGTTTCTGCGGGAATTCGGATTTTCGCACTTTATCGCGGAGACATTTCTTCGACTGTACGCGCTCACCCAAATGAAAACCGAGTCATCGACGCTGCCTGCCACCGTTGTTTCGCCGGCGCGTTTTTCTCTAAGAGTGCTCGGGGCGTGGCTGGCTCTCTGCGTGATCTGGAGTTCCACCTGGCTGGCAATCAAGATCGGGCTCAGAGATTTGCCGCCGATCTCATTTGTGGCGTTTCGTTTTATTATCGCGGCGGGCGTGCTCGCCGGGATTTGCGCTGGACGTTTTGGC
>Ga0193729_1001991_pt1 | contig 10284 bp, 8 predicted proteins | sample U1c2metaG_FD_143036 | JGI IMG/M metagenome (GOLD analysis project Ga0193729, IMG submission 143036) | Soil microbial communities from a riparian zone of the East river system, Colorado, United States - U1c2 | ecosystem: Environmental > Terrestrial > Soil > Riparian zone | place: USA: East River... | reverse complement strand
CTCGGCCTTAGTTGACTCCTTGGGCCTCACACCCATGAGCGGTCTTAAATTCAAGGGACACTGGCGGATCAGCTGTAACAGGAGTCGCTCAGCAAATAGGGTTCCGAATGTTAGCGGCCGAAACCGGGACGAAAGACCGTCGAACGGTTCGTAACCCCGATACTTGTGCTTTTCGACCCACCGCTCAACTCGGTTGAGGCTATCCTCGATCAAAAGTCTCGTACTTTCGGGATTTGACATAGGCCGGAAGAAACGCTTTTGATTGGCAGTTTATTGCGATCCTTGCCTGGGTTGAGACGAAGACAGCCGGTTCCCGTCCAAGCAGATAGGCGAGCCAAGATTCTCTTGCTTAAGCTCATTCGACTGCACGATAGCCTGCAAAAGCCTAGACGGGAATTTCTGAAGCAGGATAGCGATGTTCGGCATGACGCAGTGGCCGCCAATCACGCCAGGCAAGTATTTTACCGGCGGGAAGAATTTAATTTCATCGTAGAACGACACAACCTCGTCGTAATTGACGCCCAGTGACGCACAATAGCGTTCGATCTCTTGGGCCCAGGCGATCATTAACCCGAAATACGTCGTTTCCGTGAGCTTGGCAATTTCGGTCGCCTCTGGCGAGCTGAGCAGCTCGGTTTTCATCCCGACTTCCTGAAAATGCTCGACGGCGCGCTGACCTGACGGCAGGTCGAGCGCTCCGACAAACTTTGTATAGTGCAACAGCTCCTCCTGCATTCGGGCATGCTTGCCGCGAACGGGGCTGTTTACCACTGCGGTCCCCGATTCAACCGCAATTCGACGCGTGGTTCCAGGAGCAACCGTGCTATTGATTACCGTGAGAGCAGGCCGGTACTGATGGGTATATTCTGCTACCTGACCCACAAACTTGTCATTCTGAAATGGAAAACAAATATGCATCACGTCACACTGGGAGACGGATGCGGGCTGATTGATATCTACGCCAAACGTTCGATACCTGCTCTTCATAATCTCCAGCAACGGCTTGCCGACTTCACCTAGGCCCACGATGACAACCGTTTGATTCACAACTTGGATGGATAGTCTGACGATAAAATCGTAGCAGCTTGCTGGTGCTCTATCTCGCCATGTTTAACATGAGGACCGGCTCTGCTACTTCGTGGTTTGTGCTTCGCCCGGGAGTGAGCTTGAAAGCGTTCTTGATCTGAGTGGCGACCTCTTCAATCGCTTCTCTACGAATTTCCGGGTAAATGGGTAGCGACAGAATGCGAGACTGGTTGGCATAAGCGGCTGGAAAATCTTCTGGACCGTGACCAAGATGAGCGTAGGCAGGATAAAAGGGGAGGGCTTTGGGATAATTCAAAACTGTTGCGATGCCCGCGTCCGTGAGGTGTTTTCTCAGACTATCCCGGTTTTCCGTGCGAATGACATAGAGGTGATAAACATGGTCGCGGCCGGTCCCGACTTTCGGTGTGATAACATCACCTACATCCTCCAAAAGCTTGTCGTAACAGGCGGCGACATGGCGGCGCGCCCTAGTCCATGCGGGTAAATGTGGCAATTTGGCATTCAGAATAGCTGCTTGCAGCCCGTCCATGCGGCTGTTGATCCCTTCCATCACGTGATCGCCTTTGCCGCCGTGACGCGCGAATGTTGCCATCCAGTCGGCGAGTTGATCATCATTGGTCACAAGGCATCCGGCATCCCCGTAGGCACCCAGGTTTTTGCCTGGATAAAAGGAGAAGGTCGCAACGTTGCCAAAGGTTCCCACGACTTGGCCGTTGTACTTGGCGAAGTGTGCTTGAGCGCAATCTTCTATCAGCCATAGATTGTGCTTTCGGGCAATCGCCATGATCGCGCCTATGTCCGCGGGCTGTCCATACAGATGCACTGCAATGATTCCGACCGTAGCCGGTGTGATCTTTCTTTTGATATCGGCGGGATCGATAGTGAAGGTTTCCTCGTCCGTGTCGCAGAACACGACCCGGCCGCCGGCCTGCGCGATCGTCTCGGATGTTGAGATCCAAGAATGTGCCGAAGTGATGACTTCATCACCGGGTCTGAGGCCAAGTCCTCGCAGGGCGATATAGATCGCGTCTGTCCCGTTTGCGCACGACACGCAACGCTTCACGCCAAGCGTTCTCGCCCATGCCTCCTCGAAAGCGTCCACGTGCGGCCCGCGAATGTATGCTGACTCGGCGATCACTTGGACAATGGCATTGTCGATCTCTTGTTTGATCGTCAGGTATTGCGCATGGAGGTCAACAAACGGGATTTTCATGGGCACACAGGAGAGAAATCAGAGGTCAGAGGTCAGGGGTCAGAGGACGGGGCAGAGTTAGAGGCGACGGAGAAGGCGGGCTGGATTGCCCGCGTAAATGCCGGAAACGGTAATATCTTTGGTAACAACTGCACCGGCTCCGATCACCACTTGATCACAGATCGTGACCGGGAGGATAGTGGCATTTGTTCCGATACTCACGCGATTGCCAAGTCTGGTTCGCCGCCAGAGCTGCGGCTTTCCGGCAGGGCCACCAGTGACGAACAGATCATTAATAAACATCGCGCCATGAGAAATGAAGCAGTCGTCCCCAATCGTGACCAAATCGCAGATGAACGAGTGGGATTGAATCCGGCACCGCTTGCCGATGGTTGCTCCCTTTTGTACCTCGACGAAAGGTCCGATGAAAGTTTCATCGCCGATGTCACAACCATACAAATTTGTCGGCTCTATGACGGTCACATTTGCACCGAACTTCACGTTGACGAACCCGACCGTGCGTCGCCTAGCTGGATTCATACCGGAGAACTCTGACGGATGGCCTGGCCGTTCAGCGGTCGCGCGCGCTCAAGGATCGAAACGACAGTTCGCGCGTGGGTGACCCCAGTGATTGGTTCGCGTGAGTTACGGATGCAGTCGGCGAAGTGTTCCACCTCGACGCGGAGCGGTTCCGCAAACTTGACCTCCGGTATCAGAATATCGCCGCTCCGATAGTTGAACTGCGAAACCCGCGGGTTATCGAAGTCCATGTTCTCCCCCAGGATCGCGCGGCGATCGATCCCTTTGTCGTAGATGACGATTTTGTCTTCCGCGATGTCGTCGTAAACCACCATCCTGCGCGAACCGACAATGATCATCTTCCGCACTTTCTGCGGATCCAACCAACTAACGTGAATGTTTGCGATGACCTTTCCCGGATATTCAAGACTAAGAAAGACAACGTCATCGATCCCTTCCTGCATGTAGGCCATGCCCTGACGGCAGATGGAAATCGGTTCCGGGTTGCCAAGCCAATATTGAATGATGCTGATATCGTGGGGCGCGAAGTTCCAGAGGGCGTCGATGTCGGAACGAATGCGCCCGAGGTTCAAGCGTTGGCTGTAGATGTAGCGAAGTTCGCCGAGCCCACCAGAATCAATCAGCCTCTTCGCATAACGGACGGCTGAGTTATAGACGAAAGTGTGACCCGTCATCACAACAAGATTGCGCTCGGCCGCGCGCCTCGAGAGTTCATCGACCTCGGCAACTTTCGTCGCGAGCGGCTTCTCTACGAAAACGTGTTTGCCGGCGTCGAGGACTTGCTTAGCGAGGGAGAAGTGACTTGCGGCTGGTGTCGCGATCACCACGCCGTCAACGCCGGGATCGTCGAGAACAGTCTGATGCGTCTCGATCGCGCGGCTGAGAGGAAAATTTGACTCCACAAAGCCGCGGCGTTCCGCGCTCGAATCCACCACGTACTTGACCGTACACCCAGGTAAGGCCGAGAAGTTGCGCAGAAGATTCGGACCCCAGTAGCCACATCCGAATTGCGCAAGGACTAAGTTTGGTGGCATGGCAGAAAGGAAGTCGAAAGGAGGAACGAGAAGAACGCGCTTTAGGCGGCGATCAGAACCGGGTCTGAGTCGTCGATTGTGAAGTCCTCGAAAGCCGCGCCGAGGGGCTGACCTGGTTTGCTCTTCGAAGCGTCGCCGTTATATACCCTCACTGTTAATGGCGGAAGATCCGCGGCGGTTAGATCGGTAGCTGGTTGCACCCGGATGCTTCCGCCGTCTTGTTTGACAGTGGCGAACGATGCCGCGCGCCGTTTGCGAAACCACGAGACGGTTTGCCCCGCTGTAGCAAACCAGGGTGTTCTGACGCGCAAGTCGCGGAGCAGAGTCACATAGGTGTCGCCCCATAACCTTTCGGGCCCAAGACTGCGGTCGTGCCAGTTGATGGTGAGGACACCGCCGAATCTTGTTGCATTCTCGATCAGCGGTAGCAATGCAGCGCCAGCTTGCTCGTCGGACAAGTTCATGTACGACGGATAAAACAGGGCCGTGTCCATGATGTGCAATGGGAGTTCCAGCAAATGATCGACGTTAGGGTGCTTGAAGACCTGAGCGGTCCCCGCGCGGTATCCGATCGTTTCGTTGTAGCCAGCAGTTGAGTCGTAGGAGAAGCCAGCTTTCTCCAGCGTTAACGACGCTTGTGAATTAAAGTAAAGCCAGTGCATCCGAACGCCGATCTCGACCGCTCCCGTGATTTCCTGGATACGCTCGCGCTCATCGCGACCCTTTGCGGTGTCGCGCCACGCGTCGATGCCGTGGACAGCGATTTCGCGATTTGCTGAAAGCAGGCTCTTTAAGTCATCCGCAATATCGGCCGAAGCGTAGCGCGAGGCGCGCTTTGCGCTTCGCCGACCGTGAGAATCAACACCGGCGTCTCCCTTTGTCGAAATGACAAAGAAGGTTGATGCAAGATCGCTTTCCAGCTCCAAGTACCGACCAAGCTGGTTCCAGAAGTCTTTGGCGAGTCCAGCGAAGACCAGCGGCAGGGAAAGGGCTGCCTTCCAATTGGTGGCTACCTGTCTGAGAGACCTTCTTCCTCGGCAGAAGTTTATGACCGAGCCAACCGTCGCCCGGTAAAGGAAACCAAACATCGTGTGATCGAACTTATGATATCGCACGCGCGGGTGATCGACGTCATGAGTAAGGCACACTATAAAACGGTGGCCTGCGGGGACAGGAAGTATCTCTACAAGCGCTACTCCCTGGCTAACGATCAGCTCGCGAAGAATCGAAATGTGGAGGTCCAGTGTGGGTATGCTCGCTAACTCTGCTGGTTGTCCCTGCGTCAGAAGGTGGCGAATTTCTTCGAACAGATCGAAGCCGAGGCGAACCATCACTTGAGCGCCAGAAGCTACCGAGACAGCAACAGCCGATTTCGTTCCTTCATGAACGAGAACTGTGTTGCATGGGCTGTCGAAGAGAAGGCAGCTTCCATAGATCGGCATTCGATCGCCGCGAAAAGAAACGAAATCGTGTCCGGGAGCGGGCCGTGTCTTCATGTTTCGGCAATCCTCGAATGCTTGGCGTTGTGCACCGTAAAGCAAGAGCAGCCCGGCGCTGTTCTCTGGAACCAGGCTGCTTGAACAAATCAGGACGTCGTAATGCGCGCCCGGTCGATGGAATTCCCAAGGCGTTTTGAACAGCTCAAAGAACTCGGCAACGGCGGGATGTTCTGCCTCACTGGCGACGACACCAATCATTCGAGCGGAGACAGTCGTGGGACCAGGAGCTAGAGAAGCTCACTGATGGAATTCAACAAACTGAGCCGCTCGCGGCTCCAGGTGTGTGACAAATAGACTTCCTGCCCACGCTTAACGGTTTCCGCCACTTCAACCGGATGAAAAAAAGCGAACTCGATTTTTCGCGCGAGATCGTCCGCATCCCCAAGCTCGAAAAAGATCAGGTCATTGTCGCCGAAGTAGTCCTGAATGCCCTTCGTTTTCGGGGCAATCACCGGTTTCGCGAGCGCCAGGTATTCGAAGATGCGTGTAGGCGTATTGATTTCAGTGAAGATGTTACGGTGGTTGGGAATAATCCCGAGGTCACAACCCTCGATTGCATCGACGATCTCCTTGAGATTGCGGATGCCGAGATAATCGACATTTCTCTCGAGTCCCCGTCGCTGGGCCGATTCCATCACTTTCTCGAAGAAGTTTGTTCGCTTACCGCAAACATTCAGCCGGGCAGACGGAATTGTTTTCCTCACCTTCTCCAAGGCTTCTACAGCCAGGTCGAAACCGTTGCGGTGGACCAACGAGCCGTGATAAAGAATCACAAAAGGCTTGGACCCGTTGCCATCTTTTCCGTTCACATCGCGAATATCACCGGACTGGAAGCGGAACACCTCGTCATCAGGCGAATTCATTACGACTTGGATTTTATGCGGCTGACAACTGCGCGAAGAGTAAATCTTCTTACACGCGAGATTCACGGTGAACACAAGATCTGCAAAGCGGATACTCCACTTCTCAAGTCGCTTTAACACGACCACGCTTAAGCTCTCCTCTGGCAGGTTGAAGATAGTCTGCATGAGCTCGGGCATGGGATCGTGCAGATCCAAGATCACTTTCGCGCCGAGAAGTTTCGGGATGATTGCACTGAAAACGAGGACGTCCGGCATATTATGCACGTGGACGAGATCGTAGCGGCGAGTCAACACCCAGAGCTGCCAATGCCTCGGCTGCTCTTTTGGGCCGAGGATCCGCAGGATAGCGTGAGAAGAGTAGGACTGCGGCGCGTCTGCCACTCAGCCGGCGAGTTCTCAGGAAGGATAGCTCATCGTATTCGGGGGAGCCGGTTTTTGAGGAACGAATCTGGGTGACGTGCCTGGCTACTTCCTTCGGGAGAGCATGCCAGTATTGGCCCGCATATCTGGTTTTAACGTAACTGAGAAATTCCTGGTATAACGCTGCAGGATATTCGGTTATCGTTCGCCGCGATCCAGTGAACGACATGTAATCCGGGTGCACGTCAAGGAGTACCATGCCGCCGTGTTGCGCGATCCAGTCAAGCTTGCGGATCCAGATCTCCGGGGTGGTTTCGCGCAACATCAGGAAGAGCGTTGAGTCTTGTGGCAATGTGTAAGGAAGCTCGACGTAGCCACCTCTTGAAAAAGAGTCGGCCGTGGATTCGTGGCCGTTAGCTGAACTGCCGTTTAGGCGCGGCACCCAAAATGGGAAGATGGTGTGACCTCCATCTGGCTGTGGCTCGAATGGGTCTGTGTCGAACGTGGAGGCATCGTACTGCACGTCGAGATCATGCAACCAATCGAGGTTGCGTAACATGAACCCCGACCTGAATCCCGATGCCCCCCATTCACGCGCATAGCCGTTGATTCTTACGGCGCGTCGTTTGAATCCGCGATGCGAGGCAAAGAGATGGCCATCATGTTTAAGATCGTGTATCCCCACTTCGAACCCAGCGTCCGTGAGCTCCTCCCTTAACTCCGCTGGAACCCGGTAGCTTCCTTCGGGGACAAAATTGAACGAAGAACGAAATCCAAGATCCGTCTCCAATTGCATTAAGGACCGGCATTTGCCCAAGCCAGCTCTACTCTCCACATCGTGCGTAAGAACAAAGGCAAATTTTTTGCCCCCCGGCCAGCCTGGCCAGTTTTCCGGCGGACTCTCCGACCCCGGCATAATAGGCCAGACGCCGCCAATCCGCCTGCGTAACCGCATGGCTACCCATCGCCGAATCGCCGCTCGAAGAGATTGAGGGACGAAAGGCTTTAGTCCGTAATAAATCCTATTGCGTAACACGATCGTGATCTGGGGCTTGGCGTGTCTGTCCTCTTAATCCTATTCATACTCGTGATCTCATGTTAGGAACAGATATTGAAGCAAGAGTAGGAATATGAATCAGAGTAAGAAAGTGGAGAGAGGCTCGGCAGTCTTCTGTCACTAAGTCACCCGGGGAACGGGAGCGACTAGCTGTAGAAGCTGGAACGGCAGTGGAACCGTTAAGAATCCCTTAGCTCAAGATTCAGAATCGAGCCACCTGGGAACAAAAGAACGCGTCTTGTTAACTACCACCGCCACATTGTCGCGCTCCGCGACTAGCTTCCTGTAGCCGCGCTTTATAAGGTCGCGGTTATTCTTTTCCGCCTCGACTAGCAGCAAAAGCTTGTCCATGAACACAGCCATTCCCCACGTAGGACTGGTCTGGTCGAGCGGCGGCATGTCAAAAATGATGTAGTCGAAGTCGCTTGCTTTCAGATTCGGCATCATGTCGAAGAATTTTTTCAAGCCGACCTGTGCGGGCCCACCCGTGTTGGACGGTCCCACCGTAGCCAGATAGAGATTATCTGCGGCTGCGGCGATCTTCTCTTGTGGCTTAAGAGCCGCTTTTAGGGGATACGCAGGCTTGCCCTTGAAGAATGGGTGAACCTCTTCGGGGCCAAGGTTTACATCGACCAGAAGCACCTTACCATCGTTGGTTTCCGAGAGTGAAGCGGCAAGCCCAGCGGCGAGAGTAGAAGCTCCTGCGTGTTCGGAAAAACCGGCAATACCCACAAGCTTTGGTTTATGGGTCAAATGATTAAGCTCAAAATAGAGACCCAGACGATCGCGAATTGCGTCGCAATAGGGCCGTATGAAGTGGCCAGCCTCCCACGGGGCTAACTTCGAATGGCGCCGCCGCGTGGTGAGTGCTCCCGAGTTCGCCTGAGAACCATTCGGCGGCAAGGCCAAATGGCCGTTCCGAGACGCGCTGGAATATGGTATGGATAACATTAGCGGGATCTGCAAGTGCGTTTCCAGCTGTAGTGGTCGCCCAATCGTCCGGTTTAGGACTAATCCTCTTAACAACGCGAGCGCGATACCCAAGGCTATCCCACCGCCGGCCAGGCCCAAGAGAATCTTATTGCGCGTTTTAGTGTCAAGCATCGGAGGCGACGGCCTTTGGACCGCGCTTATGTTGGGCATTTTCGAGGGGTCCAAGGCCTCGTCCACACGCGCTTTTTCGAGCGATGCAGCGAAGTATTTGTAATTCGCTTCGTCCAGCTCTCGTCTGCGCTCTAATTCTTCAATTTGCGGACTCAGCTCCGAAAGTTGCTTGGTCCTCTTCTGAATGTCGGCAAGACGGGCCTTAAGAGCCTCGACCTTTGCCTGCGTGCCGGCGACTTGACCCTTTAGGCTGTCGACGGTTTTTCCAGACGGCGAGCTCTTTGATCTCCACTGCTTTGGCTTATTCTTGCCCATCTGGGTGGCGAGCGCTTGTTGTTCGAGCAGGTCCGTCTCCGCGCCGTTAAGCTGTTCCTTGGTTTTCGCCGCTTCAGTGGCCAGTGCGCCCGAGCCGTCTTTGAGCGAGATAATGCCTGTCTTGTCCCTTAACGCCTTTAGCGCGTCGTCCGTCTGATTCAAACGTGCCCTGACTTGGTCGGTTTGTTGAGTTACAAAATCGAAGGCGCCAGCGGAACGATGCACTTCAAGGTGCTTGACGAAATAACGGCTTAAGAGTTCCTGCAAAACGAGCGTCGCAATCTGCGGATCACGATTCTTGTAGGAAACCAACATGACATCGCTCCCTTTGGACGACGTGACTTCCAACCCCGAATTAATCCCGCCAGCAGCGGCTTCTTTTGAGGGCGCCCCGAGCCGCTTGGGACCTATGGCATTGGCAACGTCGGCATCCAAATCCAAGCTCGTGAGAATCTGGACTTCAGAATCGATGACGCTATCAGTCGTTTTCGCCCCCCCCATGGACTGGTTCGGCCGCGTCGTGTTGTCGATCGAATCGACAGCGCTTCTTTCCAGAACATAGCGTACCAGCAATTTCGCCTGCGATTGGTACACAGGCGGGGAGAGAAAATAAAACGCTGCTGCAGCAATGATACCCAGGAGCGTGCAAAGGATAATTGTCCACTTGCGCTTGAAGAGAACAAAAAAGAGGTCGCTCAGGTGTATCCCAGATTGATGTTGGATATCTCGTCGGATTTCAGTCATAGTTTAGCCTTTAGTCGAGGTGGGGGTAAATCATTGCGCCCGCCAGCCGGTTGACGGCCGGCGGTAACCTCGCAAAGATCTTCTTGTGAAAGCGGGAGTCAGAGGGGCCGGCGGCAACTAAACACTTCCGACCCGATGGATCAACTCGGAAGTAATCAATTGTCTCTTCCTCCGTCCCCCATGAACGTTTGAATCGTCGCAACCCATCGTTTTCCCACGCGGTCCGCCCGAAATGCAATTTCTCCGCGCCGTTGCGCGCCAAAAACTGAATGCCTTGCCACATGACAAGATTATTCGCGCGGAATTCCTGAAATCTCTTGTCAGAAGCGCCGTATTTATAAAGAGCGTTCTTTCCGAAGCGGAAGAAGATCGCGGCGGCAATTGGGCGCGACCCGCGGTGTGCGAGGACAATGAAACCGAGACCGGGTTTGATGATATGCTCGTAGATGTTCAGGAAAAACGACGCCGGTTGCGGCGGGAGTCCGTGACGCCGGCGCGTTTGAACATGAAGCCGGTAAAAATCGGCAAT
>Ga0193729_1001989_pt1 | contig 10288 bp, 10 predicted proteins | sample U1c2metaG_FD_143036 | JGI IMG/M metagenome (GOLD analysis project Ga0193729, IMG submission 143036) | Soil microbial communities from a riparian zone of the East river system, Colorado, United States - U1c2 | ecosystem: Environmental > Terrestrial > Soil > Riparian zone | place: USA: East River... | reverse complement strand
TTATAGGGTAGCGGACGTAACCCGGACACTTCGGTTCGGGAGCACAGGAAACCTGATAGATCGCCGATGAAAGACAATGATGCTGGTATACCGGGGCCGGTGCGCAAGCGCGATGAAACCCTCGGGGCTGAGTCTTTACGCGAGGCCAACGGCAAAACGAACGGGCATGCCAACGCGCGCGCCCACGCTAAAGGCCATGTGGCCAAGGCACCGCTCGATGTCTGGGTTGTGCTCGAGGTTTTGAGGCGCCGTTGGGGATGGCTGGTGCTCGGCGCGCTGCTCTTCGCCGGTGGATTTTTCTACCTGGGTTCGTACCTCATCAAGCCCAAATACACGGCGGTGGCGCAGATGCTGCGCTACGAAACTCCCGGCGCGAGCGACTTTTTCAAGAACTCTACGCCGATGTCGCCGGAGACCTTTTCGGACTTAATCCGGTCGCCGGATTTGCTGGCGCGTGTGGGAGAGCAAGCCCACCCCCCCATCCCGACCGAAAAACTGGCGAAATATATCAAGATTGATCCGGAGCCAGATTCGGATGCGATCAAAATTAGCTTTGCCGCCGGTGATCCTCAGGAAGCCGTGAGGCTGCTCAATATTTATACGCGGGGGGCGGAGGACTTCACCAAGGAATTACAGAAGAACCTCGCCGCGAAACTGGCACGCGATTATCTCCAACAACAGGTTACCAACATGGAGCAGGACATCACGGTCCTGCAGGACCGGTTCCGCGGCCTTGCCCCACAGGTGACAAATAAGCTTTCGGAAATCAGCGGCAATTTGAGTGCGCTGGGAACGAATTTTGCCTCGGCTCGCCCCCAATCGATCCTGGTGGCCATGCGCATGGAAAAACTCCAAACTGCGATGAACGAACTCGATGCCGAACTCCGCCAAGACCTGAAAAAATATACGGAGAAGAATCCAATTGTCATTGCTAAGCAAGAGCGCATCAACGACTTGCAAAATCAGATTGCGGCCCTGCCAACGAACAGCGTTGTGACGTCAGGGACAACATCTTTGGCGTCACCTCCATCAAGCCTGGTGACTCGGACGACCGGAAACAGTTTTGATCCCGAGGTCGAGATCATTCGTTTGAAGCTAACCTCGCTGGAAGACGGCCATACGCAACTTGTCAAACGTCAACACGAAGCCGAAATGTATGCGAATAATCCACCCGGAATGGTTCGGGTGCTTGCGCCAGCGGTATTGCAGACCGTTCAAACGAACAAGCGTTGGTTAAAAGTTTCCATGGTTTCCGTTTTTGGCGGCCTGGTGGGCATCATCGCGAGTCTTGGCCTGATCCTGCTGGTCGAGTTAAAGGACAACCGCCTTAGAAGTGTGGACGACCTGGAACGGGTCACCCAATTGCCGATTTTGACCACCCTTGGGGATCTCCAGGGGATGGATGGTCCCGAGCGCAACCAGTGGGCGTTCCGCACGTGGACGATGCTTCAGGGAAAACTAAGCCCCTCGGCCAACCATGGGCTGGTTTGCGGTATCACTTCCTCAACCACTGGCGAGGGACGTTCGACCTGGATCAGCTTGTTGGCTGAGGCTGCGAGCTTGACTGGTTTCCGCGTTTTGACCATCGCGACGAAGGCTTCCCCCACACATGTCCAAACCCCCGCCGAACCGGCCGACGAAGCGGCGAGCGAGGACGCGACGGCAGATAAGGCTCCGTCTGAAGATGGGCCGGCGGAGCAGGCAATGCCTGACCCTACAGCTTTTGGCGAGGCCTCTTCGGAAAAGCGCGAGATGCATCCCGCCAAGACAGCACAGAATGGAAACACTAACGGCTCGGCGCTGGCGGGCAACGTGCTGACGTCACCATCGAGCGTAACCGAACAATTAACGGGTCCGAATTCGCAGCCGGTTGTGCACATTCCCTTGCCCGGATGGGTGTGGAATCTGGATCGGCGCAAACAATGGGGCGAAGCGCTCAATCATTGGCGGATGATTGATAATTTAGTCATTCTGGTGGAACTGCCTCCCGCGGACGTGCCTGAGGCGGTGCTGCTCGGCAGCAACCTGCCCAATTTGGTTTGGCTCACGGACGGCCGATGCGGGCGAAACCCGCGCGCAGTTGGAGACGCTCCGGCACGCGCGATGCAACCTGGTGGGCGCTGTTTTGAATCGTGAACCTTCGGTGCCGCTTAAAAAGCGTTTCCCGCGATGGATGGGGTGCGTGGTTGCGGGGCTGGCCCTGGGGTTGGGAAGCGCGCAAGCTCAGGACGATACGAAGGTCAACACCCCTCCAACGACGGAAACGCGAAGCAACGCGGCTGTCCCCGACGCCACAACCACTGCGCCGGCCGAAACGCAGACGAATGTCTCGTTCTCGATTGTACACCCAGCCCAGCGCGCAGCCTGGCAGCAGCATCTTACGGTGGGTCCCGGCGACGTGTTGAATCTCGGGCTCTACGGCCAGCCCGAGTTTACTTTGACCGAGGTTTCCATTCCCTCCGATGGCCGCTTGAATTACCTGGAAGCCAGGGACGTTCTCACGACCGGGCTGACGATTGACGAACTGCGGGCAAAGTTTGATGAGGAACTCGCCAAGTTCCGGCGGGCTCCGCATACGATCATCACGCCCGTCGCGTTCAGGAGCAAACGATATTACATGCTCGGCAAAGTGATGACGAAAGGCGTGTATGTCCTCGATCGTCCGATCACAGTGCTGGAGGCGATCGCCCGGGCGCACGGCCTGGAGAACGGCCTCGTGGATCGGAACGTTATCGATTTGGCCGATTTCCAGCGCAGCTTTCTGGTGCGCGGCGGCAAACGATTTCCGCTGAATTTTGAGAAACTTTTCCAGGACGGCGACCTGGCCCAAAACATTCCCATCGAACCGGGGGACTACATCTACTTCCCGTCCACCGTTATAAAAGAGGTGTACGTCGTGGGCGAAGTCCGGTTGCCGGGCGCGGTATCCTATCATCCTTCGACGACGATCATGGCCGCGATTTCCGCGCGCGGCGGGTACACCGACCGCGCCTACAAAGCGCGCGTACTCGTCGTGCGCGGTTCAATCAACCACCCGGAAACCTTCGCTGTGGATACGCATGCAATCCTCGACGCCAAAGCGCCGGACTTCAAATTGCAGCCCAGGGACATCATTTATGTTAACTCCCGGCCGTTTATCAGGGTGGAGGAATTGGCCGATCTCGCTACGACAGCATTCATTCAATCGCTCATCACCAGTTGGGTGGGAGTGGATATTGTGAAACCGATCAATCAGTAATCATATGAAGAGTAATGCCCTTGTGGAAAACAGGGTGGGCGTTCGATCGGCCTTCAAAGGCAGCTTGCCCTTTATTAAGTCGCTAAGCACGAACTTGCGCGGCCCCGCCCTGGCGGCGGCGCTGGTGCTGCTGGCCGCTGGTTGCCGCAGCGCGGCCCCGCCGTATGCAGAGTTTCCCGAACTGCGCCCGGCAGGTTCCCCCGCTAAGTCGGTGGCCCTCGGCAAGCCGGTGGATCCCGCCTGGTTGCAACCGCCCTCCGAGCCATTCACCCTCGGCCCCGGAGACAAGCTTGAACTGGAAATAATTGGCGAACCGGCATCAAAGACGACCGCGACGGTCGGCCCCGACGGGAAGATTTATTTTAGTCTTTTGGCAGGCATTGATGTGTGGGGGGCGACTATCAGCCAGGCCAAAGAGCTGATTGAGCAGGAACTTTCCAAGTATGTGCGCGAGAAGCCGCAAGTATCGATTGTCTTGCGAGGCGTGGAGAGCAAGCGCATTTGGGTCCTTGGCCGGGTGCAGGCCCCGGGAGTTTATTCGATGGCCGTCCCCATGACTTTGCTGGAGGCCATTTCGATGAGCGGCGGGACGATGACGTTCTCCAACTATCGCGATCAGGAAGCAGCCGGCATGAGCGAGGAGATGGCCGATCTGCGGCGCAGTTTCGTGATACGCCAGGGAAAGATGCTGCCCATAAATTTCGAACGATTGCTCAAAGGAGGCGATTTGTCGCAAAACATTTACTTGCAGCCGGACGATTTCGTTTACCTGCCCGCTGCGACCGCGCGAGAAGTTTACGTCCTCGGGGCGGTGACACAGCCGCGGCCGGTCTCCTATTCCGAAGGGCTCACGGTGGCGGGGGCGGTGGCCAGCGCGTATGGCACAATTAAAGGGGCATACATGCATCATGTGGCAGTCGTGCGTGGTTCCCTGTCGCAGCCCAATATTGCCATCGTGGATTACAAGGCGGTCATTCGCGGCGAGGCGCCGGACATCACGCTGGAGCCGAACGACATCGTTTATGTGCCATTCTCACCGTATCGCTATCTCGAGAAGTACGCCGAAATCATCCTGAACACGTTCCTCAGCGCGGCGGCGATCAATGCCGGCTCGGCCGCGGTCCTGAAACAACCGACGGGCGGGGCGGGGGTGTTCATTCCGGTCGGCAGCGGGGTCCAGATTATACCGCCGGCTTCGCCGCCGCCGATCCACTAATGCCTGGCTTTCCTGCCGTGAACTCTGGAAATCGCGATGCAATAATCCAGTTCGGCGAGGTGAATTTTTGCCGTTCTCTGGGCTTTCTCAACGAATTTTTGGCTTCACTTTTGCTTATACGTTCGTAATATGGCCCGTGTGACCGTCGAAATGTTCAAGCAGGAGATAGCGGATGCAATGAGAATGTACGAGCGGTACGTCATCTGCATCGACAAAATCCCCGAGGATTTCGAATCCTCATTGGTTTCGCTGCTCACGAAGGCGATCAAAGCTTACGAGAGCCGCGGACCGCAACTCCGGCACGGTATCGCGTTGGACAAATATGTGACGGTGATCCTGAGCCAAAGCGATAATTCCCGCCCGCTGTGCGGCATCTATTTTAATCTGCATTCGCCCTATCAGAAACCATCTTTGCCCAAAGTGGTTAAGCAGCTTCCAGAAATCATTGGAGGCGGCCAGCCCAAAAAAGAAACCTGATGGGGCCGTCCCTCAGGGTTTCCTCAGCAGATTGTAGGAATCCTCTACAAGGTTTAAGCGACCCTGACTAAACTTCCAGGGCTGCTCCCCGGCTGGCGGGGATTTTTCCCAGGTGAAAGATCAGGAAGCCGTGCAGAAATTGGCGCACCTCGGCGGCTTGCGGCTTGCTCAGCTTCAACCGCAAAATCGTTTCCCAGTTAGCCTCCGCCAGGGCTTTGACTATTTCCTTCGCGCCCGCGGTCAGGCGCGTCTTCGCGAGGTCAGGCTCGAGGCCGAGATCTCTGAGCAGTTTGAGTTCGAAGCCCGGCACCAGTTGCGGCTGCGCTCCGCCCTGGCACAACGTCTCAAGAAGTTCTCGCATCAACTCAAATACCGGGCGCAGCGGAGTTTCGGTTTCGGTAGCCTGCTCGATCAGAGCGGCGCAATAGGACGCTTGTTGAAGACAGCCCAGTTCGCGGCGCAAAAGATTATGAGTCTCGACCAGGCGAACCTCACGCAAGGCGTGGAGGTCCGAGCGCCGGCTGCGCACAAAACTGAGATTGGCGAGATAAAATAAATCGAGCTGGCCGCGAAAAGGCGATTTGGGCCGGCGCGCGCCTTTGGCCACCGTCGCCATCCGGCCCAGGTCCGCTGTCAGCCAATGGATGATCAGGCTGGTTTCAGTGAGCGGACGCACACGCAGGACCAGCCCGGTGGCGGTCTCAATCATGGGCCACGACAACCAGGCCCGGAGGAGGGGCTTTTAAACCGGGCCGCGCTCCAGCCGTGAATTCCGGCATGATAGCTCCCAGGCTGACGAGGTATTTGATCCCATCCGCCACTGACATTTCCAGCTTGATGACCTGGTCTTCCGGCACGAACATCAGAAAGCCGGACGTCGGATTCGGGGTGGTGGGAACAAAGACCGAAACAACGCGATCTTTCATCAAGACTTGCACGGCATCATGCTGCTCGCTGGTGAGGAAACCGATGGAGTAAACGCCGGCGCGCGGAAATTCGACCAGCACGACGGTGCGAAACGCGGTCTTGTTCCCGGTGGAAAAGGCGTCATTGACCTGTTTGATGGCCCCGTAGATTTTGTTCAACAGGGGAACGCGCAACAGGCCGGAATCGACCCATTCGATGATTCTCTTGCCGAAATAATTGCGGGCGAGCAAGCCCACGATGCCTATTAACAAAACTGCCAGGATGAGCGCCACCAGGCTCCAGTACCAGTACATTGGGCCCTCGCCCCCGATCTGGTGAGTCAGGCGCCGCGGCAGGAACAGCAGCAGGGTGTCGGTAATGTTGGCGACCGTGCCGAATAACCAGATGAGGACGGCAATGGAGATGACGGCTGGCAGCACAATCGCCAGGCCGGCCCAAAAGTTGGCCTGCCAGCGAGCAAAGAGCGTTTTGTTCACCTCACCAGTTTAGGGGTGAAAGCGACTTTCCTCAAATCGAAATTCGAAGCCAGCTCCCGCAGCAGACGGTCTTCTTCGCGCTTCATCCGCCGGCGCAAGGGCGGCGTTCGGTCATCAAAGCCACTCAAGTGCAGCGCTCCATGCACAATGTAGCGAACCAATTCCGATTGCCAGGAGGTCTGAAAGCGTTTCGCCTGAGTTAGGGCCTCATCCAGACAGATGAAGATTTCCCCGCCGATCCACTCTGGCCGCCGCGGGTCGCAGTAGTCGAACGTGATAACATCCGTCGGGCCAGAGTGCCTGAGGTAGGTCTGGTTGATGGAGGTGATCACGGGCGCGCTCACCAGGTAAATGCCCAGGTCGAACTGCTTAAGCCCCAACTGTTCCGCGAGCAATGACTGGACGATTCGGCGAAGGTATCGAACATCCACGCCCCGCTCGCGCTGGCGGTTGCGCACGAACAGCACACCGCTCACGCTTCTTCCTTGGCCTCGTGGGTCCGAGCTTTGCCGCGAAGATCCTCGTACGCGGCAATGATGCGTTGCACGAGATGGTGGCGCACGATGTCGCGTTTGGAGAATTCGACGATCGCGATGCCTTCGACATGCTTCAGGGCACGGTGGGCTTCCAACAACCCGGATTGCTTGTGCGGCGGCAAATCCACCTGCGTCTCGTCACCGGTCACCACGGCTTTGGAATTGATGCCCAGGCGGGTCAGAAACATGAACATCTGTTCGGTGGTGGAATTCTGCGCTTCATCGAGAATGATGAAGGCATGATTGAGGGTGCGGCCTCGCATGTAGGCGAGGGGAGCAATCTCGATTACGCCGCGTTCGGTGTGTTTCTGGATTTCCTCCGCCGGCAGCATGTCATGGAGCGCATCATGAAGAGGGCGCAAATAGGGCATGATCTTCTCGTAGAGATCGCCGGGCAGAAATCCGAGCGCTTCGCCGGCTTCGACGGCGGGCCGCGTAAGAATGATGCGGGAAGCTTTCCCCTCGCGCAACGCCGCCAGCGCCATGGCGACCGCCAGATACGTCTTTCCCGTGCCCGCCGGACCGACGCCGAAAGTGACATCGTGGCGGCGAATCGCATCCAGATACTTCTTTTGACCGACGGTTTTGGCGGTCACCCCGGATTTTTTGTCGGACGTCTGAATGCGATCGGACATCAGGTCTTTGAGAGTAGAAACGCCCTCGTGCTTCACCACGTTGAGCGCGTGTGAGAATTCCCGGTTGCGCACGGGCGTGCCTGCCTTGAGAGAGTTCTCCAGCAATATAAAAAGTTGTTTTACGCGGTCAATGGCTTCGGCCTCGCCGTCCAGTTTGATCCAGTCTTCGCGCGAGGTGGCCTTGACGCCCAACTGTTGTTCGAGCGCCTGAAGGTTGCGCGGGTCATTATTGTAGAGTTGCTGAGCGACCCGTGGATTTTCAAAGTGGAGAGTTTCAGTGGACATGTGGAAAAACTAGTGATTCACCCGAGGCGATGGTTTTAACCCCGGCAGCTCTGCATGGAGGGCCGGCGGATTGACTTCCGAAGCCAGGGCCCTCATGCGGCGAGCGCAGCGCGGAGTTGCGCGGCCAGCGCGCTGAGCGCCTGGGGCACGACGGTTGTGCTGGCGAGCACGGGCATGAAGTTGGTATCGCCGAGCCAGCGCGGCACCACATGCACGTGCAGATGGCCCAGGACGCCCGCGCCGGCGACTTTGCCGAGGTTGAGCCCGATATTAAAGCCATCCGGCTTCATTACTTTCGTGAGCGCGTTTTGGCAACGCCGTGTCAGTCTCATTAGGTCGGTCATTTCCTCGTCCGTCAAGTCATTCAGATCCGCGGCCTGTTTATAGGGCACGATCATCAAATGACCGCCCGTGTACGGGTAGGCATTAAGCACCGCGTAGCACGTGCGATCGCGAACGATCACATAATTGGCCTCATCATCGCTCGATTGGGCGATGCGGGTAAAAAGGCTGTCCGCAAGCGCGGTTTTGGGCGCCAGTATATATTCAATCCGCCAGGGGGCATGGAGTGGTTCCATTGGTGGAGGTTAACGAGAGTCGCCTGCCGGTTCAAGGTCGCGCTGGCGGGTGGCTCGCGGCGCGGCCTGGCGGGAAGTCTTTTAGTTCGTTAGCTCAAGCCGTGAGCGCAGAACATGGATGAGAGATTTCACCGCCAGTTCCATGAACAAAAAAGGCTTGCCGATAAAATCGTTGCCGCCGCTCATCGTGGAATTTGCGCGGCTTTCGAAATCATTCAGGCCGGTGACGAAAACAACCGGCGTCTTCTTATAGGCGGGCAGGGTGCGAAGTTTGGTGCAAAGCTCGAAGCCGTTCATGCCTGGCATGTCCACGTCGAGGAAAATCAGATCAAAGGTGGTTTTGGAGAGTAAATCAAAAGCGGCCAGGGGATCTTCGACGCTGACGGATTTAAGTTTCGCCTTGTCGAGCGCATAGGTTACCGCGCGGCGTGAAATGGCTTCGTCGTCCACGACCAGAGCGTTCGGCGGCGGGAATTGTTGCTTTGAAAAGCTGCTGCGGCGATTGAAGAGAACGCCCAAAAAATCGACCGCCGAAGCCACCGTTCGGATCGTGGAGGCATTCATGTTTTTAGGCTTCTCGAACAGCTCTTTGAGGAGCGCTTCAAGCGCATCGGACATTTGCGCGATGGGCAGCATGCCCACAATCGCCGCATTGCCGGTAAGCGTATGAATGCGGAGATATAACTCCTGGACCTGCTTCAGGCGAGCGGCCTCGCTGTCGGCCTTCATCATTCCTTGAAGCTGGTTGCGGAGAGCCGCGAGTGTCGCGGGCAGGCCGGTGACGAAAGAGTTGAGCAGGTTCTCCTGGGACTCGGCATCTGAAGAGGCGGCTGCGGGAGCGAGCGAAACCGCGTTTCCGTCCGAAGCGGCAGCGCTGTCTGGCAATGCGTCGGCAACCTTGCCGTTTTCGGGAGTTGCGCCATTGCTCAATGTGCTGCGCAGTACCTCAATGACCTGTTTGGGAGTGCAGTTTGCTTTGGAAAGGCATTTGGTCGCGCCCGCTTTCCACGCCTCCTGAACCATATTGGTCAAGTAAGTATTGGAGAAGACGATGACGGGCAATTGGTGGAACTCAGCATCCGATCGGACCTGCTTCATGAATTCGACCCCCGTCATCTTTGGCAGCATCAGATCGAGCACGACCGCATCCGGACGAAAGGAGCGAAGCATTTCCATGCCGGCGTGTCCATCAGGGGCGACTTCGACCTGGAATCCTTCCACGGAAAACTTGTTGCGATAAATATTCGCAACGATCTGGTCGTCCTCGACAATAAGAATTTTCTTCATGGGCAGATCTTCGCGGCCAGTTCGGTGTGGCTCGCCATATAGGCCTCGAGGAAGCTGCGGATCGATTCGAATTCGCGGGCGACGTCCTGGCAAAGTTCCCGGGCCCGAACCAGCTTGCCTTCGACGCCCTCACGTTCCATTTCCCGCAGCAGCGGAGCGATTCGCCGCATGCCGCAGGTGGCGCTGGCCCCCGCGCAACTGTGGGCGAGGCGGCGGACTTCCGGGGCGGAGCTGGCTTGCACGGCGGCCTGAAGCTGGCCAATTTGGCCGCTGGTCTGATCAATGTAAAGATTCACCAATTCACGCAGGCTGTCCGGATTACCGTCGGTAAAATCCAGCAGCCGCTCCATATCAACCGGAGCTTCATCTTCCGGAGCGGCCGCCACGGACGGAGCCGCCGCCTCGACGACGATGGTGGTTTCGCGCGCGGGGGTTTGAATCTGCACCGTCGCCGCGACCGCCGCCCAGCGCTCGACCAGGGAACGAATATCCTCGGGCCGCACTGGCTTGGCCAGGTAATCATCCATCCCGGCGGCAAGACATTTCTCACGATCACCCTGCATTGCATTGGCGGTCATGGCGACGATGATGATTGGCGATTTATAAAAGGGAAATTCGGAAGGGAGCGCCTGG
>Ga0193729_1001987_pt1 | contig 10290 bp, 17 predicted proteins | sample U1c2metaG_FD_143036 | JGI IMG/M metagenome (GOLD analysis project Ga0193729, IMG submission 143036) | Soil microbial communities from a riparian zone of the East river system, Colorado, United States - U1c2 | ecosystem: Environmental > Terrestrial > Soil > Riparian zone | place: USA: East River... | reverse complement strand
TTGGTGTCGGTCCGCGCCGATCCTTGCCGCCTCCGTTCGGTGTTTGCGCGGGCGGCCTCCCTTGCGAATTGCGTCCCTCTGAATGTCCCCCCTGCATTTGCGGCTGCACCATTCACCCGCTTCGCCTTTCGCCCTCGCGGAAACCCCCGGTCCATTGGTCGAGCTTGTTAATATCTGTATAAATTTTTAGAGCGGCACCTTGGCGTGCCACCGAAAGGGCTTCCGATGCAGAGTCAAAATACGGGGTTCCGTCGTCGTCGGTATTTTCCAGGTCGGGCGCAAGGTTTGAGAATTTTTCCACAGCGGAATCGAGCAGCCCCTCAATGCTCCCCGCTTGTTCTATCGCGAGATTTTTGATCGTTTCCGCTAAGTGAACTGCTTCTCGAAAACTTGCCATGCGTCGCTGTCCGCGAAGAACGTAAAGGGTGTCACCTTGCAGCGCGATACCGTCCAAAAGGCTGGCCAGGTATACAACACCGCCGGCCGCATCGCCCTCGTTCGACTGCACCAACTCGTCGTGCACCGCGAGCAAATCCGGTCGCTTGCCAGCTGCGTGCAGGCTCAGAACGCCGACGATCCGTTTGTGCCGTCTGTCGAAGAAATCTTCCGGTTTGATGAGCTCCAGTAACTCGCCTACCTGGCGATGGCCCGCGAGAATGGCGCCAATCACAGACCGCTCCATGAAATCGTCATGGGGCAGCGGCTTTTCTATCTCGTTTGCCAAGGTAGTTCCTCCAATTCTGGTCGCTCTGTCACGGTCACCGATTCGTCGATCTCGCGCCGTCCGATAACTCGCTTCGCATCGAAGAACGGAGGCGGTACCTTGATGCCCCGCTTTTGGGATGCTTGGATCGCTCGCTCCATCGCTTCGCTCAGACAGTTGCCATTGCGTGTCGCGGCGTAATGCTCGAAGATTTCCTGGAATCGGGGACTACCCATGGGCAAATCACTTCCTAGGAGTTTCCATGGGTTAAGGGCATTCAGAGGGGAAGGGGCTTCTACTGCTGCGTCTTTTGTAGAGTCTACTGCTGCGTCTTCTTTGTTAACTGCTTTTTGATGTTTCTCTGACCCATAAATGGGTTTCTCTGGCTCATGGATGGTTTTCTCTCTACCCTCAGATACTGCATTTTGCGGTTTCTCTTCTGATCGCTTCCAGATTCCGAACTTCCTTGAGTTTAGGACTTCGATGACGTATCCGTAAGGAGTTCTGCGTCGCCGGATGTAATTCTCGCGGACAAGATGGGTCAGGTGACGTCGAACGGTTTCTTTGCTGCTCCCTTTGAGCCCGGAAACAATGGTGCCGAGCTTGATAGGAGCACCTCCGAAAACCAGCCCAACACCATCCCGTTCTTCCGTGATCTTGTCGATGCACCAAACGAACTCCCAGAGCGCTTGGTCGATCCGCTGGAAGTGTTCAAAAACTCCATTCCACAATGGAATAGGGTGAGACTCGTTCTCCCCTATCTGCGTCCGTGGTGTGTCACGCAGAAATCTCGGCGGCATCTAGCGTTCGTGCCACACGCTCGGCCCTAGCGACAGCCTCCACAGATACAGGAACGCCAGATTCTGCGCGCCTCAGAATCACGGTCAATTGTCCACGCAACATCGCCATTCGGTCCGTACGTGACATTGCCGAATCGTTCAGCGCTTCGAGGTGGAAACGTAGCTCAATCACGACCGCACACTCGAATCGAATAACGGTCCAGGGGTGGACCGCGGAGTTTTTGCCCTGGGCTGACCGGTTGAGTTGATAAACCAATCTTCCGATTGCGGCAACGGCGCTTGTTTAGCTTTCTTCGCCCTGCCTCGCGGTATGGGGCTTGGATTTTCCCAGACGAGGACGTATCGAAACACTCCGTGGCCCTCACGAATCGTGCGCAGAAGATGCCCAGCTTTACGCAAGTCCAGACATCGGTTGGGGGGTCGTAGGCCACAGCAACCCTCTCGGATTAGCTCGCCGGTCGTGACTCCCGCTGGTCCCGCCGCGCGCGGACGCGCAAGTAATCGTTGTGTATCGTCCGCATGTTCCGCACGCTCGCCGGCTGGTCGGCACGGTCGTGATTGGTCGATCTGTTGAAAGGTGGGGCTCTGCTTCATGGGAGTGCAGCCCCTGCATTAGGTACGCGTCGAGCCCAATCCTCGTGTCGCCAGTCGTTACCAGCGTCGTGATATTGGGGCTCTTTGCAAGTCGCGTCATCCCGGATCGTGAAAGGCAGGAGAGCTAAAATTTCCCGCTCTTCAACTGACAGACCGCGGCGCAGTTTTTGTGAACGACCCATTTGTTCATCTCCATTTGAGTCCGCCGCCGTCCAAGCAGTGCGGATGATTTTGCCGAGGCCCTCAAAGCACTTTGGGGGCTTTTGGCGTTTTATGCCCCTGCGCCCACTGCAAGTACTTCCTGTTCTGATTTTGCGGTTCTGCTCACATGCTGATTATTCCCTCTCCTTGCAAGGCGCTTCTTATTCCACTGTTCCAGGCTCTTGCGGCTGATCTGCCAATGCCCGTGTTCGTCCTTCCGTGCCTGCAATCGGCCTTGGGCGACTAACCGTTGCAGAACGACAGGATTCGCATCGAAGATCTTGGCCGCCGCGAAAGTTGTCAGTTCCATTTGTATCCTCCCGTTGTGCTGAGAAAATCTTGCTGTTTGCCATACCGCGCCGTAATATTCACTAATGAACTCTGTGGTTTGCCATACCACTAGCAGATTTACACCACTTCTTGTCTGGTGCTTGTCGATTTGAGGGTTTCGGACTCAAAAGCGGTTTCAATTTGTCGTCAGGTAAATTGGATCGATAGATATGGAAGACAACAAAGAATTTGCAGTCTGTAAGTTCACATCAAAACGAATTGTAGAAATGTTGGAAGTGGGTATTTTGGTTTACCAGACAGATGAAGAATCCTTTAAGAATCAAACTCCCTGGACAGACCTAGAGCTGAGAGCCTTCCATGAAAACCTGCGCCTCGCCTGCGAAGAACAGGAGAAGGGTGTTTTGGCCGAATCTCTCTGGGATATCGATGCTACTGAGTTGGCACACCATTGGGGATGGAGAGCTAAACGGAAGTCCGCGCAAACCCGAGTGAGGCTGTGTCCCGCTCCGGGATGCCTATTTCGTCCACTCATCGCCACCAAGAGCGCCGATTGCTCCATGTTGGCTGCAAGGATATTCAGCATGCCGAACAAAAACGGATCTCGAAACGTAAGGAACGTGCATTCAAGCGAACCAAGCCAGCCGCTAAAATAATTCAGTAGCGCCAATTCGTATCAATTGTTTTCTCTTATCCTCTTCCGAATGTCGCCGAGAAGTGTCTCAGCGACAGAGTCCCACGACCGCCAGAGCTTCCCTTGCATTGTCGTTCGACAGGTCCATAACTGGGCGCCTGTTTTCGGATCAACGACATTCAGATAGAAACTTGGATTCAAACTTCTGGCCCCGCCCTTATCAGTCACAACCAGGACGAGGTCTGCTTGACTCTTGCTGGTGACGACCTGCCAGCGGTTCCACGTCTTGATCTGCTTATAGACCGCGTCGCCGAATTTGGCTTTTCCGGTTTCGTTCATCAGGAACACGGTTTTCGCGCTCACAATTTGCTCGGGCAATGGAGCGTGCTGATCGTTGCCCGAAGTTGCTCGCTGTGCGTGGGCGGGCGCGCTGAGTGTGATAGTGAGAATCGAAGCAAAGAGAACGGAGGCAACGATCTTCATTTGTTTGCTCCGACGAGCGCAGAACGTCTGAGATAACCACAACAGTGCTTCCCCGGCCTTATATGCCACTCACTGAATCGAATCAGTGATCAAAAGCAAATCTCCTAAGTCGCCACTCTCTTGAATTGAAAGCATCACATTTAAGCCAACGTGTTTAGCGTCAGAGAGACACCGAAGACGCAAAATCACACAGCCTTCACTTTCAGTTTCGAGGAACTCTTGAAATAATTCTGTGTTTAGAAAGTTTGACGCGTTGTTCGAGCGATGCATAAAGATCCCCGGTCGGCTGACTATTAGAACGCCTTCGCACGCAGTTACTAGCGCCGGGTTGTCCCCGTGAAAAGAGAAGAATTGCACCTGTCGATTCTCAGTGACCCATTTCTCAAGCAACGCATCCGCGGTGCCTTTCGTGATGTTGGTCTTTTTTAGCATCTTCCAAGACCGGAGCAGAAGTTGCGGATAGGATCAAGAAGGCGAAGAAGAACCGGTGACGACCTCTGCATCAATAGCAGGCTTCGCAGCCTCTGGATTGATCAAATTCTTGATAGCGAGCATCAAAGGATCATTCTCGAGCGTCGATATTCGCCGGACGTTTTCTCCAAGCACGCCTACGCCTTCCAAGAACCGAATACAGGTACTGCCGTCGCCCTTGCCCATAGACTTCTCTAGCCCGTTGATAGCGGCAGGAATCAGCCTCACGCTGTCGAGCCTGCCCTGCTGCACTTGTTGATCAAAATCGACCTCATTTAGAACGTTCCGTACTGTCCCTGGCGCCACATGTATTTCTTTGGCGATACTGAGCTTAGACTGCCCGCAAGCTCTCTTCGCAAGGATGGCATTCTTGATTGTGGGCGCAATCGTGGATTTGCTTTTTACCGTTGGTGCTTTCGCCGACAGACACCGTTTGAGGAATCGGCTTGGGCATGGTTCGCAGATTTACACAGACTTTGCAGACCGCACCTGCAGCTTCAAATAACCAGTAGAAAGTGCGTTTAGAGCACTGGTGACAGCGTTTCTGCTTTAACTGTCGGGGAACCTCTGTCCAGGCCCCTGAATTCGCCGCGGGGTCTTCGGTCTCTAGATTGCTCATGGCGCGATTATGGCACGCCGGTCAAATTTGGCAAGTCGCGTTCCGGAAAAATTGTGGATGTACATGTGAATACGTCGATGACTTCCCCCCGCGTTTCGGCTGCTTGCCCTACTCCGTTAGGTTGGTTGAGCTTGTGATTCGATACGCTGCTGCTCAATTCCCACACGTTGCTGTTCAACGGCGGTACGCTTGGGTACTTCGGTAACCTCCACGTCAGACCTGCGAGCTGCGGCTTGTGAGGCCAATACATCGGCGGCAGTCCGCTGACCTTCAAAACCTACCCGCTGGCCTTCATAGCCAAGTTGCTGCTGACGTTGGGCCATCTGCGCGATCGCTTGGGCTTTTTGTTGTTCGAGTTCTTGCCCTTGCTGGCGCACCTGTGGCGTCGCTCGAACGAATCCGATGTTTTGCATGGCTCTCGCCAGCGCCTGGCCAATCATCTGAATAATCGGATGGTTGGCGATTCCAGCGATGGGTGAGGCTTGCGGAACACCTTGCGCCATCGGATTGTTCATGAGACTCAAACCCATGTTCATCGCGTCTGGTGGCGTCAAAGCAGTAGGTGCTCCGCTAGACGGCTGTGCTTGACTGGCACCACTCCGAGAAGCGAGCGCGGCAATCTTGGCTGGATCCATAGCTGGCGGGCCATTTCCGCTCGGCTGATTGGGGTCGCTCTGAGGCGTACCATTTCCGCCTTGCTGCGCCATCCGCATTATCGCCTGCACAATTGCGTTCTGGTTAGTCATCTCGTTTCGCTCCTAAATTTAATGAATGGTTTCGGCCGTAATTCTTTTGCGAGAATCTATTTTTTTAACCAGTGCGGCATAGGAGCCCGGGTCATCGGCAACTGTCGCCCGAATAAGTTCAAACGCCATTGAAATACAGGTTTGACAGAGGAAGCCGCCAAGATCCCGGACTAGTCCATGCTCGCGACACCATCCGCAGGTTCCAGCTGTGATTGGTGGAAGCAAAGCTTCGAGCTGTCCCGTATCGTTCAAAGCTACGATGTCGGATAACTCTAGACCGGAACCACTCTCGCGCAAGGCGGCGCTGGCGGATTCCCGGCTGCGTCTCGGAGGTTGATAGCGGTTCCCGCTATGCATGTGGCCCCGCGAAGGAATGAAATGGCGTTAAATTGCGATGTGTACGGAAACTGTACCCGACCAGGGCAGTTGCTGCGGTCGTAGCGGTTGTAGCTCTATCGGAAATCAGTAACTTGCGTGGAGTCAGTGGGGCTACGGAGTTCGAATCCCACCCGCGCCTCCAAACTAGGTCTCCTTTTGTCCTTCGATAAGAGTCGAATTCTTTTCTTAGCGCCCGCCCAACTTCGTTTACAACTGTATTATGGGAGCGCTTAGCGCCAAGCTCTTTGCGCATCGGCGTACATTTGGGATGGCATTAGGTCGATGCAGGAATTGGGCTTTTTGCGGAAGGGAGTGAATGGAGATGGAAACGATCGATCGCCGCGAATTTGTTAAGACGACCGCCGGGGCTGCTATCGCGGCGCCATTTATCAGTGCTGTGGGGCGGCCGCATAGTCCGAACGACACAATTAATCTCGCGGTCATTGGAGTGAGGAGCCGCGGCCAGGCGCATTACCAGGGCTTCGGGAAAATTCCCGGTGTGAGGATCGCGACGCTGTGCGACGTCGATGAGCGGTTGTTTCCTGAGGCGCTGGCTAAGCTCGGCAAAGTTACGCAGCAGAAACCTGGGACGGAGACAGATCTTCGCCGCGTGTTGGACGACAAAAACATCGATGCAGTTACGATTGCCACGCCGGATCACTGGCACGCGCTAGCGGCCATTTGGGCTTGCCAGGCGGGCAAGGACGTCTACGTAGAAAAACCGGTGTCGCATGATATTTTGGAAGGGCGGCAGATCGTGAATGCCGCAAGGAGATATAACCGGCTGGTAGAGGCCGGCACGCAAAACCGCAGCAATCCGTCGGTGCAGTCAGCGATGAAGTTTTTGCACGACGGAGGTATCGGCGAGGTGTACATGGCCAAGGGACTTTGTTTTAAGCCGCGAGACACCATCGGCCACAAAGCGGATAGCACCGCGCCTGCAGGCGTGCATTACGATTTGTGGCTTGGACCAGCGCCGCTCAGGCCGTTCAACGAAAATCGCTTTCACTACAACTGGCATTGGTTTTGGGATTATGGCTGCGCTGATCTGGGCAATCAGGGACCTCACCAGATGGATATCGCGCGGTGGGGCCTGAATAAATCGGAGTATCCGGAGAAAATTTTTTGCGGCGGCGGGAAGTTTGCTTTTGACGACGATCAGGAAACGCCCAACACGCAAAACGCTACTCTGAAATATCGCGACGGAAAGATCATTCAATTTGAAGTGCGCGGCCTATACACGAGTGCCGAAGACGGAATCAAGATAGGCAATTTATTTTTTGGAACAAAAGGATGGATGCATCTCGATGGCTTCGATTGGAAGACTTATTTCGGCAGGAAAAACGAACCGGGGCCGTCTATGAGCGGCAAAGATGCCGCCGATCCCTCGAATACCAGCGGAACCGGCGATCAAAATCACTTCGAAAATTTCATTAAAGCTTTGCGTTCGCGCAACCGCGCGGAATTGAATGCCGATATAGAAGAGGGCCATCTGTCGACGGCGTTGTGCCACCTGTCCAATATCGCTTATCGCGAGGGCAGGGAATTGCAGTTCGACGGGCACAACGAGAAGTTCGTCAATGACAGCAAAGCCGATGAATATTTGAGGAGAAAATATCGCGCACCGTTTGAAGTCTTGGCGATTGGCTGATCCGTGACTCTCTAGTGAGGATTCCTCCATTTGGAGTGCCAGTGAAACTCGCCATTCCTTTAGATGTATTAGTGTTCGGCAGTGGCATCTTTACCTGAATCCTCTAAACTCAAAAACCGTTGAGCGCAGATCGATCACACCTGGATCAAAGTGCAGGCCACGCACCGGTTCCTCGGCGGCGCTGGCTGATTGCCTCGCTGTTGGGGTTTGGCGTGTTCGTGAATTATCTGGACCGCGTCAATATTTCAGTTTCACAGCAGGCGCTGCACGATGCGTTTGGAGTTAGCACGATTACCTTTGGCTATTTGCTTAGTGCGTACAGTTGGACGTATGCGGCTCTGCAGCTTCCATCCGGAGTGTTACTTGATCGGTTTGGAGTGCGCAAAGTTGGTTGCATTAGCACGCTTTTGTGGAGCGCAGCTTCGTTTTGCTCGGCCGCGGCATCCAACGTTGGAAGTTTTTTTGTGGCGCGATTGTTGCTGGGAATTGGTGAGGCGCCGACGTTTCCAGGAAATTCCAAGGCGGTGGGTTATTGGTTTCCGGACCGCGAGCGAAGTTTGGCTACAGCTTTTTTTGACGCGGCGGCCAAGCTGGGACCTGCGCTCGGGGTGCCCTTTGTGGGCCTTTTTTTGTTGCACTTTGGATGGCGGTGGAGTTTTGCGGCCACGGCGCTTACTAGTCTTGTTTATTTCGCGTTGTTTTACTGGCTGTACAGAAATCCCAGCGAAGACAAAAAACTCTCTGAAGTCGAGCGTCAATTCATCGTGCGCGGTGGTGCGCAGCCTGAAAATGTAGGCAAAACTGGCAAAGGAGTTTCAATTTTATATTTGTTGAGACAGCGCAAAGTGCTCGGCTTGGTGTTGGGCTCCGCGGCATACAATTACACGTTTTATTTGCTGTTGACCTGGTTGCCGAGCTATTTGTCTACCGCGCTGCGTCTGAATTTGCGCGATTCGGTGTGGTACTCCAGTGTTCCATGGATATTTGCTGCCCTTACCGATTTTATTGTCGGCGGATGGATGGTGAATGAATTAATCCGCCGTGGGTTTGACTCTTCGCGGGTGCGCCAGGTGGTGCTGGTGCTCGGGACTGCGCTTGGACTTGGCCTTCTCGGCGCGGCAATGGCCCGTACCCCTGCGGCGGCAATATTTTGGATCAGCCTTTCGATCGGCGGACTGGCGGCGGCTGCGCCAGTGGGTTGGTCTATCCCGTCGTTGATCGCGCCGGCGGGCAGCGTTGGAAGACTCGGAGGAATCCTCAATTTTGGAAATCAGCTGTCGGCTATCGCGGCGCCGATTATCACCGGTTATGTGGCTTCCGCCACGCGGTCCTTTGCGTGGGCTTTTGCCGCGGCAACGTTGTTCCTATTAATCGGCATAGTAGGCTATGTTTTTTTGCTCGGCCGCATCGAACCTATTCCTGAGCCTGCGTGATATAGAAAAGTTTCTTTCGCTATACGTGGAAAAGAATCTTGTAGTGGCGTACAACGTTGAGGGCACTTTTGTATTGCAGATGAAACATGCGGCGTAACCTGGCATTCAGGAGAGGACAAATGAAAATTGGAATCTGCGTGTTACTGTTGATGGGATTAACAGTAAGTTATGGGCGAGCCGTGGCAGAATCGCAAACTCCTGGGGTGAAGAAAAGCGTGTTCGGGAAGACCAAAGATGGCCGGGAAGCGCACCTTTTTACCCTGTCGAATGAATCAGGCATGCAGGTGGTCATCAGCGATTTCGGCGGCACGGTAGTTTCTATCAAGGTCCCTGACCGTACCGGAAAAATCGGCGATGTGGTCCTTGGTTACGACACGCTGGCGGGATATCAAGGAGGCACCGCGTCCTTTGGGGGCACGGTCGGGCGCTATGCCAATCGTATTGCCGGGGCAAAGTTTTCGCTGGACGGAAAAGAATATACGCTCGAAAAAAATAATGGCCAGAATCACTTGCATGGGGGATTTAATAAAGTGCTTTGGGATGCGGAGCCTGGCGCAGAAAAAGCCGGCCCTTCACTGAAGATTCATTATTTAAGCAGGGATGGCGAGGAAAATTTCCCCGGGAATTTATCGGTGATGGTGGTCTTTACTCTCACCGACGCCAATGAGCTGAAAATTGAGTACACCGCGACTACCGATAAAAAAACGGTGCTGAATCTCACCAATCATTCTTATTTTAATCTGGCGGAGTCGGGCGCCATCCTAAACCATCAGCTCACGTTGAAGGCCAGTCGTTTCACGCCTGTCGATGCGGGAATGATTCCAACCGGCGAGCTGCGTTCTGTGGCCGGTACGCCGTTTGATTTCCGGCAAGCCACCGCGATTGGCGCGCGCATCGAGCAAGATGATGAACAGCTAAAGCTCGGCAATGGTTACGATCATAACTGGGTTCTGGATGCGGGCATGAAACCGGAGCCGAGTCTGGCCGCAATACTTTATGAACCAACGACTGGACGCGTCGTGGAAGCCTGGACCACTGAGCCGGGTATCCAGATCTATACAGGCAATTTTTTGGATGGTACCTCTCACGGTAAGGGAGGCAATGCTTACCCACGTCGTTCTGCAGTGTGCCTGGAAACGCAGCATTTTCCAGATTCACCGAATCATCCGAATTTTCCAACAACGACGCTGGTCCCGGGCAAAGAATTTCATTCCATCACCATCTACAAATTTTCCGTGAAGTAGGGAACCTATGTCTTTACGAACCATTACTCGCAATCCGTTTTTTTG
>Ga0193729_1001985_pt1 | contig 10294 bp, 9 predicted proteins | sample U1c2metaG_FD_143036 | JGI IMG/M metagenome (GOLD analysis project Ga0193729, IMG submission 143036) | Soil microbial communities from a riparian zone of the East river system, Colorado, United States - U1c2 | ecosystem: Environmental > Terrestrial > Soil > Riparian zone | place: USA: East River... | reverse complement strand
GAATGCTGGGCGGCACAGTCGGTGATCAAACCATGGAAGTGACCGACAGTCCGAAATTCAAGGTCGGCAATCGCGATATACTTTTTGTCGAGAACAATGGCAGCCAATTCGTTCCGCTAGTCGGCATCATGCATGGACGTTTCCGGGTCGAGCGTGAGCAGGCAAGCGGCCGTGAGGTCGTCATGACCAATGAAGGCGAACCGCTCAGCAACGTATCCCAGCTCGGCAAGAACAGACAAGCAGCCAGCGCCGGCACGGCCCTTTCGATCGACGAATTTAAGTCGGCCATCCATACGAAACTCACTCGCGTCCCGCAATAAGGTGAAGTCGCGCCCAACGCGGACGCTGGCCGAGTCAGCAATTGTTACCGGATTAGCTTCCGGCAATTATACGGCCATCCTTCGAAGTCCTAGCAACTCCACCGGCACCGGACTTATCGAGGGTTACGATCGTGATTAAACCGCGCGCCTGCTTAGATCGACAACTTAAGGAACTTCGTTTTCCTTGCGCTGCTTCGATGCGGTTTTAGCGACGGCACGGCTCGTGGCGAGCGCACGTTTCATCGAATTGTGCTTACTCACGTTGGGCAGTTTGCCTGTCTGCATCTTCGAATCCGTTGCTTCAGGAACGTCTTTCTTGTGCAAGATAAAAGCAAAGCCAATAGCCGCCATGACGAATAGGGCTGGAATCGGACGCATACCAATGAAATGCAGCATCTCCCAAGCCATTTTCTGGTCGTGGCTTCGTTGCCCGTTGCTGAGCGCTCCGGCAGATGTTACGTAGCCGTATGCGATTGGCATTCCCCCTTTTGCTTGGGCCGGCAGTTTGTTTGTCGATCTTCGGCCTTGCCCCGCAGGGCAAAGGCCAGACTTATCAGGGAAAGCAGCTCGTCCACGCCGCGCTGGTTGCCGACACGAAAGCAATTGTTCCCGGAAAGTCGTTTACCGTCGGGTTGCTGCTTCGAATGGTGCCCGGCTGGCACACTTATTGGAAATTTTCGGGCGATGCCGGTTTACCAAGCGAGATCAAGTGGAATTTGCCGGATGGTTGGAAAGTTGGAGATATTCAGTGGCCGATTCCGCTGAAAACGACCGACCCGGGCGATATTCAAACCTACGGTTATCAAGATGAGGTCCTGCTCATGCAGGAAATCGTTCCGCCTGCGAAGATTGACAATTCGTCAGTGAAACTTTCTGCCGAGGCAAATTGGCTCGTTTGCGAAAAAATCTGCATCCCGGGGAGCGCCAGCTTGCAACTCGATCTGCCAACATCGACAACGAGCGCTCCGGTAAACACCGAAATGTTCGCGCGCTTCCGTCATTTGCTGCCGCAAGATTGGCCAGGCGCGGACGTTGCCAAAGCAAATTGGTCCCGTGGCGGATCCGATCTTCGCCTCAGCCTAACGAGTGTGACACTGGCGAAGTATCCGGCCGCAGATTTTTTCCCTCTGCCGCCAGCCAACGTCGTGGTTGGCCATCCGAAGCTCGAGTCGCGGCAGGGTGATGAAATTGCATTCCGAATTCCGATAGAGTCGGCGGACAAAGATTTGTCGTCGATCCAAGGTCTTGTCGTCTTTGCTCAGCACGCCAATGGGAATGACCGCGCCGCGTGGCAAATCGCGAGTCCTGCCGTCGCCTCGGCTGGCCTTTCGACTCCGACACGCGGAGTCTTCACGTTCCTTTTCTTTGGTTTTCTCGGCGGCATCATTTTGAATTTGATGCCGTGCGTCTTGCCGGTGATCTCGCTCAAGATTTTCGGCTTCATCCAGCATGCCGGCCAAAGCCGGCAGAGAATTTTGCGCAGCGGCTTGGCCTTTGCTGCGGGAATCTTTGCCTGGTTTGTCGGTCTCGCGCTGCTTTTGATTGTTCTTAAAGCTGCCGGCCGCGAGGTTACCTGGGGCGGATTTCAATTCACAAATCCTTACTTTGTTCTTTTTCTGAGCGTCGTTGTGCTGATCTTCGCCCTGAATCTTTTCGGCGTGTTCGAGATTTCGCTGCCGCAACCTGCCACGCGCGGATTGCTCAATTGGACCGCAAGCGAAGGTGAAGTGGGCTCATTCTTTCAAGGCGTTTTCGCAACGGTGCTGGCGACGCCGTGCACCGCGCCATTTCTCGGGGCCGCGCTTGGATTCGCCTTCACCCAATCGCCGGCAATTATCTTGTCGATGTTTGTGGCGATCGCGGCCGGGATGAGCGCTCCTTATTTGCTGCTCTGTGCCCAACCGGCCTGGTTGCGGTTTCTGCCGAAGCCGGGTCCGTGGATGGTGCACGTGAAACAATTCATGGGCTTCCTGCTTCTCGCGACCTTGCTCTTTCTCCTCTACGTGCTCGGCGCGCAGCGTGGTCTCGACGGCATCATCTGGGCTTCGTGCTTTCTCCTCATTGTGAGCGTCATCTGCTGGATGAAAGGCGCATTCTTCGCGCCGGTTGCGTCAACAAAAACGCGCGTCATCGCCGCGCTCACGATGGCGGTCTTGCTCGTCGCGAGCGGCGTTTATTTCATTGGCGAAAAGTTCGCCTTCGCAAAAATCTCAAATGCCGGTTCGCAATTGACCGGCGACTGGCAGGCATTCACGCCGGAACGTTTGCAAACAGAGCTGACGCAAGGCCGCACCGTCTTTGTCGATTTTACGGCGGCCTGGTGTCTCACTTGCAAATTTAACGAGGCCAGCGTTCTGGAAAGTGCTCCTGTGCGCGAAGCTTTTCAGCGCCATGGCATTGTCAAATTGAAAGCCGATTGGACGAACGGTGATCCGGTCATCACAAAATTATTGCAACAATTTGGCCGTCCAGGTGTCCCATTATATGTGCTCTATCCAGGCAAATCCGCGGAACCGATTGTATTTCCGGAGTTGCTTACCAAGAGTATTATCCTAGACAAACTTGAAACCATCTCGCGCACTGTCGCCTCCCAATAACTTATGAAAACAAAATCTATTATCGCCATTCTCACATCCCTTGCCGCCACCACCGTTTTGGCCGTTGACGTGCCGCCCGTCGGCAGCAGCGCCCCGGACTTTTCGCTCTCTGACGCGAAGGGCGGGACGCATTCGCTTTCGCAATACAAAGGCAAATACGTCGTGCTCGAGTGGTTTAATCCGGAATGCCCGTTTGTAAAAAAGCATTACGGCAGTGACAACATGCAGAAGCTACAACAGGAATACACCGGCAAAGGCATCGTCTGGCTGACAATCGATTCCAATGCGCCCGGCACGGAGGGCAACATTACGCCGGACCAAGCACAGAAAATCATGGCTTCCTGGAAAACAAAGCAGACGGCCTTGCTTCTCGATCCGGACAGCAAAGTGGCCAAGCTTTATGGAGCGAAGAACACGCCGAACATGGTCGTGATCAATCCCGAAGGAAAATTGATCTACGAAGGCGCGATCGACAGCAAAGCGTCGCCTAATCCGGCCGACATCCCGAGCTCGACCAATTACGTCAAAGCCGCGCTCGACGAATCACTCGCCGGCAAACCGGTTTCCAATCCAACGACCAAACCGTACGGTTGCTCGGTCAAATACAAATCTTCGTAGCGGCGACGCTCGTTGCCCTGTCTGTATTGGTCGTAGCGCGCGTGGCGCCGACGCCGCAGCTACGGTTTAGTGCGGCTCGCGGAAAACCACGCAGCCCACCGTAGGATCGGCATTGGCGTCATGCGGACGAGAAACATCCCGAGTTTCATCACGAAACCCGGAATGACCAGCGGTCGGTCGGCCTCGATTGCGGCGAGTGCGTCGCGCACGACTTGCTTGACGGGGACATGAACGAACTCCGGCCCGCTTTCGGGCCGTCCACCCGGACGTTTCGCGGTTTGTTGGAATTCCGTGTGCACTGGCCCGGGGCAAAGCGCGCAAACAGTTAGGTCCGTGCCGGGCAGCTCCCCGCGGAGCGCCTCTGAAAAGCTTGTCACGTAGGCTTTTGTCGCCGCGTAAATCGCAAAGCCGGGGATGGGCAAAAAACCGGCAGATGAGCTCACGTTTAAAATTGCGCCGCGGTTTTTACCGATCATCTGCGGAAGCAAACGGCGGGTGAGCGAAGTCAGTGCCACCATATTCACAAGCATCATCTCCTCATTGCGCGTGGGATCGCTCGTCGCAAACGGGCCGAGATCGCCGAGCCCGGCGTTGTTGATCAAAAGATCGACATCGATCTTTTCGCGCTCAAACCATGCGATTAGTTCTTCGACCTGCGAAAGGTTAGCGAGATTAATTTTGCGAATGTGAACCGTGAGACCAGGGTGATTTCCCGTTAGTTCATTGCGCAACTCGCTCAATCTTTCTTCGCGTCGCGCGACCAGAATGAGCGATTGCGCACGGCCAGCGAGTTGCCGCGCAAACTCACGTCCGATCCCAGCCGAAGCTCCCGTGATCAGCGCGTTACAGTTATCGATCTTCATCGCGCGTGCCTCCAAGATGTGGCGGAAGAGAGCCGTTTCCGGCGGTCATGGCTGACAGCCGCCCCGGCTCTCCGACAGGCGGGAGGCCCGTCTTCCATGACAGACGAGACACCTGTCTTCCGCGGCCGTTTTAAGGATGCAAGCTCAAATTTTGTGAGCGCGCGCCAATGGCCGCACGGCAAATCGCCGAGGCGAAGATTTCCCATGCGTGTTCGCACAAGATGTTTGACGCGGTACCCGACCGCTTCAAACGTGCGACGAATTTGGCGATTGATGCCTTGTCTCAAGACCACGCGCAATCGCGTCGGCGTCATGGAATGCAATCGGGCAATTTTCGCATTTTGACCGTCGAGAAAAATTCCGCGCAATAATTTTGGCGTGCGAGCCGAATCCCATGGCCGATTCAAAATTACTTCGTACTCTTTCTCGATCTCGTAGCGCGGATGGGTGAGGCGTTGCGCAAGGTCGCCGTCGTTGGTGAGAAGGAGCAGGCCTTCGGTTTGGGCATCAAGCCGGCCCACATTGAAAAGACGCGGAAATTTCGCCGGCAAAAGATCAAAGATAATGTTGCGCGCATGCGGATCACTTCTGGTCGAAACGAAACCGGCGGGCTTGTGCAAAATAATGTGCAACCCCGAAAGGTTTCGGGGGACGAGTTTGCCATCCACTTTCACGTGGTCGCGCACCGCCGGTTGCGCGCTGAAATCCGTACAGAGCTCTCCGTTGATAGTGACTCGACCGGCCGCGATCAATTGATCGCACTGACGACGTGACCCGATCCCGGCCGCGGCGAGGAAGCGATTGAGGCGCATGGCGTCACCGATTGCTACGGACTCGGCGGAAGTTTCAGACGTAAACAGCTTTGCCCGAAGTCTCCAGCCCGGCATTGCCGTGAACGTTGACGCCTAACTCCTCTTGAATGGCGCGGATGAGCCGATCGACATTCACGGATGCGTTTCGCTGTTCTCGAAACCGCGCCGGTCACGCATCCGGCTTGGTTTTTGGGAGGCCAATAACTTTGCTGCCTTCCTTCCACTGAGCGCGTTTCTTGAGAAGCTCGACCCGCTCAAAGCGTTTCAGGACATTGCGCTTAGCAGTGATGGTGCTGGCCCCTTTTAAACTGCGATGCTGCGACATGAATTAGTTTTGGTGCGAAAATGAGCCGCCACATTAAGCCGCGAGCCGAATTTTTCAAATGGAGATCGTTCGTCCGCATCTGCCACCACGCGCGCCGACAGCGCGGCTGGGCATTTTGATGACTGCTCTCATCGTGCTTGTCGCCGGATATGGCGCGAGCAGGACGAGCGAATTTCAGTGGTTTTTGCTGAGGGCCTCGCTGCGCAGCCAATTCCCGCAAGTGCAATGGATCACGACGCGCGAACTGGCGAATTGGCTGGAAGATCGACATCATGTGCCGCCGGTGCTTCTCGATGTTCGGACGGTGGAGGAATGGAATGTGAGCCACCTCCCCGGGGCGCGGCGTGTCGATCCGGGGGCTTCCGCGGAAATGGGTTTGCCCGGTGCGGCAAAAGATGTTCCGGTCGTTACCTATTGCGCGGTTGGTTATCGCTCCGCCGAATTTACCACGCGTTTGCGTGCGGCCGGTTTCACACACCTGCAAAATCTGGAGGGTTCCATTTTCCGGTGGGCGAATGAGCATCGCCCACTCGTAAGCGATGGCGCGCCTGCGTCGCGCGTGCATCCTTACAGCAAATCTTGGGACAGCTCTTGGCTGACGACGTCCGGGCAGGGTTATAACTGATTGCTCAGGACAACGTACGGGCCGCAGGCCGTGACCTGATGATAAATGTGAAAGCGCTGGATCAATAAATCTTGCCAGTGAGTGAGGCGTCCTTGATCAACGATCAGATACACAGCGTCGGGATCGCCCCATTTTCTAAGAACGAAGTCTTCGTCTATGACGACGTCGGCAGTGTTTGATGCAGCATGCATTTCATCATCGCGCGGCTGGTTCACGAGGTAAAACCGCCGATTCAGATAAAAAATAAGACTACTGCCGGTGTCCAATGATCCCTCATAAATGACTTCATCTTTCTCAGCGAGCCTGGCGTTGAGGAACCGGGCGGCGTCAGCCAGCGAAAAGCGCGGCGCCATCCGCGCGACACCGTCGATCATGCTCAATCCGGTCGGAATCATGGCCGCAGCGAGCGCGGTGCAGGCGAGTTTTGGCCGGCGCGTCGAGATAAAGTAGATTGCGAGGAGGGAAAAAGTAATGAGAGCGAGGCCGATGATCGCGAACATCGGGCGCAAGGCCAGCCAGGCTGGACTGGGAATGTGTCGCAAGGCCCGCCACGTCGTCCATCTCGTGTCTGCATCGCCCGAACTCCCATCAATTTGTCCGATCACCTTCGGAAGCAGCAGCGCTACGGAACCGATGGCGATTCCGACTAGGCTGAGCAAGCTTGCACCTGCCGTGCGCAGTTGCCCCGGCATTCTTTGCCACGTCGCCGACGCCCACAGCGCAAACGCGCTCCACATACTCATCGAATAGTAATCCTGACGTTGTCCGAGGAGAAGCAGCGGCAAAAAAAACACGCCCATCCAGCAAAGGGGCAAAGCATCCGCAAATTCTATTTCGCGCGGCCGCGTCACTCGCCGCCACGCCAAGAGCACCCCGGGCAGGAGCGCGATCGACCATGGGAACCACCAGGCCAAATGCAGTGCGATAAATTGCAATCGAGGAACGCCATTATCGCTGCCGGGCACGTCGGGAGCGGCGTGCAGGTGGCCCAGCCATTCTACGTCCACCAACTGGCGAAAAAATCCGGGGAAGTGCCATTCCGCCCAAATGTACCAGGGGGCCACCATCAGCAAGAAGATCGACAGGTAAGACCAATGAAGGAGTGGGCGGAAGCGGAGGCGCGCCTCTCGATACAACAACGCGAGCAGCAGAAAAACCGCTGCCGGACAAATCAAACCGTGCAGACCCTTAGTCAGGCAAGCGAGCGCCGCGCAGAGCCAAAAACCGAGGAACCAGAAGCGGCGAAAACGCCGGCGCTGATAACCGCACACGCCGCAGAAAATCGCTCCCGCGACGAACGCGCTGAAAACAGGTTCGGGCATAATGATCCGTCCGAGCAAAAAGGCGCCGCACGAGCAGAGATAAATCAGACCAGCCAGGAAACCGCGCCAATAATCGGCCAGCCGTTCTCCAATTAGAAACGTCACAGCGACGGTTGCAATCGTTCCCAGCGCGATAGGAAGGCGAGCGGCAGCCGCGCTCGCGCCGAAGAACTTGAACGACGCGATAATCAGCCAGTAAAGCAGCGGCGGTTTTTGCAGGCGCGGAAGACCATCGTTGGTAGGCGAGAGCCACTGATTTGCCTCGATCATTTCGCGGGCCGCGCCGGCGTACTGTCCTTCAGTGTGGCCATAGAGATCGCCCCAGCCGATCGTCGTCAGGTGCAATAACGCCGCCAGCGCAATCAAAAAAACAAAAAGAGCGTGGCGTGTCGGCGGCGGATTGATGGCGGGCGGCTCGAGAAGAGTCTGTTCAATGCTGAAAGTACGAGCGCCAGCGACCATCGATTAGTTAGGCTCTCCGGCGGGCGCGCTCAGCGATCGGCGCGCTCAGGCGAGTGTTTGCTTCCGGTTTCCGATATTTTTCCCACTCTTCCGGCAAACGCAGCAATTTTCCCACTGGCATCTCGATGAGGGCCAACGTCTGGCGGCATTCGGAGATCAACGCATCATCTTTCGGACGAACGATGCGGAACGCGCACCAAAATCGTGCCCGTTCCAGTTGGTCGAGCCAGCCTTCGACCACGAGTAGATCGCCGAGTTTAGCGGCGCGTCGATAGTCGATCTCAGTGCGCACGACGACGGGATATTTTTTGTCTTCAGTCATCTGCGCGAGGCGGAGGCCGAGTTCCTCAGCGAGCAGCGTCCGAGCGATCTCGATGAAGCGCAGATAGGCGATGTTGTGCACGACGCCTCCGCAATCGGTATCGAAAAACATTACTCGCACTTCGGTGCGAATACGCGGCGCATCGGCGGAGAGCATGCGGAGCAATCATTCCGTAAGGCCCACTGAAAGCAACGGTAATCATTGTGCATCCACTTTTGCGGACGCCGCAGGAGGAGATGTCGCTTTCTGAAAGATCGACAAGACGGTATCGATAACTTCCTGGACGCTCACAGCCTTCATGCAGCGAAAATCGATCGGACATTCACGCAAGAAGCACGGGCTGCACTCCACCTGATGTCGCAAAATAGTGTCACCCATGCCAAGTGGCCCGGTGAGTCGTGGCTCGGTGGAACCAAAGATCGCGACAACCGGCACTCCGAGCAGCGAAGCGAGATGCATCGTGCCGGTGTCATTTGTCAGCAGCAAACGGCATTCGCGCAGCTCGTTGATCAGCTGGTCGAGAGTGGTTCGGCCGACGCGATTTACGCAGGAGTCGCCCAGCGCGTTGGAAATCTGCTCGCCGACTGTCACGTCTTTAGACGTTCCGAAAAGAATCCACTGCACGGACGATTGCGCGGTGACCGCTTTTGCGGCCTCGGCGAAGCGCTCCGGCAACCATCGTTTGGCCGGGCCGTATTCCGCGCCCGGACAGAGACCGATCTTAAGCCGTGCTTCCGTCGCGCCGGAAATCAGGGAAAGGCGATTGTCAATCGCCCCAGCGGTTGAAAACAGCCGCTCCCTGTCTGCTACGCTTGCCCCGAGTTCGCGCGCCATTCGCAAATAACGATCTGCCTGATGCTCGATTGGCCCGGGAATTCCGCGATCAGGCACGATCTGATTCAAGAGCCAACTGCGGAAATGCCCGCTATAACCGACTCGTCGAGGAATTCCGCTCAGCCAAATTTCCAACGCCGTGCGCAATGAATTTGGAAAGAGAATCGCCACGTCAAACCTCGACTGCGGCCGAATCGAACGGACCGTCGCGGGAAGGGACTTGTTCGGCAGCGACACAATCTCGTCCACTTCCGCAACCAACTTCCAGATCGAGGCAATCTTCGCCGGCGCGGCGATTGTAATGTGCGCATCTGGACGCCCGGCCTTGATCGCGCGAACCGCCGGCACGCTCATCGCGGCGTCGCCCAGCCAATTGCCCGCGCGAATAAGGATGCGGAACGGCTGTAAATCTTTGGCCGAAACATTGGAAGGCAGATAGACCCCGCGTTTGTAGCGCGTGAGAAGGAAATTAGGCCGCGGAGTTTTCCAGCGATTGTGCACCCAAAACCAATCTTCCGGCGCGCGCCGAATTTGTTGCGCGACAATTTCGGTGGCTTTCGCGGTCAACGATTCCACTGATTGGTCGGCGGTCTGCACAGGCTCCGTTACAACCATGCGCCAGCGCGCCGTGCCGCTCGTGTAAAGAGCCGCGCCAATCAGCACCGCGCCCGTGCGTTTCGCCAAAAGCGCCGGCAGCGGAGAGGTCGATGCCAGCCGCCCGAAAAACGGGACCCACAAGCCATGATCACCGGCATGTTGATCGCTCAGGATGCCGATGGCGCCACCGCCGCGAAGCAGTTCAATGGCTTTTTGGAAACCTTCTTTGCGATCGAACATTTCGACGCCGGCGCGGCCGCGCAAACGGCGGACGTGTTCATCGATAAAACGGTTGCCGAGCCTTTGGTAAATCGTGCTATCTCTGACGTAGTCGACGAGCCTCGGGAAAATCTGGGCAAACAATTCCCAGTTGCCGAGATGGCTCAGAATGAACACGACGGGATGGCCGGCACGCAATTGCCGATGTACCACATCGAAGTTCTCGGTCTCGACCCGCGCTTCCATCTTTTCCAGCGGCACGACGCTGAGTTTGACGCTGCAGAGGAGGTTTGCGCCCAGGCGCTGAAAATGGCGGCGGACAAGACGGCGCAATTCGCGCGCCGATTTTTCATTTCCGAACGCGATTGAAATATTTCG
>Ga0193729_1001984_pt1 | contig 10298 bp, 11 predicted proteins | sample U1c2metaG_FD_143036 | JGI IMG/M metagenome (GOLD analysis project Ga0193729, IMG submission 143036) | Soil microbial communities from a riparian zone of the East river system, Colorado, United States - U1c2 | ecosystem: Environmental > Terrestrial > Soil > Riparian zone | place: USA: East River... | reverse complement strand
GACGTTCGACATCATCACGGCGATTTCCGCTCGGCGCGAGATCGAGGTCTGGTGGCTACAGCTGGTCGGAGGAATCATCGAGCTCGCGCTCGGGTTCTGGGCGGCCGGCTACTACGGGCGCAGCGCAATCCTGCTCGTTGCCTGGGTGGCGGCGTTCGCGATCATTCGGGGCGTCACGAACATCGTGCTTGCGTTCCGCGTTCGTGAGCTCCAGCACGCGGAGCCCTAGAGGTTTGATGCGGTGGTCTGCCCACACAGTCCTACCGCTTGACGACAACGTGTGAGCCTGTCAGAGTCGCGCGGTCAAGTCCTGTGGGCCCTCGGGTTCGCAGGACTTGGCGTTTTAAGGCACAGCGAGCCGATGATCAGCGCGAGCGACTGCTCCGGACCCGGCCAAAGTTCGCGGATCAGATGCTCGCCGCTGGCAACTCATAAGCGCTGGCGGGCGCACCGCTTAGCCGCCAAGATGACTCGCATCGGAAAGGAGGCACGATGCCCGATCACGAGGTCGTGAGCCGCGAGGAGTGGGCAAGTGCCCGCGACGAGCTGCTCGCCCGCGAAAAGGAACACACCCGCCTGGGCGACGAGCTCGCAAGGCGCCGGCGCGAGCTGCCCTGGGTTCGAGTCGAGAAGGAGTACGACTTCGACACCAACGACGGCAAGCGCACGCTCGCGGAGCTATTCGACGGCCGCAGCCAGCTGCTGGTCTACCACTTCATGTTCGGCCCGAGCTACGAAGCAGGTTGCCCGACCTGCTCGTCGATGGCCGACACCGTCGACGGCGCCCTCCCGCACCTGCACGCCCGCGACGTGACGATGACGTACGTCTCCCAAGGGCCGCTGGACAAGCTGCAGGCATACAAGCAGCGGATGGGCTGGAACATGCCCTGGGTCTCGTCGGCGGGCAGCGACTTCAACTTCGACCTCGGCTATTCACGCACCGAGGACCAGACGGTCGAGGCGTTCGCGCCGATGCTCGAGGCAGGAGCGCCGCCGGGCGTCGAGCACAACGCAAAAGAGAGCGGCACCGATGTCACGGGCTACCTCACCCAGGGCCCGGGCTTTAGCACCTTCGTCCTCGACGACGGCAACGTGTACCAGACCTACGGGACCACGGCCCGAGGCCTCGAGTTCCTGATGGGCTACTACGGGATCCTTGACCGCACGCCGAGGGGACGGGACGAAGGCGACGCGTCCCAGATATGGATTCGCCGCCACGACGAGTACTGAGCCCAGGCACTGCAGGAGGATTCCGGTTAGCCCTTACGGGAATTGGGCGCTCGCCCTAAAGCCTGCGCGATCGCGGCGCGCAATCATGTAAGAGCCCTCCGCCCCAGCAGGTCGTGGACGGTCTAGTCCCAACCGAAAGGAGAACCCGATGGAGAGGACAAAGCTCAAGACCACCGAGCTGGGAGCGACCGGCCTCGAGATCACGCGAGTCGGCTTGGGCGCCTGGGCGATCGGGGGCGGCGGCTACGACTGGGGCTGGGGTAGCCAGGAGGACACGGACTCCATCGCGGCGATCCACCATGCAGTCGAGCTCGGCGTCAATTGGATCGACACGGCAGCGCAGTACGGCTTCGGCCATTCCGAAGAAGTCGTCGGACGCGCGCTGCGGGAGATCGATGCGGCGGAGCGTCCGTACGTGTTCACCAAAGCCGGCCAGCCGGAGGGTCCGAACCGGACGACGGTGCAGAGCCTGCGGCGCGACTCCCTCAGACGGGAGCTCGAGGGAAGCCTCCAGCGCCTCGGCCTCGAGGCGGTCGACCTCTACCAGATCCATTGGCCCATCCCCGACGAGGAGATCGAGGAGGGTTGGACGACCTTCGCTGAGCTCAAGCAGGAAGGGCTCGTCCACCACATCGGCGTCTCCAACTTCGACGTCGCCCAGCTTCGCCGGGCCCAGGCGATCGCGCCCGTAGAGACACTGCAACCGCCCTACTCGCTCGTCGACCGCGAGGTCGAGGAGGAGATCCTTCCCTTCGCCGAAGGCGAGGGGATCGGCGTGATCGTCTACTCGCCCATGGGGTCGGGCCTGCTGACCGGTGCGATGACGCGCGAGCGAATCGCGAGCCTGCCAGACGATGACTGGCGCAAGCGCGACCCACGCTTTCAGGAGCCACAGCTCAGCGAGCAGCTTGCGCTCGTCGCGCGCCTCGAGGCCGTGGCGCAACGGCGTGGTGTGGCTACCGGTGCAGTCGCGGTCGCGTGGACGCTCCGCAATCCGGCCGTCGACGGCGCAATCGCCGGCTTCCGCAGACCGGACCAGGTAGATCCGATCGTCGAGGCCGCAAATCTCGAGCTGAGTGACGACGACATCGCGATGATCGAAGGGAAGGGATGAAATGCCCGCCACAACGATGAAGATCGGCTTCGTCGGCCTGGGCCACATGGGCGGAAACATGGCCGCCCGGCTCCTCGACGCCGGATACACCCTCTATGGCGAGTCGCGCCACCGCGGGGAGGCGGACGAGCTCGTGCACGAGGGTCTGGAGTGGCGTGACACGCCGCGCGAGATTGCAGAAGCCGCCGACGTTCTGATTACGTCGCTTCCGAACGACGACGTTCTCGACAGCGTCGCGTCAGGGCCTGACGGGATCCTTGCCGGGATCACCGCGCCCAAGGTCTGGGTCGACATGAGCACGGTCAGCCCGCGCGCGAGCCGCGAGCTCGCGAAGCAGGTGAAAGAGCATGGCGCCAACATGCTCGACTCGCCGGTCTCGGGAAGCGTTCCGCAAGTCCAAGCAGGAACGCTGACGATCATGGTCGGCGGCGATGAGCAGGCCTACGCGCGGGTCGAGCCGATCCTGCGCGAGCTCGGCACGCCGACGCACATCGGCGAGAACGGGCAAGGACTCGTGCTCAAGCTCGCGATCAACATCAGCCTCGCCGTGCAGATGCTCGCCTTCTCCGAGGGCCTCGTGCTGGCCGAACGCTCAGGCATCGACCGCAAGCTCGCGGTCGACGTGATGACCGGGAGCCCGATCGGCTCGCCGATGCTGAAGGCACGAGCCGACCTGGTCCTCGACCTGCCGGAAGATGCCTGGTTCGACGTCAGCCTGATGCAGAAGGACGTGGCGCTCGCGCTCGACACGGGACGGGAGCTGCACGTCCCGCTCCCGTCTGCGGCGACGGCCGATCAGATGCTCACGCTGGCCGGGGCGCTCGGCTACGAGCGACGCGACATCGCGGCGCTCCACGAGGTGCTCGCGCATTTGACAAGCGAGCCGCACGCGGCCCAACCGGCGTGACCGATGCCACCGCTCCCGGCTAGCCAACCAGTGGTGACGGGATTCGCGGACTCGTCCGCGCTATGCGCGGCCGGCGACTGATTCGGTTCGACGCGGCAGGGCCCAGCCCGGACGTGGAAAGTGGCAGGTGTATCCGTTCGGGTACCGCTCGAGATAGTCCTGGTGCTCGGGCTCAGCCTCCCAGAACGGGCCGGCCGGCGTCACCTCGGTGACGACCTTCCCGGGCCACAGTCCCGAAGCTTCGACATCCGCGATCGTGTCCTCGGCCACGCGGCGCTGTTCCTCGTCGAGATAGAAGATCGCCGAGCGATAACTCGCCCCGACGTCGTTGCCCTGGCGGTTCAGCGTCGTCGGATCGTGGATCTGGAAGAAGAACGCGAGCAGGTCCCGGTACGAGGTCTGCTCAGGATCGAACGTGATCTCGATTGCCTCGGCGTGCGTCCCGTGATTGCGATAGGTCGCGTTCTGGACATCGCCGCCTGTGTAACCGACCCTCGTCGAGAGAACGCCAGGTTGCTTCCGGATGAGGTCCTGCATCCCCCAGAAACATCCTCCGGCAAGGATCGCCTTCTCCGTCGGTCCACTCACGTTAATCGTCACCTCCTCGCTCGACAAAACACACGATCACTGTATCCATGAGGGTCGACCTCGGCGCGACGCGATCACGCGCTGCAGGCGTTGAGATCGAAGCCGACATTCAGCTGAGGTACGCGACACCGCCCGCGCCGAGAACGACTGCCCCGAAGCACGCGCAGGCGGTCGCCGAGACGAGTATCCACCGGCGGCCGACGGACGAGGGGAAGGCGAGCAGAAACCCGCTCGCGATACCGAGGGTCAAGCCCGCTGCCGCCTCAACGGCGTTGAGGGCGAGACCGGCGGCCACCGCCGTCGTTACGTCGACCCCTCGCGCGCGCAGGACAAGCGCAACCGCTCCACTCGTCACGCCGATCCCGGCCGGGGTCACCGAGGCGAAGGCCGTGACCGCAAGCGCCGGAACGATGACCAGGGCGGCCGCGAGCGGCGCTCGTACGCCGAGGGCCGCAGCGACCGCTGCGACGGCGAACACGCGCGCGCCGACCGAGCAGACGAGCCACCCCAGGACGGGCAGAGCGGCGGACGGCGTCCGGCCGGCGGCGCGGAAGACGTCGAGCACACGCGAAAGACGGTGAGCGCCCGGCTTCCGTCTCGCTGTCCACGCACAGACCGCGACCGCGGCGCACCCTACTGCGGCGGGCACGAGCGCCGTCCACGCCGGAAGCACTCCGCTACCGGCTGCGGCGAGGACGAGGACGGCGAGCAAGAGTGCGCGGACCGCGCCGATCGCCGACGGGATCCCGCTCGCCACCCACAGCCGGTCGTTACAGGCCAGGCCACGAGAGAACAGCCCAACGCGAACCGCCTCGCCGACGTGCCCGGGTAGGAACGAGTTGACGAGCGATCCAACGCCGTAGCGCGCGCCCGCGTCGAGTCGGCCGATTCTGCCGCCGCAGAGGCCAAGCGCAGAGCGCCACGCACAAGCCGAGCAGACCAGCGCGACCCCGAACGAGGCACCCGCCGCCCACAACCAGAGGGGGTGCGCGCCGGACAGAGTCGAGACGGCGCGCGTGAACGGCCCGCGGAGCAGGCCGGGCACCGCCACGAACAACGCGATCGCGAGCACGGACAACCCGGCAGCGGCAAGGCTCCACCACCGACCAGCGGCGTGCGCACGGATGCGCGTTGCAGCACGCTCTTTCATCTCGATCATTGTGCTCACTAAGTTGCAGATTCGGTCGCAGTGCGCTCCGGCACGATCACCCACCACGTGGGGCCAGCCCGAATCCTCATCCGAGCGGGCGACTGTTCGGTGATTCTGTAAGGGCGCCTGGTCACGATTTTCCTGCTAGCCGCCATGCCATACAAGAGCTTTTCTGGCATCCTCAGGGTATGGCCTTGCGGTGCCTGATCGTGGACGACAGTGCGCGCTTTCTCGCGGCCGCCAGCAAGTTGTTGGAGCGGGAGGGAATCACCGTCGTCGGCGTCGCGTCGACCAGTGCCGAGGCTCTCGAGCGAGCTCAGGAGCTCCGGCCGGACGTGGCGCTCGTCGATATCGACCTGGGAGGCGAAAGCGGGTTTGAGCTCGCGCGGCGGATAGCCGAGGCGCCGGCGCCCCTTCCTGTCATTCTCATCTCGACGCGTTCCGAGGACGAGTTCGTGGAGCTGATCGAAACATCGCCGGCGCTCGGCTACTTGTCCAAGACAAGCCTCTCGGCTCACGCCGTCCGTCAACTCCTCGAAGGCGACACGTGCGTGCACGAGGCTCTCGTCTACGCGACGGTGGAAGAGTTCCTTGCCGCAACGGTCCCGTTCATACGCGAAGGACTGGAAAGCGAAGAGCCGCTGCTGGTCGTGGCGAAGGAGACGAATCTCAATGCTCTGCAGGAGGCTCTGGACACGGATGCCGGCAGGGTTGACCTCGTCGACTCGATCGAGTGGTATCGCAACCCGCAGCAGACTCTCGAGGCCTATGACCGCTACGCCCGAACCCGTCTCGAGGAAGATGCCAGGCGCGTGCGAATCATCGGTGAACCTGTTTGGCCGAGGACATCACCGCGCGCGGTCGCCGAATGGAAGCGTTACGAGTCTGCCCTCAACGTCGCCTGGGCATCGACGCCTAGCTGGGTCATGTGTCCGTATGACGCCAACGAGTTGCCTGAGGAAATCGTGGCGGACGCAAAGCGGACTCATCCGGTCCTCCGGACGGGCCAGGGGTCTCGGCCAAACCCCGGCTATACCGACCCCGAGGTGTTCGTTCGAGAGCTCGGGCTCGAGTTGTCGGACATCCTCACCGGCGCGCCCTAGCCCAATTCGAATCACTGAGCCGGGCCGCTGCCAAGCGTGACGCTCGCCGTGTGACTCGCGCCGGATAGGTCGACATACTCGACGCTGATCTTTGCCCCGGGCTTCTGGGAGACCACGAGTTCCGTGATCGCCGTCGGCGACGGGACAATGTGGCCGTTGATTGCCGTGATCACGTCGCCGCCAACGAGGCCTGCGGAGGCGGCCGGGCCGCCGGACACGACGCCGGCGATCAGGGCACCGGACCCGGACGCGACCTGACCCCCGTAACCGAAACCTGGAGCGTCCACGGGCTCGGCCTCGATGCCGAGAAACGCCGTCGCACCGATATGGACCGTCGCGGACGCTCGACCCGAGGAAATCGCGTGGGCGATCGTCAGCGCCATCCCGATCGGGATGGCGAAAGCGTCCGTTGCGGAGCTGTCTTGCACCACGAATCCCGACGACGCCGCCGTGTCCATGCCGACCACCTGGCCCTGGCTGTCGACGAGCGGCCCGCCGGAATCGCCCGGCTGAACGCCGGCGTCAGTCTCGATCAGTCCCGTCAGATGTTCGGAGCCACCCGAGTCATCCGACGCCGTGATCGACTTGCCAAGACCGGTCACCGTGCCGGGCGCTGAGGTGATGCTCCCATCACCCCCTGCGTTGCCGCGGGCCGTCACCGTCGTACCGACGAAGAGTTTTGCCGAGCTGATCGAGACGGTCTTCAGCTTCGAAGCCCCTTGCAGCTGAAGCAGGGCAACGTCGGCGGTCCGGTCGTAGCCGAGAACTCGCGCCTTGTAGCTGTGACCAGTTTTCGGGACAAAGACTCTGATCGTCGTGGCGCCGCTGATGACATGGTTGTTCGTCAGCACCTCACCCGACGAGGTGAGCACCATCCCGGTCCCTGCAGCCGCAGCGCCTTGGTAAGCGAGGTTCGTATCGATGACGACAACTCCACTGCCGATCGGCGTCGCGCTCGGCGTCGCGCTCGGCGTCGCTCTTCCATGCGCGAGAGCGATTACCGCCGCCACGGACGCGACGACGAGTCCGATCACCACGAGAAGGACGACTCTCCGCGGAATACTCCGAATGATCTTCACGAGCCGAACGGCGGTCTCAGCGCGCAATCTCCAGCGCGAGCTCCGGCGTGCACCCGCCAGCGATGAGCTCGGCGATCTCGTGCCAGTCGACGAAGTCCGCGAATGCCTCGGCAAGGATGTGCCGCAGGCCAAGACGTTGCAGCTGCTCGACGCGCCAGGCGTGGATCAGCAGCTCCTCGTCGGTTGTGTCCTCGACGAGCTCGGCGTCTGAAATTAGGAACTGCTCCATCGCTCTCACCTTCCGCGAATCGAGGTTTGTTCGGCTCGTTGAAGGATGGCGATGATGAGCCTCTTGGGCATCGAAGCCAGCAGCGATATTCGCGCAGGGGTAGCCGAACCTTGTGACTTCCTGCTAGCTGCAATCGCAGGGCTCGGGAGGCGAAAGGCTTCTCAAACTCGCGCCCTCGTGTAGCGAACATGATCCTATGGTTTGCCGGCCCGAGCAGAGATGACGAACTTCTTCACCAACCATGGACTGCCGCTCCTGTTCGTGGTCGTGATGATCGAGTCGTTCGGGATCCCGCTGCCCGGCGAGACCGCGCTGATCGCGTTCGGTGTGCTCGCCGCCGAGGGGCACTACTCGATCTGGTCGGTGATTGCGGTCGCCGCAGCCGGCGCAATCGTCGGCGACAATCTCGGCTATTGGCTGATCGGCCGCGTCGGCGGCCGGGCGCTCTTCAGGCGCTGGCGCTGGCTGAGCCAGTACAGCGACCGCGTCCTTCCACGCGCCGAGTCGCTGATGGCGCGGCACGGCGGCAAGACGGTCTTCTTCGGCCGGTTCGTCTCGATTTTGCGGTATACGGTCGCCTGGGTGGCCGGCCTGGCTCGGATGCCTTGGTGGCGGTTCCTGTTCTGGAATGCCGCGGGCGGAATCGTCTGGGCGACGGCGGTCGGACTGATCGCGTACTACGCCGGCCAAGCAGCGGCCACCGCGATCCAGCGCTATGGCCTCTACGCGGGTATCGCCATCGTCGTCGTGCTGATCGTCGGCTGGCTCGCCGTGCGATACACACGCGGCCGAGTCGAGAAACGGCTCTGAATTGGCCGACGATCAGCTAGGAGCGACGATGCTCTCGACCTCGTAGAACTGCGGCTCCGCACCAGGAGGCGGCGGCTGATCGCCAAAGACCTGGCGGATCGCCGGCCCGAGCTTTTCGTCCATGAAGCGCTGGAATGCCTCTCGGGACTCCCAGACGTCGTAGACGTACCAGCCGTCGTCCGTGGGCCCCGCTGTGTGGATGATCAGTCCTTCCGGGACCTGATCCTGTCGCGGCGATGACTGCCCGAACATCGCCTCGTTGACCTGCTCGTACTGTTCCTTCTTGCCTCCCTGCTGCATCTGCAGTATCCCAACGGCCATCGTTCCTCCTCCTGTTCGGCGGTCAGGCGATTCTAGGGGCCGTCAAGGCGGCGGTGCCGAATCAACGACGCCCTGGCAGAGTGAGCACGGCCCGTGCATAGCGATCCGCTGCCGCGGAGGAGAGCGAACCGGCAGGCAGCTCGACGACGAAGGCAGTCGTGCCGGGGAAGCGGTGATTTTCCCAGCCGACGGCGCTGCCCGGTTCGCGCGGCAGCCGCCGAAGCGGTAGGCCGACCAGCGTTGAAAAGCGCCGCTCGATCGCGATGTCGCCGCCCGACTCGTCGACGACTCGCTCGTGCTGGTGGAACCAGATCGAAATTCGCGGCCGGACGCGGAGAATCAAGCTGAAGGCGACCCTGCTTTCCGGCTCCGACAGCGGCCCAGGGCCCGAGTTGTAGACGCCGCTGAGTGGGCGCCAGTTCCAGGGAAAGTTGCGGTTGAGGTCGACCCCGTGGGCGTTTTGGCGGGTGCCCGACGTGTAGCCGTCGGGGTTGAGGTTGTCGATCACCCAGAGATCCAGGGAAGGCGGAGTCGGCAGGCGCTCGAGCGCCCGTACGATCGCCAGGCCGGCGCACTCAATGCCGTGGATGCAGCCGACGACAAGCAGTTTGTTGGCGCTGCGCGGGTTGCCAAGTTCGACTGCGTTGATACCGCGGCCCTCGACGGAGCGGCCGATGAGTACGTGAGTCCGACCCTCGCTCGCAGCCAGGGCAAGCAAGAGCACGGCAACTGCCGTGGCGACGGCGTTCACGATCGCTCAGGATCGCGGCGGGCGGCTGAACGGCACCTGAATGGATGACGTGGGTGGTGGAAAGCTCCGGGATCGAGGACCCGCGCCGCACCGATGAGCGAATAACCAGCAGCCCCGTCACCAGAGCCTCCCGAAGTAGCGGGGGCAGGATTTGAATCTGCGGCCGCCATGCGGCGGGTGGCGACCTATTGACAGACCTTCGCGGCGAACCTAAAAGAAGGTCACTGCGGTTCGTTATCCAGGATCACTCGGGGAAAGGGGATCACGTGGAGGAGTCGCAGCTCAGAGTCTCGTCAGGTACGGCCGCCGAGGACGAGTACGTGCAGTTCTGGCCGGCTGGTGCCTTGGCGAAAGGTCAGTTCTCCTGCACCGCTTGTGGGAATCGCGTAACCGTTCGCCAAGTGCTACCGCGTTGCGCGGTATGCGGCGAACGGCTCTGGGAGCGGGCCGAGTGGAGTCCCTTCGGGCGAGCTGAGGCACCGCACTAACACTCGCTTCGCCGGGCAGCGAGGACCGGCGCGGCCATGAGCTTGCTTTCGCTCGCGAACGATTCGCGATCAAAGGAGACCACGCTCGCAGGCGAACGCGAAGAGGCGCGCCCACTGTTCGGCATCGAGCTCGCGCGCGCGAGCGTTTAGGCCGAAGCCGAGAGCCGGTGCAAGCCGTTTGAGCTGCAAGCCTGTGAGGGTGGGCCGAAGGGCCAAACGGATCGGTCGAGGGCTCGCAAAGGCTCCGGCGAGGAAGCGCCAGTACACCTCGTGCAGCTCGAGCGGTACATGCGGCTCCGTGCGGCGCTCGAGCCGGAGGACAGCGGCGTCGACGCCCGGTGGCGGGGCGAAAGCCTGCCGGTCCAGGTGCCGGCCAATCGAGATGTCGTGCCAAGCTCGCCAGTAGATCGAACGAAGCGTCGCGGGCCAAACCGCCGCGTGCTTCGTGGCGAACTCCCACTGCACGATCACGTGCGCTCGCTGCAACGGCAGGCGTGGATCACGAAGCAAGCGAGCGAGGATCGCTCC
>Ga0193729_1001982_pt1 | contig 10302 bp, 12 predicted proteins | sample U1c2metaG_FD_143036 | JGI IMG/M metagenome (GOLD analysis project Ga0193729, IMG submission 143036) | Soil microbial communities from a riparian zone of the East river system, Colorado, United States - U1c2 | ecosystem: Environmental > Terrestrial > Soil > Riparian zone | place: USA: East River... | reverse complement strand
GGCCATGCGTGCCCCCTTCGAGTCGAGGTTGCACACAGGTTCGACGCAGGTCTACGTAATCCTCTTTCCGTTAGGAGCTCTTAGCGAAGATCGTCCCGGCGGTTGGGTAGGTGTGGTGCCCGCAGCCGGTGCAGCACCACGACTGACGGCCGGTGTCGTAGCGACGGAACGTGCGCTCCTGCTCGCAGTCCGGGCAGTGGGCGTGTTCGCCGTCCGGCGAGCAGCGCGAGCGCCACAGATGCTCTAGGCAGGCGGCGTCGTCGGGGAACTCCCGCAGGAACTCCATGAGCGAGTAGGTGGACTGCGAGCAGTCCGTTCGCCGTGGTGCGTTGCGATCTACAGGAGGCATGCTGTAAGGCTACTTGACGCGCGCCGATTTGTCAAGTACCCTTACGCCATGAACACAAAGAAAATCATCGAACGACTACGCCGGGCAGCCGAGCGCCGCGAGGTCGCTGACGAGGAGCGCCACGCGGCGACAGCCGAGCTACGAAAGCGAGTCAGGGAGGCTCACGACGCGGGCCTCAGTCCGACTCAGATTGCTCAGGAGGCTCGTCTGTCGCGGCAGGCCGTTTACGAAGCCTTGGAGCAACGCGATCAACGAAGCTGAGGAAGTCCTTCCGCGACGGGATCGGGACCTCTAGATCGCCGTCCTTAGCTGGGATTTGCTGGGTAGGCTTGTCGGGCTTCTCATCGGCCATTGAGGGGAGAGTAACGCCATGGCTGAGGCCCAAGTCAGCCTCGACAGCGTCAGCGCCAAGCTCCGGAGGGCAGATGAGCACGCTAAGGCGCTGACAGGCGAGCTTGCCAGCTTCGTCAATCTCTACTCCCACGCCGTCGAAGTCGATCACAACGCCGATTTCACGGAGTACTACGCCAGCATCCATTTCGACGGCGGGGACCCCGACTACGTCGGCTGGGGACTGTTGCTCGGGGACTACGTCCACTGCCTCCGGTCTGCGCTCGACCATCTCATCTACGCGTTCGCCGTGGCTGAATCGAACGCTGAACCCCCGCCGGACGCGAACAAGGTCATGATGCCCCTGAAGACCACCGAGCAGGGGTTTCGTGACGCCGGGTACAGGATCGCCGGACTCAACGACGTGGTGCGGGCACGTATCGAGACGCTGCAGCCTTATCCGGACCGGCCGGACAACGCGCTGCTCGGCGTCCTCGATGACATGGACATCAGAGACAAGCATCGAATCCTTCCGGTGCTCGCATTTCGACCCGCCGAAGCCGCTGCTCAGATCAGCGGTGGAATCCCGGGCCAAAAGACCCGGATCAAAGCCTCGGGCGAACCCCTGAAAGATGGAGCACCATTCCTGACGGTGTCCTTCGACCGGCCATCCCCAGACGTGCAAGTGGACGGCAACCTTGCCCTCTCGATACTCGTTCCAGACGCCGAACCGGTCAGCATCGGTTGGTACGTCGCCGGAGAACTTGTCCGCGCCCTCCGGCTGGATGTTCGCCGCGCAATACAAATCCTGCTCGGGGAGCAGGCCGAGCCGAGACCTCCGCTCAAACTCATGATCGGCCATCAGCTCTCCGCCTCGGGAGGCGACGAGCCGTAATCCAGGCCAGCGGGCTTGTGCGGATCAGCATTTCTGCAGTCAATGGCCATATGTGACCAACATCACACAGAGCGTCCGGGCCGCGGGGCATCATCTTTTACGTACCCGCAGCACTGCATCATCCCTCCTCCCTCCGAAACGGCCCGCTTCCCCGGCGGGCCGTTTCTTTTAAGCCTCGACGATCGCGGAGGCGCGGTCGGAGATCGCGGCGACGACCCGTTCGGCGATGCGGCTGGGCGTGAAGCCGACCTCCTCGTGCAGCAGCGCCGGCTTGCCGTGCGTGACGTAGCGGTCGGGCAGCCCGACGCGCAGGATGCGCGGGGTCGCGCCGGCCTCGTTGAGCGTCTCCCAGACCGCCGAGCCGAAGCCGCCGGCCAGCACGCCCTCCTCGACGGTCACCAGCAGGTCGTGCTCGGCTGCAAGCTGCGCCATCAGGCCCGCGTCGATCGGCTTGGCGAAGCGCGCGTCCACCACGGTCACGGACAGATCCGAGCCGGCGGCGAGCTCCTCGGCGGCCGCCAGCGCCTTGCCCACGCCGCTGCCGTAGCCGATCAGCGCGACCCGCCGGCCGGCCGTCTCGCCCGCGCCGCCCTCGCGCAGGATCTCGCCGGTTCCCAGCGCGATCGCACGCGGCTCCTCGGGGAGCGCCGCGCCGGTGCCTTCGCCGCGCGGGTAGCGCAGGGCGATCGGGCCGTCGTCGTAGGTGAGCGCGGTGCGCAGCATGTGCACGAGCAGCGCCTCGTCGCGTGGCGCCATCAGCACGATGTTCGGCAGGCAGCGCAGGTATGCGATGTCGAACGCCCCGTGATGCGTCGGGCCATCGTCGCCGACCAGGCCCGCGCGGTCCATCGCGAACACCACGTTGAGCTTCTGCAAGCACACGTCGTGCACGATCTGGTCGTAGGCGCGCTGCAGGAACGTGGAGTAGACGGCCACGACGGGCTTGACGCCCTCGAGTGACAGCCCCGATGCGAACAGCACGGCCTGCTGCTCGGCGATGCCGACGTCGAAGTAGCGCTCGGGCAGCGCCTTCTGCAGGATGCTCAGGCCCGTTCCGGAGTTCATCGCGGCGGTGATCCCCACGACGCGCTCGTCGCGTTCGCACTCTCGCACGAGCGCCTCGCCGAACACCTTCGTGTACTGCGGAGCGGAAGCCTTCGTCGGCTTGGCGGTCATGCGGTCCTTGCGCGCGGTCGCGCTCGCCGGCAGCCCGTTGACGATCGACTTGGGCTTCGCCGCGTGCCACTCCTCCATGCCCTCCAGCCCGCCGTCCTCGGCCGGCGCGAAGCCCTTGCCCTTGACGGTCGCGATGTGCACGACGACCGGCCGTTCGGCCGCCAGCGCCTCCCTGAGCGCCTCGCGCAGCGCGCGCACGTCGTGCCCGTCGACGACGCCCATGTAGGCCCAGTCGAGCTCCTCCCACCACAGCCCCGGCGCCCAGAAGGCCTTGATCGACTCCTTCAGCTGCGGGCCGAGCCGCTCGAACGCGGCGCCGATCCCACCCGGCAGCCGCGTCAGCCCGCCCTCGACCTCCGCACGCGCGTGCCACAGCTTGGGGTTCAGCCTGACGCGGTTGAAGTAGCGCGAGAGTGCGCCGACGTTGGGAGCGATCGACATCCCGTTGTCGTTGAGCACGACGACGATCGGCGTGCCCAGTCCGCCCGCCTGGCCGATCGCCTCGAACGCCACCCCGCCGGTCATCGCGCCGTCGCCGATCACCGCGACTACCTTCCCGTCCGGGCCGTCCTGGCCGTCTGCCTCCTCGCCGCCGAGCCTGCGCATGCCCTCCTTGATGCCCACCGCGTAGCCGATCGACGTCGAGGCGTGGCCGGCGCCCATGATGTCGTGCTCGGACTCTTCGCGCGAACAGAACGGCGCGAGCCCGCCGTACTGGCGGATCGTGCCCAGCAGCTCGCGCCGGCCGGTGAGGATCTTGTGCGGGTAGGCCTGATGGCCGACGTCCCACACGATCTTGTCCTTCGGCGACTCGAGCACCGAGTGCAGGGCGACCGCCAGCTCGCACGTGCCGAGGTTGGCGCCGAAATGCCCGCCGATCTCCCCGACCGTGTCGATGATGTGCGTACGCACCTCTTGCGCCAGCTGTGCGAGCTGTTGCTCGGAGAGCTCGCGCAGGTCCTGCGGGCCCTCGATCGCGTCGAGCAGCGACGTGGGCTTGGGTGTTCGCTTGCGGCTCATGATGTTCGCGTGTAGATGAAGTCGGCTATCTGCTCGAGCTCGTCGGTCGCATGAGAGCGCCCGCGCGGCTCGCCGGACCGATCGCCGGCAGCCGGAGACTGCTCGGCGGCCTCGGCGAGCGCCTGCAGCGCCATGCGGTGCGATTCCGCCGCCAGCTCCCTGGCGCGATCGATCCCGAACTCGCTGACGTACGTGCGCTTGCCATGTCGCTCATCGCTACCTCGCGGCTTTCCAAGGGCATCGTCTGTGCCGGTTACGTCGAGTATGTCGTCGACGATCTGGAACAGTACGCCCAACTCGCTGGCGAAACGACGATAGGGAATGGCCGCTGCACCGTCGGCTACCCCTCCCAACAGTAGTACGCACAGCACCGACGCGCCGATCAGGCGTCCAGTCTTCAGCTCGTGCAGGCGCCGCAGCGCGCCTGCGCCGGGCGGCGTGGCGGGGCTCACGTCGGCGTATTGGCCGCCGACCATGCCGTTCACGCCGGTCGCCGCGGCCAGCTCGGCGGCCGCGAGCAGCACGCGCTCGGGCGCCGAGCGCTGGTGCGTGAGCAGGTGGCGGAAGGCCTCCGCGTAGAGGCCGTCGCCGGCCAGGATCGCCACATCCTCGCCGAACTTCACGTGGCACGTGGGCTGCCCGCGACGCAGCTCGTCGTCGTCCATCGCCGGCAGGTCGTCGTGGATCAGCGAGTAGGTGTGGATCAGCTCCAGCGCGGCAGCCAGCGGCAGGATCTCGCGCGGTTCGAGGCCCACCGCACGCGCGGTGGCCAGGGCGAGCACCGGGCGGATGCGCTTGCCGCCGCCCAGGAGCGAATAACGCATCGCCTCCTCCAGGCCGGCCGTCAACGGCTCCTCGGAGAAGCGCATGTCCACCAGGTAGCGCTCGACGTCCAGGCGCAGGTTCTCCGGGTAGGTGACGCTCACGGGCAGCCGTGGGGCCCTACAGCAGGGTGTCCTGGCCGGGCGGCGGAGCCGACGCCTGGGCGCGCGTGAGCTGCTCGAGCTCTGAGGCCGCCTGTGTGGCGAGCGTCGCGCAGTCCTCCACCATGGTCGCGGCCGCGTCGGGCGAGAGCTCGCCCGAGCGCAGCTGCTCGGCGGCGCGCTCGAGGCGCGCGATCACGTCGTCGAGATGCTCTGTGCTGGTCATCTGATGCGCGCATTCTCGCGCACGTCGCGGAGGACTGCCGCGAGCACGCCGTTGACGAAGCCCGGCGCCTCCGAGCCACAGAACGTCTTGGCGCTCTCGACCGCCTCCTCGATGGCTCCCTCGGGGGGAATCGGCTGATCGCCCGGCACCGCGTCGGGGTGCAGGATCTCGATCAGCGCCACGCGCATGATGCTGCGCTCCAGCGGCTGGATCCGCTGGACCGACCAGCCGGTTGCGTGGCGATCGATCACCTCGTCGAGCTCGTCCGCGCGGTCGGCCGCCGCGTGCGCCAGCGCGCGCACGAACAGCGAGTCGCCGCGCGCCAGCGTCTCGACCAGCGGCCTGCCGGTCAGATCGTGCTGGTAGAGAGCCACCACCGCCGCCCTGCGCTGCTCGGAGCGGCGCATGCTAGGCGCGCGCCACGTAGTCGCCCGAGCGCGTGTCCACGCGAATGCGCTGGCCCTGCTCGACGAACAGCGGAACTTGGATGACCGCACCCGTCTCGAGCGTCGCCGGCTTCGTGCCGCCGCTCGACACCGAGTCGCCGCGCACGCCCGGATCGGTCTGCGTGACCTCCAGGTCGACCGCGCTCGGAAGTTGCACGTCGGAGGGCTGATCGTCGATGAACAGCACGTCGACCTCGCCGCTCGGCCTGGTCCAGCGCAGCGCATCCCCGACTGCCGGCTCCGGCACGGCGATCTGCTCGAAGGACTCCGTGTCCATGAAATGCGCATCGGTGCCGTCGGTGTAGAGGAACTGCATCTTGCGCGACTCGGTGCGCACCGAGCGGAACTTCTCGCCGGCCCTGAACGTGCGGTCGATCACGTTGCCGTCGGCCGCACGGCGCAGCTTCGTGCGGACGAACGCGCCGCCCTTGCCGGGCTTGACGTGCTGGAAGTCGACGATCTTGAAGATCGTTCCGTCGACCTCTATGTGGTTGCCGTTTTTGAACTGATTGGTGCTTATGGCCACGGCCCCGCATCATAGGAGCACGGGAGTCCGGTCCTGTGCGGCCGTCGAATGCGTCTCGACGCGATATGATGATTTCATATGTCCCGCCTGCTGTCCGTGTCGATCCCCGATGACCTCGCAGCCGAGGCCGAGGCCCTTGCGCGCGCGACCGGCAAGACCAAGAGCGAGGTCGTGCGCGACGCGCTGCGGCGTCACGTGCAGCACGAGCGCCTGGCCGAGCTGCAGCGCTACGGACGCGACCGGGCGGAGACCCTCGGAGTCGGTCCCGAAGACGTCGAGGGGCTGGTCGACGAGCTGCGCTCGACGTGAGCGTGACCCCGCGCGTCCTCTGCGACACGAACGTCCTCGTCTCGGCCTTCATTGCCGTTGGCCCCCCGAGCCGCGTGATCGAGGCGGCGACCGACGGTCGCATCGAGCTCGTTCTCGCCGATCCGGTGCTCGACGAGCTCGATCGCGTCCTGATCACGAAGCTCGGATTCACAGCGGTGCGCGTACGTGATGTCAAAACACTGCTGAGCGAGCTCGCGAGCGCTCGAGTCGCGGCACCGACGAGGGTGCCAGCGTCGATCACGGGCGACCCCGACGACGACCTGATCCTGGCGTGCAGCGTAGACGCGGGCGTTCAGATCATCGTGTCCGGCGACCGCAAGCATCTGCTGCCGATCGTCGAATACAGCGGCGTGCGGATCGTCACGCCGCAGGCGCTCCTCGCCGAGCTGGCCAACGCATGACCCGCCGCGCCTCCCCTCCTGTTTCCCGATCATCTGTTGTGGGTAGCGCAAGTTAGGGGCACGAAGGCCCTGAAGGATGGCCGGACACCCGGCAGCTCGACAGCGCACAGCCCTCCAGAGCGTGGGCCCATCGGGCGTCGGTGCCGGGTAGGCCAGACTGCTCGGGCGCGCCTCGAACCCCTGCGGTGCGTCGCGAGCTTTTTGCGTGTCGGGCCGAAGGCTCGCGCCTGAGTCTGGTCGAGACACGCTCGGCGCGATCGCGGACTACCCTCCCCCGCAGCCATGGCGAGCCGCGCGGACATCGACTTCACCTACTCGCTGACCGACCGCGTCTTCCGCCTCAGCATGGGCGAGCTGGCGGATTTCAGTGGGGCGAAGTACGACGGCGACTTCTCGCTGAGCCTGCAGCAGGCGCAGCGGCGCAAGCACGATTACGTGGCCGAGCGGATCGGCATCGAGCCCGGCCGGCGCGTGCTCGACCTCGGCTGCGGCTGGGGACCGCTGCTCGATTTCATCCGCGCGCGCGGCGCGATCGGCCTCGGCGTGACGTTCTCCGCCGCGCAGCTGGCGGCGTGCCGCCGGCACGGCCTGGATGTCCACCTGTACGACGCGCGCGAGGTGGACAGCGAGAGCTTCGGCGGCTTCGACGCCGTCGCGAGTCTCGGCGCCTTCGAGCACTTCTGCTCGCCGGATGAGTACCGCGAGGGCCGCCAGGAGGAGATCTACCGGCGCCTGTTCGAGCGCGTCGCAAGCGCTCTGCCGAAGGGCGGGCGGCTGTACCTGCAGACGATGGTCTTCGGGCGCAACATGATCCCGATCGAGCAGGTCGACATCAACGCGCCGCGCGACTCCGACGCCTTCGTGCTGGCGCTCATGGAGCGCCAGTTCCCCGGCTCCTGGCTGCCCTTCGGCCAGGAGCAGGTGGTCCTCTGCGCAGCGCCGAGCTTCGAGCTGCTGTCGAGCTCCAACGGGCGCCTGGACTACATCGAGACGATCGAGCAGTGGAACGCGCGCATCGGCGCGCGCAGCCTGCGCAAGTCGCTGCTCAAGCTGGCGCTCGTGCCGCGCTGGCTGAGGAGCGCCGACTTCCGCCTCGCGTTCACGTCGGGAGTGAGCGCCAACAAGGTGTGCTTCGAACGTGAGCTGCTCGATCACCACAGGATGACGTTTGAGAGGGCCGCCTAGCGAGCGCTCAGGAGATGACCGTCAGCGCCTTGTCCAGGCCGCTGAGGACCTCGCAGCCGTCCTCCAGAACGACCAGCAGGTCCTCGATCCGCACGCCGAGCCGATCCGGCAGGTACACGCCCGGCTCGACCGTCACCACATTGCCTGCCGACAGCCTCTCCTCGCCGTCGGTGCGCGACAGGCGGGGACCCTCGTGAACCTCCATGCCGACGCCGTGGCCGAGGCCGTGGCCGAAGTGCTCCCCCTGGCCGGCGCGCTCGATCACCGCGCGCGCGACCGCATCGACCTCGCGCCCCGTCGGTCCAGCGGTGACGGCGGCGACACCCTGTTGCTGCGCCGCGAGCACGAGCTCGTAGGTCTCGCGCGCCTGCGCGGAGATGCGCTCGCCGGTGGCGTAGGTGCGCGTGCAGTCCGAGCAGTACCCGTCGAGCAGCGCCCCCCAATCGATCGTCAGCAGCACGTCGCGGGGGATCGGCTCGGCGCGCGGCTCGGCGTGCGGGAGCGCGCCGTGGGCGCCGGCGGCGACGATCGAGGGGAAGCTCGGCGCCTGCGCGCCGAGCCGGCGCATGCGCAGCTCCAGGTCGATCGCCACGTCGCGCTCGGCGCGCCCCACGACGCCGTCTTCGAGCACCCCCCGCAGGGCCTCGTCGGCGAGCTCCGCGGCGGCGCGGATGCGCGCGATCTCCTGCGCATCCTTGATCGCGCGCGGCCGCTCGACCGCGCCGGCGCAGGGGTCGAGCGTCCAGCGCTCGGAGAGCGCGGCGCGCAGGCGCGCGTGATCGGCGACGGTCGTGCTGTCCTCGTCGAATCCGAGCGTGCCGCCCGCGTCGTTCAGCGAGCGGGCGGCGGCCTCCAACAGGTTGCCCGTCACGATCTCTCGCGAGAACGTCTCGGGGACCTGCTCGGCCGATTGGGTCGTGTAGCGGAAGTCCGTGAAGAAGCGATGGCGGCCGTCGCTCGTTCGCCCGGCTTGGCTCGCTCCGAGAATCGCCAAGCCGTGGCTGCCGGTGAAGCCCGTCAGGTAGCGCAGGTCGACGGGTGCGTCGACGAGCAGCGCATCCACGCCACGCTCGCCGAGCTCTGCGGCCAGCCGCTCAGCGCGCGCGGCCTGCTGGCCGATCTTCGATTCCTCGCCCGCGGCCGTGCCCGTCACGAGCCGCCCCGATCGAGCTCGTCGCGCAGCAGCTCGAGCGCGTCGTCGTAGCCGTCGGGACCGCGCCCGGAGATCGTCGCGAAGCACAGCTCGCCGATCACCGACACCGCGCGCCACGGCTCGCGACCCTGCACGTCTGAGAGGTGGATCTCGAGCGCCGGCAGCGCGGCGATCTCGAGTGCGTCGCGGATCGCCCAGCAATAGTGGGTCCAGGCTCCGGGGTTCAGGAGGATCGCGTCGGCGTGGCCGGCCAGCGCGTGCAGGCGCTCGACGAACGCGCCCTCGTAGTTGGTCTGGAAGAAGCTCGTCTGCAGCTCCAGCTCGCGACCCCGCTGCTCGATGCGAACCTCCAGCTCTCCCAGCGTCAGCTCGCCGTAGAGCAGCGGGTCGCGACGACCGAGCTGGTCGAGGTTGACCCCGTGCATGACCTCTATGCGGTAGCGCCGCTTGCTCATCGTGCGCCGAGCATCATCGCGCTGCGAGCTCCGCGACCGCGGCGTGCAGCTCCTCGTCGGAGACCGCGCAGCCGATCTTCGCCTCGCCGGGCGCCTCCAGCAGCACGAACGGCAGCTTCTCGCCAACGCGCTTCTTGTCGCGCGCGGCGGCCTGCACGACCTCCTCTACGCGCGCGCCGTCGAGCGTCACCGGCAGCTCGCGCTCGAGCAGCATCTCGCGCACCTGCTCGCGCAGCGCCTGCGCCCCGGACAGCCGCAGGGCCGCGAGCAGGCCGAGCCCGACCGCCTCGCCGTGGCGATAGCGCGCATAGTTCGTCGCCGTCTCGATCGCGTGGCCGACGGTGTGGCCGAGGTTGAGCACCTGGCGCCGGCCGGCGTCGCGCTCGTCGGCGGCCACGACCGCCAGCTTCGCGCGCGCGCAGGCGAGGATCACCCACTCGTCGAGGTCCTCGCCGCCGCCGACGCGCTCCCACAGAGGCCCGCCGGCGATCAGCGCGGTCTTCAGGACCTCGACCCAGCCGGCCGCAAGCTCCGCGGCGGGCAGGCTGGCGAGCGTGTCCGGATCGACGAGCACGCCGGCCGGCTGGTGATAGGCGCCGACGTAGTTCTTGGCCTGCGGCAGATCGACGCCCGTCTTGCCGCCGTACGCCGAATCCACCTGGGCCAGCAGGGTCGTGGGGATCTGCACGACCGGCAAGCCGCGCTGGTAGGTCGCCGCACAGAAGCCTGCCAGGTCGCCGACGACGCCGCCGCCGAGCGCGACCACGTGATCGCCGCGATCGACGCCCGCGTCGAGCAGCGCCTGCCACACCGACTGAGCCTCGGCGAGCGTCTTGTGCTGCTCGCCGGCGGGGATCGCGAGCGTGCCCGCCAGGCCCTCCAGCTGG
>Ga0193729_1001981_pt1 | contig 10302 bp, 9 predicted proteins | sample U1c2metaG_FD_143036 | JGI IMG/M metagenome (GOLD analysis project Ga0193729, IMG submission 143036) | Soil microbial communities from a riparian zone of the East river system, Colorado, United States - U1c2 | ecosystem: Environmental > Terrestrial > Soil > Riparian zone | place: USA: East River... | reverse complement strand
ATGTCGACAGGCACCACGACCAATGCAAAAAGTAAACCCGCCAGGGCTCCGAACGCCGCGCTAGGGACGCCAATCATTAGGGGGACCATGGCACGAGGGATATGGCCCGTATCAGGTTCAATTAAGGTCATTACCGCGCCTGCGGCCGCACCAGTCAGGCCCCAAAGCAAGGCCCATATGCCTGTCGTCCTCACAACTTTGCCGATGATTTGAAGAGTAGCCATGTTGACGTGGAGCTAAACCATCATGCACGGCGATGATGAGGCACCGCAACTGCAGACCACTCAGGCCGCTGCCTCCTGATTAACGCTTACCGTAGAAATGGAACCCGGCGCGAAAGCCGAGTCGGGACTTGTCCGGTTTCGCGACTTACCGGGAGTTGACGTCAATTTGGCTAAGGTTTGCTAGACCAAATCCCTCGTCGATCTGAACTCACTAGGCGGTAATGGAAAAGCGGCGTGAGCCCTACACCAATCACACTTCCCACGGAAAATGCGACGAGCACGATGAATCTATTTCGTGTTGCAAAACCAAACGATGCGGATACAAAACCGCAGAGTATCCAGAGCCAGAAGAGATAGGTGAGAATGTGACTCCCATCGAATCCATAGCCCAGAGAGTTCCAAGACAACAGTAAATATCCCAGGATAAGAATGCCCAAAGCGAGCACGCAACTTGTGAAGCAGATTCTCCAGTAGATGCTAGGAACCCCACGAAAAGGTGTAGCCAGCAGAAGCACAAGGGAGCCGAGCACCGCGAGAATCCCAATGCGACTTGCGACCGAAAATGCCAACGCGGAACGTCTCAGCCGTTTGGAACTATCCGATTCGGGCATAAGTCGGAGAATCTCACTTTTCCGTGGTCGAAGCTAGCCAAATGCTTGATTAACGCCGTTACCGTCCAAGTGAATTTGACTTTTCCGATTACGCCACTACACGTCCAAGTGAAATTAGTTAACTCCTAAGGTGGCTGCCGAGCCCGTCAAATTTGACTGAAGTATACTGCCCGCGTGCGCACGTCGCCTTAACGAGTCATTCCCACGCCTCACCAACCCGCAATTACCTTGGACGCAAGGGACGGGTGCCAGAACAAAATACGGTTCGTTACAGCTTACGGATCATCTCGTTTGTTTGCAGGAAGCCCACCCGTTCATACAGAGGGCGTCCGGCGGAGCTGGCATGGAGCGAGACCGCGCTGAAACCCCGTACTCGGCACCACTCGACCATTACTTCCAATAATCGCTTTGCCACTCCAGAGCGCCGTGCGGTAGGCTCCGTATACATGTTCAGAATCCAGGCTCGTTCTGCACGTGTCTCGCCGGGATAGCCTGGCCAATCCGCAACGACAATCCCGCCACCGCCCACGACCTGCCCATTCAATCCTTCTGCCAGCCAAGCAATGTACTTACCGCTCCGCAAAGAATCGTTGAAATACTCCCGCGACACATTCTCAACACGTTCGAGCGTCGTGGCATCTTGGAATCCCATCTCTTCAAACATAGCTATTCGGTGATGCAAAATGTGCTTCAGGTCTTCGACACTCGCCTTGCGTATATGAATTTCCATCGCTCCCGATGTTGCCGACGACTTGTTCCGAGTGATAGGGACAAAATGGTCTGCCATCAACTACACAGGTGAAGCAGGAAAAATCCCAAGGTATGGCATCCGTGCCAACAACGGCAGGGGGAAACGGGAGCAGGACGGTGTTCATAATTGCACAGTCCCCTCGCCTTCGTCGCCGCTAGTATGTGTTGGTTGGAAACCAGACCTCTACTGTGCAGTTCCCGGTCTGCGCTTCCACTTCTCAAATCGAAGCTTCGGAGGTAAAGAATGAAAGTCAAAATCGCGGTGGCGTTTCTTGCGTTGTTTGCGGGTGCTGCCGCCCTGGCCACTACACAGGACACAACAAAAACTACCCACAAGAAAACACGGACTCTCACTGGCTGCCTTCAAAAGGGCGACGACGCCAACGAGTATAAACTTACCACGACGAAAGGCGGCACTTGGGAGATCAAAAGCGACACCGTCAAGCTCGGAGATCATGTAAGTCATACCGTCACGATTACCGGTGTAGTCTCAAACGCCACACTGCATGGCGCGAAAGAAGACACGAAGGCCGAGGCGAAAGAGCATGGCATGGATAAGGACTCCACCGAGCATGGTCACATGACTGTCACCCACTTGAAGATGGTCAGCGAGAGTTGCTCAAAATAACGCTCATCATAGATTCCTGAATGCACGCCCTTCACTAGCCTTTCGGAAGGTCATGCGGACCGGGTTTGTGTTCGCGCCTAATTAACGCGGTAACCGTCCACGTGGATTTTCAAGTTTGCGATTACCTGACAAATCAGGCCGGTGAAATTGAATCGGTATACACAAATGTGTTTGCCGTTACCAAGCCGGGTCCACAACTTGACGCTTACCCTTATGCGAAAGCCGTCCATGGACTTGACGCAACGTGCCAAGCGTTTTCGCGCTGCACAAAATGGCGTTAGGATATGACCGGGAGGTAGTATGCCCGTCACTCAAACGCTCTCACCCGCCCGGGAGCTTGTCGCCACCAATACCGCTCATTTTCCGAATGAGAGTGCGGAGTACCGCACAGCCAGAAATGAGCTTCTTGTGGAAGAAATAGAACTGCGCCGCCACATCGAGCGCGTGGCAGCGCAGCGGCGGGCGCTACCCCATGGTGGCGAGGTCCAGCTTGACTTCGAACTCGTCTCTGAGACTGGTTCGATTCGCTTCTCCAGTCTGTTCGGCGACAAAGACACACTGATGGTTTACAGCATGATGTACGGCCCAGAGCGCAAAGCGCCGTGTCCCAGTTGCACATCGTTTTTGAGTTCCTGGAATGGCACTGTTGTCAATTTGCGCGAGCGGTCCGCAATCGCCGTTACGGCACGCTCGCCCATAGACCGGCTGCTGGATTACAAGAAACAGCGTGGCTTCACGAATCTCCCGTTTGTCTCCGACTTGTCCGGCGACTACACGCGCACCTATGTCAATCCGGACGACGCCGACGTACCCGGCTTTGGCGTTTTCACCCGACGTAACGGAAAGGTTTTCCACTACTACAGCGGCGAAATGAGCGGTGCGATGGCCGATGCCGGCCAAGACCCCCGCGGTGCTCCCGACCTCGACCCTCTTTGGCTGATGCTAGATTTGACGCCGGAAGGTCGCGGCACCGACTGGTACCCGAAGCTCCAATACAACCACAAATAGCCCGAGATTTCTTTTCGCACATCGCCTAAGACAATTAGCATCGACCGCGTGTCGCGCTATCCCGGAAGTTGTCAGTTCAGCAGTGCCATGTCGTGTAGCGTTTACTGATGACTTTTGAGAGGCGTTTCCCAAGGTCCGACTCAAGTCCATTTGATGTCGGAGATCTTGGCATCACCGATGGCTACTAAGTCCTCGGGGTTATCGCAATGGAGAGGTAGCGAAAGCACAATTAAATGGCGTGATGACGTCACATCCGGGCCAAAAATACTTAAAGTACCCCTCGTTGGTCCCAGCTGGTCTCAGAAGCGCCATCAGGTAGTTGTCGGGCCTGGCTCTGCAGCAAGCACGCGATTGATGATATTCCGCCGGACCTTTGACAATCTAGTGGACTCCACGTTACGCAGGATGTCCAGCTCGTTGGCATCTCGGAGTATCTTGACCCACTCCTCGAATTGGTTGTTGTTGCCTTGTCCTGATTCTAAGACAGCTTTGACGACCTCGAGGGATTCAGCTGTAGCTAATTTGACCAAGCACCGGAAAGTCGCGAGGCCGATACCCGAGGCCACAGTAAATGCGTGCATGAAATCAGCCAACAGCGCCACAGGGGTTAAAGCAAGGGGCTCCGGCTTTCTTTGCGCCATACACTGGAGAGCTTCCATTGCCGCTAGACGAACCTCTTCCGAATGATCTAGCAGTCCGAGATGGAATGCCAAAAAAGTGTCCAAATTCCAGGGTGCATCACCAAGAGCTGTCATCAGCTCTTTCCGTTCGTTTCTTGGACCCCTGAGCAGTCCGTCAGTGCGAGGTTCCTCAAAAAACATGACTCTGTCTCCTTCAGGCGTTTTCATTTCAGCGCAAAGTGGCCTGCTGCGCCACCCCTTTTTCTTAACAACGGGCTTACCTCGGCTAAAGACTTATCGGGCGTTGACTGATTTGCGTCGAACAGTTGCTTAGGTGCCTAGTCGGAAGGATACTGACTGCATTGCTTCGAGTCTTCCCAGAACACCCATTCTGTTAGGCGTCGCTGAATTTCAGCAGGCTTTGCTGGGGTGCTTATGAAAATGGGGGAAGATACCTTGAAGAAAGCCCGCCGCAGGCTGACGGTCCTGTCCGCCATATCCATTATCGTCCTCACCGGACAAGTCGTGCACGCGCAAGACAGGACCAAACTACTAATAGGTTTTTCCTTCGAAGCTATGAAGGGAGAGCGTTGGCAGACGGACCTGAATTCCTTTGAGGTACGGGCTAAAGAGCTAGGGGCGGAGGTGATCTCCCGCGACGCCGATGGAGACGATGATCGTCAGTTGCAGCAAGTGAAGGATATGATCGAGACAGGCATCAAAGTGCTAGTTTTATTGCCTCACAGTGACACCCAGGCCAGCCGGATGGTGGACGCCGCGAAAGCGGCCAATGTGAAGGTGATTAGTTATGATCGTCTGGTTCTGAACAGCGATGTCGATCTCTACGTGAGTTTTGACCGGCTTGAGATCGGCAGGATGCAAGCGGAATATCTAATAAAACGTGCGCCCAAAGGGAATTATGTGCTGATCGCGGGTTCTCCAAATGACGAGGGTGCGAAAGCTCTGCATGACGCACAGATGGACGTTCTGCAGCCCTATGTTGATCGCGGCGACATCAAGGTGATCGCTGATGCGTATACCAAAGACTGGCTGCCTTCCGAGGCGTACCTTGCTATGTTGAAGGCAATTGATTCCGCACAGGGCAAGATCGCTGCTGTTCTCGCTTCCAATGACGGACTGGCCAGCGGCGCGATTCAGGCCCTGCGCGAACGTGATCTCGCGGGCAAAGTGGCGATTTCCGGTCAAGACGCGGATTTGGCCGCTATTATATGCATCGCCCAAGGCACGCAGACGATGACTATCTACAAGCCCGTCACAAATGAGGCAGCAAGAGCCGCAGAGGAAGCGGTTCGCCTGGCGAAGGGCGAACCAACGCACGCAGATCGGACAACGAACAATGGCAAGATTAAGGTGCCCACCATCATGCTGAAGCCACTGGTCGTGACAAAGGACAATATCAAAACAACGGTAGTCAAAGACGGGTTCCAGACATTAAAAAGCATCAACCAGGGATTGTCTGAAGACCAGCGGATCAAGTAGGACAGTTTCCTCTATAGCGTGGAGTACCGCGTAGAGCAAGCCGCTCGGGGCATCAATCAAGTGGAATTTTCAAGTTTCCGACTAATCAGGCATTTGGAAGAAGTCTCGCGGTGAGAGCGACGCTCACGGACAGACAGGAGCCAGAAATCCGGTGTGTGGCCGGGTCTTGGACTGTTCTTCAGACCCAACGAAAAATATAAACATTTTCATTTTTCCGGCACGAGAGCCGGCGGTTTCTTGCCAAATCATTCCATTTCCGTTTCGATAGTCCGCTGCCAAGATTCGCTCGGAACCATCTGCCGCGTAGTAAAAGTACTGCCGTTCGGATGCATCCTCAGGCATTGGAGAAGAAGTCTCCAACACGTTGGCACCGGCAAATCGAAGAATCCTCACTCCATCCACGACAGGAATTTGAGGAAAGCATTCAACGTCATACTCCACGCGTAACCAACCAACATATTCCTCGGGAATCAAGAATTTGGAGAGGGGAAGGCTCCGGTCGTGCACCGGTTTCAATTGTATGTCCAGATGAATTTCGGAACCGGGGTCCATACGCAGAACTTGAGATGGAATAGCAGGGTCGGGGTAAACCCAAGCCTGATACCCAGGTGCAGAAACTTTCACCTCTATTTCTTTCGAGGACGGAATCAACACTCGAAAATTTGGCGCTTCTGACGTACTCATCCGCTTAGCGCGATCTTTCACCTGAGCTAAATCGAAACCGGCTGGAATGGGCTTCCCCGTAGCGGCGTCGCTGATTGTGCCCGTAAGTATTCCTGCTTTCGGTCCTAGATTCACGGCCACATCCGCAGACCTGTGTTGAGCAGTAATCTGAGCCACTGGGAGAGGACTGTCGTTGAAGAAGGAAGTATCACTACTCCCGTAGCCTTCCTCCTCTTTCATCGCGCCAACGTAGTAGTTGCCGAAGTCCAATCGGTCGATGAAGAAGAAGCCGCGCTCGTCCGTTTCGACGTAGCGGATTCCCTTGGCCATTGCTACGCCATTCAACTCGGCATGCACCTTGGCACCGCGAACTGGCTGCCCTCCTTCACCCAGGACCACACCTTGAATCACACCTTCCCCAACGTCCTTCGATTGGGCAGGGGTCAGGAATGCAATTGCGAAGACCACAGGTAGAGCGGAGCTACCACCGCTTCCGAAGAAACCGCCGTTAAGGACCGTTCCCGTGCGAAGGAAGAAGGTCAGCAAGTCGCGGTCTAGACGGTCGCGCTCGCACGCCTGATAGTAGGACATGCGACCGTAGGTGGACTTGTTCAATTCGGAACAGCTTTACAGGTCGAACAGGGACAGCATGCGGCCATGAAAGCGCACGAAACCCCCGCGAAGGTGATCGCGGCACAAACTGTTAGAAAGACACTCATCGGATACGCCTGCACTGGCTGCGGTTGCAGATTCCCGGAGACACGACCGCCGCAAGGACGAACGCAAGCACAGACACTGTCATTGGAACGAATCCACGTACAACGCGAGTTCGCGCAGCACCTTTGCATACAGCGGGGATGGCCGCAAGGCAGACGATCAGGACGATAGGAACGCGGAGCGCAAATTTCTCGGATCCCTGGATGCGACGAAAAGTTTATCTCCGCTCAACGAAACATTTTGGCGTCTTTTACGTCTCTACCTATAGCTGTCTATAGGAGCGGACGTGCTCAGGCCAAAAACCGATGTCTTGCAGGGTACCCTGGCGCTGCTGGTGCTCAAAACCTTGGCGCGCGCTCCGATGCATGGCTATGGGATCACCCTGCACATCCAAATGCTGTCGAAGGAAGTTCTGCGCGTCGAAGAGGGCTCGCTGTATCCCGCGCTCCATCGCATGGCGCAGGACGGCTGGATCAAGGCGGAATGGGGAACATCGGAAAATAATCGCCGCGCCCGCTACTACAGCCTGACTGCGCTGGGCCGCAAACAGCTTGCCGAAGAAGAAAAGAATTGGGCGCGCCTGACTGCGGCGGTCGCCCAGATTTTGCAGTTTGCTTGAGTATTGCAGCAGGTCGGAAGGGTAGGTGCGCAATGCGTTGGTTTTCACGGCTGCTCAAAACGTTGCGACGAGACAAATTGGACGACGAACTCGATGAAGAATTGCGCTCGCACCTCGAAATGCGCGCCGCGGACAACTTGGCCGCGGGCATGACGCCGGCCGAAGCCCGCTACGACGCGCAAAAGCGGTTCGGCAACTCGACGCTGCTGAAAGAAGACACCCGCGATACCGATATCATCCGATGGCTGGACACCGCCGCAGGCGATCTTCGCTGCGCCTTCCGCGTTCTGCGCAAGAATCCAGGCTTCACGCTGGTCGCTCTCCTTACCCTCGCTCTCGGAATCGGCATGAACACCGCGTTTTTTACCGTGGTCAATGGCGTGTTGCTCAATCCGCTGCCGTATTCGCAACCGGATCGCCTGGTGACCCTGGGCGAAAGCAAGCCCAACTTCACTAACGGCTCCATCTCTTTTCCGAATTTTCTGGACTGGCAGAAAGATAATCGCGTGTTTTCTTCCATGGCCATTGCGCGCAGCTATGGCTATGGCCTGACAGGCATGGGTGATGCCGAACAACTCGATGCGAAATTAATTTCCTGCGATTATTTTCAGGTGTTGGGCGCGAACCCGGTCATCGGGCGAACTTTTGCTCCCGGCGAAGACAAGATCGGCGCCGCTCCGATCGCGCTGATCGGCGCGGGCCTATGGAAGCGCAAGTTTGGCTCGTCGCCTGAAGTTCTCGGAAAAACTCTCACTCTTGACGGAAAAAGCTACACCATCGTCGGCGTGATCCCCGAAGCGTTCGATCTTTACCGCAGCGCCACTCCCACAGAGGTGTACGTCCCCATCGGCCAGTGGAACAATCCATTGCTACCCCGTCGCGACGCTGGTCTGGGCATTCACGGTGTCGCCCGCCTCAAGCCCGGAGTCAGCATCGAACAAGCCCGCGCGGACATGCAACGCGTCACCGACAATCTCGCGGCCACCTATCCCGACTACAACAAAGGCATCGGAGCCAATCTCATTCCCTTCAAGCGCGCGCTTTTCGGCAGTGTGCAGCCGATTTTGATCATACTTCTGGGCGCCGTCGGATTTGTGCTGCTCATCGCCTGCTTCAACGTCGCCAGCCTGATGCTCGCGCGGTCCACCGGACGCACCCACGAATTCGCGATTCGCGCCGCGCTCGGCGCCGGCCGCGGCCGCTTAATTCGCCAACTTCTCACCGAAAGTATTTTGCTGTCGGTCGTTGGCGGAGCCCTCGGCCTGATCATCGCGAAATGGGGCACACACGCCGCGCTGCACATCCTGCCGGCGGAAATTCCTCGCGCGTCCGACATCCACGTCGATTCCCACGTGCTTATCTTTACCGCCATCGTTTCTCTGCTGGCCGGAATCGTGTTCGGGCTGGTTCCAGCATTGAAAACCTCGGATCTTTTTTTGTCGGCTGCTCTCAAGGAAGGCGGCCGCGGCTCCAGCGGCACGCGGCATCGCGCGCAAAGCGTTTTTGTGGTGATCGAAATGGCCATGGCACTGGTGCTCTTGATTGGCGCAGGTTTGATGGCCCGCACGCTCTCAAGTCTCTGGGATATTCAGCCGGGTTTCGACCCCCACAATGTTTTAACCTTCAGCATCTCTCTGGCGCCTCCGATCCACGAGGCCAGCCCCGCTGCGATTCGCGCCGCGTTCAGAGAAGTCCACGACAAATTCTCGGCCTCTCCCGGAGTAATGGGAATGTCCGCCTCGTGGGGCGCTGTTCCGCTGGGCGCGGATGACGAGCAGCTCTTCTGGCTCGACAATCAGCCCAAGCCATCCAACGAAAATGACATGAACTGGGCCATCAGTTACGTTGTCGAGCCCGACTATCTGAAGACCATGCGCATCTCGCTCCTGCGTGGCCGCTTCTTTACCGACGCGGACAACGAAAATTCTCGGCACGTCGCGGTGATCGATGAAGCCTTGGCTCGAAAGTTTTTCGGCGACGAAAATCCCATTGGGAGGCGCATCACCTTCCAGCACGGCGGCGACCCGGCGGAAATCGTAGGCTTGGTGCCCCACGTTAAACAATGGGGGCTGGATACCGATGACGCGCAACAATTGCACTCCGAAGTCTACGTTCCGTTCATGCAATTGCCCGATGAGGCCATGAAGCTGGCGCCTACCGGCACCACCATCATGGTGCGTTCCGATGGCTCCAATCCTGCAATGTTTGAAACCCTTCGCGCTGTGAACAAACAGATGAGCGGCGAACAGGTGATTTACGGCGCGCAAACCATGCAGGAAATTGTTGCCGACTCGCTCGCTGCGCGGCGCTTCTCGATGATTTTGCTGGGCGTATTCGCGACGCTGGCACTCATTCTTTCCAGCATCGGGATCTATGGCGTGATTTCGTATCTGGTCGGCCAGCGCACTCACGAAATCGGCGTGCGCATCGCCTTGGGCGCGCGCCGCCGCGACGTTCTGGCGCTCATTTTATCGCAGGGAGCTCGGCTGACTTTTCTCGGCATCGCCATCGGCGTTGCTGCTTCGCTCGGCCTCACCAGGCTGATGTCCCGCATGCTCTACGGAGTGAGCGCTTCCGATCCGCTTACGTTTGTCTGTGTCGCCGCAATTCTAGCTCTCGTCGCGCTGGCCGCCTGTTATATCCCCACGCGCCGCGCCATGCGCGTCGATCCCACGGTTGCATTGAGATACGAATAGTCGTTCGCGGGAACCGGCAACCGCTCCTTAGTGCAACCTCTCGTGAGCGTGAGTGGCTGCAATGTCCGACGGAACGAATTCGGACGAGCAGTGCGCAGATCTAATTTCTGGGCCATCGCTCGCGATTCGTCCCGGGTGACGGGCTAACCGGAAGTTATTGCGGGCCAGAAGTCCGGTTCGCGGACATCAGCACGTTCCTCGAACCCCGTTTCTGGACCACGAGTGTCGGGCAGCCTTCCTATTGACACTCTATATGTGTATCGATA
>Ga0193729_1001980_pt1 | contig 10305 bp, 9 predicted proteins | sample U1c2metaG_FD_143036 | JGI IMG/M metagenome (GOLD analysis project Ga0193729, IMG submission 143036) | Soil microbial communities from a riparian zone of the East river system, Colorado, United States - U1c2 | ecosystem: Environmental > Terrestrial > Soil > Riparian zone | place: USA: East River... | reverse complement strand
CACGTCGACGCCACGCTCGGCGGCCATGACCCGGAGTTTCGCAGAGAGTTTGCCCTCGTCACCGGTGACAATCTCCGGGCCGCAATGCGTGATGATGGCTCGCGGTACGCCTTCTTTTTCGCACCACGTCAACTGGGTACGAACCGGCGAATGGCCAATCAGCGCTTTGTCGCGTCTTCGAATGAACGAACGCGTTACAGTAGCGCCATCGCCAATGTAAATTTGCACATTTTTCAGCGCCGCAGCTCGGTCATGGATAAATACGAGATCAGGAACGTAAAAGACAGACGCACGACCGGCGCTCACGCGATATCCGACAGCCGGAGCAAGAATGGAATGTTCAACGGAGAACGCCTCAAATGTAATGCCGCAAATCTTCGTGGGTGCACGCTCCTTAATAAGATGCCTATCTTCGATGTGACACCTCGTTAACGCCTGCCAGGTTTTCTGCGGCGCATGCACCGGGCAAGGCGCGCCATTTCTCAAGCCCCACGCATGATCAGGATGGGCGTGCGTGAGCACGATCGCCCTCGGATGCAGCCGCTCAAATTTTCCCAGCCAATCAAGGCCGCAATCGATCATCACATCGGCGCCGCGATATGAGACCATCAGCGAAGTATGCATACGATGGCGTCGCGTCCGCGTCTCGATCTCACCGCGCGTGCCGAGAAATGTCAGTTTCATTGTGGAATAGGGGCGGCATCACTGATGCTGCGTGCCAAACACTACCCGGATGGAACGCCTATGTTCTCTCAGCGGTCCGCTTGATTTCTTCGAGTGAGGCCGGGTTTTCCAAGGCAGATATGTCGCCGAGTTTTTCGCCCAGATACGCAGCGCGCACAACGCGGCGCATCACTTTCGCGTTCCGCGTTTTTGGTATGTCAGCCACAAAAACGACGTCGCGCGGAGCGAGCGCCTTACCGAGATCGCGTGCCACATTCTCTTTCAATTCTGTGGCAAGAGTGACATTGCCGTCCGCTCCCTTCTTCAAAACGCAAAAACAAAGCAGCGCTTCGCCCTTGATGGAATCAGGGACGCCCACCGCAGCCGCTTCATTGACTTGTGGATGCGCAACCAAGATTGACTCGACTTCAGCCGGCCCGACCCGTTTGCCAGCAATTTTGATCGTGTCATCGGAACGCCCCAGTATGTACCACAGGCCGTCTTCATCGGTTGCCGCCCAATCGCCGTGCACCCAGACATCCGGGAAGCGCGACCAGTAGGTCTCAATGTAGCGCTCGGGATCTTTCCAAAAACCGCGTGTCATTCCAATCCAGGGCTGGCGGATCACCAGTTCGCCAACTTGTCCGCGGACAGATTTTCCATTTTCATCGACAACGTCGGCGGCCATTCCCGGAAGCGGACCGGAGAACGCGCACGGTTTCATCGGTGTGAGGACATTGCCCATAACGATTCCACCGGAGATTTCAGTGCCACCGGAGTAGTTAATGATCGGAAGTTTTCCGCGCCCCACATTTTGGAACAGCCACATCCACGGGTCGGGATTCCACGGTTCGCCGGTGGAGGCGAATTTGCGGAGCGACGAAAGGTCGTGTCGATGTACGATCTCATCGCTCCCGCCGCTGCGGGATCGCAGCGCGCGAATCAATGTTGGAGAGACACCAAGCGCCGTTACTTCATGTCGATCGACCAACGACCAGACGCGATCGGGTTCCGGAAAATCGGGGGCGCCATCGTAAAGCAGCATCGTCGCGCCGAGAAGCAACGTGCCGAAAACTTCCCACGGGCCCATCATCCAGCCCATGTCCGTCATCCAGAAAAGCGTTTCATCTGAATGAAGATCGAGGCCATGCCATATATCCTGCACGGATTTGACCGGAAACCCGCAATGCGTGTGCACCGCGCCTTTTGGTTTGCCGGTCGTGCCTGACGTGTAAATGATCATCATCGGGTCTTCCGCTGAGGTCTGTTCGGTCGGCGCGTCATCAAAAGGCCCAGGCAACTTTGCAGGTGGTCCCGCATCAGGGCGGAGATCTTCGATGAACCATTCGCCGGCTTGGTTGAGAACGACCAAATGCCGTAACGTTGAAATTTGCGCAGCCGCGTCGTTGGCGATCGGTTTCATCGGGCAAAATTTCCCGCGACGATACGTTCCGGCGGCGGTAAAGAGCGCTTTCGCGTCCGCATCGTTTAACCTCGACACGATCGCGGCTGCGCCGAAGCCGGAAAAGAGCGGGAGGAAAATTCCGCCGATTTTAATGATGGCGAGCATCGCCACTACGATTTCCGGCACCATTGGCATGAATACGCCGACGGCGTCGCCTTTGCCGAGCTCGAGAGTGCGGAGTGAATTCGCCATGCGATCAACTTGATCGCGCAATTCCTTGTAGGTGAGCCCGCGCGTCGTACCGACTTCGTTTTCGGATTTAATGGCCAGTTTCTTATCGATGTTCGTGTCGGCGTATTTATCGAGCAGGTTGTGAACGATGTTCATTTCACCGTCCACGCACCAGCGTGCCCATGGCTTGCCTTCGCTTAGATCGACCACGCGCGAGTACGGTTTGTGAAACCGGATATCGAGATCGCGCAGCACCGCGTCCCAGAACCAGGCAATGTCGGTTGTCGATCGTCGCATCAGCTCATCGTACGAACCGAGCGCGTGTTTCTTGATAAAGCGCTGAAGATTCGATTGCGCGATGAGCTCCGGCGAGGGATGCCAGACAAAATCGCCCCCAAATTGAAATTCGCTCACGGACTTATTTTGCTGTCATTCCGAGCGAAGTCGAGGAATCCCATGATGAAACCGTTGGGCAACGCCACGGGATTCTTCTGCTCCACGGAGTTGACCCCTGAGCGAGCGAAGCGAGTCGAACCGGCTACTCTCAGAATGACGGGGGTGGGGTTGCCCCTGACGAATTCATCGGCAGATTGAAATTGCAACCTTTCATGAAGACAACGCTTGCTCATCAACTCGCCAATTATTCGTCCTCGTTCCGGTTTGAGGATCTTTCCAAAGAAGTGGTGCACGAAGTGAAACGGCGTGTCATTGACTCGCTGGGATGCGCGCTGGGCGCGTGGAACGAAGAGCCGTGCGTCATTGCGCGAAAAGTCGCTTCCGATTTTTCGGCGAAACACGGATCGACGATCATTGGGACGGCTCATAAAGCGCCACCCGACTGGACGGCATTCGCGAACGGCTGCGCTATCCGCTATTTCGATTACAACGACACCTATCTCTCAAAAGAGCCGGCGCATCCGAGCGATAATATTTCCGCGGCGCTGGCCGCGGCGGAAAGCGTGGGCGCGAGTGGCCGCGAATTGATTGCCGCGATCGCGCTTGCTTATGAAGTGCAATGCAGACTTTGCGATGCCGCGAGTATTCGCGCGCGCGGCTGGGACCATGTGACGTACGGCGCGTTCTCCACGGCGCTTGCGTGCGCGCGCTTGATGAAACTTGATCCGGAAAAAACGCGGCACGCGGTGAACATTGCCGGAGTCGCGTGCGCGGCGATGCGCCAGTCCCGTGCAGGCGAACTTTCGCATTGGAAAGGCGTTGCATTCGCTGACGCAGCACGGCGCGGCGTTTATTCGGCGTTGCTTGCCCGCGCAGGAATGACCGGACCGGCGCCAATTTTCGAAGGGCAAATGGCGTTCGAAAAGCAACTCGGTGTTTCGTTGGGGAACGTCGGAGAAAAATTCAAGGGCGCGCCGGAAATGATTTTGAATACGAGCATCAAGTTTTGGCCGGCGGAATATCACAGCCAAAGCGCAATTGAAGCAGCGCTCTCATTGCGCAAGGAAGTTGGCGATCCCGCAAAGGTAAAATCAATGACGATCGAAAGCCATGATGCTTCGGTCGATATCATTGGGAGTGAGCCGGAGAAATGGAAACCAGCAACACGCGAAACGGCAGACCACAGCTTGCCTTACATTACGGCGATTGCCCTGATCGATGGCGAAGTAACCGACAAACAATTCGGCCGCGAGCGCTTTAGCCATCCAAACGTGTGGAAATTTTTGGAGAACGTGAAGGTGGAACGCAATTCGGAGTTAAGCTCGATGTATCCCGGCGCGGTCGCGAACATCGTACATATAGATCTTGTGGATGGCCGGCGATTGACCAGGCGAGTCGATTATCCGCTCGGGCATGCGAAAAACCCTCTGAAAGACTCGGAGGTGGAGAACAAATTCCTTGCCCTGGTTGAGCCGGCGATTGGTCAAAAGCGCGCGAAGAAGATTGTGGACCTTGCGTGGAAGCTGGACGAAGCGGCGAATGTTGACGAGCTGATGAAGGCGCTGGTGATGCCGGAGAAGTAATTAAGAGATGTCTCGACCTCGCTCGATATGACGAAGAAAAGCAAAGCTGCACGATTACGAGAGTTGATCGCGCAAGGTTGCGTGATGCTGCCCGGTGTCCCGAACGCTGCGATGGCACGGCAGGTGGAACGCACGGGCTTTGACGCCGTGTACATCAGCGGCGCGGGAATGGCGAACGCAACCGCTGGCGTCCCGGATATCGGGTTGCTGTCGATGGCGGAGGTCGTGAGGCTTGCCGGATATGTCGCGAATGCGGTGGCAATTCCGGCAATTGTTGATGCGGATACCGGTTTTGGTGGCGCGGAGAATGTCGCACGAACCGTTTGCGAACTGGAAAAGGCAGGCCTGGCCGGCTGTCACATCGAAGATCAGGAATTTCCCAAGCGCTGTGGACATCTCGCAGGGAAATCAGTGGTCGATGTTGACGAGATGACTGGAAGAATCAAAGCAGCGGTCAGAGCGCGCCGCGACGAAGACTTCATGATCATCGCGCGGACAGATGCGCGCGCGGTCGAAGATTTCTATCGGGCGGTCGAGCGGGCGGGCGAATATCTTGCCGCAGGCGCCGATGCAATTTTTCCGGAGGCATTGCAAAACGCCGAGGAGTTTCGCGATTTTGCGAAGGAAATTGATCTCCCGTTGCTGGCGAACATGACTGAGTTTGGCAAAGGCCCGCTGTTGACCTTTGAACACCTCAGGGACTTCGGTTACCGGATGGTCATTTTTCCGCAGAGCGCGTTTCGCGTTTCGATGAAAGCGAGCGAAAAGTTTTTTGCGGCCCTAAAGAGAAGCGGCACGCAATCCGATTGGATCGACAAGATGCAGACGCGGCAGGAACTTTATGACTTGCTCGATTACGATCCGGAAGCGGAGAGTTGGATTGGAGGACGTTGAAGCGGTAACGTCGTTAAGTCCGGTGAGTTGAACGATTGCGATTCGCAAGTAAAGAGAAACCAATGCCTACTGAAAAGAAACCAGAATACAGCCCGGGGTTGGCGGGCGTGATCGCGGGCGAAACGGCGATTTGCTGGGTCGATCCGAATGCCGGGTTAATGTACCGCGGCTACGACATTCATGAGATGGCGCAGAAGGCGAGTTTTGAAGAAGTCGCATACCTGCTGCTCAATGGCGAATTGCCCAACGGGAAACAATTAGTGGAGTTTAGGCAACAAATCGCCGCCGAACGCGCGCTGCCGGGTCCGGTAATCGCAATGCTGCGGCTTCTGCCGAGCAAGACTCATCCGATGGATATGTTGCGCACCGGCGTCTCGATGCTGAGCGCCTTTGATAAGGACCTAAGCGAGAACTCACACGACGCCAACATCCGCAAGTCGATCCGCCTGATCGCGCGCGTTTCCACTTTGATCACCGACGGCTGGCGCATCTCGCACGGAGAAGATCCGTTGCCGGAGAAGCCCGATCTCACTCAGGCCGGCAATTTCTTTTACAAATTGGAGGGCAAAGTTCCGCAGGATTGGCAAATCCGAATGCTGGATACGATTTTCAATCTTTACGCCGATCACGAGTTTAACGCGTCCACTTTTGCTGCGCGTGTCACGGCTTCGACCCTGGCAGGAATTTACGCTGCAGTGACGTCAGCAGTCGCGACGCTCAAGGGGCCCTTACACGGAGGCGCCAATGAAGAGTCGATGAAGATGCTTGAGGAAATCGGGACGCCAGACCGGGCGGAAGCCTGGCTGATGAAAAAATTGGAGACCAAGGAGAAGGTGATGGGGTTCGGCCATCGCGTTTACAAAAAAGGCGATTCGCGTGTGCCGGTGATGCGTGAGATTGGGCGCGATCTGGGCAAGCGCACAGGCAAGGAAAACTGGATTCCAATTTGCGAGAAGCTCGAAGAAGTGATGGACCGCGAAAAGCATCTTTGCGCCAATGTGGATCTTTATGCTGCGCCAGTGTTTTGGATGCTCGGGTTTCCACCGGAGTTAAACACGCCTCTGTTCGCTGCGTCGCGCGTGGCCGGCTGGTGCGCGCACGTGACCGAACAACACGATCACAATCGCCTGATCAGGCCGCGCTCACTCTACGTTGGGCATGAATTGCGTCCATATCCGGGCTTCCGCGGCGCGTAAGATATCGACCTGACAGGGCGCGACCGTAGGCGCGCCGATCCAAACAAGCATCATGGGCGACAAATCTCTCCAGGAGCAATACGCGCCGAACAACGCCTGCTGGGGCTGTGGCCCTGCGAATCCGGACGGACTACACATCCGGAGTTTCCCAAAAAACGGCGAAGTTGTCGCAGAGTGGAAACCAGAGAAAAAATATGAAGCTTTTGAGGGAGTCCTCAATGGCGGCGTCATTGGGACATTGCTCGATTGCCATTGCAATTGGACAGCGGCTTATCATCTGATGAAGCGCGCGAACGAAGATCACCCGCCGTGTACTGTCACGGCGGAGTATGCAATCAAATTGCTCCGGCCAACGCCGACGAATGATTCCGTGTTTCTTTCCGCTAAAGTTGTCGATCTGACTGACGACCGCGCGACTATTGAAGGAACACTCACCGCGGCTGGAAAAGTTTGCGCAATGTGTCGCGGAGTTTTTGTCGCAGTGAAAGAAGGCCATCCTGCTTATCATCGATGGTAAGAGGTTTTCTCTTGTTAACCTTCCTCGCGGCAAGTGCAGTAGCCGGGGAAAATGATGCGGCAACCCAGATTGCAGCGATAGAGGCCCAAGTCGGCGGCCGAATCGGTGTGGCCGCGCTCGACACCACTGACAGCAAACAGGTTGATTATCGGACGGACGAGCGATTTCCGATGTGCAGCACGTTCAAATTTCTCGCGGCCGCGGCCGTACTGAAGCGCGTCGACGAGAAAAAGGAGAAACTGGAGCGGTTCGTGCCATATGGGGCAAAGGAGATCCTGGAATATGCGCCGGTGACAAAAGAACATCTCAAAGATGGCGGTATGACCTTAAGCGCGCTGTGCGCGGCCGCCATCGAACAAAGCGACAATACGGCCGGCAATCTCCTCCTGAATGCCATTGGCGGGCCTGCCGGCCTAACGAATTTTGTGCGCACCCTCGGCGATCGAGTGACGCGCCTCGATCGGATTGAGCCGGAATTGAACAGCGCCATTCCCGGCGATGAGCGCGATACAACAACGCCTGCGGCGATTTGTTCGGACATGCAGAAGCTATTGCTCGACGACGCTTTATCAGAAGCATCGCGCCGCCAGCTCGAAGATTGGTTACAGCGCAACGAAACTGGAGGGCCGATGATTCGTGCCGGCGTCCCGAAAAACTGGATTATTGGCGACAAGACCGGGCGCGGGTCAAACGGCGCGACGAACGATATTGCCATCATGCGTCCGCCTGGTCGTGCGCCGATTCTGCTGGCCATCTACTCTGTAGGATCAACAGCGACGTCGAACGATCGAGCTGCGGCCATCGCCGAGGTGGCAAAAATTGTCGCCGAATCGATGTAACCAAAAGAGATCGCGAGCAATGTTCGGAATTTGCCGCCTGAATTTCGTCGATGCGCAATTCGCAGTGCGCGCTCAGTTTGCGTCATGAAAACATCAACATTTCGCATTGTTCCACTTCCCACCGAAGTCGCCGAGGAAGCTCGACACGTAGCAGAGTCTGGGGCCGCGGACCACGCTGTCATCAAGGTGGATTCTGCGACTGGTTATCCGTGCCGGCACTGTCTGCGTTGGGCACAACCTGGCGAGCGCGTCATTCTGTTCCCCTACGCTTCGATTCCTGCGGGTCATCCTTATTCTGAGATCGGTCCGATCTTCGTTCATGCTGAGCCGTGCGAAGGGTACAGCGCGACGTGGGAATATCCGGCAGACTTTCGCAACGGCCGCGCCTTCCGCGCTTACGATGCAGATTACAACATGATCGATGCCGAGGTCGCGAACGGACGCGAACCGGAAGAAGTAATTGAGAAGCTGTTCCAAATTTCGAAGACAGCCTTCGTGGATGCGCGCAGCGTTACTCGGGGTTGTTTTACGTTTCGAATACAGCGCGCATGAGGATTGGTGTAAAATTCGCTGCCCGAATTTCGTCGATGCGTCAATGCACGCGAGCCCTTAATTTGTTGGCATGAAAACAATGGAACTTCTTCCTCCGACCGAAACGATGTATCGCGCATTGGTGAATCGCGATTCGAGTTTTGAAGGCATATTTTTTGTCGGAGTGCGCACGACAGGAATTTTCTGCCGGCCGACCTGCACGGCAAAGAAACCGGCACGTGAGAATGTCGATTTCTTCGCGACATCGAGTGAAGCGCTGGAGAGCGGTTATCGTCCCTGTTTGCGCTGCCACCCTATGGATCCGAATCAACGCTCGCCTAAATTGGTCGAGCGTCTCCGGACCGAAGTCGAGCGCGCCCCGGGCGGACGGCTCACCGACAAGGAATTGACGGCGCTGGCGATCGATCCATCGACCGCACGACGTCAATTCAAACGCCACTACGGAATGACTTTTCAAGCTTATCATCGCGCGCGCCGGATGGGTCTCGCCTTGAGCCAGGTTCGGCAGGGCGGCCGGGTAGATGAAGCCCGCAATGGCAGCGGCTTTGAATCTGAGAGCGGTTTCCGAGAAGCGTTTACGAAAATTTTTGGCGATCCTCCGACGAATGCGAAGGGGAGCGCACCTCTTCTTGCGGAGCGAATCGATACGCCGCTCGGAGCGATGATTGCCGTCGCTGATGACGAAGGTTTGCGACTGCTTGAGTTTTTCGATCGCCGCGCGACCGAACGTGAGTTGTCGGTGTTGCGAAAACGACTACGGACAAATGTGGTGCCGGGAAAACATCGGCATCTGGAAGCGGTCCGTTCGCAATTGACCGATTACTTCTCCGGCAAAGACCTTCAGTTCAATATTCCACTGGTGCCGGTTGGTTCGCAGTTTCAACTGCGGGCCTGGAAAATTTTGCAGTCGATTCCCGCAGGCGAAACACGCTCGTATTCCTGGATGGCGAAACGCCTGGGAGATGAAAACGCGCGCAGAGCTGTCGGCCGGGCGAACGGCACAAATATGATCTGCATTATCATTCCGTGTCACCGCGTGATCCGCGCTGACGGCACGCTGTGCGGATACGGCGGCGGATTGTGGCGCAAGAAATGGTTGCTAGACCACGAGCGTCGCCACGCGACGAAGTGATCAGTTGATGCAAGCGTCGGTCATCATATTCTGAGCACCGATCACAGATCACTTCCTAAACACGCGATGTCTATTCCCAAAGTCATTGCTGGTGTTGTCTTTAACGTCGCGCTTTACGCTCTTCTTCTTTTTGTTCCGGCCGACACGTTGCACTGGTGGCGCGCATGGGTGTTTCTTGCCGTTACCGTCGCCGTGATGGTCGTGGCCATCTTCAGCATCTTGCCTGATAATGCTGACCTGTTCTCCCAACGCGCAAAAGGGATCATTCAGAAAGGACAGCCGCTGTGGGACCGAGTTCTCGTCATTCTGCTGGTTGTCTCGTATGTGGGGCAGATCGTTTTTATTCCCCTGGATGTCTTCCGGTTCCATCTGGCGCCAAAACCCGGCGGGCTCGTTTCATTTATCGGGCTTGCGCTTTACGTCGCAGGCTGGTGGATCATGACGCTTGCGATGAAAGTCAACCCTTTTGCCGTGCCCGTCGTTAGGCTGCAGGAAGAGAGGCACCAGCGAGTCGTCGACACTGGTATTTATGCGGTGGTGCGGCATCCCATGTATGCCGGGTTTGTCCCGATGGTTGTGGGCCCGGCGCTGTGGCTGGAATCATATACGGCGGCTTTGCTGGCGATCGTTCCCATCGCGATGCTGGGTGTACGGAGCGTATTCGAGGAGCGATTTTTGAAGCGGGAATTGAAAGGCTACGACGCCTATACGGAAAAAGTCCGCTACCGTCTGATCCCATTCGTGTTGTAAACGCGATAAAATAGAAGTGAATAGTGGATTTGTGATTAGTCGCCCACCCGGTTCGGAAAATGGCTGGATTTCCACCGAAACGAGTTCTTGGCGCACGCGAGCTATTCGGGACGCGTTTGGGTTTGAACCGCCATCATGGAACGACAA
>Ga0193729_1001979_pt1 | contig 10311 bp, 13 predicted proteins | sample U1c2metaG_FD_143036 | JGI IMG/M metagenome (GOLD analysis project Ga0193729, IMG submission 143036) | Soil microbial communities from a riparian zone of the East river system, Colorado, United States - U1c2 | ecosystem: Environmental > Terrestrial > Soil > Riparian zone | place: USA: East River... | reverse complement strand
GGAGGATACGTCGAAGTCGAAAGCGGTATTCCTTACGAAACTGTGCGGGAACTAAAAAAACGTGGTCACGACGTCCGTTTCGACGTTGGCGGCTACGGCGGCTATCAAGCCATCAAAGTGGAAATTTACGACGGCCAGCGCGTTTACGTCGGCGCGAGCGAATCACGCAAAGACGGACAAGCGGCGGGATACTGATGTTAGCGGCGCTCGCAGCGGGGAGCGCGAATCAATAACCAGGCGTTTGACACACACGCCTCTACACTTTCAGCAGGGCGTCCAAATCGAGCGGCTTCGTGCACATCGACAATCGACCGTCGGAAGTGCGCGGCCATTCTTTCTGCGGGCGATCCCAATAAAGTTCGATGCCGTTCCGATCGGGATCGCGCAGATAAAGCGCTTCGCTGACGCCGTGATCGCTTGCGCCGTCAAGCGGAATTTGCGCCACGCTCAAGCGGCGCAACGCGTCGGCCAGTTCGGCGCGTGTCGGATACAGAATGGCGAGATGATAAAGGCCCGTTGTTCCATGCGGTGGCGGACTTCCGCGCGCGCTCTCCCAAGTGTTCAAACCGATGTGATGATGATAACCGCCGGCGGAGACAAACGCGGCGTCATCGCCGTGGCGCTCCATCAATTCAAACCCGAGTACGCCACAATAAAAATTCAGAGCCCGCTGGAGATCGGCGACTTTGAGATGGACATGGCCGATGCGGACGCGCGGATCGATTGGTTTTAATTCATTAGGCATTTTCAAGGTTTGTCAGCGCGCCCGGCGGTCGCGCCCTACCGAATTTAATTTTTCGGCGCTTTGAGTTCGGCGAGTTTTTCTTGAGCGCGATTGACATCGGATTTATGTGCGCTGCCGAGACGGAGAAGCTTTTCTTGTCGACGTAAATTTGCTTCCGCGGCATCGAGTTCGGCGCGTCCACGTTTTGCCGCGGCGATTTGCGCGGCTTCCGTTAACTGCGCCAGCGTTCCTTTCGCTGCTTCCAGTTCGTCCTTGGTGCTTTCGCCGGCTGCGAGTTGAGATTCCTGCGCGGCAAGTTCGGCTTTCGCGCGCGCGAGTTGTGCATTTGCAAGGTCGGACTCGAGCCGAACAACTTTCAATGCGCGCTGCTCCACTTCCACTTTCGCGAGAACGCCGATTTTGTAGAGGCGTTCCGCCCCGGACGCGTTTTTCTTTGCCCGGTCCAATTGTTTTTCCAATTGGACAACATCGAGATCGCCTGGCGACGGCGTGGCGGACAATTGCTCATCCGGCCGATTTTGAATCAACGGCGCCGGTTCAATGTCGAACGATTCGGGCTGATCGGATTGGTTCTGCGGTAATTCATCGGCGGCGAGCGCAATCGCCGTTGCGATGACCGTGACCAGCAGCGCGAATATGCGGGTCATAGGATAAGTTTATCATGAAGTTTCCTGCACCGATAGATCACATTCCGCGGCTTCAAAACTGAGACTCGCGTAATTTTGTTCTTTTCATCCGCAGGCTTTCTGACATACGACACGGTCCCGGAGGTATTTATGTATCCGGTTAGTCTGAAAATTCTGCTCGGCACAATCGTTTTGGCCGTGGCTGTTCCATCGATAATCGCCGACACTTTTCCGGTGTCGGGACTAGTCGTGTCAGGCAAAGTCGCGCGTTTTCATTATGGGCAGGCGGCTGCGCCGAAAAAAGCGCCGGTAGCGGTGAAGCGAGCAATTTGGGCGGCAAATCAGCTTGGGTCGAAGCCATATCGATATGGCGGCGGCCACAAGTCGTTTGAAGATCGCGGGTATGATTGTTCCGGCACAGTCTCTTATGCGCTCGGGGCAGCGGGGTTGATCAGTGAGCCGATGAGTTCAACCGAGTTCCGCCGTTATGGGAAACGCGGCCGTGGCAAGTGGATAACGATTTATGCACGCGAAGGCCACACCTTCGCCGTAATCGCCGGGCTTCGACTCGATACCACGCCTTGGGACAATTATACCGGGCGCTGGGCTCCGCGCTGGCAAACCACCGATCGTAAGCCGCGCGGGTTCGAAGCCAGACACCCGGTGGGACTGTAAACCCCCAACCAAAAACCCCAAATCCAAAGCTCCATGCTCCGATTTTTCCGAAATCGCTCGCGGACCGATTCGTTGGGATTTGTGTGCTTGAAGTTTGTTTGGATGTTGGAGGATGCGATTTGGGGCTTTGGGCCGAAGAACTGCAAAATCGACATCTTCGTTGCCGAATTCCAGTTTCACGCGCTCCGAGTTGCGCATGTTGCGCGGGCTGAAAACGCCTGCGGGCATTCAGCGCTTTCTTGACGAATTGCCTTACAATTTGAGTTACACGGCGCGATCACCGCAAAAGGTTTTGCGTGATCGCACCGCGTCGTGCCTCGAGGGCGGAATCTTTGCTGCGGCTGCGCTCCGAGTGTTGGGATTTCCACCATTGATTTTCGACCTGGAAGCCGAACAAGATACGGATCACGTCGTCGCCATTTTTACAGTGCGCGGACATTGGGGCGCGGTGGCGAAATCGAATTTCACTGGATGCCGTTATCGCGAGCCGGTCTATCGCAGCCTGCGAGAACTGGCCATGAGCTATTTCAATGTCTATTGCAATTTGCGTGGCGAGCGCACCCTGCGGCGGTATTCACGTCCGGTAAATCTCGCCCGGTTCGATCGTCTCACCTGGATGACAACAGAAAAACCAATCTGGTTCATCGCCGAACATCTCTGCGAAATCCCGCACATACCGTTGCTCACACCGCCGATGGAAAAATGCCTCACACGCGTCGATCCGCGCACGATCAAAGGCGAAATGGTCGGTCACAGAAAAAAGTAACCGAACGACTGCAGCGTTCACCGGGCGGGTCGTTCCCACCATACCGGAAGACGTGGTTGACGATCTGACGATGACATGATGCAACCGTTCACCGTCGTCCAACAACCGCAGTTACAGGCGCGGCAACGGAGGTAATCTAGCCGCCGAAGACTTTTTTCACTTCGCCGACCTTGCGCTGAACTTTGCCGCCAAATCTTTCCGCAGTCCCGCGATCTTGCAGATTCGGATCGCGCGACGCGCGACCGGCTTCCTCTTTCACCTTGCCCTTGGCCTCTTGAACACGGCCCTTGATCCTGTCCTTCGTGCTCGATTTCATACAAACATGTTCGCATCTCGATCGGCGGCGAGATGTGAATACATGACGGACACGATCAAATCTGGGAACCAGGAGCCCAGGAAGACGTTACGATTTCTCGGCGCGAATCATTGCATCCGTGCATACAGCAGGACGATGTAGAGAACAAAAGCAGCGATGCCAAATACAACCAGCGCCTTATGATACCGCTCCCGAGGCGTAAGCGCGCCGATGACTAACGTCACGCCGAAGACCGCGTGGAATCCGAGATTCGCTGGGTGAGGCAACGTCCCATCCAGAACGACATGTTTGCAGACGCTGACCACAACGTTGGCGAAGGCCAGCGAGAAAAACCACCCGCGATGCGCGTAGAAATTTTCTCTTAGATCGACAACTTCTTCACCAAACAAATCTGGGAAAACCAATCCCGCCACCATGTAAATTAGTATCGTTTGCAGCAAGACCATGGCGAACTGCTGAAAAGTCCAATCGTGACGATTGCGCATCCCAAACATCGACCACCAGTTCTGGAAACAAACCAGCAGCACGAGCACAGCCCAGACGATGGCCGGCCAGTAGATACGAATGCGCGCCCGGGACAGCAATAATCCCCGAAATCCTTGTAAGATCTGCGTCACGGCCAGGCCGAGAATGACTGAAAGAAGAACCGAAAGATAACTAAACTCGTCCATGTCGCCGAACCCGGCGAGCCGGGCAGCTCCTTCAGCACAAACAAAGGCGATTCGTACAAAAGCACAACCAGAAGGAACTGGCCGACCCAGCTGATTGATTCAATCGGCTGCCCGTGGCACGGAGCGGGTCGATCTTATGTTGGCCGCGCCGTTATTAACAAATCCGCGCCTATCATGTCGATCTTACCGCGGAAGAAATTAGACGCGCGCGGTCTCTTCAGTTAAGTAAATTGTGAAATGAGCGTGCAAGTTTACGGCTGCAATCACGTCGCCATCGAGGTGGACGACATAAAAAAAGCGGTCGCGTTTTACAAGGATGTTTTCAATCTGGAACAGCTCGACCGCGGCGAAGGCGATGCATTTTTCAAACTCGGCGAGCACCAATTCCTCGCGATTTTCGAGGTGGGAAAACTTCAGCCTGCGAACATGCGCCATTTCGGAATCATGGTACGCGACGAACAGCAGCTTGCCGAGGTCTGCAAGAAACTCACCGGTAAATACAAACTAAAACTCGAACCTCCGTTCCGCTGCGATTTTCATGATCCGTGGGGTAACCGCATTCAGGTTGTCGATCTTCACGATGAATCGTTGATCTGGCTTTTGCCATATCGCGAAGTTCAGAAAGCCGGAATCAAGTTCCCGGAGAAATAAGAGATCGCACCACGGTCATTAGGGAAAAGGAAGAAATGATTTGGCGTCCTTCGTGTCCGTTGTGTTCTTTGTGCGAGTAATTCCTCACGCTAGATTGCATCCATGAGCAAACTCGCGGGCAAAAACATTCTCATTACAGGCGCCTCGCAGGGACTCGGGCGCGAGATGGCCTTGCGTTTTGCGCGCGAAGGCGCGGCCGGTTTGTTGATCGTGGCACGACATGTCGCTGAGCTAAACAAAGTGCGGGACGAGATCCGTCAGATCGCACCCAAGATCGACATCGTCGGTATCGAAGCAGACGTGAGCAAGCCGCGTGACATCGAGCGGATCGTCGCGACAACGCTCGCGCAATTCAAGGGTCGCCTTGACGTCCTCGTAAACAACGCTTCTACCATCGGGCCGTCGCCCATGCCGAACCTGCTCGATTATCCGGTCGAAGATTTCCGCGAAGTGCTCGACACGAACTTGATCGGGCCGTTCTTACTGATTAAGAACGCGCTGCCAGCGATGATTGAACGCGGTGGCTCAATTATCAACGTAACCAGCGACGCGGGCCAGGTTGGTTATCCTGGCTGGGGAGCCTACGGCATTTCCAAATTCGGACTTGAGGGGATGTCGCAAACATGGGCTTCCGAGCTAGAAGACAGCGGCGTGCGCGTCAACTGGGTTGATCCAGGGAACATGAACACCGCGATGCATCGCGCGGCCGAACCCGAGGAAGATCCGGACGAGTGGGCGAGCCCAGCGGACGTAACCGACGTTTTCGTCTTTCTAGCGTCCGATGAATCGAAGGGCGTAACCGGAAAACGTTTCCAAGCGCAGGAAGATTGGAAACCGGCCGTCTCGCACAACGAGCACAAAGGACACGAAGTAATAGAAAATTAATCCCTCGGATTTCTTTGTGCCCGTTGTGGACTTGGTGCGAGAATTCTTCTGATGCCTGCGCCATTCACATTCACGCTGCCGCCGGAGTTGAGCGCGAAGGAGCCGCCGGAACGGCGTGGCATTCGTCGCGATCAAGTTCGCTTGCTGGCAATCGATCGGGCGACAGGCCACATCGAGCACACGCGTTTTGATAAGATCGCCGAATACCTCCACCAAAATGATCTGCTTGTTTTCAATTCGAGTCGCACTTTGCCGGCCTCGCTCCGCGGTTGCGAATGCGGCGCGACCCACGGTCCGTGCATGGAAGTACGTTTAGCTGAGCGGTTGCCGGACGATTCCTGGCTCGCCCTTCTGCTTTGCGAACAAGGCGACCCGTTCGGCTGCGGATTGCGCGAAGGTATGAAAATCGATTTCACCGAATCGCTTAATGCGACTGTGATGGAGCGCGACTGCCGTATACCGCGCCTTTGGAAATTGCGCTTCTCAAGTTCCGGTACCCAACTTGTCGATCTTATCTATCGGCTCGGAAAACCGATTCGTTATGAGTATGTCTCCGCGCCGTGGGACCTCGATTATTATCAGACGGTCTATGCGACTGAGCCGGGCTCAGCCGAGATGCCCTCGGCCGGTCGCGCATTTAGCTGGAAGCTGCTGCTCGATCTCAAGCGTCGCGGTATCGACACCGCGTACATCGTCCTGCACACCGGGCTTTCCTCTTACATGGATGACGAACTCGATCGCATTCATCCTGCGTCGGAAGAAGAATATTTCGTGAGCGCAACCACCGCGGAAAAAATTAATCATGCGCGCGAAAACTGCGGAAGGGTCATCGCCGTCGGCACAACGGTCGTGCGTGCGCTGGAATCGGTTGCCGATTCGGATGGCCGTGTAAATGAAAGGCAGGGCTACACGCGATTAAAGATCGATAGCCAACACCGTTTGAAAGCGGTCGATGGCTTGCTCACCGGTTTGCACGAGCCCGAAGCAAGCCATCTTGATTTGCTGAGCGCGTTTCTATCGCCAGAAAAGATTCGCGCGGCGTACGAAGAGGCGATCGCGAGAAAATATCTCTGGCACGAGTTCGGTGATCTGAATTTGATTTTGTAAGCTGCAATTTCGAGCGTCGACGCGCGATTGCCAACGCCAGTGGATCCCAAGCCCAACAAGAGATGATCTCGTTCATCATTCCCGCTTACAACGAAGAATTGGAGCTTTCATCGACCATCGCATCGATTCGTGTTGCGGCCTTCGGCGTAACCCAGCCGTATGAAATCATCGTGGTCGATGATGGTTCCACGGATGCGACTGCCGAACTGGCGGCCCATGCGGGCGCTCGGGTCATCTCGATCAATCGGCGGCAGATCGCAGCAGGGCGCAACGCCGGCGCGCGTGCCGCGCAGGGTAACTACTTGTTCTTCGTCGATGCCGATACGCACATTAACCCAAAACATATTTACGAGGCAATCGCTGCTCTCAAGGCCGGTTACGCCGGCGGCAGCGCGCGCGTGATAACGGATGGCACCACTCCGATGTGGGGACGCATCTTTGTGCGCGCATTTTGCACTGTTTATTTCGCGCTCAACCTCGGCGCCGGCGCGTTTCTTTTCACAACTCGCCGCAATTTCGATGCGATTGGCGGATTCGATGAGCAATATTTTATCGGCGAAGAAGTCTATTTCAGTCTTGCACTGCGAAAGCTGGGCCGCTTCAAAGTGTTACGTGAACCGATTGTGACTTCAGGCCGGAAATTGCGCATGTATTCAGCCCGGCATGTTCTCGGCCGCTCTTTGTCGATTATCATCCGTGGCCCGCGCGCGGCGCGCTCGCGCGCCAAGCTCGATTTTTGGTACAACGGAAGACGCGAAGATCGCCTTCGGTAGGCGTCGATAACTTTGCCGCGACGGGGAACCCGTTGAAATTTTAGCGCCTTCCATCCCCAGCTATGTCCGTGAAAGGAAAGGCGTTTGGATGAAGATCAATTACGTCAATGCCGATCACGTTTCATGCACGCGTCGATCTTCCGGCGCCCGCTTCTCCATCGAGGAACTGGTGCAACTGTTGTTATGCGCGCACTGGGTTTCATCGCCCCGACAAGCGTGTCCTCCCTCTCCCTTAGGGAGAGGACTTAGGTGAGGGTCTTTTAACTGTCGCCCACAAAGATTTCTCGGGATCAGCTGCATAAACAATGGCGTTCAAAACTCCATCGAGATTCGAGAGCACTTCGTGATTGATAAATCGAAGGACCCGAATGCCTCTCTCATGTAATTCCATTTCGCGATCGAGATCAGCCGTTTACCGAAGTGGCGGCGGTGTCCAGAGCCATCAAGTTCAACCGCAAGCTTTGCTTCCACACAGAAAAAGTCTACCACGCGCCTTCCGAGCGGGTGCTGACGCCGAAATTTCAACCCCGCCAATCTACGATTTCTTAGATGCGCCCAGAGTCGTTTCTCAGCGGCAGTTTCCGTCTTTCGCAAACGCCGTGCTTGTTTTGCGCTCACAATTTGCCCTCACCTTAATCCTCTCCCAATGAGAGAGGAGACAAAAGTCTTCTCCAAGTTAAATGCTACGTCCGCGTTCACGGCTGAGTTTCCTCGCGATTGTCGATCCAGAGCGCTGGAAGATGAAGAAGCGATTAAAATTAAAACGGCTCGGTTGACTTTGAGCGATCATCATCGGCCTGAAGGGGGTGTTTATGAAAAGGCGGACCATTACGCCCGTAGTACACCTGCCAAGCTGGATCCTGGCACGCCGGTAGCTGACTTGCGAAATGCGACTCTTCGCTTAAACTAGACACTTCGCTTATGGCAGAGAGCACGGAAACGTTGAATCTCAAGGAGATCCAGTTGCATGATAAAGATACCGGCAGCGCAGATGTGCAGGTCGCACTTCTTACCCGCCGGATCGAGCATCTGACCGAACACCTGAAGAGCAACGCCAAAGATCATTCCTCGCGCCGCGGCCTCCTGAAGATGGTCGCGCAACGGCGGAGTTTGCTCGATTACTTGAACAGGTCGCAAGCCGATCGCTACAAAAAGCTGATCGACAAGTTGAACCTGCGTAAGTAACCGGCGGATTCTTTGCAAGCTCGCATCCAACTGTTTGCCTGCTCAAAAGCCGAAGGGAAATTAGAAAAATAACATAATCAGCAGTCCAGGCCGCAGTAACACCTTGGATTTTAGGTTTTAGTCCCGTAGTCGCGGGGTTAAAACCTACAGTCAGGGTGACCGGCCTGGAACTCGCACATCCAGGAAAGTAAAATGCAACAAAAGGTCACGGCCCAAATTGGGGCCACTCACATCTCAATCGAAACCGGCAAAATCGCCAGACTCGCGGACGGCGCGGTCGTTGTCTCTTGCGGCGATACTATTGTAATGGTCAGCGCGGTCTCGGCCACAGCTATCAAAGAAGGTCAGGATTACTTCCCGCTCACGGTCGACTACCGCGAAAAAGCGGCCGCGGCGGGGAAATTCCCAGGCGGCTATTTCAAGCGCGAAGGCCGGCCTACCGAAAAGGAAACGCTCACCTCGCGCATGATCGATCGGCCGCTCCGGCCGCTCTTTCCGCAAGGCTATTTCTACGATACCCAGGTGATCAGTCTTCTCCTGAGCGCGGACGGCGAAAACGATCCAGACATTCTCGCGCTCAACGGCGCGTCGGCGGCCCTTTGCGTTTCCGACATTCCGTTTGCCGGACCGATCGGTGCTGTGCGTATCGGCCGCGTGAACGGGCAGTTCGTCGCGAACCCGACGCATGCGGAGCGCGAACAAAGCGACCTCGATCTGGTTTATGTCGGCACGGAAAACGACGTTATCATGATTGAAGGCGCGGCCAAGGAAGTTCCCGAGGCTGATTTCCTAAAAGCGCTCGAATTTGCCCACGGGCATGCGCGCGAAATGATCCGGATTCAAAACGAGCTCGCCGGACGAGTTGGCAAGCCAAAGCGCGAGATGCCGTTGCTGCACGTGAATCAGGATTTGCTCGAAATTGCTTATCGAGTCGCCGGCGATCGGATTGAAGGCGCGCTCTACACGGAGGGCAAAGTTGCGCGAGCAAAAGCAATCGATGCGCTCCGCGAAGAGGTGAAGATGTCGATCTTGGAAAAACATCCCGAGGCCGACAAGTTCTCGATCTCCCAAGCGTTCGATTACGTGCAGAAGAAAGCGTTCCGCATTAGCGTTCTGGACAAGCAGAAACGCGTGGATGGCCGCAGCTATCAAGAGCTACGCGCGATCTCGTGCGAGATCGGCGTTCTGCCGCGCGCGCATGGTTCGGCGATCTTTCAGCGCGGCGAAACCCAGGCTCTTGCTCTTGCTACACTCGCGCCGATCGAAGAAGCGCAGATGATCGATGCTTATGGCGGCGGCGAACACTCGAAGCGGTTCATTTTGCATTACAATTTTCCGCCGTTCAGCGTCGGCGAAACCGGGCGGACCGGCGGGGCGAGCCGACGCGAGATTGGCCACGGAGCGCTGGCAGAACGCTCGCTCGAACCAGTCGTGCCAAGCGCAAACGATTTTCGTTACGCCATTCGTATCTCCAGCGAAATCATGGAATCAAACGGATCGACATCTATGGCGAGCGTTTGCGGCGGGATGCTCGCGCTGATGGACGCCGGTGTACCCGTTAAAACGCCGGTCGCAGGGATTTCTGTCGGCCTCGTCACTGAACATGGCGAAGATCGACAACTGAAACGTTATGAGTTGCTCACCGACATCATCGGTTCCGAAGATCATTTCGGCGACATGGATTTCAAGCTGTGCGGCACGGATGCGGGCGTCACCGGTTACCAGCTCGATCTGAAGCTTCCTGGCATCAGCCACCAAATCATGGCCGAAGCAATTTCTCGGGCAAAAGAAGCGCGCACGAAAATTCTCGAGATCATGCGCGCCAGTATCGACAAGCCGCGGCCAGAGTTGTCGAAGTACGCGCCGCGGATCGAGACAATCAAGATCAACCCGGAGAAAATCGGCGCACTT
>Ga0193729_1001978_pt1 | contig 10313 bp, 12 predicted proteins | sample U1c2metaG_FD_143036 | JGI IMG/M metagenome (GOLD analysis project Ga0193729, IMG submission 143036) | Soil microbial communities from a riparian zone of the East river system, Colorado, United States - U1c2 | ecosystem: Environmental > Terrestrial > Soil > Riparian zone | place: USA: East River... | reverse complement strand
AGCGCTTCACCAGGGCGCCGCCATTGGCGGTGATGACCTTCTGCGAGGGCAGGTTGTCCGGATCGGTCGTCAGCTCGACATAGGCCAAGCCTTCTTTGCGCACCTCCTGCAGCAGGAGCGCCAGCGCCCGTGTGGCATGGCCGCGGCGCTGCTTCCAGGGCACGACGCTGTAGCCGATATGGCCCAGGCAATAAGGCGGCAGGGCCGAGGTGCCGGGCTGCCAACGAAAGCCGATCGAGCCGCAGAATTCGCCGTCCCACATCCAGCGCCGGTAGCCCGGCAGGCGCGGCACCTGCGACCCATCGGGCAGAGTGACGGGACCGCGCTTGGCTTCGCGGTCGTCGAGCATGGCCACGAAGGCTGTCCGGTCCTCGGCGATCCACTCCAGCTCCTCGCGCGCAGCCTCGGCCAGCCGGACATTGTCCGGCGACCAGCCGCGCCGCAATGCGTCGGCATAGGCGTCGATCTGCGCCAGGGAGGGGACAAGAAGCTGCAACGGGCTTTCCTTCGGGACGGCGCGCTGCTGTAGCATGGCGGGACATGAGTTCCAGCCCCGTCCTCGTCCTCGACATCGATGGCGTCGTCTCGCTCGCCCAGCCCGGCTCGGCGCACCCTTGGTACGCCACCCTGCAGGCCGACTGGGGTTTCGACCACGACGAGATGGCGCGTGACTTCTTTCGCGGCGAATTTCTGGAAGTGCTGCGCGGCCGCCTCGATCTCTACGTCGCGCTGCAGGCTTACCTCGAGACCAAGGGACTGGCCGACCGGCTGGAGGAATTCGTCGCCTACTGGTTCGCCAAGGACGCCGTCATCGATCGCGCCGTGCTGGCCCAGGCCGACGCCTGGCGGCAGCGCACGGGCGGCCGCTGCTTCGCCGCCTCCAACCAGGAACACCATCGCGTCGCCTATTTGCGCGAGGAGGCCGGCCTCGGCGTGCATTTCGACGAGATCGTCTATTCGGCGGCGCTCGGCGTGTGCAAACCCGACCGCGTGTTCTTCACCGCAGCACAGGCGCGCATGGGTGTGTCGGCGGCGCAGTCGATCCTGTTCGTCGACGATACCGCCGCCAACGTCGACGGCGCTCGGACCTGTGGATGGCGGGCCATGCTCTATCGCGGGCCCGAGACTCTTGCGCGGGCGCTCGAGGGCTGGGGTTAGGCCGCCCGCATCGCCGGCTGGCGCAACCGCGCCCAGATGATCACGTGCAGGACCATCCACATCGGCACCAGCACGCTCGGTACGAATGACCACGGCAGGTGCTGCATGGCTTCCGAGCCCGCGCCGTCGCGGAAGATTTGTAGCGGCGAGTTGGTGGCCGAAGCGACGCCGAGGCCGATGGCCGCCACCAGGTCGGCCATACCGAAGGCATTCCAAAAGTGGATTGCCGTCCTGTGCCTGCCGCTGTCGTGCGCGAGCCACAGGAGCGGCAGCGCCACCGCGCCAGTGATGATGTCGCCCCAGGCGGCGGAATAGGCGAAGGGGCCGGACAGGCGGCCTTCGGCGGCCAACAGGAGGAAAAGAACGGCGAAGACGCGGCCGATATTGAGGCCGACCATCAAAGACATCGGCAGGCTCAGCATCGCCCGGCGCGCATCCGGCTGCGAGGCGGCGATTGCCGCGGCGAGAAGGGGCGCGGCCACGAACAGGCCCATGACAGGAAATGGTCGCGGGATCGCGAGCCAGCCGGCCGCACTCGCCGCAGCGGCCAGCCCGATCCACAGGCCAAGCAGGCCAGCCAGGACGAGCTTGGCGCGGCGTGACATATCCGCAAAGAGGAGCAGGGCGACGACGATGAACACCATCAAGGCCACCGTCGCGATCGTGCCGACAAAATCGAGCATTTGAATCCTCCAGTCGATGCGCCGGAGGGTCCCGCGTGGCAAAAGATGTTCAACATCATCTTTTGCGTGCCACTATCCCTGGACGTCTCGCGACGGAGGACGACATGCCCTATTCAGCGAAGCACAAGCGGGACACGCGCCAGCGCATCCTCGAAAGCGCCCGACGGCTGTTCAACAGCAAAGGCTTCGCCGAGGTCTCGATCGGCGAGATCATGGAGAATGCCGGACTGACCCATGGCGGCTTCTATCGGCATTTCAACGACAAGAGCGAGCTCTATGCCGAAGCCGTGCAGTGGTTCCTGTGCGAGGAGACACCCAAGCCCTGGCAACGGCCGCGGCGCAGCTCGACGCACAAGTCGCGCGCCCACAGGATCGTCGACGCCTACTTTTCGCTCGACCACTTCGACGACCGCGAGAGCTGCTGCCCGCTGATCGGGCTGCCCTCGGACGTGTCGCGCAGCAGCGATGCCGTGAAGGCCGCCTATCAGGACGTTCTGGAGAAGCTGCTTGGTCTCCTGCAAGCCGACCTCGCAGGATCCGACGCGCGCGAGCGCGCCCTGTCGCTGGTAGCCCTGTGCGTCGGCGGCATGGTCGTGGCGAGGAGCGTGGCGGACCCGGCCTTGGCCCATGACCTGCGTCGCGCCGCATACCGGCGGGCGCAAACTGTGCTAAAAGCCAACCCATGCTGATGTTTGAAATACCCTTCGGGACGACAGATTGGGATGGCGTGGAGCGCACCGAGCACCCCGGCGAGACCGGCAAGGCTTACTGGCGCACCCAGACCTTCAACAACATTCGCGTGCGCATGGTGGAATACACACCGGGCTATCTCGCCGATCATTGGTGCCAGAAGGGCCACGTGCTCCTGGTGCTGGAAGGCGAGCTGCACACCGAACTGGCCGACGGCCGCACCGTGGTGCTGAAGCAAGGCCAGAGCTATCAGGTGGCTGACGGGGCCCTGGCGCACCGTTCGCGGACCGAAAGCGGCGCCAAACTCTTCATCGTGGACTGACATGGCGGGCATGATCGGATTTATCGGCGTCGGCACCATGGGCGAGCCGATGTGTCGCAACCTCGCGCGCAAGAGCGGCCTGACAGTGCTTGCCGCCGACCGGGACGAAGCGCCGCTCGCGCGGCTGGCTGCCGATGGCGTGAAAAGCGCTTCGCTCGACGAGATTGCCGGGAGCTGCCGGACGATCTTTCTGTCGCTGCCGGGCGGCAAGGAGGTCGAGCAGGTCTGCCTGGGCGAAGGCGGGCTCGTCTCCAAAGTCGCACTGGGCTGGACGGTGATCGACCTCAGCACCTCGCCGATCGGTCTGGCGCGCCGGCTCTACGCCGAGTTCGAGGGCAAGGCATCGGCCTTCGCCGATGCGCCGGTCGCGCGCACGCGCCAGGCGGCGATCGACGGCACGCTCTCCATCATGGTCGGCGGCACGTCCGAATGCTTCGCGCGCATCGAGCCGCTGCTGCGCCACATGGCGAGCGAGGTGACCTATTGCGGCGAGGCGGGCAGCGGGCAGGCGGTCAAGATCCTGAATAACATGATCCTGTTCCAGACCGGCGTGGCGCTGGCCGAGGCGCTTTCGATCGCGCGCGCCCATGGTGTCGACGGCAAGGTGCTGTTCGAGACTTTGACCAAGGGCTCGGCCGATTCCTTCGCGCTGCGCAACCACGGCATGAAGGCCATGCTGCCGGGCGTCTTTCCCGAACGGGCTTTCTCGACGACCTACGCGCTAAAAGATCTCTCCTATGCCATCGAGATGGCGGAGGAGCGCGGCGTGCCGGCGCTGGGCGCCGATGTCGCCCGCGAGCTGATGGAGCGCGCCGCCGAGCTTGGCCACGACAAGGAATATTGGCCGGTGCTGCTGCGCGCCATCGAGGACGGCACGACGAAGAAGTGAAGGGGAGTAGGGGTTCATGGCGCGCATCGCTGTCGGGGGCTTTCAGCACGAGACCAATACGTTCGCGCCGCAGCAGGCGACGTGGGAGGAATTCGTGCGCGCCGACGCGTGGCCGCCGTTGTTGCGCGGGCCAGAGATGATCGCAGGTGTCGAGGGCTTCAACATCCCGATCTCGGGCGCGGTGAAGCGGCTGGCCGAACTCGGCCACGAGGTCGTGCCGCTCGCCTGGGCGGCCGCGGCGCCCGCGTCCTACGTCACCGCGGACGCCTACGAGAAGATGTGGGCGCTGTTCGACGAGGACCTGAAGAAGCCCGGCCCGTTCGACGCCGTCTACCTCGACCTGCACGGCGCCATGGTGGCGGAGAACACCGAGGACGGCGAAGGCGAGCTGCTGCGCCGCATCCGCGGAGTCGTGGGCAATGACATGCCGATCGTGGCGAGCCTCGACTATCACGCCAATCTCACGCCTGAGATGGCGAAGCTCGCGACCGCGCTGGTCGGTTACCGCACCTATCCGCACATCGACATGGCGGTCACGGGCAAGCGCGCCGTCGAACTTCTGGATCGGCTCCTGAAGGAGAAGCGACCGGTCTATCGCGCCTATCGCCAGCTCGATTTCCTGATCCCGCTGGTCTGGCAGTGCACCTTCATCGAGCCGGCCAAGGCCATCTTCGACCTGGTGGGCGAGCTCGAGGCCGGCGAGAAGAGCCACAACCAGGGCATCGTCAGCGTTACCCACACGCCGGGCTTCCCGCCGGCCGACATCGCCCAGTGCGGGCCGGCGCTGGTGGTGTACGGCCATGACAAGGAGGCGGTCGAAGCGGCGGCCGACAAGCTCGCCCAGACCGTGAAGGCGCAGGAGAAGGCTTTCGCCGGCGAGCTGCTCGATCCCGATGCGGCGGCGCTGCGCGCCATCGAGCTGTCGAAGAAGGCCAGGAAGCCGATCGTTCTCGCCGACGTGCAGGACAATCCCGGCGCCGGCGGCACGTCCGACACGGTGGGCCTCCTGGCCGCTCTGATGCGCCACAAGGCGAAAGGTGCCGTGATCGGCATGATCGTCGATGAGGAGGCGGCAAAGGCGGCCGTCGAGACCGGCGAAGGCAACGTCATGCACCGCGGCATCGGCGCCGTCGTGGGCTATGCCGGCGAGAAGCCCGTCGTGGCCGACTGGCGCGTGGTCAAGGTGGGCGACGGCAAGTTCACCGGCACCGGACCGTTCTATGGCGGCGCCCGGTTCCAGATCGGACCGATGGCGCTGGTCACCGACGAGGCGAGCGGCGTGTCGGCGGTGCTCGCCTGCAAGCGCATCCAGGCGGCGGATCAGGAGATGTTCCGCCATGTCGGTGTCGAGCCGTCGACAGTGCCGATCCTCGGCCTGAAATCGACGGTGCATTTCCGCGCAGATTTCCAGCCGATCGCCGAGACGATATTGGTGGTGCAGTCACCCGGCGCGCATATCACCGACCCGGTCGAGATGCCCTACAAGCACCTGCGCAAGGGCGTCAGGCTCCGGCCCATGGGCCCCGTCTGGAACGGCGCTTAGTCGGAGCGGAAGGCCGGACGCAGCGCCCACACCATCGGCACAGTGGTGAGCGCGATGCAGGAAACCGCGGCAAGCGCGATCGGCAGGCCGACGGCGTCGCCCAGCAGTCCGGAGAGCAAAGGCCCGGTGGCGCCCGCCACCGAGCCGCCGGTGTAGAAGATCGCGAAGGCGTGGGTGCGCCGCTCGGGGCTCACGAATTCGGGGATGGTGCCGTAGAGCACCGATGAGGTGCCGTTCAGCATCAGCCCGACGGCGGGCAGCAAAGCCAGCGCAAGCGGCAACGACAGCGGCAGAAGGGCGAGGATCAGGGCCGTCGTCGCCACTTCGGTGAGAATGACCGACGGTACGACGCCCAGCCGATGGCCGACCCAGCCCATCACCAGCTTGCCTGCGGCGCCGCCCGCGAACACCAGCGACAGGCCGAGGCCGATGGTCGGCAGGTCCGCGCCCTTGTCGCGCAGCAGGAAGGGCAGAAAAATCATGAAGCCGGTGCGCACCAGATCGTCGGCGATATGGATGGAGAAAAGCAGCCAGTAGGCCCACGGCCGGTCCTGGCCGGCCATCGCTTTCGATTCGCCGCCCCTGCTGTCATGCAGCGGCACCGGCTTCAGCGTGGCGAGGATGACGCCCGCGCCCAGCACGGCCAGGGCTGCGACCACGATCAGCGCCTGCTGCCAGCCGAGCGAGGCGGCGATCACCGCGAACAGCGCCGGCAGCAGGACCTTGCCGACGTCGCCGGTGAAATTGTAGGTGCCGAGCGCGGTGCGCGAGCGCAAGCCGCTGAAAGCCGCGGAGACCAGGCTGGAGCCGATCGGATGCTGCGTGCTGCCGCCCAGGCCCGCCAGCAGGAGGCCAGCAATCACGCCGTAGAGCGAACCCGTCAGGCCGGCAAGACCATAGCCGACGGCGATGAGGAGCGTACCGGTCGCCAGCACCCGCACGCCGCCCAGGCGAACCGCCAGCATGCCCGACGGGATCTGCCCGCTCGCCATGGCGCCGGAATAGACGGTCTTGAGCGCGCCGATGGCGGTATAGCTCAGGCCGAACTGGGCCTGCAGCAGCGGATAAAGGACGTTCAGGAGGTCCGTGAAGCCGTCATGCAGCGCATGCGCCCCGCCGCATACCGCGAGGGTCCGGCGGGAGGAGAGGGTTGGGGAGACGGTGACTGTCATCTCACCGTCACAATACTACCGTCCTGGTATCTGGTTGAACCAAAAAGCGATCTGTTGCTGGAAGTCGTTTTCGGCAAAAGCGATGTCGGTGATCAAGGTGGGCTTGCCGTTGCGCGGATAGCGCACGCTTTCGAGCCTTGTAAATTTGGTATCCGCGTGGTGCAGGATCAGCACTTCGCCCTGGCGGCGGTGGAAGATGAACTCGTGGATCTTGCGGATATTGACCAGGCTCACGACGTAGCGCCCGTCCGGTCCGTCATCGGCGAGCTGGCGCACCGGAATGTCGCGGCCCTCGTTGGTGATGCCCATGAGGGCCGGCACCTCGGGCGCCATCATGTTGTCCTTGCCGGTGGTCTGGATCAGGCGGACCAGTCGATCGCCGCGCGGCGAGAGCGTGTAGCGGGGGCTGCTCTGACCGAACAGGCCCGACGTCGTGCAGGCGCCGGCGGGGAGGGCAAGAGCGGCGATGAGCAACGCGCGCCGCGCAACTACACTTTGGGTCAAACCTTGTCCTTCCCGATCTTGTCCATGTCGATCATCACCGGTGTGATGGTCTCGAGCGCGCCGCTGCGGATGGCGCGGAAGAAGCAGTTGTGTTGCCCGGTATGGCAGGCGACACCTGTCTGGTCGACCAGGACCAGCAGCGTGTCTCCGTCGCAGTCGACGCGGAGATCAACCAGGGTCTGGATGTGGCCCGACGTGTCGCCCTTGCGCCACGGCGCCCGGCGCGAGCGCGACCAATAACAGGCGCGGCCCGTGCGCATTGTCTCGACGACGGCGTCGCGGTCCATCCAGGCCATCATCAGCACCTCGCCGGTGTCGTGCTGCTGGGCGATCGCCGGGACGAGGCCTTGGGCGTCGAACTGGATGGCGGCGACGAAAGCGTCGATCGCCGCGGATGGATAGGTAACGGACGCTGCGGTGGGCATGGCTTGGCCTCACGGAAGAACGGGGCGTATAATCGCCCGGTAACTGCTTGGCAAATCGGGACTCGCGTGAAGAAGCTGGCCAAAGCCGCTGCGCACAACCACGATCACGATCACTGCGTCGAGGACGCCCTCGCCGCAGCGGAGAAGCTGTGCGCCCGGAAGGACCTGCGATTCACGCCGCTGCGCCGGCGCGTGCTCGAGCTCGTTTGGTCGAGCCACAAGCCGGTCGGCGCCTACGCGCTGCTCGACCAGCTGCGCGACGAGGACCTGGGCTCCGCGCCGCCCACCATCTACCGCGCCCTCGACTTTCTGATCGAGAACGGACTGATCCACCGCATCGAGCGCATGAACGCCTTCATCGGCTGCAGCCATCCGGGCGAGGCGCATCGTGGCTTCTTCCTGATCTGCGGCGAGTGCGGCAACGCCGAGGAGCTGCACAGCGACGGCCTTGCCGAGTCGATCACCTCGAGCGCCAGCCGCCGCGGCTTCGCCGCCCGCGACATGACCCTGGAAGTGACCGGGACCTGCGGCGATTGCCGCAAGGCCTGACGCCAGTCGTCAGGCGTTGTGCGCCCGGTTCAGCCGGTCGAAGCCCTCGGCGAGGTCGGTCTTGAGATCCTCGACGTCCTCCAGACCGATATGAACGCGCAGCAATTGCTTGCCCTTGGGCCACGGCACGGCAGTGCGGTATTGGTCGGGATGGGCGGGGATCATCAGGCTCTCGTAGCCGCCCCAGCTTGCGCCCATGCCGAAGATGTCCATGCCGTCCAGCATCGCCGCCAGTGCGTTCTTGCTGTAGCCGTCGCGCAGCGTGAACGAGAACAGGCCGGACGAGCCCTTGAACAGCTTCTTCCAGTTGTCGTGGCCCGGACAGTCGGGCAGGGCGGGGTGCAGCACCTTGTCGACCTCGGGCCGGTCCTTCAGCCAGTGCGCCATCTCGACGCCGCTCTTCTCGTGATGGCGCAACCGTACGCCCATGGTGCGCAGGCCGCGCAGCGCGAGGTAGCAGTCGTCGGGTGCGGCGTGGAAGCCGAAGCTCTGGCAGGCGGTCTTCGCCGTCTCGAACATCTGCCGCGTGGCGCAGGAGATGATGCCCATCATGGCGTCGGAGTGGCCCACGATGTACTTGGTGCCGGCGTGGATGGAGAGATCGCAGCCGTGGTCGAACGGCTTGAAGTAGAGCGGCGTCGCCCAGGTATTGTCGATCAGCACGGCCGCACCATGCTTCTTGGCGACGCCGGCCAAGGCATCGACGTCCTGCACTTCGAAGGTCTGCGAGCCGGGCGCCTCGAGATAGACCACCTTGGTGTTGGGCCGCATCAGCTTCTCGATGCCGGCGCCGATCATGGGATCGAAGAAGGTCGTCTCGACGCCGAAATTCTTGAGCGTGGTGTTGGCGAAGCGCCGTGCCGGGCCGTAGGCGTTGTCGGTCAGCAGCATGTGATCGCCGGTCTTCAGGAAGCCCACGATCGCGCCGGTGACGGCGGCGAGGCCGGACTGCACGGCGATCGAACGGTGCGCGCCCTCGATGGCGGCGACTGCGTCCTCCAGCGCCTTCTGGGTCGGCGTGCCGTTGCGGCCGTATCCATAGCCCTCGAAGGGCACGCGATTCTCGAACTTCTCCATGGTCGGGGAGAGGATCGTCGAGGCGTGATAGACGGGTGGGTTGACGATGCCGAAGTTGTTGGCGGGATCGCGGCCGGCGACGGCGAGGACGGTGTCGGGGCGGGTGTAGGTTTTCTTGCTGGTCATGGGATCGCACTATGGCACACGGTTCCAAGCGGCGGCCAGCGATAGAGATCGGGCCATAACACGCGCGGATCCTGCAATTCCCTGGCCTCGCGGCGCACCGTCCGAAAGCCCGCTCTGCGATAAGTATCGAGCGCCTTCGGATGGTCGAGCGTGTTGGTGTTGAGGGTTAGCCGAGTCGTGCCGCGCGCAAAAGCCCGCTCGACGGCCCGGTCGAGCAGCCACGGGCCGATGCGGCGGCCGACATAGGCGAGCGTGAGGCCGAAGAACACCAGGTCGTCGTCGGCGAGCTCGATGTAGCCCACCAGGTCGCCGTCGTGCCGAGCGACATGCAGTTCGTGGCCGGGATGGTCGAGCAAAGCCTGCAGGGCGGCATCGGACAGCAACCGACGCTCGTACCACAGCCATGGCCGGCCGACGCGGTCGTAGAGCTCGCGGTAAAAGGCGGCGGTGGGCGCCGCGATCCTTTGCAAGGCCACATCGATGTCTGGCGGCCGCCCACGCTGCGTCCAGTCGCGCGGCACCATCTCGAGGTAGGTGATGGAGATCGGCAGCCGCCCGTCGGCGCGCGGCGGCGGCTGGTGGGCGAAGAGGTCAGGCGCCCTTTCAGCCACCGGTGACGATGGGCGTGTCGGCACGGAACCCCCATGCACATCCAATTTTATACTGGCGTGTCCAGAGGTGTCGAAAAAACAGGTGTTTTACCGTCCTAGGTCGTTTTCCCATGTCCTACCATGTACTAGTATATCTCAGACCAATTTGTATTTTCTTTGTATACGGGAACCCAACGACCATGCCACGCAAAGACCAGCGGCCCCTGGGCATCAAGGCCATCGAAGCATTACCCCGAGGGGTCCACAAGGTCGCACATCGCCTCTACTTGAAACGCGACGACCGGCCGACCGGCATCAAGCGCAGCGTGCTGATGCGTTGGTCGCGTGACGGCAAGCCCCAGGTGAAAAGCCTCGGGCCGTGGGAGGCGAGCCGCTACGGTCATTTCCTGGCCGAGGCCAACCGCGCCGACGAGGCGCTGCGCGACAACCGCGATGTGCGCGTGGTCCTCGACCAGGGAGCCGCACCGGGCACCTTCAAAGAGGCGTGCGAGCTCTACATGGCCAACAACCTCGGCGCGCTCAGCAACGCCAAGTATATTCGGCAGTGGCGCACCACGATGGAGG
>Ga0193729_1001977_pt1 | contig 10314 bp, 7 predicted proteins | sample U1c2metaG_FD_143036 | JGI IMG/M metagenome (GOLD analysis project Ga0193729, IMG submission 143036) | Soil microbial communities from a riparian zone of the East river system, Colorado, United States - U1c2 | ecosystem: Environmental > Terrestrial > Soil > Riparian zone | place: USA: East River... | reverse complement strand
GCGCGTAGCCAACGCCTCGCACCGTCTGGATCAGGCGTGGCTTGCCTCCGGCCTCGGTCTTGCGTCGCAGGTAGCCGATGTAGACGTCGAGCGAGTTCGACGAGAGCCCGAAGTCGTAGCCCCACACCCGCTCGAAGATCAGCGACCGGGTCAGCACCGGGCGCGGATTGCGCATGAAGAGCTCGAGCAACGAGAACTCGGTCCGAGTCAGCTCGATCAACTCCCCGTCGCGCTTGACCTCGCGCGTCGACGGATCGAGCTCGATGTCTGCGAAGCGAAGTGTCTCGCCCGAGCCGTTCGTCGTTCGCCGCAGCAGGGCGCGCAGGCGGGCGAGCAGCTCGGCCAGCGCAAACGGCTTGACGACGTAGTCGTCCGCACCTGCGTCGAGGCCCGCGACCCGCGCCTCGATCTCGTCGCGGGCGGTGAGCATCAGAATCGGAATCCGGTTGCCGGTCGCGCGGATTCGCCGAGCGGTCTCGAGCCCGTCGACGTTCGGCATCAGCACGTCGAGGACGATCGCGTCCGGCTGCACGTCGCCGGTGTCCATGCGGTACAACGCTTCCGCGCCGTCGGCCGCCAGCTCAACCTCGTAGCCGTCGAGGGTGAGCGCGCGCCGCAGCGACTCGCGGACCGCCGTTTCGTCGTCGACGACGAGGATCTGTGCGCTGCCCATGCGTGGATTGTCGCCGGAAAGCTTTAGAAGCGCCTAAGAGCGCAAAGGAGCGCCTCGAGTCCCTTGCGGCGACTGGCGGCCGCCAGGAGGTGGGCCGCCGGGTCGCCGCTACAACAAGGGACATGGGAAGGAGCCACGACTCAAAGGTCGCACCCGCACCTGAGAGACGGCTAAGAGGGCTGTAAGAAGTCTCTAAAGCTCGCTGCCTGCGATTCTTAGAAGCCTCTTAGTCGCTCTTAAGGGCTCTCTTACGCGCACCTGGTCTGATTCAGCGACAGACGAATCCGAACCAGCCGAAAGGAACTCCGACACATGCTCCACAAGCGCACGCCCTATCTGATCGCCGCGGCCGCCCTCGTCGCGGGCGCCGGAGCCGGTGCCGGCAGCTACGCCGCGTTCGGCTCGAACGGCGCCAAGACAACGACGGTCGTCCAGCAGGCGTCTGCGAAAGGCTCGCCGGCCGCGGCGACGCAGACGATGTCGGTCAATGGTGTCTACAAGTCCGCCGGTCCCGGCGTTGTCGAGATCACGTCTACGACGAGCTCGACGAGCTCCAACAACTCGCCCTTCCCGTTCGGCGGTTCGCAGAAGTCGCAGGCCCAAGGCTCAGGGTTTGTCTACGACTCCGCCGGCCACATCGTCACGAACAACCACGTGATCGCAAACGCCAGCGCGATCTCGGTCACGTTCAGTGACGGCTCGAAGTACAGCGCCACGGTGGTCGGCGCCGATCCCTCGTCCGACATCGCGGTGCTGAAGGTGAACGCGCCCTCGAGCAAGCTGCACCCGCTCGCGCTCGGCGACTCGGGCAAGCTTCAGGTGGGAGACGGCGTGGTGGCGATCGGTAGCCCGTTCGGGCTCGAGGAGACCGTAACGACGGGGATCGTCAGCGCCCTCAACCGGGACATCAGCTCGACGAACAACTTCACGATCTCGGGCGTGATCCAGACCGACGCCGCGATCAATCACGGCAACTCCGGTGGCCCGCTGCTGAACATGTCCGGCCAGGTCGTGGGTATCAACACCCAGATCGAGAGCGACTCGGGCGGAAACGAAGGCGTTGGGTTCGCGGTGCCTTCGAGCACGATCTCTTCGGTCGCCTCCAAGCTGGTCAGCGGCCAGAAGGTTCAGCATCCGTACCTCGGTGTCTATGTGGGGACGCCCGCGAACCGCAGCGGAGCCCAGATCAGCCAGGTCAAGAGCGGGTCTCCTGCCGCGAGCGCAGGCCTGAAGGCCGGCGACGTGATCACGGCCCTCGGCGGCCAGACGATCCAGAGCCCCCAGGACTTGACCGCGGCGGTGGGGGCCAAGGCGCCCGGCGACAAGGTCACCGTCAGCTACGTACGGAACGGCAGTACGAAGACCGCGCAGGTAACGATCGGGACACGCCCCTCGTAAAGAGCTTCTCCCAGAAGCGCGCCCCTCCCCTCACACCCGCACGGCGCGCAAATGAAAGTGACGGCCGCCTTCTGGGCGGCCGTCGCGATTCTGGGGCTGTGGCCCCTCGGCGGATAAAGCACCGACTCGATCCCTCCATCGAGGGAGCCTGTTCCCTCGGCCGAGGGATTTTCACTTGTGCTTTGCGCGCACAGGTGTACGTCAAGTACAGGGGATAGGTTGCGGCGCGACGCGGGTGAGGGGGACGCCAACGGTTTGCGGCCGAAGATCTCCCAGTGAGAGAAAGGCGGGGCCCAGCTGCGGCGCGGGCCTCGCCGCCTACCCCGCGGCTTGATCCGCCAGCGAAAGCACCTCGCCGAGGATGGCGAGCCCCTCGTCGAGCTCCTCGCGGGTGATCGTCAGCGGGGGAGCGACGATGATGACGTTCCAGTGCGTCATCAGGTAGAGGCCCTGGTCCATCGCGGCTTTCGCGAGCTTCGCGACCGGAGCGAAGGCCTCGCCGGTCGCGTTGAAGGGGACCAGCGGCTCTCGTGTCTCGCGATCGCGGACGAGCTCGATGCCCCAGAAGAGGCCCTTGCCTCGCACCTCGCCGATCGACGGATGCCGCTCCTGTAGGCGCGGCAGCTCCTCCGCGAGCACCTCGCCCATCGCGGCCGAGTTTTCGACAATCCCCTCTTCCCGGAAGGCCTCGATCGACGCTATCGCCGACGCGCACGCGAGCACGTGGCCGGAATAGGTCAGGCCGCCGGCGAAGTACTTGTCGCGTACCCAGTCGGCGATCTTCTCCCCGATCACCATCGCGCCGAGCGGTACGTAGCCGGAGTTGATTCCCTTGGCGAGCGTGAGGATGTCCGGGACGACGTCCCAGTGCTCGCAGGCGAACCACTTGCCGGAGCGGCCGAAGCCGGCCATCACCTCGTCGCAGATCAGCAGGATTCCGTGCCGGTCGCAGACCTCCCGGACCGACTGCAGGTAGCCGTCGGGCGGGACGATGATCCCGTTCGTGCCGACGATCGTCTCGAGGATGACGGCGGCGACGTTCTGCGGCCCCTCGTACTGCAAGATCTCCTCCAGATGCGGCCCGCCGGTGCAGACCGGGCAGGGATCCGGATGGCCCGCCGGGCAGCGGTACGTGTACGGGTCGAGCATCCGCACGACGCCCGGAATCCCTGGCTCGGTAGGCCAGCGGCGCGGATCGCCGGTGAGCGTGATCGCCCCCGCGGTCGCGCCGTGGTAGGAGCGGTAGCGCGCGATGATCTTGTCGCGGCCGGTGTACCAGCGCGCGAGCTTGATCGCGTTCTCGTTCGCCTCGGCGCCGCCGTTCGTGAAGAACGACATCGTCAGGTCGCCGGGAGTCACCTCTGCCAGCAGCCGCGCGAGCTCCGATCGGGCCTCGTGCGCCATCGGCGGGCCGATCGTCGTCAGCTTGTCAGCCTGCTCCTTGATCGCCGCGACGACCTTCGGGTGCTGGTGGCCGATCGAGACGTTGACGAGCTGGGAGGCGAAGTCAAGGTAACGGTTGCCGTCGTAGTCCCAGAAGTAGCGGCCCTCTCCGCCGGCGACAGGCAGGGGCGAGATCTGGTCTTGCACGGACCACGAGTGCAGGACGTAGCGTCGGTCGAGCTCCTGAATGCGCATTGCGTCTAGGCCTTGCTCGACAGCCATGGCCCGATCCTACTGCGCCGGGGACCGGGTCCCGGGCCATGCCTGCCGACCGGGTCCCCGGACATGTCGGGCGACCGGGTCCCGGGGCACGGCCACGGACCCGGTCGCGCCGCGCTAGGGTGGCGCTCGACGAAGGAGGTTGGGATGACCGAGGTCGCGGAAGCACCGGACGCGCGCCGAGCACAAGAGCTGAAGCGGATCGCGCATTGGATCAACGGAGCGTCTGTGGCCGGCGAATCCGGCCGGAGCGGCCCCGTCTACAACCCGGCGGCCGGCGTGCAGACCGGAGAGGTCGACTTCGCATCGGTCGACGAAATCGATCGCGCCGCGCAGGCCGCGAAGGACGCTTTCCCCACGTGGCGCGCGGTTTCGTTGTCACGCAAGACCGAGATCTTCTTCCGGGTTCGCGCTCTCGTCGACGAGCATCGCGAGGACATCGCGAAGATCCTCACGGCCGAGCACGGCAAGTTGCTCTCCGACGCACTCGGCGAGGTCGCGCGCGGGCTCGAGGTGATCGAGTTCTGCTGCGGCATTCCGGAGCTCTTGAAAGGGGGCTTCACCGAGCAGGCCTCGACCGGGATCGATGTCTACTCGATCCGCCAGCCGCTCGGAGTCTCCGCGGGGATCACACCGTTCAATTTCCCGGCCATGGTCCCGATGTGGATGTGGGCGCCGGCCCTCGCCTGTGGGAACACCTTCGTCCTCAAGCCGTCCGAGAAGGATCCGTCGGTTTCGGTCTACACAGCCGAGCTGCTGAAGGAGGCCGGCATCCCGGATGGCGTCTTCAACGTGGTTCATGGGGACAAGGTCGCAGTCGACGCGATCCTCGGGCACCCCGACATCGACGCTGTCTCGTTCGTGGGCTCGACGCCGATCGCGCGCTACGTCTACGAGACGGGGACCTCGCACGGCAAGCGCGTCCAGGCACTCGGCGGCGCGAAGAATCACATGATCGTCCTGCCCGACGCGGACATCGACATGGCTGCGGACGCGGCCGTCTCGGCGGGCTACGGATCCGCCGGCGAGCGCTGCATGGCGGTTTCGATGCTGGTCGCGGTCGGCGATGCGGGCGACGAGCTGGTGGGTGCGATCAAGGAGCGCCTACCCAAGGTGAAGGTGGGCGACGGAATGGAGCCCGACTCCGAGATGGGGCCGCTCGTGACGCGCGAGCACCGTGACAAGGTCGCGTCCTACATCGACAAGGGCCGGGAGGAAGGCGCGACGGTGGTCACGGACGGCCGCGAGTCTGCGCCCGGCGGCGATGGCTTCTTCCTCGGCGTCACGTTGCTCGACGACGTCAAGCCGGAGATGGACGTCTACAAGGACGAGATCTTCGGGCCTGTGCTAGGCGTCACCCGCGTCTCGACCTACGACGAGGCCGTGCGGCTCGTGAACCAGAACCCTTACGGCAACGGGGTCGCGATCTTCACGCGCGACGGGGGCGTGGCTCGGCAGTTCCAGTTCGACGTCAACGTCGGCATGGTCGGCATCAACGTCCCGATCCCGGTGCCGGTCGCGTACTACTCCTTCGGCGGCTGGAAGAACTCGCTCTTCGGCGACCTGCACGTCTACGGGCCGGAGGGAATCCAGTTCTACACACGCGGCAAGGTCGTCACCTCGCGCTGGCCCGATCCGGCCACGTCAAAGGTCGACCTCGGTTTCCCGCAGACGCGGTAGCCGCCTGGGGACAAATCGTTCCACTTTCGGCGCTACCGGACCCTTGACGAAAACCGGTGTCGGACACCGGTTTACGGCCAGGGTCTGACCCGGACGTGGCACTAAGCGACGGTCGCGGCCGGCCGGAGCTCTTCGCCGAACTTCGCCCGCGCGACGAACTGCCCGATCCCGGGCTGCACGACGAGCTCGTCGCCCTCGACGAGCACATTGCCGCGGAGCAGCACGAGCTCCGGCGTCCCGGCGACCTCCGTGCCCTCGAACAGGTTGTAGTCCGACTTCGAGTGGTGCGTCGAGGCCGAGATAGTCACGCGCTTCTCGGGATCGAAGACGACGATGTCCGCGTCGGAGCCGACGGCGATCGTGCCCTTTCGCGGATAGAGGCCGAACAGCTTCGCCGGATTCGTCGAGAGCAGCTCGACCATCCGGTTCAGCGAGATCCGGCCGCCACGGACGCCGAACTCGTGGATCATCTGTAGCCGGTTCTCCAGGCCGGGCCCGCCGTTCGGGATCTTCGAGAAGTCATCCTTCCCGATCGTCTTCTGGCCGTCCCAGAGGAAGGCGCAGTGGTCGGTCGAGATCGCACTCAGCTTGTCGGTGCGAACCGCGTTCCAGAGCACGTCCTGGTTCGCCTTGTCGCGCGGCGGCGGGGTGTAGACGTACTTGGCGCCCTCGAAGTCCGGGCGCTCGAGGAACGTGTAGTCGACGAAGAAGTACTGGGTGCAGGTCTCGCCCCAGACGTTCCAACCCTTCTCCCGCGCGAGCTGGATCGGCTCGACCGACTCCGCGCACGACACGTGGACGACGTAGAGCGGCGATCCGGCTACGCGGGCGAGCTGGATCGCGCGGTTCGTCGCCTCGCCCTCGGTCTCGGGCGGCCGCGTCAGAGCGTGGTACTTCGGCTCGGTGTGGCCGGCGGCGAGCGCCTCCTTCACGAGCACGTCGATCGCGTCGCCGTTCTCGGCGTGCACCATTACGAGCGCGCCGGTCTCGGCCGCGACCTGCATCGTGCGGAAGAGCGTCTCGTCGTCCACCATCAGCGCGCCCTTGTAGGCCATGAAGAGCTTGTAGGAGGTGATCCCCTGGTCGGGCAGCCCGGCGAGCTCCTCGAGCGTGCCGCCCTCCTTCAGGTCGGTCACCGCCATGTGGTAGCCCATGTCGATCACTTGCTTGCCGTTCGCCTTTGAGCGCCATTCGTCGACCGCGTCGGCAAACGACGACCCCTGCGGCTGGATGATGAAGTCGACGTGGGTGGTCGTGCCGCCGAACGCCGCCGAGGTCTGGCCGGACTCGACGTCGTCGATCGTGACCGTCCCGCCGAACGGCATGTCGAGATGCGTGTGCGGGTCGACGCCGCCCGGCAGCACGTACTTGCCGATCGCGTCGATCACCTTGTCGGCCGGCTGGTCGAGCGACTCGCCGATGAGCGAGATCCGCTCGTCCTCGACATAGACGTCGGCGACGTAGTCGTCCGCCGCGGTGATCACGCGACCGCCCTTGATCAGGATCGACATCGACGCTGAGTTTAAGCTCGCGCCGTGCCGCTGTCACCGGAACGGACGGTCGCGGAGCTCCGCGAGCTGCAGGAGCTGACCGGCGACGAGAACGGAGCGCAGCGCGTCGCGTGGACGGACACCTGGCAGCAGGCCCGCGAATGGCTGAGCGTCAAGCTCGCAGGCACAGGCGCGGAGGAGACAATCGATGCGGCAGGCAACCAGTGGTTCACGCTGGCGGGCCACTTCGAGCGCGCTCTGCTGATCGGCGGCCACCTCGATTCGGTTCCGAACGGCGGCTGGCTCGACGGTGCGCTGAACGTGATGGCGGGCGCCGAGGTGCTGCGCCGGATCGCCGAGGAGGGAACGCCTCCTGTAACGGTGCGGCTCGTCAACTGGGCGGACGAGGAGGGCGCGCGCTTCGGCCGCTCGCTGTTCGGCTCCTCGGCCGCCGCCGGTTCCATGTCCGACCAGGACGAGCTGCGGCAGCGCAAGGATGCGGATGGGGTCTCGCTGCCCGATGCGATCGCGCGCTTCGACGTCGATCTCGACTCCGCCCTCGAAGCCCGTGGCGAACTGGAGAACGCGGCCGCCTATCTGGAGCTCCACATAGAGCAGGGGCCGGTGCTCGAGTCGATGGACCTTCCACTCGGCGTCGTGCTGGGGACGTTCGGCGTCGAGCGGCACCAGGTGACGTTCCGAGGCCAGGCTGCTCATGCCGGCTCGACGCCGATGGACCAGCGCCGCGATGCCCTCGCCGGCGCGGCGAGGCTCGAGCTAGAGCTGAGGGAAATTGCCGCGCGGATCGGCGGCGGCGCCGTCTGCACGATGGGAGGCGTCGTCACGAAGCCCGGAATCGTCACGTCGGTCGTCGAGACCGCCGAGTGCCTGCTCGATCAGCGTCATCTCGAGGCGACACAGCTGGCGGAGATGCTGAGCAACGCGGAGGCCGCCTCGCGACGGTTCGCGGACGAGGAGGAGCTCGAAGTCGACTGGGAGCGAATCTGGAACATCGAGCCGATCCTCTTTGATGACGGGCTGATCGAGCTCGCAGAGGGGGCGGTCAACGAGGTTGCCGGCTCGTTCCACCGTCTGCCGAGCGGCCCGCTTCACGATGCGGCTGAGGTCGCCCGCGCGGGGGTGCCGACCGTCATGGTGTTCGTCCAGAGCCTGCGCGGCCTCTCCCACACGAAGCTGGAGGACACCAAGGAGGAGCACCTCGAGCTTGCGGTCCAGGCCCTCGACCGGCTCACGCGAAAGACAACGGAGACTCTCTAGCTTTCGGCCGCGAGGCGTAGGCCGAGCGCGACAAGTACCGCGCCGGTGAGTGCGTCCAGACCCCGCCGGACCCGCGAGCGGCGGAGCAAGTCGCCGGCCTTGGCGACCACAAACGCGTAGGCCGTCAGCCAGAAGAGCGTCAGCGAGCAGAAGATGAGGCCGAGGACGAGCAAGGCCGCGAACGAGGGCGACGTCGCGAATTGCGGCAGGAGGCTGGTGAAGAAGATCGCCATCTTCGGGTTGCCGAGGTTGCTGACGAGTCCCTGTCGTAATGGGCGTCCGCGCGGCGATGCCTTCGGGTGCGACGTGCCCGAGCGCAGCGCCGGCAGGAGCGTCTGAAGCCCCAGGAAGACGAGATACACCGCGCCTGCGAGCTTGACCGCGACGAACGCCGGCTCGGACGCCTGCAACACCGCAGCCACTCCGGCGCTCGTCGCGAGCGCCCAAATGGCCTGTCCCCCCGAAACGCCGACGGCGGTCAAGACGCCGCTCCGGCGGCCGCCGAGAAGCGTGTTTCGAATCGTCAGGGCAGTGTCCTGGCCCGGCGTGACGATCACGATCGCAGAGACACCGAGGAACGCCAAGAAGTGAGTGATCACGCCGTCGATTCTCGCAGGCCGGCGCCGAAATCCCGGTTCGCGAAGGCGTATGCTCGCATCTCCATGGCCCTCACCTTCGGCGTCACCGTGCTGCCCGATCCGCCCTATACACGGCTGATCGAGCTGATGCAGAAGGCCGAGGAGCACGGCTTCGAGCACGGCTGGACGTACGACTCGCACATCCTGTGGCAGGACTCCTACGCCACCTTGCCCCTCGTCGCCGCGGCGACGGAGAAGATCAAGCTCGGCCACTGCGTCACGAACCCGGGCATCCGCGACCCGACCGTGACCGCGAGCTGGTACGCGACGATGCAAGACATCTCGAACGGCCGGATGGTGATGGGCATCGGCCGAGGCGACTCGTCGCGGCGCGTCGTCGGGCTAAAGCCGGTGCGGATCGCCGAGTTCGAGGCCCGGCTCCGGATGATGAAGGAGCTGATGAACGGCCGAAAGGTCGAGTGGAACGAAAAGGAGCTGCAACTCGAGTGGGTGCGTGACGAGTTGCCGGACATTCCGATGCAGGTCGCCGGCTACGGGCCCCGGGCTCTCGGCGTTGCGGGACGCGTCGGGGACGGCGTGATCATCCAGCTCGCCGACCCGCAGATCATTCAGTGGATCATGGAAACGGCTCGGAAGGCCGCCGAGGAAGAAGGACGCGACCCCACGTCACTTGAGTGCATCGTCTGCGCACCGAGCCATATCTCAGACGACCTCGTCGACGCGCGCGAGCAGGTGCGCTGGTTCCCCGCGATGGTCTCGAATCACGTGATGGATCTGATCGAGCGCTACGGAGCCGACTCCGAGGAGATCCCGTCCGCGCTGACGGACTTCGTCAAAGCGCGGAAGTTCTACGACTACAAGGAGCACAGCCGCGTCGGCGCCAAGCACGGCGAGTTCGTGACCGACGAGATCTGCGACCGCTTCTGCGTTCTCGGCAACGCCGACCAGGCGACCGAGAAGCTGCGCGAGCTGGAGTCGATCGGCGTCGACCAGGTCAACATCTATCTGATGACGCACGGCCAGGAAGAGACGCTCGCCGCTTACGGCGATCGAATCATCCCGGAGTTCGAGGGCGTGGCGGCGTAGGAACGCCGCCCGGCGGCGAGCTACAAGGCTTGCAGCCGAGAAGGCCGCCGCCGGAGAGTTCGGCGCGATGTCCGCCTACGCGTAGCGAGCGCTTCGTCGGCGCATTCGATCCGATCGAACGCCGCGTTGCCGAGCGCCGAGATGAGGATCTGATGCCGCAATGGATTGAACGCCTCTCCGCAGACCGGGCAGACCGCGATGGGCGGGTGGACGGCTATTTCTTCGATTCGCCCTTGCCCGAGTGTCCGGGTGGGCCCGTGTGGTCGTGGTTCGGGTCACCGTGTCCCCACCCTGGTCGCGCCGAGGGCTGAGCCGCCTGTTGTTGGGCGACTACCGAAACCACCGGAGGAGAAGAGGGCGGCGGAGGAGAGGAGGCGGGCGGAGGAGATGAGGGCGTCGGAGGAGTGGCCGGGGGCTCGACGGTCGCAGGTGGTGTAGGCGCCGGGGG
>Ga0193729_1001976_pt1 | contig 10314 bp, 7 predicted proteins | sample U1c2metaG_FD_143036 | JGI IMG/M metagenome (GOLD analysis project Ga0193729, IMG submission 143036) | Soil microbial communities from a riparian zone of the East river system, Colorado, United States - U1c2 | ecosystem: Environmental > Terrestrial > Soil > Riparian zone | place: USA: East River... | reverse complement strand
GAGCTCGCGTCGAAAAGTTCCGAGATTAACTTTCTCGACGAATGGCTAGAGGAAGTGCGCGCCAAACGTCCGCTCTCGAAACTGGAGATCATGCAGCGCGAAATGGAAAGCGCGATCACTAAGGAAATGTACGAACGCGCCGCCGAATTGCGCGACGCCATCAAGTTGCTGAAGACCGGCGGTGCGCTCTGATTCTGGGGAGCGCCGCGACTCGCGTGCTGATTTCGCCGGCTCGGCGAAAAGAACTTCTTTCTTAGTAATCAGAACTGGCAGTGCTCAGAATCTGTTCATCTCAGTCACGTGATTCGTGTAATCCAGGGTCAGCTCTTAATCAGGAAACCACGAGATCAGGAACTGTAGCGGCAGGCGTGTCGCATGCAAAACCTTCGGCGCGATCCGTGTAATCCGCGGTAAGTTCTTGTGTCTGTCCTCGCATTCTGAGAATCTCGCTGAGAAGAAATATTCAGACACCTGTTGTGTGCAATCTTGTGATCGCTGCGCTGATCTATCTCGGCTGGGAAAAACCGTCCCGCGGCCGGTTACCTTCTACTCTTACCGGAAACGTTTAAACCCAGCGCGACGCAGGTGACTCCCATTTCCTCGGCCGCAACTAGGACCCTTGTGAGAGCGACACCCACTCCATCTGGTTCTGGACGCGAGAACCAAATCATCATTCGGTTTTGGACACGCCGAACCAAAAACAGCCAAGCTCGCACTAAGCACGGCGCTGTTACTCGTAAACAGGCTCGAGTTGTTGATCGATGATTTGCCCTGTAAAACGATCGATCGCGACGTGTAGCCAGTACCGTTTCTCGCCTTCGACTACGAAGTTGGCCAGACTTGCGGCGTTTGGAGGATATCGCCCAGTTTGCGCGATTACGTCGATCATCAAACCCCAGGTTCTAGTTTGACCTACTTCGGCGAGCGCACGGGCGGTCGTTTCCTTCGTTTCTTCGTTTGGTGTAAAAGTGGAGTGGGTGACGGCGCTCGCGAGACGTGCAACATCCTGACGTCCAATTGCGGGCAGGCTCGTCGTTGCGTTTACGATGCTTGTCGCTGCTGGCGTCGCGGCGGTCCTTGGAACAGTTGCGGACGATGATTCGGTTGTAATTGCTCCCATGAGAATCGCAGCGAGCACGTAAATGTTTTGCGTATTCAAGTTGACGATCCCAGAGCGCGGAGTGGCCGTATTGTAAGTGAAAAGATCAAGCAAGGGCGCGTCAGAGCTGCCTGCTGTGCGGAAATCAAGGCTTGTAGAGCCATTTTTGTATGCGTAACCTAACTCCCCAACATTTCTGAAGTCGCGATTTAGAACTAATACGGTCGAGGGCGGAGGAGGTGCCCCCGGTTCTGTGGATGCATTTTTATCCACGCCGAACGCTTTCTGAGGGGCCGCGGGATCTCCGAATTCGATCCAAGTTGTGTCGTCATTTTGGTCACGCTGATCAATCAAAGAAGCTCCGATTGAAAGAATCTCACTTATCGACGTCCCAGTTGGTAATGCGTACTTGAGTAAAGGAAATAGGTCTGGACTTTGGTTGTTTCCGCTTACCGAAGGAATCGCTGATAGCAGCGTATTGCCGGATGTACCGCAATATCGCCAATGCTCAGCAGTGGGCCCAGATGCCGGTACATAGTTCAAGCCGAAATATTGTTGGATAGCCGCAGCATTGTTGGGAGGCGTGATCGCGAACAAATCGAAGCGACTGAGTGGAAATCTGCCAGCCAACTCAGTTCCGGAATTACCCCAAGTGGAGTGATTGGATTCTCGCGAGAATGTGCCCAAATATTGCAGCATAGTGGCCGCACCGGCTCCCGTGTCGCTTCGAAGTTTTATTAGCTCAGCCCGGGTGATGAAACCCTGATCCGTCCGATTGGACGAAAGATTGGTCGCGACGGTTCTGAAATCGCGACTTGTGTCCAAAAAGTAATTTACAAAGTTCGAAGTCGCGGCCGCAGTGAATGTAAAGCTGGGGAAAGTGCCAGTCGGCTGAACGGTGGCATAATTTCGCCAGCCGATTATCCTGTTTATAACAGTGTTGCTTACAAAACTAGAACCGGTTGTCGGCAAAGCTGTGAGATCTGCAAAAGCGATAACACCTTTCCTTCCCACGTAGGTTACTGGCGCTGGAGTTGGCGAAGGAAAGCCCGCAACGTTGATATCTAACAATCCTCCCTCATCGTAAACAGAATAGGCATAACGGCCAATCACGTAATTTGAATTTCCGTTTGCTGAGTTATTCAATGCGCTTGAACCAATACCGATGCCGGTGTAGACTGATGGTCCGCCCCTGCTCACAATCACCCAGTCTGGTGCAATAAAGCTCGTAACGGGCGCCGGATCGTCGTTAGACGTGTCACTTTTAGGGATTAGGTAGTGAGTGTTCCAGCGATCTAAGCTGACCGAGCGGCCATTGACGGAAACATCTGTTGCAGAGTTAACCGCCGACGCGCGACTGGGAACGGCCGGGGCGACGAGGCCATCCGATCGGACGCTACGGCGGATCAAGTTTGGCACGGTGCCTGGATTGCCGCTTCGCATTGGTACGACGTTGGCATTGCTTGTTGGAGTATAAGGAGGGCTGGCCGACGTTGATCCATCGACGATCTCCTGTTTGAAGTCGCCCATGACAATATCCAGTGCGCTTCGCGCTAGAAGATCGGCGCGGTTGTCTTCAAAACTGGATTTGGCGATCCGCCGGTCCGTACTGGTCCGGGATAGATAAGCAACGACTAACCCGCTGAGTAGCACAACAAAAGCCAGAACGAGCACCAGCGCAGCGCCTTTGTTTTGTGGCTGCTTAAGCGAAGAATAGAATTGGAACTTCATTACTCAGTTGGAGAGAGATAAAAATAACGCTCGTAAAGACGAATATTCGAAATTACCTGGCAGGGATTCCAGTCATACCATCAAGAGCGCTCTCCCATCCCGCCAATAACTGTCCGGGGACCATCGGCGCCGTGTAATCGGACAAACTTCCCGCAATCGTCGCAATCTGCGAATTCGCGACAAGCACTTTGCTCTTGGGGTCGATGGCTGCGATTGCCACCGCAATCGCCGCCACATCCTTGATGGCGAATGTGTTGGTAGAAGTCCAAGGCCCGGAAGACAATGCACCCGTGGTTAGGAGATAATAATACTCAAACCGGAAAACGTGCGGTCCTACCAATTCATAATCTGAATCACTAGTGGAACTGTTTGTAGCCGCAGGCCAGATGTTGTCGATCGTGGTCGTGGGGGCGCCAGCGGGCGCAAGGAAAAGGATTGGAATATAGGTCGGAGAAGCACCGCTCCATATCAGGCCCTTTCCCATTCGCTCTACCTTGTTGTAAGAGGGTGAAGTGGAGTCGGAGTTAACCCTGTAAGCAACTAGTGAAACAGGACTCTGCTTGCTTGGTGAGGGATAGTATCCGGTTACCGCGCTGTAAAAGGCAATCTGATCGTTGCCCACCTGGGTGTTTGCCTGCGTCTTTACAAAATAGCTGACATCAGTTCTTTTTACCATCTGAGAGAAATCGACGCCCATTCGGTCAAGCAGTGGTCTCGCGCTTGAGTCTGCATCCATCCGCTTCGTGCCCAAGGTGGTGATGGTAGACGCGCTGTTGAGAAACCGTGCAAATAAAAGAATTAGAAGCGTCAGGACAGCGACCGCAACCAGCATTTCGGCCAGCGTAAAAGCTCGATCCGATTTTCGCACAAGATGAATGTGATTAGTGGCGGTCAAACGCGGCAAAGGATTCCACGAAGCCTGCGGGTGGAGTTGTCGCAGGATTCACGGGTGCCGGCCAACTTACTTCCAGATAAGCAAATGTGGCCGCGTACGAACCGGTTGGATTTGCGGGAAAACTGATCGTGAGACGATAACGAGAGGCTGTCATTGTCGCGGACCTGCCATTGCTATCGAAATACAATGTCGCTGGGGAGCCAAAGATGAGGCCAAATTGTGGTGAGGTAGCACTGGTTTTTGGCGTCGCACGCAGGTCCGCGATCACAGCGGAGAGTATGCTCGCGGACGCGGTTTCCGAGATGGCGTCTTGACTTGTCCGGATCCCGACCGGGAGCAGTCCGGAGACAGCAATCAAGCAAAACGAAGCGACACCAAGAGCAAGTGTTAGTTCGACTAGTGAAAACGAACCCTTGGCGTGTGAGAACAGCTTCATTTTCTATAAATCCTAAAATTGCCTCCGATGCCGCCAAACTGAATAGCGACTATGTTTGTACTGTTTGCATCGACCACATCTCGGTGAGTCGGTTTTATCCCAATTTCTGCGGCACGTTTTAGCGCATATGTGCTATTTATGTTCGCTTCTTCACGGGGATTGAATCGAATTGTTTTATAGAATGTGTAGTTCTGAGCTGCGAACGCAAACTGAGTCGCGTCGGCACTATCGCTACTGATTCGGTTGAAGTGATCGAATGGCGCGCCCTGCGTGTAAGGCAGGCTAGGCCGTCCATCGAGGGCATCTGAGTTTCCGCCAGCGGGCGCGCCAATATCAGTAATATGGACGCCCTCGATCTTGATTGATTTTCCTAGTTGTGTAATACGGCTCGGTGGCAGCACTGGGCTGGGGTCTGTATCTTCTAAAATCTTCGTCCCATCATTTGAAAAAACAGTTGCCATAACTACTCGTCCTTTTCCCGGATAAGCAGGAGTCGCGTTGGTTGGTGAAAGCGGAGATGCGTTTTCTTCGTAAAATCCGACCCATGTGTACGTGTGATTTGCCTTCGCGTAGCTTCGGGCCTGCTCGCACAGGCCTTTTGATTGTATAGGCCGCATTCGTAATGTCGTCCGCAGTTTTCCTGTTCGTGAAAGACGGTACGACGAGCACCATCAAGATCGCGATGATGCCGATAACGACGAGGAGCTCCAGAAGCGTGAACGCGTTGCGCGTGTTCACGCGGCAATTGTAAAGTCTGAAGTAGAAAGTAGAAGACCGCGAATGGGGAAGTGGAGAGCGGAGTGCGGAAATGCAGCGGCGGGAAAACACGCGAAACTTATAAGTTAAGAATTGGAAATTCGAAAAGGCGAAAATTCAGATGTCAGGGTTGACTCGTTCGCCCTCGCTCGCTCGGCCTCTCGGCTTGCCATCTGTGTTGCTCGCCTCAGGCGGGCTCCGTTTCGCGAGTTGAGATTCACCTTGCTGCGAGCAGCTTGATGGCTCGGGAGCGCGTCCGAAATTTTTGCTGAACTTTCCAAGTTCCCGCATGAAAAAAAGACGCCGTCTTGCGGCTGCTGTCTTCGGCTTGGAAGAAGCGGCCGGTCTGCTTCACGATTATGATTATCGGGCTGACGAACACTTTCGCATGCTGGACGCGATGGAAGAGAAATAGCGGGTCAACTTAGGGCTGACCGCGAAAGTGCGGCCGTGCCTGGTGGTGAGCGATTATCCGACTGAGGACGAGCTCGCGTTTATCTTGGTCATTCCGCACACCACTACGGTACAGCGAAAACCGATACGAGTTTGCCTGTGTGAAGTCATTTCTGAAACCAGGCGTCTTTCATCTGCAACAAATCCGGCCTCTATCGTTAAATCGGTTGGAAACAAAGCTTGGCGCTCTGACGAGCAATGAATTCCGCTTTCGGCAAACAGTTGGCGACATTACTCAGACTCGATTTGTAAACGCCCCTCCGTTCCTGATTAGAATTCGCGTCGAATCGGTGTAATCCGCAGTTTGTTTTCCCCGAGCCTGAGAAAATTGGCAATTTTAGAGAGGGAATTAAGGGCGGGGCAGCTGCCAGGGGCATGTTTCTAGCTTTTACAGTGCCCCGTGCTGGAACACAAGCTGTCGGAAGAAGAACATAGTCAGATCGTCCAGACGATCGAGATGTTTGAGGCGATCACTCAAACTCAGCCTGCCGACTATCAATCGCTGGAGATTCTGAAGGAGGCCTACCAAAAGATTGGGAGGCACGACGACTCACTACGTACCTCGCGCAAGCTGGCGGAAGTGTATTTTAACGTCGGCTCGTACTCGAACTCGTTGCAGGAGTGTGAAGCGATTTTGGTGAAGGAACCGAACGCGCCGGACATCCTGGCGATGCTGGGCGAGATCGAGACGCGGCTGCAAGCTTCGGGCGTGGCGATCGCCAACTCGACCACCGGGACCGGTTCATTGATCAATATACACTCGGGTCGCGGCGCGCGGCCCAAACACGCGAACCTGCTGGACCGGGGAGACGATCATCTCGCGAAATTTTTGATCGTGCAGCAGCTTTTCGGCGAAGAGGAAGTGACCGCCGCGCTGGAAATGGTCAAACAACTCAACAAAGATTTAAGCGGGCAGGCGCTGGCGGCTTCGCTGGTGGATTCCCTTTGCAAGGAAGACGCGTGCCGGCTGGATGCGGTGCTCTCGGCGTTGATCGACCGGACCAAATTCGCCTATGTGCCGCTCGAGTATTACGAGGTGGATCGGCAGATCGGGCCGATGCTGCCGGAATACCTGACGCTGGGGCGTTTGTTCGTGCCGTTCGATCTGGTCAGCCGCACGATGATGGTGGCGTGTTGCAATCCTTTCGACGCTGCCGGACGCGACACGGTGCAGCAAAAAGTGGATTACACGGTTTCGTGGTACCTGGCGCGGCCATCGGCCATTGTAAAAAGCTTGCAGTCCATCTACCGGCTGGAGACGCGGGAGTAAGCGTTCATCGACATGACAAGCAAGTCTTTCGCAGAGCGCATCGCTGAGGTCCTGATCGAAGACGGTCTCCTGCTGCCGAACCAGCTCGAGGAAGCGGTCAGCATTCAGAAAACCGAAGGTGGGCGCTTGTTGAAGATCTTGACAGACAAACAGTTCGTCACCGAGCAGGACATGGCCTTTAGCACGGGGCGCTGTCTCAACACGCCGCCCATCAATCTGGCGAAATTGCACGTGCCGGAAGAAGTGATGGCGCTGGTGCCGCGCGATATGGCAAAAACGAACAAGCTGGTGCCGATCGCGCGCTTGAACGGGAAACTTTTCGTGGCGATGGCCGATCCAACGAACGTGCTTGCGGTGGATGATCTGAAGCGCCGGGTGCAGCTCGAAATCGTCCCGATGATCGCCACCGAACGAGCGGTGAATGATGCGTTGAGCGGGGTCCATGACTCCAGCGCCAAGATGAGCCAGGTGCTTAGGCAGGTGGCCGAGGAAGCGGTGCAAACGGGCGAGTTAGAAGTACAGGCCGCGAAGCACGAGGAGATCGATCTCGATCGGCTGGCCGCGGACAGCGAGGACGCGCCGGTGATTAAAATCGTCAATCTCATTCTAGTGCAGGCGCTCAAAGAAAAGGCGTCGGATATTCACATCGAGCCGTTTCAAAACACACTCAAGCTGCGTTATCGCATTGACGGCGAATTGGTTGGGGCCGAGTCACCGCCCAAGGCGCTGCAGCTGGCTATCACTTCACGCGTCAAGATTCTTGCCGCTCTCAACATCGCTGAACGACGCGTGCCGCAAGATGGCCGTTTTCGCATCAAAGTTGCAGGTAAAGAGATCGATCTGCGCATCTCGTTTCTGCCCACGACGCACGGGGAGAAAATCGTCATGCGGCTTCTCGATAAATCGGCGCTCACGGGCGGCATCGACCAGATGGGTCTGGAGGCAGGGACGCTGGAAAAATTTCGCAAAGCGATTGACGCTCCGCATGGGATGATTCTGGTGACCGGGCCAACCGGCTCGGGCAAAACGACGACGCTTTACTCGGTGTTGCAGGAGCTGAACAACCCGCAATACAACATCGTGACGGTCGAGGACCCGATCGAATACGAACTGCCCGGCATCAATCAAGTGGCGGTGCGCAGCGAGATCGGACTCGATTTTGCCTCGGCGCTACGTTCGATCCTCCGCCAGGACCCGGACATCGTGATGGTGGGGGAGATTCGCGACAACGAAACAGCCGATATCGCCGTGAAAGCGGCGCTCACCGGCCACCAAGTCTTGAGCACCCTGCACACGAATGACGCAGCCGGCGCAATTACCCGCCTCGACGACATGGGGATCGAACCGTTTTTGATTTCAAGCTCCATTCTCATGACCTGCGCGCAACGACTGGTGCGGCGAGTCTGCACCAATTGCCGAGACGAGTTTGTTCCCGAGCCAGAGATTTTAGAAAAGCTTGGCCTCAAGGAAAGCAAGGGAGCTGTGTTTTATCACGGCACGGGCTGCAACCGGTGCAAGCAGCGCGGTTATCTCGGGCGGGTAGCTCTTATCGAGGCGTTGCCGGTAAGCGAGGCGGTTCGCCGTCTCATCATCAAGCGTGCCTCGGCCACGGTCATCAAGAATCAAGCTATGAGCGAGGGGATGAAAACCTTGCGCATGGTGGGCGTGGAAAAAGCGCGCGAAGGCATCACAACGCTGGAAGAAGTCTGGCGCGTGACGGCAGAAGACCACTAGGCACATGACGATTCCCTTTGCCGATCTTCTCAACAAGGCGAAAGCGCGGCTCTTTCCCGCGGCTGCTGATATTACTCCTGCGCAGCCACGGCCAGCTCCCATGGAAAAACCGAGTAGCGGGCGTCTGGGCAAAACGGTCTTGCCGAATACGATCCGCACGGTCACGTCGCCCGATCCTATGAAAGTCGCGACTGCTCCGGCGCGGGTGGCAAAAGCCGCCTCGGCGTCTGAGCTGCGACCAGTTGAAGCCAGTTCCCGGCCTGCTGCTGCGCACTCGCGTCAGTTGCCGCGGGCCAGTGTGCTCGGGCTGGAGCCGAAGATGGAGCGCACGATCTCGCTCCAGCTTGCCGACATTCTTGAACAGATGCCAGCTGGTTACGTTAAGTCGCAAGAGACCTTCGATCCGGCTCGCAGCATTGCGTTAAGCGCGTCGGAAATCGAGAAGGGGATGGCGGAGAGCAAGCCAAGTGTATCGCTGGCGAGCATCTATCAAGAAGCGCCGGAAATTTTTGCCCGTCGGCTCTCCCCTGCGGACTCAGCTTGCGTTCCATTGCCATACGAAAAAGTGCTCGAGCAATTCAGGAGCCTGCGGGTGCGGCCCGATCAAGTGCACGACCATACGGTTCCCCAATTCGATACACCCTTCTTGAAAGTCACGATCGAGGATACGGAGCGTTTTGGAACAACCATGGAGCCGCTGCAAACCTCATCGCTTCCGCCCATGCGTATGGAACCGGCGACTGCGGAAACAATTGCCGCCGCCGCACCGGAACCGATCGCGAGCGAGACGATCAAGCGGCGGCCGCCGCCATTGCTCCGCCCCTCTATTTCGTCGCATGATCCAGTCTTGAAGAAGCTGGAAGCGTCGCAAACAAAAGCCCCCGCCCACGTCGGGCCAAAGAAAAATTCAATTCACCTTCCACCGAACGGAACGGGTGCGCCCGCCTCTGAGAGAGTTCCAGCCTCAAGCGGGCCGCCCGTTCCAACTAGCTTACCAGCGCCGCCGAGAGCGGGAGAAACTCGTTTTACAAACGTAACCGCGCCGTGCGAGGACGTGCGTCCAAAATTTCAGCGCGGATCACCGGCGAGGCCAGCCCGTGAGGTCGCCGCAGCATTGTCTCCACCGAAAAGGGACGAAACCAAAATCGCCTTGGCGCTCAATCGGCTTCTGCAAGAAGTGCCAGCATTCCAGTTGAATGGAAGTCCATCGGCCGTTCCGGAAAATGTCCGCGTGGAATTGCCATTGTCTTTGATTCAGCCCCAGCTCGCCAGCGGACGGGTTGTGATTTCACCGACGGTGCTTCAGAGAGCAATGCCTGAGATTTATCGCCCGCTTCTCAATGTCGATCCAGGGGAAACGCCGATCTCATTGCCGTTGGAGGAAATTCTCAAGAATCTGCCCACGACTACCCTGCGGTTACGTGACGACCAGGAAGTAACGGTAATCGCAGAAACGTTTGAGACGACGTTTTCGATCAAAGCGGACGAAGACGCGAGACGTTTGCACGCCGGTGCCGGGCTTGCTCCGAAGGCTTCCGAGAAACCGGCGGAGCAACCACAAATCCAAGAAAAGGCCGAAACGGCGCGCGAAGATCTGCCTGCCTTAGCCTCGGCGAAAGAGGAAAAACCCGAGGCCAAAAGCGTGGTCGCGCTCGCCAGTGCATTTCCGGGCGGCCGGGAAGCCGCAGTCGCAGAACCATCCCAGGCGGCGATCTCGATCAAGGCGGGCGAAGAGGCGAAACGTTTCCAGACCCACCCCGAACCCGTTCCAACTAGCTTACCAGCGCCGCCGAGAGCGGGCGCCGCAGCATTGTCTCCACCGAAAAGAGACGAAACCAAAATCGCCTTGGCGCTCAATCGGCTTCTGCAAGAAGTGCCAGCATTCCAGTTGAATGGAAGTCCATCGGCCGTTCCGGAAAATGTCCGCGTGGAATTGCCAT
>Ga0193729_1001975_pt1 | contig 10315 bp, 5 predicted proteins | sample U1c2metaG_FD_143036 | JGI IMG/M metagenome (GOLD analysis project Ga0193729, IMG submission 143036) | Soil microbial communities from a riparian zone of the East river system, Colorado, United States - U1c2 | ecosystem: Environmental > Terrestrial > Soil > Riparian zone | place: USA: East River... | reverse complement strand
TAGCGCGCCGAATCCCAATGAAGCAGAATTGCGGGGAAATAAGCCAATATCAGAATTGTTCGAACCAGAATGCCGAGAGCAACCAGCACGAGGAATGGCCGATACCAAAGATCTTGCGATTGCTCGGATGGCCACGCGGTTACCGCCGCTCCCGACTTTTCGCTCAAACTCTTATTCACAGTCCGGATTCTAGGTCGAGCGCTCGAATGCACAATTCCATCGCGCACCCGCCTGGCCGGCAAAACTGCACAAATCTTACGCGGGCCTGCCTCCCATTCTCTTCCTCTTACCTGCGAGAAACACTTCCGGGACAAACAGATTGGTTGGCATTCGGCTATCTCGCGAAACTGGGGCGCATAGCTATCATACCGGAGAAAAGATGACGACTGACGATTTCCGTATCCTCATTGCCGCAACCGAGAAAACCGGGAACACCTGGTTAAAACTCCTTCTCTCGCAGATTTACGATCTGCCGACGCCGTATATCAGCCAAGATTTTTCCAAAGCTGAAGCGGATTCGCTCGGGAATAGGTGGGTGATGCATCAACATTTTTTGCCCGAGCGCCCTCTTCTCGCATGGGCGGCAACGACGCAAACGCACCTGCTGACAATGATTCGGCATCCGGCGGACATACTGGTCTCGCTCTATCACTATTGTTATAATTACGCGGACCATTACAAAGACGACGCCGCGATCACGCGCGCGTTGGCCGCCGATGCGAGTGAGCGACAGGCCACGGCCAATTTACCGCATCACGTGGTCGATGGTGAACTGATTCGTACCCTCCAGGAACGAATCATGTGCGATTTGAATATTTCGATCAGCTGGATCAACAGCCGACGAAGTACGCTCGTGCGCTACGAGGATCTCAGAGCCGATCCTTTGACAAAGCTGAGCAGCTTGGCGGCATCGATCGCTCCCGTTTCGAGAGAACGCATTGAACAGGCAATTGACGCCTGCGATATCAAAGTCCTGCGGGATAGCTCCGCGACTGACAGCAAGTTTTTCCGTCGGGCGTTGATTGGCGAATGGCGCACGGTGTTGCCAGTAGAAATTCTCCGCCGCTTTGCCGAAGAAGAGCCGTTTACGTCGCAACTCGCGTTCCTGGGCTACGAAGTCGAGCTTGATGAAATTGCGCCAAAGCAAATATGGCGAGGACAAACGACAAACCAACCTCCCGGAGAGTGCTTCGATAACGGCGTTCCATTTGTTCCAATTCTGGCCGAACTGCTGCAAAGTGTCGCGCCCGAGAAAAAAGCAAGCTGGGACGCCATCCTCGACACGTCGTCGCCCGATTGCTTTTTCAATTGGGCGAATGCCGCAGCCGAGGAAGATGTTCTCGGAGCGGAGGCAGTTCCACGAATCACGAATTTGGCCGCCTTTATCCATAAGCAACGGCCAGATCTGCAAACTGCTTTTCCCGATATATTCGACTTAAACCGTCTCGGATATGCAGGGTGGTTTCTTCGCTATGCCGGCCACCGCTATCAGCTCGACCGGAGTTTTCTCACACCAATTGCTTTGAGTTGGATTGGCAAACCCGCCGGCCACGACTATTCGCTTCCTCAGCAATTAATCGTTAGAGGAGATCATTCTGGCGAAACCTAACGGCCCTCACCTGATTCCTCTCCCATAGCCCACTCCTGCACCCTCACTGGCACTGACGTGTCCGTCTCTCCCAGTGGGAGAGAAGAGAAGAGGAGGACACAGGTCGCGGGTGTCTTGGGAATCAGGGGCGGGAGACCGTACACGGGTCGCGGGTGTCTTGGGAATCAGGGGCGGGAGACCGTACACAGGTCGCGGGTATCTTGGGAATCAGGGCGGGAGACCGTACGCAAAGCGCCAGGTGAGGGTAGATGTGCAGACGCAAGGGACGCTTCATCACTTCAACGCTCGTTAGCTTTGTCCTCGCGGAGATCGATGCGCCGACTAAAGTGGAGTTCTGTCAGATCTAATGAATGAAAACGTTACCAACGTTGTTTGCTGTCCGGCCTGTCACGGCGCACTCCGTTCCGGGCGGCGCCAGCTGCAGTGCGAAGGATGCGGCATCACCTACCGAATCCAAAATGAGGTACCGATCTTTGTCCGGGAAGATGTAGTTGCCGTCGCTTCCGATCATCTCTCCAACCCCATCGGCGGTGAGTTCGAAGCGACGCTGCGGAAAGGGGACGAATTTATCCTGCATATCGGTGCGGGCGCGACCGCGCAAAAATATCCGAATTGCATCGAGTTTGAGCACAAGATTTTTAAACACACTGATGTGGTGGGCGACGCCCATCATCTCCCTTTTCGCGACGCGGTTTTTGATCATGTTTTTGCTTTCAATGTTTTCGAACATTTGCGGGAACCGGCTCGCGCAGCGGCAGAGATTGCACGGGTGTTAAAACCGACGGGGGCGATCGCAATTCACACCGCTTTTTTGCAGGCCGTGCACGAGGAACCGGCCCATTTTTATAACACAACGGAGTATGGGTTGCGCGAATGGTTCGCCGAGTTTGAAATCGAAAAACTTTCCGTCAGTCCGAATTTCTCTCCGGGCATCATGCTCGCTTACCTGATGTCGAGCGTGCGGACCGTGATGCAGGAAAGCGGAGTTGCCTGGCGCGAACAAGCGATCGTGCAAGAAACAACGCTTGGGGAATGGGCAGACTTCTGGGCCGGCAAAACCGGACCACCGGATGGGTTCGAGACGTTGCAAAAGCTGCCGCAAAGCTCGCAAAAGAAAATCGCTGCCGGATTCGAGTTGATCGGGCGCAAGCCAATTCGGGGGTGAACCGTATTGAATCAGACGCCGCTACTGGCGCGCCAAAGCGCAGATGTGAGTGTTGAACCGCGGGCCAGCCGGGACGAAGTTATTCACCTTCCTGCGCCGGATTCCCGCGGCTTCATCTTTTGGTTGGACGAACCACGGAGTTGGCGCAGTAGCTCGCGCTGGCTGCAATTACGCGGCTGGTGTCTGCACGTCAGCGGAAAACCTGTCATTGCCATTCGCGCCAGGATCGGGCGCAGGAAATTCGTTACCGGAATGGAAATCTCGCGGCCCGATGTTGCCAACCATTTCGGCCGAGCGGAGCAAAACCTGCCTTGCGGTTTTTTCCTCGATATCCGGAGCCCGCGCGGACGTAGGCGACTTACTATTGAAGCGCAAACCAGCGCATCGCATTGGACGAAAGTTCTGGTCACAACCGTGCGCGGGCCATTCTTCGCGCGCCCCGGAGAGCGGCGCCGGCGAAAGGAGCGAGATTTGGCCGCGATCATTCAGCGTTACCACTGGTGGTACGATCGTCCCGCCGACTGGCAGAAACCTACCAGTGTTCTCTACGTCAGTGGCTGGTTTATCGACACGATCGGGGCGCCGATTCGCGGCATTCGGGCCAGAATCGGCCGCAAATTTTTCCGCGCGAACGTTGGTCTCCGGCGCGACGACGTGGCTGCAGCGAATCCCAAGTTACCGTTGTCGCGCCACAGTGGTTTCGCGATTGCGATCCCGTTGCCGCGAAGAGTGTCGAAGATCTTTTTTCAATATCAGAGAGCGGATGGAATCTGGCGCGATTTCGATTCCCAGCGCGTCCAGCATGGCGATCGCCCGGCGGAGGTGCCGCCGCCGAGTCAAATCAGCTTTTTCACTGCCCCATCCGCTTTAAACTCCCGTTTTTCCTCCTGGGTGCATGTTCCCGATGTCATAGAACGCAGATTGCGTCTTGCCGGTTGGTGTTTCGCGAACGAAGGGCCACAAGTTGATGCCGTTCGCGCGCGCACAGGCCGGAGAATTACCCTCGGCGAGTTTGGAATCGTCCGGCGCGACGTAGCATTAGCGCACAACAATTGCCCCGGCTCACTCCACAGCGGCTTTTTAATCCGCGCCTCCATTCCACGTGGACGCCGTCAACTTGTTCTTGAAGCCAGGAGCACCGACGGGAGATGGGAAGCGTTTTTTGAAACTACCGTTCGTCGACCCGTTTTGCGGCGCGGTGGTCCATCGCTGGGTAGCGAAGCGGAAATTTATGCTCATTGGATCGATCGCTACGAACGGCTGAGGCGCAGTGACAAGCGAGCAATCAAAAAACAGGTCAGCGCATTGTCGCGCCGTCCGCGATTTTCCATCCTGCTTCCGACTTACGAATCCGATGCGCGTTGGCTTAAGCGCGCAATCGAGTCGGTGCGGCAGCAGTTTTATTCAGATTGGGAGCTGTGCATCGCGGACGATGCTTCAACCAAACCAGCAGGCTGGAAAATTGTGCAGCGTTACGCCCGGGCCGACGGTCGAATCAAAATCTTGCGCCGTGAGACGCGAGGCGGCATCGCCTCGACCTCGAATGATGCGCTTTCCCTTGCCAGCGGAGAGTTCGTCGCGCTCCTCGATCATGACGATGTAATCGCGCGGCCTGCCCTTTACTGGGCCGCGGTCGAACTCGAGCGCAATCCAACGCTGCAGTTAATCTACACCGACGAAGACAAAATCGACGAACATGACCGGCGCCATAGTCCCTACTTCAAACCTGAGTGGAATCCGGATTTGTTTCTCGCGCAAAATTACGTCTCGCATTTGACCTTCTTGCGCACCGATCTGGTGCGGCGCGTTGGCGGATTCCGCTCTACCTTCGATGGATCGCAAGATTACGATCTCTTCCTGCGCTGCACCGCGCAGATCGAGGCGGACAAAATCGCCCGGATTCCGCGAGTGCTTTACCACTGGCGTGCCTTACCCCAAAGCACGGCTGCGAGCACATCGGCGAAAGAGTACGCGCATGTCGCGGCCGTGCGCGCGGTGCAGGAACATCTCGACACGCGAAACATCAAAGCGTCGGTAGAGCCACGGGAATTTGGGATTTATCAGCGTGTTCGCTATCCCTTGCCGTCTGAGCACCCACTGGTTTCAATTATTATTCCGTCGCGAGATCAATCCGCCTTGCTCGAGAAATGCGTTGCCAGCATTTTGCAGAAAAGCGATTACACGAATCTCGAAATCATCATCCTCGATAACGAAAGCGTTGAAGAGCAGACCCGCGAATTGTATCGACGTCTTCGACCGGAGCGCCGCATCCGAGTCATCGAGGCGGCTGGCGAATTCAATTTCAGTCGCCTGATTAATCTTGGAGCGAGCCACGCCCGCGGATCGATCTTTCTCCTTCTCAACAACGACGTTGAAATCATGAACCCGGATTGCCTTAGCGAACTCGTGTCGCAGGTTTCTCGGCCGGAAGTAGGGGTAGTAGGAGCAAGGTTGTGGTATCCCAATGGCACCCTCCAGCACGGCGGCGTTATTCTCGGAGCCGGCGGCGTGGCCAGTCACATCGATAGCATCTGGCGCGATGATCCTGGTTATTTCGCCCGGCAGCATCTGGCCCAGGATTTTTGCGCGGTTACCGCCGCGTGTCTGACGGTGCCACGGGAGGTCTTTGAAAAGCTGGGCGGATTTGATGAATCACGGCTGCCCGTCACATTCAATGACGTCGATTTCTGCCTGCGTGCTCGAGAACTGGGTTGGCGCATCGTTTACACCCCCTACGCTGAGCTCACGCACCATGAATCTGTCAGTCGCGGCATTGAAAACACCACCGAAAAACAAAGGAGATTTTTTAGCGAGAGCGAGTTCTTGCTCAAACGCTGGGGCCCGTTGATCCAAAATGATCCGGCCTACAATCCAAATCTCTCCCTTGGCGAAAAACGCTTCGAACTCGCCTTTCCACCACGGGTTACCCCGCCATGGAAAAAACCAGTGCTCGATCAGCCTTCGTCATGATTGGATCGAAAACATTCGAAGACGAGTTCGCCTACGGTTTCGATGATCCGATCGCAGGTGTGACTTTCACCCGCGCCCTCCGGATCAGCGGATGGCTCGTGAATGTAAAAGCGCGGCCCATTCATGGAATCCGTCTCATTGCCCGCAACAGTTTGTGGCCGCGTCAGGTCAGGCGCGCGCGACGTAAGCGCAGCCGCCCCGATATCGCCGCGGCATTTCCGGATGTCCCCGATGCGGTTGCGAGCGGTTTTCTCCTCGAGATACGGCTTCGGAGCGGACGCAATGAACTATCCCTTCAGGTTCAGGATGAACAGAAACAGTGGCGCACATATTTCAACGCGACCATCAAAGTATTGCCCTTCGATCTCATCGAAAAAATAGGACTACCAAACGTCCGTGACCATTTCATTAGCAAATTCCAGCGCCGCCACGCCGCACGTTCGACTCCGCTTGAATCCGCCAAATCCATCCGCCACGTAACGGAACCTCCGGAGTTCCAGACCAGGCGCGTCGTGATTTATGGAACGTTGCGGTCGAATCTTTTTATTCGCGAGGTCGGAGAATTGGTCGCGGCCGGATTCGCCGAGCTCGGTTGCGACGCCAAACTTCTTTTCGATCGATTGCCCGAGCAGGAAAACAACAATGCCTTACAAATCGTTCTGACCCCGCACGAGTACTACAATTTATTTCTTCTCGAGCAGGTCCCGCGGAAAACAGCACGCGAGCTCAGCGCCAATCTGGTTTTCCTTTGCACCGAACAACCTGCCACAGGCTGGTTCGAACAAAATTTGCGCTGGGGATGTTATGCCCGCGCGGTTGCGGATATCAATCCGCTCGGCGTGGACTCCTATCGTTCCCACGGGATTCGCGCGCATCATCTACCCCTCGGCTATCATGAGCTGCTCAGCCACGTTGGTGAAAAACCGCGCCGGGACACGGATATTGTTTTTCTTGGCTCGTTGACGCCGCGCCGGGAACATTTTTTTGCGCGGCACGCCGACTTTTTTTCGCAGCGCAATTGCCACCTGCGCTTCGTTCCTCTCGGCTTCGCGAAAACTGAATTGTCCCGCAGCTATCTGCCGGCTGCGAAACGCAACGCATTACTGGCCAATTCCAAAATCCTGCTCAACGTCCATTACTCCGATCAGCAATATTTTGAGTGGCACCGCATGCTGCTTGGGCTTGCCAACGGTTGCTGTATCGTCACGGAAAACTGCGCCGGATACGCGCCGCTCGTTCCCAACAAGCATTTCGTCATGGTGGAAAGCGGCGCGCTCATCGAGGCCTGCCAATATTATCTGGAGCGGCCGGACGAATGCGCACGCATCGCCGCCGACGGTGCGGAATTCGTCCGCACAAAATTGCGGCAGGCGGCCGGCTGTAGCGCCTTTTTGCAAGCTCTCGAACACGATAATAACGACATTGTCCCTGGAGGCGCGAGCTCCTGCGAGTCCAGGCTTCCTTTAAAGGCCCTACACTTCGATTCGCCTCCGGCCGCGTTGCCGCGAGAATTGCGGAGCGCATTATCGGGAAAGAGAAGCTTTTGGAGTGCGTTGCGGAAAGATCTTCTCGAAGCGGATACGTGCGTTGACGAGTCGCTAAAATCTGTTCCTTCACCGGAGGAACAGGAACGCCTCCGCCAGGAAATTGCGGCAAAGCGCGCCGGTTATGTTCGGCGACGACGCGAGCAAGAGTCGCGGCTGAATGTCGGCGAACAAGTTTGGACCATTTACGAAAATGCAGAATTTGCCCGCGCCGCCGCTCCGCAAATCTCCGTTATCATCACTCTCTACAACTATGCCTCATTTATCGAAAGCTGTATTGAAGCGATCGATCGCTCGGCCGACCTGCTCAATGTGCCAATCGAAATTGTCATCGTTGATGACGCTTCTACCGACGACTCCCTGGCGCGCGCACGTCGCGCCCAAAAAAGTTTGGCTCGTGCGGTTCGCCTCGTCCAAAAGCGTTTCAATACCGGTCTGGCCGATGCGCGCAACGTCGGCACTCGCATCGCCCGCGCGCCCTATATTTTCATGATGGATGCCGACAACTTGGTGACCCCGCCTGCTCTGTCATTTCTCTTCGACACGATGGAGCGCTACCAATGTGCCGCCGCTTACAGTATCCTTTGTCGTTTTCGCAAATCACCCAAACACCCACTCGGCCTTCTCTCCCATTATGACTGGGATCCGGAAATTCTCGTCCAGGGCCCGTATGTCGATGCCATGGCGATGTTTCGTCGCGATGCGCTGCTCGAGCTCGGCGGCTACGATCACACCTTAAGCGAGATCGGCTGGTTCGGTTGGGAGGATTACGACATGTGGCTTCGCTTCGCCCAAAATGATCTGCCGGTCGGTTTCGTTCCAAACGTCCTTTGTCTCTATCGCCAGCACGAGGCCTCCATGATTAACACCACTAATCTCTTCGCTCACGAATTGGTTGGCCTATTCCAAAAACGTTATCAATCTCTCGCCAATCGTTTCGCTCCCCGGGAGAAGCTCTTTGGCATCGACCGCGAGAAATTAACTGCGCCGATTGAAATGATCGGCGCGAACTAGTCAGCTCGCGATGTCACGTATGTTCTCAGCGCCTAAGGCGACACTCAAAGCGGCTTGTGGCATCACCTAGGCTGGCGGTTTTCGCATCACCCGGCTGTCATCCCGAGCGCCAGCGAGGGACCCCACCTAAGATCGTGGATCATACATGATAACTTGTATAACCAATCGCTCACTCGCGAGGTCCCTCACCCCGATAAGCATTCGGGGGTTCGGGATGACAAACAAATTCTCGGCCCATGCTCAGGTGTCATGAGATCGCGCCTTTGGCGCCAAATACATACCAGGGAAACGACGCACGGGCGCGAGGTGAGAGAGAAAGAACCAGTCCGGGATAAAAACGGCGCGCCTTTTGCGACGCGCCGTCTTCCCGCAACAAACACCAACAGTACTATTTCACTTAGGTTTTGATAAGATTAAGGTCGCCGAACTAAAACTCCGGCAAACCTCATTCGCACCGCCCTCGGGAGCTGGTCGTAATTGCAATCGCAGTGCTTAATCAGCTCCCGGCCGCATAAGAGCTTTCCACTCGCGTTGCCACGTCTTTGTAGCCGTAGTCCGCCTCGTAAATTTGCTTCATGCAAGCAAGTGACTTCTCGCGGTTACCCATCCGCTCGTAAACCAGCCCGAGATTGTAAACGATTTCCTTCTTTGTCGCGTCCATGGTTGCGATCTCGCGCGCGGCTTCTTCCAGTTGCCTGGCCGCCAGATCAAACATTCCCAACTCGCGATAACATCGCCCGAGCGCGTTCATCGCCTTTAGACGTGCATTCGGATTCTGTCGGGCGCGCTGCAACTCCGGCAAGCCCTCACGAAAATGTCCCGCATTCATCAAATGTTCACCCAGTTCAAAACGAAACTGCAGATCGGTCGGGTTGCGCTCGACCCGTTTCCGCGCTTCCTCGATCAACATCTCCGCCCGTCGCTTTTTCGCGGCCGCCAATGCGGAATTCTTTTCCGTGAGCACCATGGTATCGCCGGCATTGTTCGCGATTGATTCTTCCAATGCCGCAATCTCGCGCTCGGTCACCTTCACGCGCAGGTCGGAAATCTTTCGAATTAAGCCCGGATCACTCCCCTGCGTTAAATCAGAAGCGTATCGGTACCACGCAATCGCCGCGTCCAGATCATCTTTCTGTTCGCTCAATGCGCCAAGTCGCCGCGCTATGTCGATATTCTGTGGCTCGGCCTCATGCAACGCATAGACCTCGGCGATTTGCCGGCCAAGCGACTCTTCTGTCAGCTGCATTCGGCTCTGCTGTTCCAGCGAAACCGCCGCTTCCTTGTCCTTGATCAAATCACGATAGCTCGCAGCTGCGGCCCAACCCCCGCTCTTCATCGAATCGCGCGCCGAGGCATCCTTCCCCAGCCGCATCGCCGCGGCATCGGCCGGATCGATCGCGCTGATCCGATTGTAAATCTCGACCTCGCGCTCGCTCTCGCCCAGCTCGTGATAAAGCCGCGCCAGCTGGTGCAGCAGTTTGGTGTCTCGCGCGTTCTCTTCGAGCAATCCTTTAGCGCCAGGTTCGCCTGTTTGTTGTAGGGTTCGTCTTCGAGAATTTTCTCGATCAATTCCACCGCGCGCTTCGCATCCTTCTTCATTTCGCGCTGCGCTTTCATCACCGCCACCGATGCAGTCGAGACGTTGAAAAACTTCTTCTTCGCCGCTTTCAATCGGGTCACCTCGGTCCGGCGTAATAATTGGCGGCCGGTGAGAAACTGTGGCTCCTGTTTCAGAATTCCCTGCAAAAGGGAAATGGCGTAGCCGAAATTGCGCAGCTCAATCGCCGCCACCGCTTTCAGCCAATGCGCGCGCTGATCTTCACTCAGTTCTTTCTCGGTTTTAACCGCCATATTGCGTCGCCGTGACTATAATTTCAGCATCACTCTACCGTCACGACAAATGCTCAGGTGCGCGCGCGGAATCTAGAGCAAATCGAGTTGCGGCTTTTGCGATTGAGGAAGGTTTTGCGCCGATCTTTTTCGTTTTGATTTGCCGTGAACTACTGCGCCATT
>Ga0193729_1001974_pt1 | contig 10317 bp, 7 predicted proteins | sample U1c2metaG_FD_143036 | JGI IMG/M metagenome (GOLD analysis project Ga0193729, IMG submission 143036) | Soil microbial communities from a riparian zone of the East river system, Colorado, United States - U1c2 | ecosystem: Environmental > Terrestrial > Soil > Riparian zone | place: USA: East River... | reverse complement strand
GCTTATGCGGATCGTTTCTTTGCTCGCCAGCGGGACCGAGATCGTTTGCGGTTTGGGCGCTGGTCATACTTTGGTCGGCCGATCGCACGAATGCGACAATCCCGACTGGGTGCGAACACTGCCCGCCTGCACTCGCCCGACCTTTGACATTGAAATGTCGAGCAAGGAAATCGACGCCGAGGTAAGACGTCGGCTCAAAGAAGGCGAACCACTTTATCACATCGCTGGCGAGCTGATCCGCCAACTGAAGCCCGACCTGCTCATCACTCAGGAGCATTGCGAGGTGTGCGCAGTGACACCGGGAGACGTGGCAAGAACCGGTTGCGAAGGTTTGGCTCATCAAGTCCTGGCCCTTGGCGCTGGAACCATCCGCGGCATTTATGATGGGATACTTGCGGTGGGCAAAGCAATCGATCGCACATCGGCGGCCCGTGCTCTTATCGCGAACCTCCAACAACGGATCGAGAAGACCTATCAAGCAGTACGGAAAAAGTCATCGCCGACAGTCGTCATTTTGGAATGGGCCGATCCGATTTTTCCAACGGGCAATTGGGGGCCCGAACTGGTCCAGGCCGCAAACGGAAAGTTATTGTTAGGCGCAAAAGGGGAACACTCGGGCGCGATCTCGTGGGCGCGCGTTCGGGAGGCAGATCCGGACTACCTGATCATTGCGCCGTGTGGGTATAGCTTGAGTAGAAGCATGCGCGAGGTTTCGGTTTTCGAAGCGCTGCCTGGCTGGTTCGAACTCTCCGCCGTCGAAAAAGGACGTGTGGCTTTCGCCGATGGAAACAGATTCTTCAACCGCTCAGGCCCGACGATCGCAGAGACGGTGGGAATCATCGCGGAGATTCTGCACGGTCGTCAATCGCGAGGCAGTTGGGAAGGAAGCGCGTGGCAGCGATATGCACGCGCAGGTGTAGAGAGCGTGTTGCAGCCTGCGCATTCGTAAATTTCGTCGCCGAATACGAAATCAATTCGCACATGTCGATCTTCTTGCGTCCAGCTTGAAATCCGCGCGGCATCGCTTAATCACGAATTGTGAGTCCGCTGATCTATCTCATTGCCGGCGTGATCGGCGGTGTCCTCATTGTCGCAGCAATCGTCTTGATGCTTCGCAGACGCGGGGAGCGACTCGAGATGTTCGCGAATTCGAGACTGGTTGAAGAAGAATTGGTCAAGCGATTGGAAATAATCGATCGCGGATTGCGCGACGAATTTTCCCGCAATCGCGAGGAAGCAGGCGCGGCGGCTAAAACGCAGCGCGAAGAGTTGAGCAAATCGCTCGAGGGCGTGCGGTCGATTGTCGATCTTCGCTTGAAGCAGCTCCAAGACGATAACGCCAAGCAGATCGACAAGATGCGGGCGACGGTTGACGAAAAATTGCAAGGCACGTTGGAGAAACGCCTCGGCGAATCATTCAAGCTGGTGAGCGACCGGCTGGAACAGGTGCACCAAGGACTCGGCGCAATGCAGCAGCTGGCGAGTGACGTTGGCGGATTGCAAAAAGTTTTGACGAACGTGAGAACGCGCGGTGGCTGGGGCGAAGTGCAGCTTGGTTCACTACTGGAGGAAGTGCTGACGCCTGAGCAATTCGCCAAAAATGTGAAGACCCGCGAAGAAAGCGCCGATCACGTCGAATTCGCAATCAAACTGCCCGGGGATGAAAACGGCGCGCCGGTTTGGTTGCCGATCGACGCAAAATTCCCGACCGAGGATTATCAGCGTTTGGTATCCGCGCAGGAAAAAGGCGATGTCGCGTTGGTGGATGAAGCGATGAAAAATCTGGAGACGCAATTGAAGCGTTGCGCGAAAGACATTTGCCAAAAATACATCAACCCGCCACGCACGACGGATTTTGCGCTGATGTTTTTGCCGACTGAGGGACTTTATGCCGAAGCGATTCGCCGCGTTGGATTGAGTGAACAGGTGCAGCGCGATTGCCGAGTAATTTTTGCCGGACCAACGACGCTCGTGGCGCTGCTGAACAGCTTGCAAATGGGCTTTCGCACGCTCGCTATCCAAAAACGATCGAGCGAAGTTTGGAATTTGCTCGCTGCCGTGAAAACGGAGTTCGGAAAATTCGGCGAAGCGTTATCGGCGGTGAAAGACAAGCTCGATCAAGCAGCGCGGCACGTGGATAATGTGGCCGTGCGTTCGCGTGCGATCACGAAAAAGCTGCGCGACGTGGAGGGACTGCCGTCGAATCCGCAGCCGTTGCTGAAAGACTTATTAGGCAATTCGGAGAGCGAGGAGTAGGTGGATCGAGCCCCGAAAGCGTTCGGGGCTCGCTGTTGCAAGTGCCGGCCGAAGGCCGCATTAATAGCAACGCGCAAGGATCTACAGCACTTTATCCCATTTCGCTTTGTCCTTGAGCATGATCTCGCGGAGGAGACGGACGGGTGGCATGCCGTGGTTGAGAAGCTCGTTGTGGAATTTTTGGAGCGAGAATTCGTCGCCTTGCTGCGCTTTGTAATCGTCGCGCAGTTTGAGAATCTGCAATTTCCCGAGTGTGTAATTGAGATAGCCGGGATCGAACGTGCCGCGCATTGCTTCGGTCCGCGCTGGTTTTTCCTCGTAGTAACAATTGTCCTGAAAGAATTTGGTCGCTTCATCGACCGTCATTTTTTGCGTGTGCATCTTGATCGACACGCACAGGCGGCATAAGCGCAGCATCGCTTCATCGGCCTGAGCCATGCGATATTTGGCGCCGCGTTTGATATCATCGACACTTGAGGCCGGGGTCGTTTTCGGGCTTGGCTTCGCTTTCGGCGTTGCGGTTGTGCCCGAAGTCGCACTTGCCTTTGGCGCTGGACTCGGAGTCGGCGTGCCGCTGTATCCTTCGTCGATCATCATTTTCTCGCAGTAATGCGCCCAGCCTTCGATGAAGGCGTAGCTGCCAAAGATTTTTTCCACTTTGGTCGCGGGCGACGCGTTCAAGCGTAGAAACTGCACATAATGCCCGGGATAAACTTCATGAATCGAAATGACGTCGGCGGTGTAATAATTGAACGCGGTCAGCCATTCCTCTTTTTGTTTCTCTGGCCAGTCGCTCTCCGTTGGCGTGACATAATAATAGGCTTCGGTCGCTCTTTTCTCGAAAGGGCCCGGCGTGTCCATGGAGGCGAAAGACGTGGCGCGACGGTATTGTGGCGTCTCGGTCACGCGCGCTCGCACTTCCGACGGGATCGTCACAAGATGATGAGTTGTGACGAATTTTCGGATTTCCTCGAGGTCTTTCCCGATATCGGGAAGCAAGTTCTCCGGGGTTGGATGCTCGCTCTGAATTTGTTTGAAGACTTCTCTGGCCGATTTGCCCGGATCAATTTTTTTCGCCTCCTCCGCAAACGCTTGCTGCTCCTTCTTTAATTCCGCCATGCCGATCTCGAGAATTTTCGCCGGCGGAAGATCGACCAGTTCGGTTTCTGCGAGCAGCCGCTGATATTTTTCTTCGCCGAGCGCGAAATCGGGCGAAGCTTTCGGAAGTTTCTCGCGTTCCAGCCAGGCTGCATAATCAGCCAGCGCGACCGCGGCTCTACGATTGGAATCCTGAAAGTCGGCGCGAATTCGCTCGTCCTTCAGCTCGGCAACCGCTGCGACCAGGTCTTTCTTCAGGAAATCTGAGGAACCTTTCGCAATCTTAATCGCGAGTTCGACATATGGTTTTGGAAGCACGTCATTCAGGTTGGTTTTTGCCGCAATGACGATGTTTGGAACCTGCGACTCGATGACGGCGATGCTGTGAACGCGCTCTTCGAGCGGCGCGAAGTTTCGCTTGACGTAAACGTTTACGTCGGCGGCGCGCGCATAGGTCATGGGATTGCGTTCGAAGACCGACATCTCCTGCATTTGAAAGAGTTCCTTCTTGACCGCGGCTTGCAGGATGCGCAGATCAATCGACTGCCGTTGACTCAATTTGCCTGCGTCGAATTTTTTCAGCCGGTCGTCGAACCGCCGCAACCGGGAAAGCTCGGCATCAAGCGCGAGCCGGCTGTAATCGCTGATTTTGCCGTCGTATTCGTGAAAGCCAAGGGCGGTGCCCTGGAGCGGATGAGCAGCCAAATAACCTTGGATATATTCCTCAGCCACCGCTTCATATTCGGCATCAGGGGTTTGCGCCGCGAAGTTGGCCCCTATGGGCAGGCAAATCGCGAAGACCGTTAGAAGGCTATGAGCGATTTTCATGGAAGCTCTTGGTTTGCTTGTGCCGCGCAAGCTTATGCAGCGCTTTGGACGTTGCCAAAAATTTCCGATGGGCGATTGTCCACTCCACTTGGAATAATCGTGGATTAATATGAGAGCACGCTTCGTTTTCAGCGCGTTTGTTTGTTTGCTGCTGGGCAGCGTTCTCCCGAATCTTCGCGCAGAAAATCCTCCGGCGACGAGCGGAGAGGAGGACAACGGTTACTCGCAGATTTCCATTTTCGCTAAGGCCGTCCAATTGATCCGGCAGGATTACGTCGATGGAAATAAAACGGGCTATCGCGACCTCATCACGGCCGCGATGAAGGGCATGCTCGCCTCGCTCGATCCGCACAGCCAGTTCATGGACCCGGACGATTTCCGCGACATGCAAGACGACACGCGCAGCCGTTTCAACGGCCTCGGGATCGAGGTCTCGATAAAAAACGGTTTGCCGACCATCGTTACCGCAATGGAGGACACGCCGGCGGCAAAAGCGGGCATTGTCTCCGGCGATCAGATTCTCAAAATAAACGGCGCTTCCACGGAAAGAATGGAGCTGCAGGACACGGTCAATGTTTTGCGTGGACCGCCCGGCCATAAAGTGATGCTCACGCTGCTGCGGCCTTCGACCAAGGAGATCAAGGAATACACGCTCGAGCGCGCGGAGATAAAAGTGCAGAGCGTCAAAGGCGCCAGGCTTTTGGACGCGGAGTTGACCGGTCCATTCAAGATCGGCTACATCCGGCTCATCCAGTTCAATGAGCCGACCGCGGACGAATTGTCGAAAACCCTCGACGAATTGCAGGGGCAAGGCATGCAGGCGCTCATTCTCGATCTTCGGAACAATCCGGGCGGGCTTTTGAACAGCGCGGTGGACGTCTGCGCCCAATTTCTGCCGCCCAACACCAAGGTGGTTTCAACGCAGGGTCGAGTCGCCTCTCAGCAACGTGAGTACTCCACTTCCGGGGCAGCAAAAGAGCGTCCGCATTTTCCGATGGCGGTCCTAGCGAATGAAGGCAGCGCCAGCGGCGCGGAGATTGTGTCCGGCGCGCTCAAGGACTTGCATCGCGCCATCCTCGTGGGCGAAACCACTTTCGGGAAAGGCTCCGTCCAAAACGTGATGCAGTTGCCCGACGGCTCAGCCTTGCGTTTCACCACCGCGAAATACTACACGCCGAGCAAGCAGGTGATTCAGGGGAATGGCGTGATGCCGAACATTCGCGTGCCCATGAGCGCGGAACAGGAACGCGCGCTCTTCGCGCTGCGAAGTGCTGAAAACATAAAGCCGGACGAGGAAAAGAACATCATCAAGACAAAAGATCCGCAGATGCTCCGGGCAATCGACGCGCTCAAAGGCGTGATGATTTACGCGCAGCAAAACGCGCCCAAGCTCGACGCTGTAAAAAAATAATTGGGAGACAGCCGTCCCGGCTGTAAGGGCAGACAGGCTTCCAGCCTGTCGAAATCTAGCAACAGGCAAGATGCCTGTTTGCCGTGACAGGCGCGACGCCTGTCTTCCCGTCGCAGATTTGGCAGGCGGAGCGCCTGCCCTACAATTCTTCTGTGAAGATAATTCTCGGGCTCGAAACTTCATGTGACGAAACGGCCGTCGCGATTTTGCGCGGAGATGAATTACTTGCCAGCGAAATCGCTTCGCAGATTGCGGAACACGAAAAATTCGGGGGCGTCGTGCCCGAATTGGCATCGCGCCATCATCTTGTGTACGCGCCGCAGCTACTCGAACGCGCAACCCGCGCAGCGAAGATCGACATGGCGAACGTGGACGCCTTTGCCGCCACGAGCGGACCCGGTCTTGCAAGTTCGTTGATGATCGGCGCATCGATTGCGAAAGGTTTGGCGATTGGTTTTGGCAAACCGTACCTGGCGATCAATCATCTCGAAGGCCATTTGCTCTCGCCGTTTTTGAATGGCGATTTTCAAATCAAGCCGAACATCTCGCTGATTGTCAGCGGCGGACATACGATCTCGATCCAAGTAGGTGGGCTGGGCGATTATCGATTGATTGGCCGCACAGTGGACGATGCTGCGGGTGAAGCGTTCGACAAAGTCGCGAAGATGCTCGGGCTCGGTTATCCCGGCGGTCCCGAGATTGAAAAACATGCACGCAACGGCGACGCGACCCGGTTCGATTTACCGCGGAGTATGCTCGATTCGGAGAATTTTAGTTTCAGCGGATTGAAAACGGCGGTGCGTTATCTACTCCCGAAGTTGCAAGGGGACTTCCTGGCGGATCTTTGCGCGTCATTTCAGCAAGCAATTGTCGATGTTCTGGTGCGCAAAATCATCGCGGCGGCGAAGAGATATGATGTCGATCTTGTCACGGTGAGCGGCGGGGTGAGCTGCAACGAGGAATTGCGACGAAGATTGCGCGACGCCTGCGATCGCGAACGATTCGAATTCAAGAGCGCGGAGCCGTGGCTATGCACCGATAACGCAGCGATGATCGCCTTTGTCGCGTCGTTACGACTCGATGCCGGGTTCGAATCGAGGGTGACGGAGGAAATCGATCCAAATCTAGCTTTGGCGTGATTGTCTCTGGGGAGCAGACGCGCCTCGCCTGGTTGCGACGTTTCAGCGCAACAATCTTTTCCGCATCGCAACAAGTTTGCGACGGCGAGGCGCCATCGCCTTTGCGCGAGGGCGCGGGCGCTCCCCAGAAATCAGCGATCAGTAATCGCGCTCGAGGAGATAATTTGCGAGCGAATGCAAGGCCTCGGCTTTGTGGTCGAAGATCGACAAAGCTTCGTGTGCCTGTCGGGTAAGCCGTCTCGCTTCGGCGCGCGATCTTTCCAAACCGATCACAGCGGGATAAGTAGCCTTTTTTGCGGCGACATCTTTGCCTGCGCTTTTGCCGAGTCTCTCGCTGGTTTGTGTTACATCGAGAATGTCGTCGATGATCTGGAAAGCCAGCCCGAGGGCGCGACCAAACTTTGTTATCGCTTTGAGTTTCCTTGCATCGGCGTTCGCACTCATCGCGCCGAGGCGCACGGAGGTTGTCAAAATCGCCGCGGTCTTGTTTTCGTGGATGTAACGAAGCTGCGCTCGATTTGCCTTGCGCCCTTCCGCTTCCAAGTCGGCGACTTGACCGGCGATCAGTTTTTGGCTGCCGGCGGCGACTGCGATTTCGTGTAATAAGATCGACATGTTGTAGCGCGACGTTGGCTTTGCCCGCGAAACAATTTCAAAGGCGATAGTCAGTAACGCGTCGCCGGCAAGAACGGCAATGCCGTCGCCGAAAACCTTGTGGCAGGTGAGCCGGCCGCGGCGGAAATCGTCGTTATCCATGCTCGGCAAATCGTCATGCACGAGCGAGTAGGTGTGGATGCATTCGAGTGCACAAGCGAGTGGAAGCGCGTTGTCGATCTTTCCGCCGCAAGTTTCGGCGGCGGCAAGACAAAGAATTGGCCGAAGGCGTTTTCCGCCGGCGAACAAGCTGTAGCGCATGGCCTTGTGAATGGTAGCCGGTTTTGTGTTCTCTTTTGGCAGATGGCGATCCAGTGCCCGATCGATCTTTTCTTGCCGCGACTTGAGATACGCTTTCAGGTTCATTCCGCGTGACAATGTAAAATTCGATCGCTGCGCTGCGCTAGAGATTTTCTGCGGATTCAACCGCGACCGTCGGTTTCGTTCGCATGGCGAGGAAGGCGCCGAGGAGCAAAATGGCGGCGCTCCACAATTGCGCGCGGGTGAGGCGTTCGCTGAAAATCCAGGCGGAAAGTGCCAGCGCACCGGCTGGACAAAGGAGTTGCAGAGTTTGCGCGAGCGCGACACCAATCTCCCGGATTGCGACGTAATATAAGACGTGGGCGAGCGTAATGCAGCTGACGGCGGAAGCGATGAGAAGTAGGTTAACGCGCGCGCCCGCATGAAGCGGAGTGTCGATCTTTCCAAAAGCGCACATCAGGGGCAGGAGGAGTATTGAGGTTATGAAGCTGATCAAACCAAAACTGCGAATCGAGCCGAGCTGCGCGGAAGGACGCTTGACCAAGACGCCGTAGAGCGCCCAGCAAAATGTGGCGGTGAACGCGATAATCAATCCGGGCAACGCGATATGTCGATCTTGTCCGCTCGATTGGAACCAAATCACACCGAACGCGCCGATTAAGCCGAGAACTGTGCCGGCTTGAAATTGCCATTGACGAATCACGTAGCGTTCCTCCGGAAAAAACGCGAGCGCGAGCAGCGCGGTGAAGATGACGGATGAGCGGGTGAAAATCGCGTAAACGCCGGGGCCCATGTAGAAAAGTGCCATTACCTGCGTGATTTGGTGAACAACGTTCGGGAGGCATGGAACGAGGCATGACATCAGAGCGCGCCAATCAAGACGCGGGCCGCCACGGCGAAGCCGATAAAACACAAGTGGGGCAATGGCTATGCAGGCGACGGAATAGCGATAAAAATTCTGTGCCCAAGGGTCGTAGTAGCGATTCAAGTAATATTGAAAAAGCGACGGCATCGACCAGATGACGACCGTGGCGAAGACCGCGGCGTAGCCTTTCGAAAGATTGGTGCGGCCGCGTAAATCGATCATTTCAATTTCGGGCGCGTTGACCCGCCGATCCTCTTCCCGGAAGGGATGCGCGAAAGCAGCCCGCATGTCCACGTGCGGGATTGGTTGCACAGCAGCGCGCACGATTCGCCCGAGGAAGCGTGCGCGATGGTGATTCGGATCGAATCCGATTGCTTCATCGTTTGGTGGCTGATTTTGGCGCGTGAATTTGCTCGCTTATAAAGGATTAATCGCTCAAAAAGTAGTTTCGGAGGAGAAATGAATACTTTGAACAAGCAAATAATCACCCTGGCGATAGCGGTATTTTTATGGATTGCGCAAACAGAAAGCACTTCGGCAAAGCGGGCTCCGGCCGCCGATGCGGGCGGACATAACAAGCGCGGGATCGAGCTGGCGGAGCAAAAGCAATACGACGCGGCCATCGCTGAATTCACGAAAGCCATCCAAGCCAGTCCGAAAGATCCTCACGGTTACAACAATCGCGGCACCGCTTATCGCGCGAGCAACAAATTTGCCGAGGCGGCCAGCGATTTTTCCAAAGCAATTGAGATCGCGCCAAAAGACTCCATCGGCTACATGGAGCGCGGGGAGACCGAGGTGATGCAAAACCAATTTGATGCTGCGCTGGCCGATCTCGATAAAGCGGTCCAATTGAAGCCCGATGAAGCCGTTTCCTACAAATTCCGCGGTTTCGCTGAGATCGGTCTGACTCAGTGGGATAGGGCGGTCGCGGATTTTACCACCGCGATCGAAAAGAATCCGAACGATCCGCAAAGTTACGATCGACGTGCCTGGGCGAACCGGAATTTGAAAAATTATGACGCGGCGGTCAGCGATTACACGGCGATGATTGAGAAGAACCCGGCAGACGCTGAGGCCCTGGTTAAGCGTGGGGCAACCTATGTGTCGATGACGCAGTACGAGAAGGCGATCGCTGATTATGAAGCCGCGCTAAAATTAAAGCCGGACGACTATGACACGGTGCAGCGGTTGCAATATGCCAAAGGGATGCTGGCTGCGAGGAATGCACCGCCGCCCACAGCGACGCCGATACCCGAGGAGGCCCCGGGCTTGATCACTCCGCTCAATATCGGGATTGCGATTGCAGTGCTGGTTATCATCGCGGTCGTGGTGCGCTTGGTCACGCGAGGGAAGAGCGAAGGCGAAGCCAGCAGCAGCGGACGAATTCGATAAGCGGCGGAGAAGAAATTTCTTTGACACCCACGAGCGCGCTGTTAGCTTGCGGACACTTTTTGCTGGAACGAGGTGGTCCCATGGTCGTTCAAATTGCAAAGTTTGACGCGGCTCTGGGACTTTTAGCTCTCTAGTGGAAAGTGAAACCGGTTCGTCGCTCGGCTCCACCCCGGAGACGCGGCGAGCATCGAGATGACGAAGAGCGGCCCATGTAGCTCAGTTGGTAGAGCACGTCCTTGGTAAGGACGAGGTCACCGGTTCGATCCCGGTCATGGGCTCGAAGGTGAGCTCGCGACCGGCAGCGACAGTTGAATGAAAAGATGTAGTTTAGTTAACCAGGAGAATTGAAATGGCTAAGGAAGCATTTAAACGCGACAAGCCGCACGTAAACGTCGGCACGATCGGTCACG
>Ga0193729_1001973_pt1 | contig 10318 bp, 4 predicted proteins | sample U1c2metaG_FD_143036 | JGI IMG/M metagenome (GOLD analysis project Ga0193729, IMG submission 143036) | Soil microbial communities from a riparian zone of the East river system, Colorado, United States - U1c2 | ecosystem: Environmental > Terrestrial > Soil > Riparian zone | place: USA: East River... | reverse complement strand
CGGCCAGGCCAAGGACTTCCAGCTTCCCGACGGCTCCGTCCTGCCGCAGCCGCTCAGCAACGAGCAGATCCTCGGCGTCTACGCCGATGCCTGGCGCGTGGCGCCGGGCGCCTCGCTATTCGACGACGGGCCCGGGCCTGGGACGTCCTTCTCGCCCGCCTTGTTTCTGCAATTCATGTCCGCGATGGGCGACTCGACCGCCGGCGCCGCCGCGCACGACCTGAACGCGACGCTTCAGGGGGCGGCTTCCCCCTCCGTCGACCACCTCTTCGCGGCGACCACTCCGAGCTCGTCCTTCCACGGTGGCGCCGGCGCCTGATCCCGTCGTCTCGATGGCGACCCCGCCGGGAGGACGGCGCGCAGCTGCCTCTACTTCTACTTCTTCCCCACCAGCGGACACCCGCCTTCGTTCAGCGGCCGGAAGGCCTCCTTGCCCGGCACCGTGGCGATGATCTTCGCCAGATCCCATTCGCCCTTCGACTCCTCGGGCGTCTTGACCTGCATCAAGTACATGTCGCGGATGACGCGGCCGTCTTCGCGAATGCTGCCGTCCCTGGTCATGAAGTCGTTGATCGGCAGCTTCTTCATCGCCGCCAGCACGGCCTTGGCCTCGTCGGTGCCGGCTTCCTTCACCGCCTTCAGGTAGTGCAGCACGGCGCCGTAGGTGCCGGCCTGGATGAAGCTGGGCGGCCGGCCCATCTCCTTGGCGAAGCGGTCGGTGAAGGCACGCGCCTCGGGAGTCATGTCGTAGGAGAACGGACTCGAGATCAACAGGCCCTGCGCGATCTTGAGGCCGACGCCGTGCACGTCGGGATACTGCGCCAGCGGCGCGCTGATCCGCATGCCCTGCTTGGCCAGGCCGAATTCGGCGGCCTGCTTGACGGCGTTCACGATGTCGTTGCCGCCGTTGGCGATCATCAGGCCCTTGGCCTTCGAGGCCTGCGCCTGCAGCAGGTAGGAGGAGAAGTCCTGCGAGTTGAGCGGATGGCGCGCCGAGCCCAGCACCTTGCCGCCCGCCGCCTTGATGAACTGGGTGGCGTCCTGCTCGATCGCCAGGCCGAAGGCGTAGTCCACGGTGATGAAGAACCAGCTGTCGGCGCCCTGCTTGCTGAGCGCGTTCACGATGGTCTTGGTCTGGCCGTACGTGTCGTAGATCCAGTGCAGGCTGTTGGGGCCGCATCCCGTGCCGGTCAGCGCCGAGGTCGCCGCCGCGGTCGGCATGACGATGCGGTTCTTGTCCTCGGCCACCTTCACCAGGGCGAGCGCGATCGCCGAGTTGGGGATGCCGACCACCAGGTCGACATTCTCGTCGTCGTACCAGCGCTTGGCGATGCCGACGCCGACATCCACCTTGCTCTGGAAGTCGGCGCTCACCAGCTCGATCGGCTTGCCCAGCACCGAGCCGCCGAAATCGGCGATGGCGAACTTGGCCGCTAGAACATCGCCCGGCCCGGTATTCTCGGCGTAGGGGCCGGACATGTCGTCCAGCACGCCGATCTTCACCGCGCTGTTCTGCGCCAGCGCCGTGCCGCCGAGCAGGCAGCACGACAGCAACGCTGCGACTGCAGTCGTCATGTATCGCATCGATTCCTCCCAGTCGTTTTATTACAGTCGTTTTATTGAAATCATCCTAGCACAGCGGCTGGCGTACCAAGAGCCACACCATTAGGCTTTGGCCTCCGGCATCCCTGGGGACGACGCGTCGATGAGTTCATCCGGTGACGGCGACAAGCCCGCTCAGTCTGGCCTGGTCGATATGGGGGATATCGGCTTCTACAGCAGCAACAGCCCCGACGTTCTCGTCACCTTCACCATTGCCGACCTGGCGAACTATCCGGGCTCCTTCAGCGAGATCGTGCTGAATGTCACCTGGGCGCAATTGCAATCCGCGGCGGGCGGCCCGCTCGAAACGGCGTTCATCGACGACGCGATCAGCGCCATCAATGCCTACAACGCCGCGAACGGCACCAACGTCGGCATCAAGCTGCGGGTGTGGGGCGGCTACGTGGCGCCCGATTGGGCCAAGAACATCGACGGGCCGCCCATCACGATCACCGGCCAGCACACGGTCGATCAGAACTTCACGCCCCAGACGATCGGCCGGTTCTGGACCGCCGATTACATCGCGGCCTGGACCAGCCTGCAGAACCAGCTGGCCGCCGCCTACGACAACAACCCTGTCATCCGCGGCATTTCCCAGACGGCTGGCGCCTCCGCCACCGACGAGCCGTTTGTGCCACTGAAAGGCGACGCGGCTCTACAGGGTGGCGGGACGGTGAACCAGGTCGCCGAGTTGCAGGCCGGCGGCTACACCGACGCCGCCCAGCAACTCACCTTGCGCGCCGCGATCGCCGACTATGCCCAATGGTCGACGACGCCGCTCGACTACACGATGAATCTCTTTCATCTGTATGACGCCGTCTTCGGCAAGACCGTCGGCGATGCGAACTTCACGCTTGCGGTCCTGCAGCAGGCGCAGAACTCGACCCGCCTGGTCCAGGCCGGCAATCACGCCCTGAACAGCCCGCTGCCCACCTCCGACTCCTTCGTCTATGCCCAGATGGCCGCCTACGCGGCGCTCGATCCTGCGATGGCGCCCGCCAGCTATCAGACGGCTTCCCCGAAGACCCTCGGAAGCTTCGGCAACTGGCCCAACGTCGTCGCTCAAGGCGTCGCGTCGGACGCCGGCGATATCGAGCTCTGGGACGGCCCGGGATCGATCGGCTTCCTCGGCCTCCCGCCCAGCCAGGTGCAGGCGCTGGCCGCAACCCTTGCCGCCGGCAATCCGCCGGTAACGACGGGCGCGCCGGACGACGGCTCGGCGCTGGGCTTCATCGCTCCCGCCTTCGCATCGGGCGCCGCCGGCACGGTCGCCTTTTCCGGCGTCGATGCGCTGCTGCTCGCGAGTGTGGCGCCGCAGAATTCCTACACCGTGACGCTCACCTCCCTGGAGGGAGGCACGCTCGCCGTCACCGATTTTAGCGGCATCGTGATCGGACCGACGAGCGGCCCCACGGTGACCTTGTCGGGCACGCCTGCCCTGGTGAACGCCGCGCTGGCGAGCCTCACCGATACACTGCAAGTCGGCCAGGACATCGTGCAGATCTGGGCCGCGGACAGCAGCGGCGACCAGGCGGTTCGCACCGTTGGTGTCCAGGTCTCGCCCTCGGCGGCTTCGTCCGCCTCGGCTCTCACGGGCAGTGCACCGCCCGCGATTCCGGCCGCCGCGGCGGCCGGCATCCTTGTTGTCGGCGGCGTGCAAGGCTCGACCGCCATTCCCGGCAATCTCGACATCGGCACCAGTGGCATCAACACGTTGCTCGCGGCGCTGGCGCCGAGCGCCTACAGCACGGCGAGCCTCACGATCGGCGGCACGCTCGAGGTCCTGAGCGGCGGCGCCGCATTTTTCACCGGCTCCTTGAGCGCCGGCGCGGTTACGATCGACACTGGCGGTGCGATCACCGGCGACGGCACGGTCACGGCCGCGAACGGCGGCGCGATCCTCAACGACGGCACGATCGAGGCGGCGGCGGATCAAACGCTGGGGCTGCAGCGGCTCACGGTGACCAACGCCCTCTCGGGCACCGGCACGCTGATCATCGACGCCGGCGCCACGTTGACGCTGCGTGGTGCCGTTGCCTCGAGCCAGACCATCACGTTCGCCGCGAACAGCATCGCTCAGCTCGCGAACGACCCCTATTCGCCCAGCACGCTGGTGCTCGCCCCGGCGGCCCAGGCGCTTGGCGGCACCATCAGCGGCTTCACCTTCGCCGACAATCTGGTCCTGGAGGGCGTGACCGCGACCGGCGCGAGCTACGCCGGCTCGACATTGACCGTCACTCTGTCGGCCGGCGGACCCCTGATCTTCAACCTGACCGGCAGCCTCAGCGGCCTGACCCCTGTCGTCAGCTCCGGGAACGTCATCAGCTTCGTCGCCGCGTCATCGGCGGGAGTCCTGCCGAGCGTTGTGGCGCCCGCCAGTCTCCAGGGTGCTGCCGGGACGCCCGTCCTGGTGCCGGATATCGTGCTCGAGACGCCGCTTCCGGCGACCCCGCCCGGCGATATGACGGTCAGCGTCACGCTCACGGCCGGCACCGGCGAGCTCTCGTACGACAGCAACGGCATCATCGTCATCGACACTACGCTCACTTTGTCCGGCACGCTGGGCGCGGTCGAGCAGAGCCTGCAGACCCTCGCCTACAGGGGTGCTGTCGCCGGGTCGGATGACACCATTGCGATCACCGTCACGGACTACGCCGGCACCACGTCTGCGCCGACGACGATCCAGGTCTTCAACAATTCCGCTCCCGTCGTCCGGTTCGACTGGGCGCACCCCGTCGACGGCAGCTTCGCCGATCTCAACAACTGGACCTCCGGCGGTGCGACCCAGAGCACGCCGCCGGGCGGCGGCAACGTCGCAGCCTTTGGTGCGGGTACCTATACGGTGTCGGGCGACGGCGCGGTGGGCCAGATCCTGGCCAACGGAACGACCACGCTGACGGGGCAGGTCACGGCCCAGGGACGCGGCAGCACAGCGCTCATCGTCGACAGCGGCGGCGCGCTCACGCTGGCCGGCGGCGCTGTGCTGACCGCTCAGGCGCAGGCGACCGTTGGCGCCACGGGGCAGGGCCTTCTCACGGTGATGGGCGGTGCGCTGGCGCTCACCGGCCCCTCCACTGGCACGTCCACGAACGCCCTCGTCATCGGCGAGCAGGCCGGCAGCAACGGCACGGTGCTGAATCTCGAACAGATCACGGCCGTCGGCACGGTGGTCGTCGGTGGAGCGGGCAGCGGCACGCTCGACCTGCTGGGCGTCACCGCGAGCGTTGCGGACGGCGGCGCCGACATTGGCCAGTCGCCCGGCGCCCAGGGCACGGCGACGGTCAATGGCGGCTATTGGGCGACGTCCGGCCAGCTCACGGTGGGCGACGCCGGCAGCGGCTCGCTGCTGGTCGACGGCATGGCCAACGGCATCACCGGCCAGGTGACGGCCTTCGCGGCGACGATCGGCGCCCGGGCCGGCGGCCAGGGCTCGGTCACGCTCGATGGCGGCGAGCTGCTGGTCGCCAATTCCGAAGGGACCTCCAGCACCTTGGCGGTCGGCGCCGCTGGCGTCGGCAGCCTCGCGATCGAGGATGGCGGCAACGTCACCGTCGGCGTCGCACAAGCGACCACCGGAAACAGCAACAACCCCGTCATCGTCAACAACAACGGCCTGCTCACCGTCGGCGGCACCGCCGGCGGCAGCGGCCGGGTCGATCTCGGCTGGTACGGCATGCTGCTGGTTGTCGGCAATGCCGCCGTCGGCGGTGCCGCCGGCGCCGGCGAGGTGACGGTCGGCGAAAGCGCCGACGACACCGCCTTGTTCGCTTCGACCGGCACGCTGGTGATCGGCGGCACCGGCCAGGTCACCTTGGGCGGCGTCAACGCCACCGTCCGCGCCAGCGCCATCGACGTCGCCGCGGGCGGCTTCGTGTCCGGCGCGGGCACGATCTCAGGCGATGGCGGCGGCAACGACACCGTGATGCTGGCCGACATCGAGAACGATGGCTCGATCGCGGCCGTCGGCGGCAACCTGCTGCTCTACGGCGCGGTCATGGGCAGCGGCGAGCTCACGATGGCCACGGGCGCGACGATGACCTTGCAGGCGGCCGTCGGTTCCGGCCAGACGCTTTTCTTCAGTCCGAATGCCCGTGCCGTGCTCAACGATGCGCGTGCCTTCGCGGGCACGATTGCGGGCTTCGGCCCCGGCGACGTGCTGGATATCGCCGGCACGGATGCGACCAGCGCGACCTGGTCCGACGGCGTGCTGACGCTCGGCACCGCCTTCGGTGCCATTCGGCTCTTCGTCAGTGGCGACTACGCGTCGAACTCCTTTAGCGTGCAGGCCGACGGCCTCGGCGGCACCAATGTCACCGGCGGCATCGGCGACGTCCACATGACCACCTTCGATGGCCTGCACTACGACTTCCAGGCCCTCGGCGACTTCGTGGCCGTGCGATCGACCGAGCCCGGCAACCCCTGGCTGATCGAGATCCGGACCGCGTCAGCCCCAGGCGCCACCAGCATCACGACCGAGCTCGCCGCCATGCTCGGCAATGACCGCGTGACCTTCGCCGTCGGTCGGGCCAATCCCGTCTATGTCAACGGCGCGCCGGACACGGCGCTGAATATTGGTGCCACGCAGAACCTTGCGGATGGCACGCTCACGCGGCTTTCCGCCAACGCTTATCGGCTGACCTGGAGCGCGGGCGAGTCCGTCACCGTCGCCGTCACCGGTCAGGGCGCCTGGCTGGACTGGTCGGTCGCGCTCGGACCGCATGACGGACCCGGATCGGTGCAGGGTCTGCTCGGCAGCAACAGCGGGCAGGCCACGGATTTCCAGCTGCCCAACGGTTCCGTCCTGCCGCAGCCGCTCAGCAGCGATCAGATTCTCGGCGGCTTCGCCGATGCCTGGCGCGTGGCACCGGGCGGCTCGCTGTTCGACGGCGGCCCTGGGACGGCGTTCTCACCCGCCTTGTTGCTGCAATACATATCCGCGATGGGCGACGCGACCGCCAGCGCCGCCGCGCACGATCTCAACGCGACGCTTCAGGGTGCGGTCTCTCCCTCCGCCGACCACCTCTTCGCGGCCGCCATCCCGAGCTCTCCCTTCCACGGCTGACGCTGCGGCCCGGTGCGGCGGGCGTCTGACGGCAGGGCTATCGCATATATTCCCGTCGTCTCGACCGAGGGGCGCTCCGGTCGAGACGACGGAGATCAGTCACCCGAACGCGGCGAAGACTTCCTCGATCGCCTTCATCTGGTTGCCGGCCGCCGAGGACGGCACCAGGATCGGCGTGTGCACGCCCGCGGCGCGCCAGGCGGCGACGCCCTCGCGCACTTTCGCCGCCGGCCCGAACAGCGTGTTGTCCGCGAGCCATTTGTCGGAAAGACATTTCGCCACGTCGTCGCGGCGTCCTTCCGCGACGGCCGTCTCGATCGCGTCCATTTCCTCGACGTAGCCGGCCTCCTTCCAGTAGTTCCGGTAATTCGGCAGGAACGCGTAGTTGGTGAGCGTGCGCCGGTTCACCGCCTTGGCGGCCTCGACGTCGTCGCTGATGCAGGTCGGGATCATGTTGCCGATGAAGAAGCCCGCATCGTTGCGCTTCGCCGCGGGCAGCGCCGCCAGCGACTGGCCCATGTGCGACAGCGACGCGTTGGCGAACACCACCCCCTGGGCCAGCTCGCCCGACAGCGCCACCATGCGCTTGCGCAGCGCCGCGACGATGATCGGGGGCAGGGGACCGAAAGACTCCTCGGCGCGGAACTTCTCGATGAAGGCGCGCGTGTCGGCCAGCGGCTTGCCCGGCGTCACGCCCATCCGCACATGCGACGGCCCGTGCGCGATGCCGATGCCCAGCCGGAACCGTCCGCCCGACACCTCGTGCATCATCGCGGCACTCTGCGCGAAATCGACGATGGTGCGCTGGTAGATCGGCGCGATCGCCGTGCCGAACGTGACCGAGTCGGTGTTCCACGCCAGCGCCTCGCACATCGACATGTTGCCGAACGGGCTCGGCACGTAGATGCCGGCGTATCCGCGCCGTTCGGTCTCCCGAGACAATTCGATGGTGCGGCGGCGTCGCCCGGGCACGGCGATCAGGCACAGGGCGGGAAGCGGTTCGGACATCGTGACATTTCCTTCGGCTGACGTTCGTTTCGGCGGATTATCTCCGGCCCGCCCGGTTGTTTCCGCTGCCGCCGGCGGCTCCGACGCGCCCGCCGATGACACAGGTTTCAGGGGAGCCCATGCTACCCGACAGCATCAGAGGCCGCTAGAATTCCCGCCAAATGGCCCCGATCCAGCGCAAACTGGCGGCGATTCTCGCCGCCGACGTTCACCAGTTCTCCAAACTGATGGGCGAAGACGAAGCCGGAACGCTGGCCGACCTGCGTGCCTGCCGGCAGATCATCGACGCCATCATCGCCGAGCACCATGGCCGCATCTTCGGCTCGGCGGGCGACTCCGTCGTCGCCGAATTCGCCAGCGCGGTCTCGGCGATGCTGTGCGCCGTCGAGTGCCAGCGAGCCATCGCCGCGCGCAACGCGCAGCCCGTTACCCGACCCTTGCAGTTCCGCATCGGCGTCAATATCGGCGACGTCATCGTCGAGGGCGACAATCTCTACGGCGATGGCGTCAATGTCGCCGCCCGCCTCGAATCGGTCGCGCGCCCGGGCGCGATCTGCGTGTCGGCGAAGGTCTACGACGAAGTCCGCCGCAAGCTGTCGGACATCAGATTCGTCGACGGTGGCGCGCAGAAGCTGAAGAACATCGAGGACCCGGTCGCCATCTACCATGTTGGCTCGGGCGGCAACGCGGCACCCGCCGCGACAGCGGCGCCGACAGTCGCGACAATCCCGGAAAAGCCGGTGGTCGCCGTTCAGGCGATCCGTCTCATCAGTGGCGATGATGAGGTGAAGGCGCTGACCGAGGGGCTGACCGACGCGATCGGCGATGCGCTCGGCCATCAGACGGCGCTCACGGTGAAGTCGGGCGATCCCGTGGGCGCCGACTTCGTCCTCAAGGGTTCGGTGCAGGCGGCCGGCAAGCGGTTGCGCCTGTCGTTCGGGCTGGAGGATGGCGCTTCGGCCGCGCAGGTCTGGACGCAGCGCTACGACCGCCAGCTCGACGACGTTTTCGGCCTGCAGGACGAGATCGTGTTGCATGTCGCCGCCGCCATCCGCATCAGGGTCAAGGCGCAGCTCTTCGAGCGCCTGCGCGGCGCCGACAATACGACGCTCGCCGTGCCCCAGCTTCTCGACAAGGCGGCCGGCATCTTCATCCGCTCGCTCGACAAGGGCGGCGAGGCCGTGTCGACCCTGCGGCTCGCGGTCGAGCGCGCGCCCGAGCATTCGATGGCGCGGGCCATGCTGGGCTTCGGCCTGTTCCGCCTCGCCGACTACCAGGCCACCGCCATGCCCGACGCGATGCGCGACGAGATCGTGGCGTCGCTCGACCGCGCGGTCGTCCTCGACCCGCGCAGCTACTTCGCCCGCGCCATGAAGGCGCTCGTCCTGCAGGACCTGCTGGGCGACCTGCGCGGCGCCCGCGAGCAGGCGAGCGAAGCCCTGAAATACAACGCCAACTTCATCCCGGCCAAGGGCATGCTGGGCATCGCCGAAATCCATCTCGGCAAGGTCGCCGAGGGCACGCGCCTGCTTCAGGAGGTGACGGAGGCGAGCCCCGACGATGCCAATCAGCACCGTCACCGCCGCGAGCTCGCCATCGCCCATCTGCTGGCCGGCGATGCCGCCGAGGCGGTGCGCGTGGCGGCGCGGCTGTGGGAGGAAATGCCCGACATGAAGCGCAACGCGCTGGTGCTGGCGGGCCTGCTCGCGGCGGCCGGCGAGACCGAAGCGGCGAAACGGCACGTCGCCGCCCTGAAAGCCGGGACGCCGGGGCTCAGCCTCGAAACGGCTCGCTTGCCGCGTTTCGGCGACCCGTCAGCCGGCGAGAGATTCAAGACGCTGTTGAGAGAGGCGGGACTCTCGTGATCACGGGCCGGAGGACTATCCCGGCGCCACTTCCTTGAAGCGCCGCAAGGTCTCGATCTGGCGGTCGAGCTCCGGCATCCGGTACATCGGATAGAGCATCACCATCTGGGCGCCGAGACGCTTCCAGCCTTGCGCCGCCTGGGCCCACAGCTCGGGGTCGGCCTCGTCCATGCGCAGCCAGCCTTCGAGCCCGAAGGCGGCGGGATCGCGTCCGAACGATTTCAGATGCTCGCGCAGCATCGCCAGCTTGGGCTCGGCCTGCGCGGGCGCCATGATCGGCATCCAGCCGTCGCCGATCCGGGCGGCCCGCTTGACGACGGCGTCCGACGATCCGCCGAACCAGATCGGGATCGGGCGCTGCACCGGAACGGGCAGCAGGTTGACGTCGACCAGGGTGTGGAACTTGCCGGCGAAGGTGACCAGGTCCTCGGTCCACAGGCGCCGCATCACCTCGATCTGCTCGGCCTGCCGCGCGCCGCGTGTCTTCCACTCCATGCCCAGCGCCTCGTACTCGACATGGTTCCAGCCGACGCCGACTCCCAGGCGCAACCGTCCGCCGCTCAGTATGTCGACCTCAGCCGCCTGCTTGGCGACGACCCCGGTCTGCCGCTGCGGCAGGATGAGCACGCCGCTGCACAGCTTGATCGTCTTGGTGACGGCCGCGATGAAGGCCATCGTCGTGAAGGTCTCGTGGAAAGGATCGAGCTCGCTGTAGACCGGCTTCCAGTCGCCGCGCGGCGCCGCGCCGAAGACGTGATCGGCGACCTCGATGCAGTGATAG
>Ga0193729_1001972_pt1 | contig 10320 bp, 8 predicted proteins | sample U1c2metaG_FD_143036 | JGI IMG/M metagenome (GOLD analysis project Ga0193729, IMG submission 143036) | Soil microbial communities from a riparian zone of the East river system, Colorado, United States - U1c2 | ecosystem: Environmental > Terrestrial > Soil > Riparian zone | place: USA: East River... | reverse complement strand
CTGCAGTTCGTGCGGCGGACTGCGGGCCAGGTGCGGTTTGATGGCCGCGAGCTGACCACGCTCACCGACGAGGAGCTGCGGCCAATGCGCCGCCACTTGCAGATGGTGTTCCAGGACCCGTTCAGTTCGCTCAATCCGCGCATGACGGTGGGCGATGCCATCACCGAGCCGATGCTGGCCCATGGCTTGGCCAGCCGGCGCGATTGCCGGGAAAAGGCGGCCGAGCTGTTCGGCGTCGTCGGCCTCAATCCCGGCATGCTCGGCCGCTACCCGCACGAATTCAGCGGCGGTCAGCGCCAGAGGGTCGGCGTCGCCCGGGCGCTCGCCGTCCAGCCGGATTTCATAGTTTGCGACGAACCGATCCCGGCGCTCGACGTTTCGATCCAGGCGCAGATCGTTAATTTGCTCAAGAAGCTGCGACAACGCATGCGACTGACCTACCTCTTCATCGCGCACGACCTCGCCGTGGTGCGCCATTTGAGCGACCGTGTCGCCGTCATGTATCTCGGCCAGATCGTCGAGATCGCGCCGAAGCGAAGCCTCTATGCCAGGCCGCTGCATTCCTATACGCAGGCTTTGCTGTCGGCGGCGTCGGTGCCGAATCGGGCCGTCGAGACGAACCGCGAGCGCACCCTTCTACGGGGCGAAGTGCCAAGCCAGCTCGCTCCGCCGGGCGGTTGCCGGCTGCACCTGCGCTGTGCCTTCGCGCGGCTCGAGTGCCGCTCTCGTGGTATCGCAGATGATTATAGTAGGCTACGAAGTCGGCCGATCTGGGTCTCGAGTTCACCAGGTAGATAGCAGTTCTCGAGCAGGATGCGGTTCTTGAGCGTCTGATGCCATCGCTCGATCTTGCCCTGCGTCATCGGATGATACGGTGCACCGCGGACGTGTTGCATCTTCCTTTCGTCGAGCCATTCGGCAAGGTTTGCCGAGAGGTAGCTTGAGCCATTAGCGGAGAGCAGCCGGGGTCGATGAAGGACAAGGGGCCGTGTCGACCCCCCGATGCTTGCAGCGCCAGCTCCAGGGTGCCGGTCACGTCCTGGGCCTTTATCGCCGTGCACAGTTTCCAGGCAATGATGTAGCGCGAGAAGCCGTCGAGGATGGTCGACAGGTAGAACCAGCCTCAGCCGATGACCTTCAGATAGGTGAAGTCGGTCTGCCACAGCTGGTTGGGCGCCGTCGTCTTGTCCTTTGAATTCATCGGCGGCCTTCATGACGATAAAGGCCGGACTGGCGATCAAATCATGCGCCTTGAGCAGGCGATAAACCGAAGCCTCCGGCACAAAGTACTTCCTGGTATCACTGAAGCGCGCCGCCAGCTCCCGCGGCGACAACTCTGGCTCGTCGAGGGCCAGTTGGAGCACCTGTTCGCAAACATGGTTCGGGGATGCGGTTCCATACCTGCCTGGGCCGGGGCGATCGGTCTTCCAGTGCCTCGGACCCGCCGCTACGGAACCGCTCGTACACCGGTAGAACGTGCCGGGCAGGATACCGAGCCTGGCAAGCGTTTGCCGGACCGGCAGGTGCGATTGCTCAACAGGCGGATGATCTCCAGCTTTTCCGAAGCCGGGTATTCTCCGTCTCCCCCATCCACGATCATGCTTATGGAATGGCCCGCCCCTCACCACGCGGCGTTAAGTTGGCGCCGGATATTGTGAGGAGGAAGACATGTCCGAGCAAATCATCGCCGTCCTTGGAATAGATCTAGGCAAGAACAGCGTCAGTCTGACCGGGCTGGACGCGACCGGTGCGGTGATCGTCCGTAAGCGGACGACCCGTGATGGCGCGATCAAGTTCACCGCCAAACTGCCCTCTTGTGTCGTGGCAATGGAGGCGTGCTGCGGCGCCCACTTTATGGCCAGGATCATGGTCGGCCAGGGGCACACGATCCGACTGATGTCGCCCGAGTACGTGAAGCCCTATGTGAAGACCCAGAAGAACGACGATCGCGACGCCGAAGCGATCGCCGAGGCGGCAACTCGACCGACGATGCGGTTCGTCACGCAGAAGACCGAGGCCCAGCTTGATCTACAAACGCTCCACCGGGTGCGGGAGCGCATGGTGATAGCCAGAACCGCATTGACCAATCAGCTCCGTACGATACTGCTCGAACGCGGCCTGACCTTCCCGAGGGGGCGCAAGACCTTAATGCGCCGCCTTAATCAACTGCCTGCCGAGCTCAATGGGCTGGGCGCGCGAAGACAGCAACTGGTCACTGACATTCATGCCGAAAGCGCGGAACTCGACAAACGGATCGAGGCGTTGAACGACGAACTGGCCGAAGTCGCCCGCCGGGACGAATCTGCCCGGCGATTGGCGACGATCCCTGGAGTAGGTGTCATCAATGCGACCGCATTGGTTGCTGCCATCGGCGATGGCAGCGCCTTCGCCAAGGGGCGCGACCTACCGGCGTGGCTTGGTCTCGTTCCTCGGCAACACACAACGGGTGGCAAGACCAAACTCCTGGGCATCAGCAAGCGGGGCAATCAGTATCTGCGACGGCAGTTGATCCACGGTGCGCGATCCGTGTTGCTCCGCCTCAAGGAGACGCAAACACCTTTGGGACACTGGCTCAACACGCTGCTTGGGCGCGTCCACCCTAATATTGCTGTGGTCGCCTTGGCCAGCAAACTTGCCCGGATCGCCTGGGCATTGCTGCGCCATCGTACCGACTTCGATCGGCGCGCCTTCGCCGGCGCCTGATCTTCATCGACGCGCGGTCGGCGGCAGCCGGTCGCCCGTGAGGTCTGCGAGAGGTGCAGAACAGATGGCCTGAAGGTCTATGCCTGCGGTTCGGAAGCCTGGTTAAAAAAATGGCCCTCGCGGCCGTCATGCTTATGAGGCCTGGATCGCGCGGATCTCCATCTTGGCCGAGGGTAACCCCGAGACCGGATACGTTGATGCAGACCGATCGTGCCATCCGAACTTTACCCTTGCCGACGGGGCGGGCCATACGTTTTTTTCAGCAGACGCAGTTCCAGCGCCTGCTCAGCAACCACCTCCTTTAAGGCCCGCGCCTCACGGCGAAGCTCCGCCACCTCGCCGCTGGTTGCCGCACGCGCCGTATCGCAGGCCAGCCGACGCTTGCCCGCTTCCAGGAACTCTTTCGACCAGCTGTAATAAAGGCCCTCGGCGATGCCTTCCCGTCGGCACAGCTCGGCAATGCTGGACTCTTCTCCTCGGCCGAATACTGCTTGCGGCCGACTACTGCTTGCGAGTGGCCCGCCGAATGCTCTTCACGAGCCGCTCTGACGAGGAACTGACTGACGTGGATTTCTCTCTCATCTCGATTCCCTCGGAGGTAACAATGAGCCCGAAATCCTCTCTTCCTCAAGCTACCAATTCTGTCTCAATGGCCCCGACGCCGAACACGATGAGCCCCAATCCCTCCCTTACGAAATCAACTCATTCTTTCCAAAAGGCCTGACGGGGAACATAGTGGAGGAGCACCATCATCTTGCCCATACCGCGCGAGCGGGCGAGGGTGTATATTACTTTGCCAGCCTCCCCGCTTCCGGTACGACCATCCGCACATGCCACTGACTTGGGCACTGGCCATCGCCACCTATAACCGCCCCGAGGCACTGCGCCGAAGTGTCCTTTGTGCCATTGAGCAAACGCGGCCACCTTGCGAAATCATCATTGTCGATTCGAGCGCCAGTCAACCGTCTTCGCAGCAGGATATCCAGGATCTTGTTTTGCAAAGTGGGGCAAATGTCCGCGTGCACTATCTCCGATCGCCCATCGCCCAGCAGACCATCCAACGGAACCTCGCCATTGACGCTTCTTCGGCCGATGTGCTGTTCATGATCGATGATGATGCTTACATGTATCCGGGCTGCGCGGAGAGGGTGATGACTGTCTTTGAGGCCGACGGCGGCAAGCAGATCGCGGCGGTCGGGCCGGCCCCTGCGGCCAACCCCCCTGCCAGCGGCGGCGAGACTCCGCGGGCGCTGGGCATTCCTTTACCGCGGCGGGCTGCAGCGCGGTGGGCTTACGCCCTATTTGGGCTGTGGTATTGGCCACGCAAGCAGCGCTATCCGCACTTTGACCTTCCGGCGGCGCCCCTGCCGATCCGCCGGGCGCGGATAATTCATGGCTATCGTATGATCGTCCGTCGCGATATCGCCCGCACCTGCCGTTTTGATGAGAATCTGGCGGCAGGACTGCATGAGGACCAGGATGCTTCGTATCGGTTTGCCCAACGAGGGGCACTGATCGATCTGGAGCTTCCGCTGATTTATCACGATCGGGCCCCCCGCCCGGCCGAGCAGCCTCGCAAGGGATCCATCCAGCGCTATTCATGGATCGCAGGGCATATTTATCTCGCGCGGCAATACTTCGGCCATGGCCTCTATGTGCGTCTGCATGCGTACTTATCCATGTGGCGATATCTGCCCCTGGATCTGGTCGAAGCGATAGGCAAAGGCGATGCTGCGCGGCTGCGCGGGACGATTGAGGGCCTTAAGGCCGCCTGGCGGCTGGCGATGGCGCCGGCGGAACATACCGGGTCCATCTATGCGGCGGGGTGCAGGGCATATCGAGAGCAACTGATCAGAGGGGATAAGTAGGCTCGAAAGGACATCAGCCGTTCTCTTGGCGCGCTGCCTTGTGGCGACGGCCGACGCCGTTTCGAATTGCTCGGCAATGCCGCACCTGCGCGACGTAAGCGAGCGCACCTGCCCGATGGATATATCGAAGTTGGCGGAACACCTCGCCAACATGGTGCAGCGCACGACGCAAGGTGGCATCAACCGCAAGACAGGCCGGCGCATCGCGGCGCGCTAGCACCGATCACTCGGCAGCAGCGAGAAGCTTGCCGAAAGTTCTGTCGCATTCGATGCCCCGCGATGCGCGTCCGACTTTTTCCTGATAAGCAGCTCGACGTTCGTCTATAGTGTCCTAAGGAAGGATTGCACCGGCGACGAGCGGCACACGCGGACGTTCAACGACCTCAAATCGGATAGCCGCGTCCTTTACCGCAACAATAAGAGATGGGTTGGTTGCAAGGACTGTCCCGGGATCCTCAGTATGCGCCAACTGAAGCGTTTCGACCTTGTGAACACGGATCTTCTCATTGGCCCAAAGAAAGAAGGCCCCCGGGTAGGGTGGAGTTAAGGCGCGGACGAATCGGTCTATCTCGACGGCCGTCCAAGAGAAATCAATCCTGCCATCCTCGGGCCGACGGCGCGGCCAGGTCGAGGCCAGGCGTTCATCCTGGTCAGTCCAGGACAATGCGCGCATAGCCATCCTCTTTCCCAGGCGTGCGCCCAGTTCGATGTGGGCCATTCGTGCCTTGTCAAATAGAGTCGTCGCTGTTTCCGTCGGATCGATTGGGATCTGGATCTGCTCGATGATCCCGCCGGCGTCAGCCGCCGCCTCCAGCAAGAACGCGGTGACTCCTGTGCGGTTCAATCCCTTGATTATCGCCCAGGGAATGGGCGCCCGTCCTCGACCTTCTGGAAGTAAAGTTTGGTGCATCCCAATGCAGCCGTACGATGCAGTATGACGCGTGCCACCTCGATGCTTCGACTTTGGAATATCGAGAATCGCGGAGGGCGCCAATTCAGACCATCCCACGATCATCAAATAGTCGGGGGAGGACTCGCGAAGGAGTTTGTGTGCGGCTTCGGTCTTGATCGACCGAATGTACTCGGCAGGAACTCCGCTCTTGGCCGCGAAAGGCCCCAGGTCTGTGTATCCAACGGTTACGCTCGACTTCGCCTGATCCAAACAAGCTAACAAGCAACACCTGAGCGTCGTCCCATATTCCGGAACGCCGAGAATCGCGCGAAACGTCGCTTCACCGAATTCGTGGCCTGTTACGAAGGCAAAGGTCGCTGGAGATGGCTTAGTGGACATCGCAGACCTCGCGTTCGGCGACTTCACGCAGTGAATCCGCTTCCAGTCATCTTTCAGACGACGATTCGCACGACCTTGAACGCTTCAGCATAGTCGCATCCATTCTGGCTGCCACGGAACCTAACAAGCGCCACACAGGCATCGATCGATCGTGACGATGCGTGATTAATCTGCGACGCGTAACATTCGAGCGCGGCCTTCTTCTTCGGCATGTGTTTCGTCACGTCGACGAAGAGTTCGGGAACGAACGCTGGCTCAATTCCGGGGACATTTCAATGCCTTTCTGACAGCGTTTCGTAGGCAAGGACCACTGTCGGCGCGGCCGGATGCGAGGGCCGACAGGCTACGACACAGGCATCGAAGATGACCCGGTGATCGATGTGGCGGTCAGGAAACGGGATCAGCACCATTTCCGGCGCCGCGCTGCGAATAAAGCCTCCGATCTGGCCATTCAGCTTGGCGACCGGCGTATCTCTTACCAACGTCGCCGGGATTGCGAGGAATTCGGAGTTTGCCACGCCCATGATCTCGAACGCGTCCTCGGCCTCCTTTCGGCTGATTTCGAAAACGTCGCGATCGTAGAGCGGCGGCAGATGGCCGGACACGACAAGGACCGAGACTTCCGTGCCAAGACTGGAAAAGCGGGCAATAGTTCCTCCGCACCCCAAGGTTTCGTCATCTGGGTGGGGTGCTACGACAACGAGTTTCTTCGGCGTCAGCATGAGTGGCCGATAGTGTCTCAGGCATACGCCAAGATTGCCAGCAATGTCTGCCGCGCTGCTTTCCTTGACCGGTTGGCGGATGCGCCGGTTCCGGCACGACGGTTTTTCCTAAGTCGCGTCGCAATGCCTCTTTCGGCCTTCTCAAGAGCAGCCTTCTCGGCCTGCGGTGTGGCGATCATGCTCAGCGCGTTCGCGCGTCTTCCACTCAGGACAGAAGCAAGACCGAAGGGTCTCAACAATGTGCTCCCTTCCAATTTGTACTGGAACGGCGGAAATGGGTGCCTTGGCGACGGGGCAGTGGCCTGGCCCCTGAAGCGATCCCGGTTCGAGAGTTATAGTCCGGCCGCCGGAAGCGCTTCGGTTTTGTGGATCAGGCCGAGGGTCAATTTTAGACGCCGTCAAAGGCATCGAATCACACCTTCTGCAAAGCATAGTCTGCAGGCGGGGTCGAGAGCCATGTGAGGCGGGTCACATTGTAGTTGACCCGTCACGCCTCGATCAATTGGCAAGCCTCGGCGAGTGTCTCGAACCCGAGAACCCCGGTCCGTAGCTCCGGCAGGGACCACGGTTTCGGTGAAATGCCGCAAGATCGTCATGGGGTGAACGCTTGGCTGTTTGATCGGCTCGCCGCGAATGAATTGCCTGAGAACCATTTCCACCTCGTTGAAGGCAGCACGCATGCGAAGCGGTGTAGCGCCGCTGAACCGCCCGTTGATCTCGAAGACCTTCGCTCGCCCCTGCGCATCCAGGCGGAATTGGAAGTTCGCCGGGCCGTGCGAGCCGACCGCCTCGACCATGCGGCGCGCCTCGACGTTGAGCTCGGGAAACGCCTCAACATAGGCGTGGTACGTATTTCCGTCCCGGAGGTCTCGCCGCATCACGATGCTCGCTTCACACCGGCATTCGAACGTGAGCGGGCCTGCCGTGTATTCTGCACGTTTCGTCGCGACGCACTCCTGAATCATGAGTCCATCTCCGGTGACGAGAGCGCGCGCGAGCTTGTCTTTGGTCTGCACCTTCACGACGCCGACGGAGCGTGCACCCACGTGCGGTTTGACGCTGAGCGGGAAGCCCACGCGCTCGATGAGGGCAAACTCCTCTCCTGGGAGGCACGAGTCGGGCGCTGCGAACCGGTGATCGTGAAAGAAACCGTAGGTCAGATACTTGTCATCGGCGATCCGCACGACGTTTGGATTGCTGACGATGACGTGGGTTTTGAACCGCTCCTCCCAGCGCGCGCGGATCTTGGCGAAAAAGAGGAGCTCGAAACCGTGCCGGGAATGACCGCGTCGGGGCGCTCGCGGTCGAGGATGTTCTCGAAGGCCGCGTCCAGTAGAGGCCCGCCGAGAGGGGGCTCGGGTCGGCGGCCACGATGACGGGCGACAGCGGCGACTCCATCAACGATCGGATGATTCCCTGACCGAGCAGGGCCCCCGCCCCGGTAACGAGCACTTTCACGATGGCACCTGCGGAGCACGTTTTGCAGCGGCCCGATCGGCCTGGCGCACGGGCAATGGAGGGAGAATGGGCATCGTTGCGTGCCCGGCTTGCGCGATGCCCTCGCGCGCGAGGACGATGCGCGCGGTGAGGGCAAGGATCTTGGCGTCGAGGAGGAGGCTCCAGTGGTCGACGTACCAAACGTCGAGGGCCAATCGCTCGTCCCAGTCCACGGCGTTCCGGCCGTGGATAACCGCCCACCCCGTCATCCCCGGCAGGACGTCGTGCCGCCTGCGCTCCTCTTGCGTGTATCGCTCCAGATACTTCGTCAGGAGTGGTCGGGGTCCGACCAGGCTCATGTCGCCTCGAACGACGTTCAGGAACTGCGGCGATTCGTCGATGCTTGTCGTGCGAAGGAATTGGCCGAGACGGGTCAATCGCTGCTCGTCGGAGAGAAGCTCGCCATCCAGCCCACGCGCGTCGTTCATCGTTCTCAGCTTGATGACCTCGAACGTCTTTTCGTGGAGGCCAACCCGCGTTTGACGAAAGAACACCGGGCCACCCATGGATGCGCGCACGGCTGCGGCGGCGATGCCGAGAACGGGGGCCATCGCCACCAAGATGCCCGCAGCGACGGTCCGATCCACCACCTTCTTCACGATGAGACGCCAGCCGGTCTGCTTCATCGTCGTTTTGACCTCGAATCATCCGAGTTAAGCATGACACCGAGGTGGTATGGCATCAACCTTCGTGCGCTCTCTCTGCTAGGGTTTCCGGCCGTGTTCACCGCCAACCACCAGGAGGTCCCTCTCGCGGGCGTGTCGTGGCCCTCGATGGCCTCCGGACCATCGCGTTCCAGGCCGAAAGCTTCGCAGAGTGTGGAGGTGGATATCCTCGCGGCCGATACTAAGAGAGTGTTCACGTCGCTGACGTCTCGTCACTTCTTGCTGAAGGCGCACGCCCTCCGGCCAGCACTGCGAACGCTTCGGGGCCGACTCGGAACTGACAGAAAGTCCGTGTCCTTGCCTAGGTTATGTCGGCTTCACGGACATTCTGGGTTGGGTTGAGTGCCACCGGCAGGCCCACAAACCCCAAGCCGATAACGGAAATGCGGTGGCAGCCGTCGACGGACGCAGGTAGGGTAGTGCTAATGGATTGACCCGTCCAATTCTCCTGATCGCCTCTAAGTTGTTCCGGAGGGGCCAGTGCGACAATTGCAGAAGAATGCAGTGAGTTCGCCGCGTATCGCGGTCGCCGGCTGTGGCTACTGGGGTGTCAATCTGGTGCGCAATTTCGCCGGCCTCGGGGCCTTGGCGGCGGTGATCGATTCGCGTCGGGACGTTGCCGCGGAGTTTTCTGCGAAATACCAGGTAGCGGCCCCGGATTGGTCCCAGGCGCTGGCCGATCCGGCAATCGATGCCGTTGCGATCGCGGCGCCGGCCGAAGAGCACGCCCGAATGGTCACGGAGGCTCTTGAAGCTGGCAAGCATGTCTTCGTGGAAAAGCCGCTCGCCCTGCGCCACGCAGAGGGTGCCCGGCTCGTCGGAGAGGCGGAGAAGCGCAGCCTCGTGCTTATGGTCGGGCATCTCCTCCAGTACCATGCCGCCTTCATCAAAATGCGCGCCCTGGTGCGCGAGGGCGCCTTGGGCCGGCTGCGCTATGTCTATTCCAATCGCCTAAATTTCGGCAAGGTGAGGCGCGAGGCGAACATCCTCGGGAGCTTTGCCCCGCAAGACATTTCTATGATCCTGGCGCTGGCCGGTGAGACGCCAGTAAGCGTGCACACCGAAGGCTCGTTTCATCTTCATCCGTCAATCGCTGATACTACCACGATGCATCTGCGCTTTGCCAACGGCGTCGATGCCCACGCATATGTGTCATGGCTGCATCCTTTCAAGGAGGAGAAACTGGTCGTCATCGGTGACAAGGCGATGGCGGTGTTCGATGACGGCTTGCCGTGGCAGCAGAAGCTGACGCTTTTTCCGCATTCCATCGACTGGATCGATGGCCAGCCCGAGCCGCGCAAGGCCACGGGTCAGCCGGTCGAGCTGGCGGAATCCGAGCCACTGCGCGACGAATGCCGGCACTTCCTCGAGTCGGTTGCGGCCGGCAGGAAGGCCCGCACCGACGGCCGCGAGGGTCTGGCCTTATTGGCTGTGCTTGAGGCCGGCCAGCGCTCCCTCGAAAGCCGGTCCAGCGTGAATCTCGTGGATGTCACGGTGCCTCCGACGGCGTTGGACCACTTTGTCCATCCCCTGGCCGCTATCGACGACGGCGCCGAGATCGGCAAGGGCACGCG
>Ga0193729_1001971_pt1 | contig 10323 bp, 7 predicted proteins | sample U1c2metaG_FD_143036 | JGI IMG/M metagenome (GOLD analysis project Ga0193729, IMG submission 143036) | Soil microbial communities from a riparian zone of the East river system, Colorado, United States - U1c2 | ecosystem: Environmental > Terrestrial > Soil > Riparian zone | place: USA: East River... | reverse complement strand
TACCAACTCATCTACTGGCGAGTGTGATCAAACAGTCGAGGTGCTACCCAACACAACTTATACACTTCAAGCATATCTACAAGGTAGGTTTGCCTTTATAGGTTTCAAGGGGGGGCCCGTTTTCTACACCGCCGAGCAGAATGATAGCAATTATACTGTCTTGGACTATACATTTAAAACGGGGTCTAGTACCAGTCTCACCATCTTTGTCGAAGGTTGGTATGCTCAAAGTGTCGACTACGTCGATGATTTCAGCCTTAAACCTCTATTATCTAATAATACCCTAAAATCGCCTGATAGCAATCCTAAATCACGTAATAGTCATCCTATTTCGTGAGTTGAGGCTTGGTCATACAATTGAGCATGATTGTCGGGAGTGTTACCCATTCACATTCACCTGCGTGTCTGACACAGGAACTGCAAGACTCTTTCACCAAGACTTCATGCCGATAGATAAAAAAGAGAATGTATAGAGCTATTCCGATTGAAAGGCAGTCCGTCGATGGAAAGCGAGGGTAGTAAGCATCTCCTGCTGGCAACAAAACTTGCCATTCCATCAACTTATCGCAAAAAAATTGTGCCCCGTCCACGCCTCTACAGTCAGCTAGAGGCAGGGGCACAGCGCCCCCTCACGTTGATCACAGCTCCGGCAGGCTTTGGGAAAACCACTCTGATCGGAGATTGGTTACGCCAGTGCGATACGTCAGTTGGCTGGATTTCCCTGGAAAGCAGTGACAATGATCTGGTCCGTTTCTGGCGCTACGTTATCAAAGCCTTGAACAGCCTCCATCCATCTATCAATGAGCAAACTGGACACCAGTTCGAACTATCACAATCATGCCCGTCAGAAACTCTAAATATAGAGACACTTCTGACCACACTGATCAATACACTGATGACATTACCTCAGGATATCATCCTGGCACTGGATGATTACCAAAATATTACTGAGCCAGCTATTCATCAGAGCCTACAGTTCTTACTAGAACATCTACCATTCCAACTTCATATCTTTATTACGACACGTACGAATTTTCCACTGCCAATGGCACGGCTGCGTGTACAAGGAAAACTAACTGAACTACGCGCTGCAGACCTACGCTTTACCCCCGATGAGACAGAACACTTTCTTACTCAGGCAATGGGACTTCCTTTGAGTACGGCAGATATTGCCACTATCAATGAACGCACGGAGGGATGGGTAGCCGGTTTGCAATTAGCTGCGCTTTCCCTACAAGGATGGGACAATCCCACGACCATTAGTAAACTCATTAATACCTTCAGCGGTCAGCAGCCTGACGTGCTGCATTACCTGACTGACGAGGTTCTTGCGTATCAACCCACAGCGATACAAGATTTCTTACTAGCGACCTCGGTGCTGGAGAGTATGAATGCAGACCTCTGTGATGCAGTAACCCGGCAGAACAATGGGCAGGCCATGCTTGAAGAGCTTGATACTGCCAATCTCTTCCTCCTCGCCGTAGACAAGCAGGAGAAATGGTACCGCTATTATCATTTCTTTGCTGATTTACTGCGTTATCGTCTACAGTATACTTATCCAGAGCGTGAGCCCGAATTACATCTTCGTGCCTGCATCTGGTACGAGCAACATGGTATGATCGTAGAAGCCGTCACCCACGCATTGGCCTCAGGTGCTATGGAGCGTGCCGCTGATATCATCGAAGAGCATACTTGGTCCTTAATCTGGCAGCCGAACGATAGCTTGGTATATTCGTGGCTCGCTCAACTCCCGGAAAGCGTTTTCACTACCCGCCCTGCGCTCTGTTACCTGTACGCATGGATACTTTACGCCAGCGCAGATATAGAAGCATCAGAGCAGGCACTTAAGCAGGCAGAGCACCTCTGGCAAGAAGAAAAGAACAATGCTATGCTGAGCCGGATCCACGACTTTCGTGCTTATATGGCGCTGCTCTGCCAGAATGGAGCACAAACTCTGAGCTATGCGCAACAAACTCTCGCCCTAGCAAATAGAGATGACAAGCAACTCCATGCAAGTGCCTTGGTCGCGTTAGGAGGCGCATACCTACTCATGGGCGAGATAGTAAGGGCACGCACGGCATTGAGCGAAGGCCATCACCTCAGTCAAAAGAGTGGCAACATTATTTCCATGCAATTGGCGAGTATATATCTTGGCAAAGCATATATTGTGCAGGGTAATTTACGCACTGCACACCAGACATACCAGCAAATGCTTTCTGAGATTGGTAAAATTCAGATATGGTATAGCGCCGATGCCCATCTGCAATTGGCAAAGATTTATCGAGAGTGGAACGACATCGCTGCAGCATACGAACATTGGGAACAGGCCATGCGCATCATCGAGAAGAGCGGACGAGAAGGCTTTGCAAGCACAGAAAGTTCTATCCTGGCAGCCCAACTAGCCTGGATACGTGGCGAACACGACGAAGTGCTCACATGGCTCGACCGAGCAGAACATAGTTCACGACGCTTTGGCACAAATCATACAGCACTGGCAGAAATTGCCAATGTCCGTGTGCACTTCTTACTCGCCCAAGGCGATATGAACACGGCCATCTCCTGGGGCAAACACTATAAGCATCAGGCTGCAACCAGAGTAGACATTCCTCTCATTCCCCTTCACAGTAGCAGCTTCGATCAGTCAATCGGACCAGAGGTTCCTCTTCTTCCGCTCGACAACCCTACTACCAGGTCCTCTGCTCTCCCAATCGGAGCAGACGTTCCTCTCATCTCCCCTGATAACAACACTGCCATATCTAGCCTCACGCGGTCCATCGGAGCAGAAGCTCCTCCCATTGCACTCGACAACAACACTGTCGTATCTAGCTCCTCTCAGTTAGCCAGTGCAGAAGTATCTCCGTACGAAAAGGAGGCCTATGCCTTGATGCAAGGGCGCCTACTGATTGCCCAGGAGAAGTCAGAAACCGCCATTGTACTGCTGGAGGAGGCACTACAGGTCGCACAAAAGCAAGGACGGTGTGGCAATGTGATAGCTATTCTAGTCTTACTGACATTAGCTTATCATGCAGCAGGAAATACGCAGCTAACTCTCCAGACACTCGAACAAGCCCTGGCCCTGGCAGAATCAGCTGGCTATATCCGCACTTTTATTGACGAAGGCCCCACGATGGCCATCCTGCTGACCGAATTTTGTAGTCGCTATCAGCGACGACCAGTCAGCGAGCAAGAGAAGATCTCGTTTGAATACATCTACACAGTATTAGCCGCGCTGGGACAAGACACACCGACATCTTGGACCATATCGCACCAAGCCCAGGAACGAGAGGCTCTGCTCGATGCACTCAGCGAACGCGAGCATACCGTCTTGCTTTTAATCGCCGAGGGCTTATCTAATCAAGAAATCGCACGGGCACTAGTAGTGACGGTTAGTACGGTCAAGACTCATCTTAACAATATTTACGCGAAATTGCAGGTCCACACCCGTTTACAAGCTGTAACTAGAGCGTATGACCTGGGTCTGTTGAGCAGGGGGGATACAGAGGCTGAACAGCTAAATCATCTGGATCACTCGGCCAAGGTATAACAACTGCCGAGGCGTGATATTAGCTAGTTTGCACTCCAGGATTTCTCAAAAGTCTCTTTTTCATGCCGCTTCTTATGTAACTCTGGTATTATTTGCTCTTGTATAAAAACCTTGCATATCACAATTGCTCTATGTTATAATAGTAATATTCTCAAGGTTAATATAATTTTAAGAGGCTAGAAGTGTGGAAATTCTCTTTCAGGGACGGAAGTTAGAGAAAGCATGTACTGATGACTCTCAACGAACCCGAACATACGGCTCGGTATGCGGGAAGCAACTTGAACATCGACTTGATGCACTCAAGTATGCAGAAAATCTTGAGGCAATGCGTTCCATACCAGGAGCGAAGTGTCATGAGTTGACAGGGGATAGAAAAGGAACTTTAGCTATCAGCCTGAAGCAACCGTATCGACTGATATTCGAGCCAGCGAATATCCCAGTTCCAAGGAAGCCTGATGGAGGCTTGGACTGGACATGCGTTACAGCGATTCGCATTCTTGGCGTGGAGGATTATCATGACTAATACTGTGCAAAATGAATATTACCCTAATTACGTTTCTCCTCCTGGAGAGATTCTTCTCGAGACGTTGGAGGTCATAGGGATGCCTCAATCGGAGCTGGCCAAACGCATAAACCGTCCAGTGAAGACCGTCCATGAGATCATACGAGGTAAGGCAGCTATCACAGCTGAAATTGCCTTGCGACTAGAACAAATTCTGAGTACTCCTGCATCTTTCTGGCTAAATGGAGAGCAATTCTATCAGGAGTTTCTTGCCCGTTTTGCTAAAGACCAGCGTCTGAACAGTTGGGTTACTTGGCTCAATGAAATCCCGGTTGAGGAGATGATGCGTCGCGGTTGGATGCCAAGGTGCACTGATCCATCTCAGCAAGTCTTTGAAGCACTGAAATTCTTCGGTGCCTCTTGTCCAGATGCATGGCAAGCTATGTTCGTAGAATGTCAAATGGCTAGGTATCGCCAGTCTGCAACTGTGCAAAGCCACCTGGGAGCAGTATCGGCATGGCTGCGTCAGGGAGAGCTAGAGTCCCAAGAGATTGATTATATCGCTCCCTACAACACAGAGACATTTCGCGATGCACTCAGTAGTCTTCGTGCTCTGACAACGCAGCCAGTCAGCATCTTTCAACAAGAGTTGGTGAGATTATGTGCCAACGCGGGAGTCGCAGTAGTTTTCGTGCCAGAGCTGCCCAACACCAACATTTGGGGGGCAACCCAGTGGCTCGCCTCGACAGAAGGCAAAGCCTTGATCGAGCTTACCCTAGGTTATCAAACCGACGATCACTTCTGGTTTACCTTCTTCCATGAAGCGGGTCATATTCTCCTGCATGGCGAGCCACAAGTTTTTTTAGAAATAGATGACAAAGATCGAGAAAAAGAGGAGTATGAGGCAGATACATTTGCCTCAAACATGTTAGTTCCTCGTCATCAATGGCAACAATTTATCGCACAAGGCTCTTATCATTCGAAGGTGCGTATCGAGGAATTTGCGAAAGAAGTTGGGATTGCACCAGGAATTGTCGTGGGAAGGCTTCAACATGAAAACCTGTTGCCTGAGAATGAGTGCAATGACCTGAAACGGCACCTTGAGTGGGCTTAGAAGAGGCAGCTTCCTACTGCTGTTCTAACAAGCTATATGCATATGCCTTGGTCAGAGCTTGCAGACGGGAGTTGACATTGAGTTTGGCATATATATGTATCTTTTGACAAAGAAGAAGAATTTTAAAATTCCTCTCTCGTTTGCAGGGCTTCTCATTAATACTGCTATATGGAGATCAACATTCTTTATTGTCAAAGATATGCTGAAAAACTACGGGAAAACTATGTCTGCCGATAAGGGAGTTCTACAAAAAATGTAGTGCCTTTCTCTTCAGATGACTCTACCCATATATGCCCACTATGTCCCTCAACAATCTCTTTGCATATCGGAAGACCAAGGCCCCATCCTTGCTCATTACTCGGGAGACGATAAAATGGCTCAAAAATATGCTGCTGGTACTCCTGAGGGATGACAGAGCCATCGTTATGAACTTGGAGTGTTGCATAGGTTTGGTTCTCTCTGGCAGAGGCCTGTATAAGCCTATTTTCGGGTGAATACTTCACGGCATTTGTAACAAGATTGATAATGACTTGGGTAAGTCGTCTACCATCCGCTTGAAGAAGAATAGGATCGGGAGGTATCTCTAGATCGATACGGCGTCCCGAAAGAGCCTGTTGATCCTCAACAACTTTCCGGCAGAGGCTTCCAAGATCGCACTGAGCAAATTGCAATGAGATTTTTCCTGAGTCGATACTACCCAGATCCAGAAGATCATCCACTAATGTCTGCAAACGATGGGTTTCTGCTTCGATCTTTTCCAGGTACGTAGACAAAGACGGTCGTTCAGAGGCTATTTGCTGCGATCTAGCCGAACGACGCAAGGCAAGCTGCGCTTGAGCCCGTATTGCAGTTATTGGTGTTTTTAACTCATGAGATGCTATTGAAATAAATAGGCTCTTAAAGCGATTAGCTCGCTCAAGCTCCTGTGCTTCTGCTTCTACTTCCTTTTTAACTTTAAGAAGGTGACGACGGCGAGACTCACTTTGGGTTGTGAGAAAAGCTATCATCAATTGTGCAAGTATAAAGGGACCAAATGTTATCACATCGCCCCATCCCTCAATGACGAACACACGAAATGGAGAAACAATAAAGATATCAATGGCAATGTACTCAAGCACAATAGCAAACAACACAGGGCCAGTCCCCCAAAGCAGAGCAATGGCAGCTGTTGCAAATACAAATGGTTGTTCAAGGAAATACGGTGCTGACGCAAAAGATTTCAGTGCATAGCTTAAAAATACTGCCAGACTAACAAGAAGTACGCTAGCCGGATACCCAATAAATTGAGAACGCCACCAGGGGAGTTGCGTGACAGAGGAATGATCGGTCTTCCTCCTCTCGAGTATACCCAAATGTCGTTCTTGGGAATGCCGATCTCTTGCTTGCGCTTGCTGAGAGATCTGTGGGCTCATATGCCTTCTTTGCCAATCTGTAGGATTAGCATTCATTCTATTCTCCTCTCCCATTTGTAACAGGAGTTTTCTAGCCATGAACAAGGAAATAGATGTGTTATACACTTTGCAGTAAAGAAGAGTTTTATCAATGTAAAAATAATGATGAGATTTTTTGAAAAATCATCAAAATTTTCTACATAATAACTATACTATAAAAATGAGAATTTGTAATAGAAAAAAAGAAGCGAAAAATGCATGAAGGGTCTCGTATATAAAATCCGCTAGTATCTCTAGCGAACTAGGTAATCCAAATTTGTCTCTAATCCCTTCATTCCTATGGGATTGCCTACAGCCATATGCGTTACAGCAAGGCTTTAACCGCTAGAGGTGTTGGCATGGGCATAATAGAACACTTGCCAATTCTGATCGACCCGATACAGCACAGAAGATTCTCAGCAAGAAACAGCGCATCCGTTAGATATTTCGCAGCATCATTATAATAACAATAGAAGATAATGCGCAAGAAACGAGATGCAAACGAATGACATAGCTCAGCATGTTTCATTCCGGAGCACGTTCACATTCCTCATCACGCCGCCATGAGGGGAAAACTGAACGATCCGAATAATTAGGCAATCCTTTTATTTGGACATGATGGAGAGCAGTGCTTCGACGTTGGGGAAGTGTCAATCGCAAGGGAAAGGTGGAAAAGGTGTGGGGGGAACTCTGCCGAGATTGAAAGGAACAAAAATCTAACACTTCCTCACTATACTAATGCTGTAAGACCTTGTTGGTAAAATTGACAAAGGGATAGCAACTATTTGCGCATGTGACAGTATATAGAAAGGGGGACATAGATTTGTAAATATCTTCCTGTGCTGAGCAGGCTGTCTGTTGCTCCGATTAGAGAACGAGAAGAGGGGTACAGAATTGCCAGCACATGGATGATAAAAATACCATTATCGTTGTTCGTGTTATTATGGGGAGGTCGAAAACTGGCATGCCCCGATCGACACTAGTATCACGATACCTAATATCTTAGGAGTAAAGAAATGATGGAAGCAGAAGAACTGTTGACCGTTCGTGAAGTAGCACGCCGCCTGCGCGTTGATGATACCACTGTACGCCGCTGGATCAAACACGGAACGCTAGAAGCCGTCTCCTTGCCACATGTGGGCAAACGGCAAGCCTATCGTGTCCGTCGCCGTACGATTGAGAGTCTGCTCAATCAGCCCAGCATGCCTTCCTAAAGAAAAGAGAAAAGCGCAGGAGGAAGGATTCTCCTATTCCGATTGACAAGGGCGCTGTCGCATCTAGCTTCCCACAGTCAATTGGAGCAGAGGAAGCCCACACGGGAAGATGTTTCCCGTGTGGGCTTCCCTGTGCTAGCGAGACACGAGAAAGGTGCGTAACTTGGAACAGGCACGATAGTAGTACGTCTTAGCAGTCGTCATCGGCATCTCTAACACCTGACCAATTTCCGAAAAGCTATATTGGTAGATATAGCGTAGGAGTACCACCGAGCGAAATTTCGTAGGTAAGGACTGTATGGCACACATCAGCCTACGTTGTAACTCATTGAACTCTGCCACCTCATCGGGTAAAGGATGCAAATCGGGCAATGTTGCCAGGGGTGATATATCATCTTCTTCAGCTTGCCATTCCAGGGCCGAGAAAAGCGTCACGCGCCGTCTGCGCCGCTTGCGCAACTCATCGCGACAGCTATTCTGGGCCACACGTAATAACCATGGCTTCAACTGATCACCGGTCAACAGCTTTGGAAGAGAAATATAGAGCTGGAGAAAGACGTGCTGTACTACATCGCATGCTTGGTCATATTCTCCTAGGTAATGATAGACAAAACGATACAATAACGAATTATACCGATCCATCAGTATAGCAAAGGCATCATGATTGCCATCTAACACTTGCTGTACAAGGATACTGTCTGAGGCCTCTTTCAGGCATGGAGAAACACATGTCAATTTTTGCATGAACAATACCTTCCTGAATGGACCGTGCATTCACTCTACGACTTGCCACGTTGCAATACTTAAAAGTGTAGCGGATAACTGAGGGGATTGTCATCCACCAAAGGGACGATTCAGGAGATGAGAAGGCATGGTTCAATCAATGCCATTGTGGGATTAGGAACCATTTCCTTGGCATTGGTTCTTCTCCTCTTTGTGTTAGATTTTCCCCATTCTACCACACACCCAGGTTTCCGGATTCTCCTTGCTATCACTTAGCGACTCGCCACACATGCACTATCTCATCGCTTGCTGAAGCAAGAGTACGACCGTCGGGCGCCCAAGCCACGGTTCGCACCCAGGAGGTATGTCCCGTATACACTTTTATGGGGTCTTCAGCGAAAACAGACCAGATCTGGACAGTGGCATCATCTCCACCTGAGGCTACCAAGGTGCCATCGGGTGACCAGGCCACAGCTTTAATGGCTTGCGTATGACCACGATAGATATGGATGGTGTTGCCCGTCTGCGCCGACCAGATGTGTGCCGTCGCGTCCTGTCCAGCAGAGACAATAGCAGTGCCGTCGGGTGACCAAGCTACGGCATAGATGGGTCCGGCATGTGCTTGATATATGATGAGATTGTCTCCATTGAATACATCCCACGCCTGTACAGTACCATCAAAACTGCATGAAGCGATATGTGCTGCGGCTGGCGACCAGGGTGCGGCAAAGATGCGGTATTGGGCATGATGTGTAAAGAGAAGTTTGCCAGTCATAGCCTCCCACACCTGCACTGTGCTGTCACCGTATTCTCCGCCCGACGCGATATAGTGACCATCTGGCGACCAGCAGAGGCTACGAATAAAGCGCACATGGCCACTGTATGTGAATAAAATTTTGCCACTATCGGCGTGCCATACGTGAATAATACCTGCCGTACAGCCAGAGGCAATGTATTGTCCATCAGGGGACCAAGCTACGGAAAGGAGACAATCAGAGTGACCAGCAAACGTGAGTAGGCATCTGCCTGTCGAGGGCTCCCATACTTGCACAGTTCTATCGCGCCCTCCTGAAGCTATAAGGTCTCCATGAGGCGACCAAGCTAGGGCAAAGATCTTATCGTTATGTCCGGAGTAGTAATTCATGATTTTGTTGGAAAATTTTGTTTGGATAGCTGAATCGCTAAAAGGAAACAAAGGCCCCGCTCACCCCCACGGACGCGATAAATCGGGTCCCTACCTTTTCTCGCAATAAATTGCGATTAATGAGCTATTGATAAACAATAACAATATATACAATAAAAACATTCATACAACTGTTCATATCATACACTAGGCAATTTATTGCCCGTTTTGTAGGGACCCGATTTATCGCGTCCTTTGCGTCCCCATACACTCCGCTTCCCATCGAAAACCCTTTTTCCTCTAGTGTTCCTTAGGTCCCTCGGTCAACAAATTGATGGCATGTGGCAATACTGGTAGGAGATATTCAAGGCACTCTTTTACCGCTTTGGGGCTTCCTGGCAGGTTGATGATAAGGGTACAGCCTCGCACGCCTGCTATACCACGTGAGAGCATTGCCATAGGCGTGTACTGTAGACTGATGGAACGCAGTGCCTCGGCAATCCCCGGAGCCTCGCGCTCAATTACTGCTTTTGTCGCTTCAGGAGTGACATCACGCGGAGCCAGCCCGGTACCTCCTGTGGTCAGGATAAGATTGAGTCGCTGCTCATCACTCCATGCACACAGTAATGCTGCAATCTGATCTTGCTCGTCAGGAACAGTTGCCTCGACAATG
>Ga0193729_1001968_pt1 | contig 10330 bp, 6 predicted proteins | sample U1c2metaG_FD_143036 | JGI IMG/M metagenome (GOLD analysis project Ga0193729, IMG submission 143036) | Soil microbial communities from a riparian zone of the East river system, Colorado, United States - U1c2 | ecosystem: Environmental > Terrestrial > Soil > Riparian zone | place: USA: East River... | reverse complement strand
AAGGCAGCGCGGTGTCGGTGCCTTGATAGCGCACATGCACTCGCACCACGCTCTTGAGCGCATCGCCCGCCAGGCCCTGTTCTTTGAGCTCAGCCGCAGCCTCATCGAGCAGGCGGGCCGCGGTCGTCGTTGCCTGAGTGAAGGCTTCCTCGTTGAGCTCACGCTCCACCGCTGCTTCCCGCATGGCAATTTGATCGGCCAATCCCATGCCATACGCTGACAGCACGCCGGCCAAGGGGTGAATGAAGACTCGCGACATCCCCAGCGCATCGGCCACGAGACCGGCATGTTGACCGCCCGCCCCGCCGAAGCACTGCAGGGTGTAGCCGGTGACATCATGACCGCGCATGACCGAGATCCGCTTTACGGCGTTGGCCATGCTGCCGACCGCGACTCTCAGGGCGCCGCCGGCAACTTCCTCGGCGGCAATCGAGCGTCCGGTCGCGCTCGTCATGCGCTTCGCCAGTTCGCCAAAGCGGCGGGCAACAATGTCCCCATCCAACGGCTCGTCGGCGGCAGGACCGAACACTCGTGGGAAAAACGCCGGCTGAATGCGCCCGAGCAATACATTGGCGTCGGTCACGGTGAGTGGGCCGTTGCGGCGGTAACACGCGGGACCGGGGCTGGCGCCTGCGGAATCGGGCCCCACCCGCAAGCGCGCGCCATCGAAGTGAATGATGGAACCGCCTCCGGCCGCGATACTGTGGATGCTCATCATCGGCGCGCGAACCCGAACGCCGCCGACCTCGGTGTCGAATGCGCGCTCGTACTCGCCGGCGAAGTGACTGACATCCGTCGACGTGCCGCCCATGTCAAAGCCGATCAATTTGGCATGCCCCCATGCCTGCGCCGTGCGCACCATGCCGACAATCCCGCCCGCAGGACCCGAGAGAATCGCGTCCTTGCCATGGAATCGATGCGCCTGGGTCAGGCCCCCCGAACTCTGCATGAAAAACAGCGGTACGCCGGGCATGAGCTCGGCAAGCTTGTCGCAGTAGCGCCGTAAAATGGGCGAGAGATAGGCATCCACCACCGTCGTGTCGCCACGCGGAACCAGTTTCATCAACGGGCTCACGCGGTGCGAGACGGAAACCTGCGTAAATCCAATTTCTCGCGCAAGGCTCGCCGCGGCCAGCTCGTGATGGACGTACCGGTAGCCATGAAGAAAAACGATGGCGCAGGAGCGCAAGCCGTCGCCATGGGCTTGCTGCAATTGCGTGCTGAGCGCCGCGGTGTCCAACTTCGAGATGATTTCGCCGTGCGCAGCCACGCGCTCTCGAGCCTCGATCACCCGCTCATACAGCATTTCCGGCAGGACGATGCGGCGGTCAAACAAGCGTGGCCGGGCTTGAGTGGCAATTCTCAACGCATCGCGGAATCCACGAGTGATCACCAGAACGGTGCGCTCGCCCCTGCGTTCCAACAAGGCATTGGTGGCCACGGTCGTGCCCATTTTCACGCAAGCCACCCGCAGCGGCGTGATCGGTTCGCCGGGCGAAAGATCCAGCAATCGACGGATACCCTCCACCGCAGCATCCTCGTACTGCGCACTGTCGGATAGCAGCTTCAGGGTATGCAGCGACCCCGATGGCGCGCGTCCAATCACGTCGGTGAAGGTGCCGCCCCGATCGATCCAAAATTCCCAGCGCATCATATTTCGGCGGGGCTGTCCGCAGTAAGCACGCGGCCGCGCGTTTCAGGAATAGCCCAGGCGGTCACAATGACCAGTGCATAGGCAACCACGGTGAATCCGGCAATGGCGTCCCCCAGGGGGAAGCGGGTGCTCAAGAGGCCAATCAAGGAGGGACAGAAGCCGCCGATTCCCCGTCCCACGCTATAAGTGAATCCCTGGCCCGAACCGCGCACGGCGCTGGGGAATAACTCCGCCAGGCAGGCGCCCATACCGGAAAATATTCCCAGGATGAAGAAGCCCAAGGGGAAACCGATCAGAAACATCCCGCCCGCAACGGGCAGCCGCACGTAAAGCAGGATCAATAAAATTGCGCAGCCCGCGAAAAGCATGAAGCCGCGGCGGCGCCCGATGGTATCCGTGAGCCAGGCGCTCACCAGGTATCCGGCCAAAGAGCCGGTAATCACCATCAACAAGTAGCCCGTGGTGCCGCCCACCGAGAGATGGCGTTCGTTCGTCAGAAAAGTCGGCAACCACGTCGTGATCGAGTAATAGGCGCCGAGCATGCCCGTCGACAGCAAGGTTGCAAGGACTGTCGTGCCGAGGAGCGGCGGCCGGAAAATATCCAAGAATTCCCCGCGGCGCCGCACCGCGTTGTCCTGATGAGCCGCGCGCTGCGCGCGCATCCGAAGATAGATCGCCGGCTCCGGCACTCTGCGGCGAATGTAAACGACCAGCAAGGCCGGCAGTATCCCCAGCCAAAACACCACCTTCCACGCCGTTTCGGGCGGCATCAAAGAACTTGCCGCCCAGAATGCCAGCGCCGCGGCAGCCCAGCCCACCGACCAACTGCTTTGCACCAGGCCGGTAGCCCTGCCGCGATGACGTGCATCGACGATCTCGGCCACCAAGACTGAACCCACGGACCATTCACCGCCGAACCCGAATCCCTGCATCGCTCGAGTAAAGAACAATTGACCGAAGGAGTGCGTGAAGCCGCTCAAGAAGGTAAACACCGCGAACCACAGCACCGTGAGCTGCAGGATGCGTGCGCGGCCGTAGCGGTCTGCGAGCACGCCGGCTGCCCAGCCGCCTATCGCCGAGGTAATCAAGGCACCGCTCGCAATGTGGCCGGCCTCCGCCTTGGTCATGCCCCACAAGGTGAGCAGCGTCGGAATCATGAAGCTATAGATCATGAGGTCAAAACCGTCCAGTCCGTAGCCGGCGTATGCGGCCAGCAGCGCGCGCCGTTCCTCCGCGGTCGTTGATTGCAGCCACATGTTGTTGGCGGTATCCCTTAGCTCAAGCCCGCGTACTCAGCCGCGTGATCAGAATGGTCTTGAGCGGCGCCGTCATGCGCGAGCGGGCTTCGACTGCATATCAAGGCAGATCTGAACTGCGTGTCCCAAGGATCCCGCCGACTTGTCGGCGCCGCGCAAGCTCGCGCCCTCGCCCTGCTCTTCCGGCTGCAACAGCATGCCCGGAAGAAATACCGCCACGATGCAGGCGCTCGGGAATCGTTGACGCATCTTCTTAGCCGTCGCGTCGCCGCGGCTGCGCTCCTCGCTCGGAAAGGCGCTGACGACGTACACCATGGATACCAATTCCGCGGCGTTCGGCGGCGGTGCGGCGTCGAGATCTTCAATCGACATGTGGCGTGCGTCTATTTTCTGATCGCGGAAGATGCGCACCAGCAGTTCGGTGGCCAGATCATCCGCCACGGAACCCAAACCCGCGCACACGATGACCGATCCTGCCGGCACTGCCAGCGGCCCCTGCCAGCGGCCGCTCGTCTGCTCGCGCTGCTGACGCAGCTGGCGGCCGGCCGTGGAATGATCGAGCACGGAGGATCGCAGCCGGCGTCGCGATGGCCGGCGGCGGTCCCCGCCGATTGCGGCAATGACGGCAACCATCGCGGCGCGAACCCTGGCTTGTTGTTCGGCGCTGATGGCGCCCGACTCCAGATCGAGCCGCGCCAGATGCAACGCCGGCAGCAGTACCAAATCGCAATAATTGGCGAAGGAATTGCGTTTGAGAAATTCACGCGCGCGCGCGATGATTTCATCGGAATCGGCGGATAGCGCCCGCTGGTAGAAGCGTTGCGGCAGGGTGAGCGGCTGCGTGTCGCCCAGCAGAACATCGAGCAGACTCAGCGCCTTGATGTGGCGGCCGGCCACCAGCAGACACAGCGTCAAGGGTGTGGATACGATCAAGCCGATCGGTCCCCACAGCCAACTCCAAAATATCGCGGCGATGACGACCGAGAGCGGCGAAAGTCCCGTCGTGTGCCCGTACAACTGCGGCTCGACCAACTGCGCGGCGATCAACTCGACGACGACGAAAAGCCCGAATGCCGCAAACGCCATGCTCCATCCGGCATCGACCGCAGCGGCGAGCAAGGCAGCGCACAGGGCCGCAATCCACACCCCGATGTAAGGAACGAAACGCAGCAGCGTGGTCAATGCCGCCCATACCATGGGGTGAGGCAGGCCGATGACGCTCAGGCCAATCCATATCAAGACGCCCACGCCGAAGTTCACCGCGAATTGCGACACGAAAAATCGCGACAAGCGGTCTCCCGCGTCATTGATCAAAAGGGTGGTCAGTCGAATGTCCGTGGCGCCGGCGATGCGTATGAACCGATCACGCAGTGCCTCTTGTTCGAGCAGAACGAACACCAGCACCACCAGCACAATGCCCGTGGTTTCGATCGGCACCCAAACCGACCCCAAGACCTTTTGGATCAACTGCCAGGGATTGGCGGGCGCTTCGTGCAACTCCACGGGAATAGGCCGCTTCGGGCCGGCCGAGTCGGACTGCAGCGTCGACGGCGGCGAGGCTTCGGTATTCCGGTTCAGGGCTCTGTCTGCCTGCGCCGTGAGCGCGTTCATGCGCCTCACGGTGATGTCGTTCAAAGTCTCCAGCTTGTCCTCGAGAGTTCTCTTGTACGTCGGCAGGCTGTCCGCCATGCGCACTATTTGCGAGCCGATGACGGCCGCAATCGCGCCGAATGTCAGCGCCAACACCAGCACCGCCGCGAGTACGGACAGCGTTTGCCCCAACTTTAGGCGGCGCAGCGCGCGCACCAGCGGTGCGATCAACAGGCTGAGGATAAAGGCCAGAGTGATCGGAACCAGCACGTCGCGGGCAAAGTACAGCACCGCCAGCAACGTCGCGGTCGCAATGATTCCTATCGCTCGATCGCGAATGGGAGGCGCCGGTGGGTCGCGAGCGGGCAGTTCTGCGGATACCATGCCTTATTTTGACACAGAGACCGGCTCGTCCGATGAACTGACCGCGACAAAAATGCAGCATTTCACCCGCTCAGCCAGCGACACTCGCGACGCACCGGACCACCAAAGGCCGCCGCTCGGCCGCGGATAGTGGCCCAACACGATGAGATCGATGTTCAGCCGATTGGAGTAGGCGACGATCTGCTCGATGTAGTCGCCGTTTGCCAGGTAGCCGTCGGCGATGACGCCGCGGGCCTTCAGCCAATCGATGGACTCATTCAGCAATTTTCGAAAATCCGCCGTCTCATCGACGATGCAGGCTTGACCCGCGGCTCCGGCGAGGACCGCGGCGTTCGCAACTTCCGTGGGAACGATCGACAAAACGGACACCTGCGCACCGAGCAGTACGGCCAGCTCCGCGCCGCGGCGCAGGGCCCGGCGGCCCGCTTCGGTGCTGTCGTAGCAAAGCAGCACGCGCTTGAACATGGGTTCACTCCAGCCCGAACTGAAAGCTGACGGTGCCGGTCTGCGCGCCCGTCGAATCCCAACTCCACTCATCAAAGCATGCGCGGCGGCGCCGATCAATGCGCACCAGCGTCGAGCAGCGCGTACCATAATCCGGCGCGCGCACAAAGGCGCTCGACAGCAGCCGCTCCCACGGCAACCCCACGCCGGTGCGCGGCAACTGATCATCGGGCGCGGGTTCATCATCGCGCAACAGCCCGAGTGCTGCGTCGGTGTTCTGCAAGTTCGACAGCGCCGCCGACAGCCGCGATTTGGCAGTCTGCACCTTCGGCCAAGGTGTATCCAGCAAATGATTGGACAGCCCGTAGATGCCGGGCTCGAGTTCTCGTCCGGCGCCCAGCACGCTTTCGTAGACGGCGAGCCGCTCGCCATCGGAGAAGATCAAATTGAATCCGTTATAGCTCGCGCCCACGCGGCGAAGATAATCGAGACTCTGCTGCGTGGTGTCATTGGACATCAGAATCGAAGTGACCAGCGTGCCCCTGCTCGGCGTGCCCTCGCGCCGTTGTTCGGGGTCGCGATAGTTCGTGAGCGCGGCAAAGCGGCCGGCGCGCGTGACGCCCAACCATGTGCCGCCCGCCATGAGATCTTGGCCCGCGAGGATAGGGGGTTGAGACCGCCACCATTGCGCGGGGGCCGTCGGTCGCGAATGCATCTCATCGCGGTTGGCCGCAATCACACAGGGATATTCCGCGTCGCCGCGCCACGCGATTAAAACCAAGCACATCGAAACTCCTTTGGCGGATATCGCAACGCTACGCGCCCCGCGGCGGGAACTCCACCCTTTACGTTGCCTCGCAAGCCGGGCACGAATACACTTCGATTCAGCGTCGCCAAAAGCTTAAGGACAATCAGATGCGCACGAATCAAAGTCAGTATGGATTGTTCTCAGGCGCCGCGGCTCTGGTTGCAACCTGTGCGATCGCCATCGCGGCGCCTGATGAAGGCCGAGCAGCCGACGCCGCGGCCTGTCCTGCGGATGAAAGCGGCCTCGCGCTGCCCGCGGGCTTTTGCGCCACCGTGCTCGCGGATGGAATCGGTCACGCCAGGCATCTCGTGGTCTCTGAAGCCGGGGTCATCTACGTCAATACCTGGTCGGGGCGATATTTCGGCAACGATACTCCGCATGCCGGCGGATTCCTGGTAGCGCTCAAAGACAGCCAGGGTACCGGCAAGGCGGACGTCAATGAGCGATTCGGAGAGACCGTGCAGAGCGGCGGCGCCGGCGGCACCGGCATCGGCATCTACAAGGGTTGGCTGTATGCGGAACTCAACGACAAGATTCTCAAATATCCGCTGAACAAGGGCGCCGTCCTCCCCGACGCCAAATCACAAGTCGTGGTGCGCGGGTTGCCGTTGGGCGGCGACCACCCCATGCATCCTTTTGCGATCGACACGAACGGCGATCTGTATATCGACGTCGCCAGCGCGACCAATTCCTGCCAGGAAAAAAACCGCACCCTCAAATCGCCGGGCATCAATCCCTGCACCGAACTCGAGACACGCGGCGGCATCTGGCGCTATGACGCGACGAAAACAAACCAAGCATTTTCGCCCGCCGAACGCTACGCGACCGGCATACGCAATGCGGAGGGCTTTGGCGTCGATACGGCCGGCCACCGTATTTTCGTCACGCAGCACGGCCGTGATCAGCTGCACACGAACTGGCCGGACGTGATCAAGGACGCCGATCAGGAAGCAACGTTGCCCTCCGAAGAGGTGCTGCTGATGAAAAAGGGCGGCGACTACGGTTGGCCGATGTGCTACTACGACCCCTTCCAACAAGGGCTCGTGCTCGCGCCCGAATACGGCGGCGATGGAAAGACAGCGGGGCTCTGTGCCCAAAAAGGCGCTCCCGCGGCGGTTTTCCCGGCGCACTGGGCGCCCAACGCCATGGTCCTGTATGACCGCCAGCAATTCCCCGCCCGCTATCGCAACGGCCTGTTCATCGCCTTCCATGGATCGTGGAATCGCGCCCCATACGCGCAAGGCGGCTACAACGTCGTGTTTCAGGGGCTCTCGGGCGATAAGGCATCGGGCCAATGCGAAATCTTTGCGGATGGCTTTGCCGGAGCGGACAAGTCGCCCGGCAAGGCCGCGCATCGTCCGAGCGGTATTGCGGTTGGACCCGACGGCGCGCTCTATGTCGCCGATGACGTGTCGGGGCGCATCTATCGCATCGTTTATCACGGCGGCGCGGGAGCCTCGGACGCGAAACCGGTGCCCTGCCCCAGCCTGACCGAATCCGCCGGGCCGATCGCGGCCGCGCGCGCGCAGCCGCCGGAGGGCACGCACCCGGATGCAGGCGCCGATACCGCCGGACTCAACGCTCCGCCGGGTTCTACGCCGGCGATGGTGGCTCGGGGCAATCGCGTCTATCACGGATTGGACGGCGGCGCGACGTGCACCGGATGCCACGGCGCGGACGCGAAGGGCACGACGTTGGGTCCGGATCTGACGGCGAACAAATGGCTATGGAGCAATGGCAGTTATGGCGGAATCGCAGCAACCATTGCAGGAGGCGTTGCGCAGCCCAAGCAGTATCGCGCTCCGATGCCGGCGATGGGGGGTGCGCAGCTCAGCAGCGATCAGGTGATGGCGGTGTCCGCCTATGTGTGGGCATTGAATCACCCGGCCAAGTGAGACTCCGCGTCATGGATGAATGCAAAAGGATATCTCCGGGGCCGAACTAGTTGACCATGACGCCACTCTCCGTCCGGCCCGGATGGGAGTTAGCGTCAATGGTCTCGCCGGGCCTTAACGGCTGAATGCACCACGGCCTTACAAGGCCGAGTCCGAAGGGCCCCTGCGCCGGGCAATCACCGATCAGACTGGACAGGCATAAACCCGTCGCTCAGCGTCTGCATGAAGCTCACGACCGCATCTTCCTCTGCGTCCGACAGGCCCAGCCGCCCAACTCGGCTCGTGTTCATGTTGGCGGTCGACTCCGGCGGCGGCCAGCATGTCGTACCTTCACCGGCGTCATAAGAGGACTGGCAGTGCGGCAGGACGTCGCGCGTGCTGTAGAAGTGCACGATCGCCTTCAGGCTCGTGAAATATCCGTTGTGCGCATAGGCCTTCACGAAGGCTGGATAGGGCCGCTTGTCCACATTGCGCAATGTCGGCACCTGAATTCGCGCCTGGTTGCGCGGCGCCAGCTTGACCCATCGCTGATCTACCGCAGAGGTCTGGCTGAGCACATGCCCCTTGTCGAGAAAGTTGCCGACACCGCCGTCGACGTACGATGATCCTGCCGGATTGGCGGCATAACCCAGTGCGTCGGGGCGATTTTCCGCGTAGTAAGGCAGCCGCGGATTGGCTGGGGTGCCGATGTTGCTGGCGGTGAAGTCGGTGAACAGCGGATCCTCGCCAGGGCCGCCGTCGCGGTGACAGGTGTTGCATAGCGCCTTGCCGCGGAATAGGTCGTAGCCGGCCTGCTCTTGTGGCGTGAACTTTGCCTTGCCGGCGAGTACCGCGTCGTACTTGGAGGTAAACGGCGTCACCTCGGCAGAGGCCTCGTAGCCGGCAATCGACTGCGCCATCTGATCGAAAGTGGCGCCGGCCCGGCCGCGATCGATCGAGCCGAGATGAACCGGCATCGGCGCGCCGGCGGGAGGCGGCCCCGGCCGGTCGCAGACCTTTTCCACATCGCGCGGCCACGCGATCGCGAAGGCTTGCCGTCCCCATACGCTTTCGAACAGGGCTCGATAGGGCCGCTGCGAGGCGCGATAGACCACACAGGCGATATCCGGCAGGCCCATTTCCACCGGGTTGACCGGCGGCCCTTCGGCCTGCTCGGCAGCCGGGTTACCCAGCCGGCGGCCCGTCGCGCGCATGTCCCAGAAATTGCCGCCGACGAGGTCATCCTGCCCGGGATTGTAGTGGAGCACCGGCGAGAGCGGCGCATAGGCGTGCGATTGCGGCCTGCGATTGCTGAATCGTGTGCGCACCGACCCGGGATAGGAGCCGGTGGTCCGGTTCAGCTCCGACACGGGCCCGGTGAAGCCCGTCTCGGGCATGTGGCAGAAAGCACAGGCCTCGTTGCGGTTTACCGAGAGCTGCTTGTCGTACAGCATCAGTTTACCGAGCAGTTCGATCTGCTGGACCTGATTGTCCGGCGGCACGGCCAGCCGCTCGATCGACTGCACCTCGATGCGGTCGATCTCGGCCTCGAGCTGCGCAATTTCCTTCAGGGCCTGTGGCGAGAGCACCGTGTTGATCTTCTCCGCACCCGTCGCATCTGCGCCCAGCGTGGCGGCGACCAGGGCCACCGTAATCGACAGAAGCACGCGTTGTGTCTTCATCGGGGCTCGAGTGCCGGTGCGTGGCCTGATACTAGATGCTCGCGTCCAAACGCATCGATTTTCCACCGACGCATTGTTTCTATCATCCATTTTCTCGGCGTGGAGATTCGACCAACGCCTCGTCCAGCCATTCGACCCAGTGCATCACTCGCGTCGAGGTGCCTGATTGCAGATGCTGAATGCAACCGATATTGGCGGACAAAATAGTGTGCGGCTCGAGCTTGGCAAGAAAATTCAGTTTCCGGTCGCGCAATTGCGCCGCGAGCTGCGGCTGCAAGATCGAATAGGTGCCCGCAGAACCGCAACATAAGTGGTTTTCTTCGCCGGCAGCCATCACGTCGAAGCCCAGCGCCCGCAAATGCGCTTCCACGCCTCCGCGTTGCCGCTGGCCGTGCTGCAGGGTACAGGGTGCATGAAAGGCCACGCGTTCGGCGGCGCCGCCTCGCAGCTGATTCTTCAGAGCCGGCACGATCTGCGGCAACAATTCGCTCAAGTCTCGCGCCAACGCGCTGATGCGCGCGGCCTTGCCGGCATACGCCGCATCACCCGCCAGCGCGTGGCCATATTCCTTGATCGCGAGCGCGCAGGCACTGGCCGAGGAAATGATGGCCTCGACGTCGCCTGCGGCCAGCAGCGGC
>Ga0193729_1001967_pt1 | contig 10334 bp, 7 predicted proteins | sample U1c2metaG_FD_143036 | JGI IMG/M metagenome (GOLD analysis project Ga0193729, IMG submission 143036) | Soil microbial communities from a riparian zone of the East river system, Colorado, United States - U1c2 | ecosystem: Environmental > Terrestrial > Soil > Riparian zone | place: USA: East River... | reverse complement strand
AAACCCATTGATTTGCACTGCAACGACATTACCGCTAAAAACGACCGTTGATGTGCCACCGCCGCTGACGGGAACAGGAGTTGCAGTACCGTGAGTCTGTATCAGCCCAATTTCAACCACGCGCCGAATGTCATAGCTGTTCCCATTCACTCTGCTTTCACCCCTGGGGCTAAACTGCAGCAGTTTAGAGAATGTGAACTGGGCAGCTGGAGCGGGGTTTCCAACGGGATACTGAAAATTGTACGGCGTCGTATATGGAGCGGTATTGGGAGGTGGCGAATTCAATTCGCCAAATCGAGAATAGTTATAACCAGCAGTAGGATCGTTCTGAACAGCGGGACGCGTATCAAATGTCTCTCCTGTACAGTTGGCCGTGCAAACGGCAAAGAGTGGAAGATGAACGTTGTCGATCTTTATTAGTTTTCCCACCTGAACCAGCTTTGTCGGATCGATTGTACCCGTGCCTGAGGCATAAATATTAGTTCCGTCTTTAGAAGCAACGATCGACATGATAAGCCTGCCGACCGCCGGTGTATCTGTGTTTGGCGATGATGGGTTCGAGACGTTCTCTTCGTAAAACCCGATCCATGTGTAGGTGTTGTTTGCTTTGGCGTAAGTACGGGCGGTGTCGAGCACGCCCTTGATCGTGTATGCGGCGCTGGTAACGTCACCGCCGCTCTTGATGGTTGTGAACGCCGGAGCAATTAACACCAGCAAGACGGCCATAATGCCGATGACGATCAGTAGTTCGAGCAACGTAAAAGAGCTGGCGCGCTCACGTTGCGAGCGTGAACGGAGATCAACGATCCGTAATTGATTAGCAGGTCGGCGGCTGACACAGCCGCCGCTACAGCGCCGCTTGCTGTCTTCCCGGGGAAACATGGGAGTGAAGGAGGAACGCGGATTATAGCAGAGGCCGGCCTTTGCGCAAGACCAGGTCGCGGTCGCGGCCAGACTGGGTTTCGCTTATCGCGCCTTACTTTCTTTCGCCGGCAACTTTGAGACATGGCCGGCGAGTAAACGCCAGCGCCCGCCGTCTTTGACGAATGTGTCGGTAAATTGAAACTGGAAATCGAACAGTTTCGCGCCGGAGACTCCTTTTGTGTGCGTCTTGCCCGTGACAACTCCCGTGTCGCCATGGACGCGCACTTTCATGTCGTAATTCTCGAAGATTTCGTATTTCGGATCGTTCTTCTTCGCTTCAGCAATGTCGTCAGCTCGGGTGGTGATTTTGCCCGTGGAATTGGTCAGCGTGTAATCCTCCATCACGCCCTGAGCGATGGCGTCGGCGTCGCTCCTTTGATAAGCCGCAGCCAGGTCGCGTTCCGTCTGGAGAATTGCATTCCCCTCGTCACTCTCTTGTGCAAACGCAAGCGGCAAACTCGTCAGAAACGTTAGCCCCAAAACGGCAGTGATTTTCATAAGAGTTAACTTAATAAATGCTATTCATTGCCTGTCAGTAAGCGATTCGAAAAGGCAAAACCGTGAGGGGGCCGGAGTATTGCCAGCCTATGATTCGCAGGCAGCACGAGTCGTTGAACTCGACGGCTTAAAGCCGTCGAGTCTTGACTTGCCGCGAGAACAGATTCCAGTTCACTGGCCGATCAACGGGCAGGGGCTGTGATTTTTGTCCGCTCTGCCTTTTCGGAGCCCGCCGACGTCGGGGACGATGCAACGCTGAAAATCTTGTGCGCGGAAGCGTTTCGCTCAGTTGGACAATGCGAAGCAGTTGCGGATACATCGCGTGATCACGATTAGCTCGATAAAAACGGTGATAGCCATTTGACCAGCTGGTGAGGAGACCAATCGCGCTGAGCTTACGCAGCTCGTCTTGAACAGTGTGAAGGGCGAGCCCGCTCATATTCAATCAGCTCACGCACGTAACGCTCCTTCGGCGGCGTGGTGAAGAACAAGCGCAACAACTTGGCTCTCACCTCGGGAAATAAAACATCCAAGACCATACGCTCGGGCTTCAACACACTTCAGTTTAGACTTGACGGCTTAAAGCCGTCAAGTCTAAACCTGCGATTCCGGAGGATTTGCGTCGTGAGCTAAAAAAGCCTGCCGACGAGCACCACCGGAGCTTGAACCGCGAAATTCTTGCGGCCCTTCGGAGTGCAACCAACCAGAGTCTTCGTCTTGAACCAGGTGCATTGATCCGTGAGGCGCGCGCGGTCGGCAAAAAATTCAGGCGTCCGGTTAGTCCCGCCGAGATCAAAGCCTAGATCCAACGTGGCCGACCGCGATCGTTGTCGATACAAATATTATTTGCAAGAGTAAGTTTTCTACATGATCGCGGCGGGCATTCGTTCGCCGTTGCTGAGAGCAAGCTTGGCGCTACAGTGACGGACTTATGCCATATAAAGATGTCGCTCCGCCTGCAGGTGAAAAGATTACCAGAACCGATAAATTGAATGTGCCGGATCAACCGGTCATTCCGTTTATCCGCGGAGATGGAACCGGGCCGGACATCTGGGCCGCGAGCGTGCGCGTGTTCGATGCCGCAGTCGAAAAAGCGTACAGCGGCAGAAAAAAGATCGCGTGGTTCGAGGTTTTCGCCGGCCAGGCAGCAAAGGACAAATTCGGTGAATGGCTACCGGACGATACAGTAGAAGCGTTCCGCGAATATCACGTGGGAATCAAAGGTCCGCTGACCACGCCGGTGGGAGGCGGCATCCGCTCACTGAACGTTGCCTTACGACAGCTCCTCGATCTTTTCGTGTGCCTGCGCCCGGTGCAGTACTTCCAAGGCGTTCCCTCGCCCCTTAAGCATCCCGAGAAAGTTAAAATGGTGATTTTCCGCGAAAACACGGAAGACATCTACGCAGGCATCGAATTCGCCGCCGGCACGCCGGATGCCCAAAAGGTTCTCGATTTTCTAAAAAAAGAGTTTCCGCAGCAGTATGAGAAAATTCGGTTCGGGACAAAACAGAAAGCGGCGGAGTTTTGGAAAAAAGTTGGCGCACCGGAAAAGGACGACGTTTGTGTAGGAATTGGAATCAAACCGGTCAGTCGATCCGGCACCGTGCGCCTGGTGCACAGCGCGATCTCTTATGCAATTGCGAACCGCCGCAAGAGCGTGACGCTGGTCCACAAGGGCAACATCATGAAATTCACCGAGGGGGCGTTCCGCGACTGGGGATATGAAGTGGCAAAGCAATATTTCGGTGCAAAGGAAATCGACGGCGGTCCGTGGTGCGAAATTCCCATGGGCAAACCGGGTGCCGGTATTGTGATCAAGGACGCCATTGCCGATAACGCGCTGCAGCAATTTCTCTTGCGGCCAGCGGATTATGATGTGATCGCCACGCTTAATCTGAATGGCGATTACATGAGCGACGCGCTCGCCGCGCAGGTGGGCGGAATCGGAATCGCACCCGGAGGAAATATCAATTACATCACCGGCCACGCGGTATTCGAAGCGACCCACGGCACGGCGCCGAAATATACCAACCAGGACAAGGTCAATCCCGGCTCGGTGATTCTTTCAGGCGAAATGATGTTCCGTTACATGGGCTGGACAGAAGCCGCCGAGCTGATTCTGAAAGGCTTAAAGGGCGCGATTGCGAGTAAACACGTGACTTACGATTTCGCACGTCTGATGGAGGGAGCGACGGAGATCAAGTGTTCGCAATTCGGTGACAATGTCATCGAGCATATGTGATCGCCCACACGTGGGCGAAATGACGAAGCTCGAATGGCGAATGACTAAAGAATGACGAAGCCCAAAACGCGTAACTCCAAATCGACAATGTTTCGTCATTTGATCATTCGTCATTCCTTCGGGCTTCGTCATTCGTCATTCGTCATTTGTCTGCTTTTAACGTTTGTAGCAGCAATCGGCACCGCGTTTGGCGAGAAGCGCAACATCACCGAAAAAGATTTGTTCGATTTCGTCTGGATTGGAGACCCACAAGTTTCACCAGACGGGTCGCGAGCGGCGTTTGTGCGTGTGACGGTCAACGAGAAGAAGGACGGTTACAATACCTCTATCTGGACCGTTCCGCTCGCAGGCGGCGAAGAACCTCATCAACTAACGAAAGGCAACCACGATTCCACGCCTCGCTGGTCGCCGGACGGGAAGTTTCTGCTTTTCCTGCGCGCGACGGAGAAAGATGGCAAGCCTGAGCCGCCACAACTGGCGCTCCTGCCGATAGCAGGCGGCGATTCATTTGTCTTCACAGATCTGCCGAAAGGAGCAGGAAATCCAAGCTGGGCCCCGGATGGAAAAACGATCGCGTTCACGAGCGTCACAAACGCGGAAGACCTGGCCAAGCAGGAAAAGAAAAAGCACGAAGAAGAATCAAAAAAAACCGTCGGCGGGAATGCTCCTGCGGGCGCAGCTGAACACGAGAGCGATGTTCGCGTGATCACACACGCCGTTTATCGGCAGGACAATGAAGGCTACATCGACCCCAAGCATCCCACACACATCTGGCTCGTGAGCGCGCCGCGCAGTGCCGACGAAAAAGTAAAACCACGCCAGCTCACCACGGGCCGATTCGATGAAGATAGCGCGACCTGGTCCAAGGACGGTTCGCAGATTTATTTCACATCGGATCGGAATGACGAACCGTACTACGAGCTGCCAAAGACTGATCTTTATTCGATGGCGGCAGCCGGTGGCGAACCAGTAAAAATCACAACGATTGATTTGCAGATCGGGGGTTTTGGCCCCGGCGGAGGCGCGCTGTCGCTCAGCCCCGATGGGAAACAGGTCGCGTTTACCGCATCAACCACACGCCCGATCACCTCATACACGCAGCCCGATCTGTGGGTCCTCGATCTTTTGCCAAACGCAAAGCCGCGCAATTTGACCGCGAACTTTGATTTCGATGTGCCCGGGTTCGTGATTGGGGACGGCGCACCCCCGCGGGCAGGTGGACAAAACAAGCCGATCTGGACGCCAGATGGCAAAGGCCTCATCGCCGTTTACACGAAGGAAGGGAAAGCGAATCTCGCGCTGTTCGATCTGCCTGTAGCCCAGGACGCCGATCTCGGGAGGGCCGGAGTGCACGATCTAACTTCTGGAAACCAGGGGGTGATGAGTTTTCGCGCGTTGCCTGACGCCTCGAAGTTGATTTACGTAGTTTCGACACCAACGCGCATCAATGATCTTTTTGTCCTGGACCGCGCGACCGGCGACGCGCAGCCCAAGCAATTGACGCATGTCAATGACGAACTGTTCTCCAAGCTAAACTTAACCGAGCCGGAAGAGATTTGGTACGACAGCTTTGACGGCAAGCATATTCAAGCTTGGTTGCAGAAGCCGCCGAACTTCGATCCACACAAGAAGTATCCGCTTATCCTGAACATTCATGGCGGACCGCATGTCGCGTACGGCCATATTTTCGATCACGAATTCCAGTGGATGGCGGCCAAGGGTTACGTGGTCCTTTATCCGAATCCACGCGGCAGTACCACTTACGGTCAGGAATTTGGAAACATCATTCAGTATCATTACCCAGGGGACGACTACCAAGACCTGATGGCCGGCGTGGATGAGGCGATCAAACGTGGCTCCATCGATGAGAAAAAGCTTGGTGTGACCGGCGGTAGCGGCGGTGGATTGTTGACGAATTGGGTTGTCGGCCAGACAAACCGCTTTGCAGCGGCAGTAGCGCAACGCGACATCGCCAGTTGGGAAGATTGGTGGTATTCGGCGGACTTCACACTCTTCCAGGCCACGTGGTTCAAAGTTCCGCCATTTGAAGATCCGCAAGAATATCGAGCGCGTTCGCCGATCAACTACATCAAGAATGTGACGACGCCGATGATGTTTATCCTTGGCGAAGCGGATTACCGGACGCCGCCCGGCGCTGGCGGAGAACAAATGTTTCGTGCGCTAAAATTTCGCAAGATTCCGACCGTTATGGTGCGTTTCCCTGATGAATCGCACGAGCTCTCGCGTTCCGGTCAGCCATGGCACCGTGTCGAACGTCTGCAGCATATCGTTGGCTGGTTCGATCACTGGCTAATGGGTATGCCCAAGCCAGAATACGAGGTCGCACCGCAAGAAGACACGTCAGCTAAGAAAGGCGGCATGCCGGTCAAATGACGAATGGCTTCGCATGGTTGAATCGTTGAAGCGTTAAAGCGTCCAAAGGGGTTCGTTATTCACCTTCGCATCGTTAACCCTCCAAGGACGTCCCATGCTGGTCGCGTTACTGGCAGTGAATTACTCTGGGTGAATCGGTTAGCTCCTGCTTTGTGCCGGCAACGCCAAAAGTACCCCGCGTGGTGGAGAATTGGCCTAGAATCCCGAAAACGGCGATGATATCGGACAACCAAAAGCACGACCAGGTATTAAAGGAAATTGCGTTCGTTAACCAATACAATGCTCGTATCGCCACAAACCTCAGACGCGCTCAAGATTTGATCGAGTTCGCTGAAACCTGTCCAAGAGACCAAATCAAGGATGATATATTGCGCGCGGCTGTAGTGTTTCTCCACGCGACGCTTGAAGATTTTCTCCGTTACATTGGAGCCAGATATATTCCTTCTGGCAGCGAAGATGTTCTCAATAAAATTAGTCTCCTCGGCAGCTCAGATGTCCTGCACCCCGAAAAATTCCACCTCGGCAAACTCGCAAAACACCGAGACAAAAAAATCGATCAGCTAATTGCTGAGTCCGTGGAGGCTTATCTGGATAAGCGTAGTTTCAGCAATACGACTGACATTTCTCACCTCTTAGACACTGTGCGAGTTCCGAACAGGGTGGTTGAGAAGTTATATCCATCCCTTAGCGAACTAATGGCCAGACGACACGAAATCGTGCACAGGGGCGACCTTAAACCAACCACCAACCAAGAACGTGAGCGAGACCCGGAGCCCATTGACGCGAGCAAAGTTAAAGAGTGGTACGAAACTGTATTCAACTTCGTGAGTTCAGTTGCCGCTTGCAAACTTGGAACGGGGGTATAGAACGCGCCGTGTGCAGGGCTGTGCAGGACGACACGGACGACCCTCTCCGCTCATCTGTCATTCGTCATTCGGGCTTGTCGGTCGCCATTGGCTGATCTTTGGGGACCCGCTGGCAAGGCCGCTTTTTCGGATTACTGGCAGTGAATTACTCTGGGTGAATCGGCAAGCTCTTGCTTTGTGCCGGCAACACGAAGATGGATTGTGTGTGGGCCTTGGCCCCTAAGTTGCGGCGGAGTCGGAATTTTAAAGGCATGCCGGCCGTTTCCGTAACCGGCATCTACGAGATCCAGCCTGAACTGATTCGCCGGGAACGACATGACGTACTGGTCACGATCCCAAAGTTCAATATTGACCTCAGCGTCCATGTCGTTTTTATCCCAAATCCAGCCAGAAATAACTGCGCAGTCCGCGTGCTCGATCTTGCTGGCAAAATGCGGCAGCGGGGCAGCCCCAATGCGTCCTGAAAAAATCAGCAAGCCGACGCAAACAAACTGGAACGTGATGAAGATAGCCACGACCCGCGAAGCCAGACCGTCGCGCCATTTGCCGCGCATCGCCGCGTAGAGAAAGCGCATGTAAACATGGTCGCGAAACCAAAAGGAAAGAGTGATGTGCCAGCGATTCCAGAAATCGCGGATGTTCCGGGCGAGAAACGGTCGATCGAAGTTTTCCGGAGTATGGACGCCGAAAAGATAACTCAGGGCAATGGCAAAAGCGCTGTAGCCTGCAAAATCAAAAAACAAATAGAAGCTGTACGCATACATGTAGCTGACCAACGCCGCGAAACTCCCACTGCTGGCGGCTCGCTCCAGCCAGTATTGTTTAATGAGCGCGGCGAGAATGAATTTGTAAAAGAACCCCCGAAAAATGCGATGCACCGCGCCATCGAGATCGACAAGGAATTCAGCGCGGGTTCGAGTCTTTCTCCATTCGCCCGCGAAGCGTTGGTAACGGTCAATTGGACCAGCTGAAATCGTTGGGAAGAAAAAAAGGAACATCAGGAAATCGAGCGTTCCGGGGAGGGCGATGACTTTATCGCGCAAGCAAATTACGACATCCAATGCCCGAAACGTGATGTAGGAAATCCCAAGAAAACCAAACTCGCTCCCCGGCGACACGACTGGAAAAAATTTGGACGCGGCAAGCGGAAGCAGACTTGCTGCGATCGCAACATAGAACGGCCAGCCGCCTCGTGCCCCGCTTTTTGCGAATACCCACACTGTTGCCCATTGCCAGACGGCGAAACCAATGACGATCCAGATCTCGCGGACTGGGAAGTGTGGCCGGATGTTTAATAACCCGTGATACTGCACGAGGAGCATCCCGGCGGTGATCAGGGTCGCCCAGCGCCAGCCGGCTTTGCCAAACAGCCCCAGAATGAGCGTCGGAACTGCCGCGTAAAGCAGCAGTCCAAAATACGTAAAATCGGCGTACGGAATCACAGCGACTGGGCCAGCCGGGCTCGATCGACTTTGCCGTTCGCCGTTAGCGGAAAAGCATCGCGAAAAACGAATTTGCGCGGCAACATGTACACTGGCAGCCGCTCGGCTAGCTGCTGTCGCAGCGATTGTGTTAGTTCGAAATGCGACCTCTCAGTCTGGCTGCTGAGCACTACGAAAGCGGCGAGCGATTGGGCCGCGCCGTTCTTAATCACCGGTGTTACCACTGCGTCTCTTACAGAGGGCAAGGCCAGAAGGTTTGCTTCGACATCGCCAGGTTCGATGCGGAAACCGCTGAGCTTGAGCTGCGAATCCATGCGGCCCTCGAAAAAAAGGAAGGCATCATGAAACCGGCCCTGGTCGCCAGTTCGATAAGCGCGCCGACCGCAATGATCAAAGAAGACAGCTGCCGTAAGGTCGGGACGTCCAAGATAGCCGAGGCTAACGTTTGGCCCCGCGATGACAATTTCGCCTTGCTCCTTTGCTGGCAAAATTTCGCCTGCTCTATTCGCAACGAAAACCTCGGTCCCAGGCATCGCGCGTCCCACTGGTAACGCCGAATACTTTTCCAAAATTGAACGGTCTATCCGTACGGAAGTGGTGGCCACCGTTGCCTCCGTCGGGCCATACATGTTCCACACTTGGGCTCGCGGAAAGCGCTCTAGCAAACGATCCGCAGCTTGCGCGGGGAGTGTTTCACCGCAAAAAAGAAAACGCCGGATGCGTGGAAGCATTCCTTCCGCAAATTTCTCTTCAACCAGGCACATTTGTGCAAACGATGGCGTAGAGACCCACGTCGTAGCGCCGGAATTTCCAAGCGCGCGATAAAGCATTTTCGGATTCGCAACCAAATCGCGGCTTATGCTGAACAGGGTGCCTCCCGTGGTGAGGCTGCAATACAGATCCATCACGGAGAGATCGAATGAAAAGGGCGCCGTGTTCAGGAAGGTCTCGCCGAGAAGGACGAACTTCTGTTCCCCAAGCATCCACGCGACGAAGTGCTCCAGACACCCAAGTGTAATGATAACGCCTTTCGGCTCGCCAGTGCTGCCGCTGGTAAACAAAATGTAAAAAGGGTCGTCGCGTTGCACGCGCGTGGCAGGAACAAACGGGGCAGAGCTGGAAAGTTTTGTGACGTCTTCCGGCGTAAGAAGCAACGCAGGGCGCGAGATTGCCAGAATTTTGTCAATGCGTTGTTGAGGCAATATTGTGTCCAGCGGAACATAGGGCCTGCGGGATTTTACCGCTCCGAGAAACGCGATGAGCATCTCAGGCTCCCGATGCCCGAGCACCGCAATGGGAGAGCGATCATTGCCGAAGCGGTTTCTTAGATGGGCCGCGAGGGCGTCCGAACGGCGACGGAGCTCGCCATAAGTCAGCCTCTTATCTCCGCTGATGTGTGCGATCGCATTCGGAGCCGCAAGAGCCCAATGATCGATTTGCTCGATGAGATTCACTCAAAAACCCTGATAGACAAACGGCGGCGTGGAAAAGTCGCCGCGACCGTAGATCGCAATTAAACCCGCAATAATAGCGAGGTAATACAGAATCAGCAGCGCCCGCCAGAGCGCTGGATGTGCCCTGATCCAGCTCACACGTTTACCCGCATCCTGTTCTCAAGGTCAGCGATAATCTTGCGTGGTGTCCCCCAATTTTCGCGCTCGAATTCCGCGGGGGAAATCTTGAGACCGAATTCCTCCTCGATTCTTATCATCAACTCCACCGTCTTGATAGAATCCAACAGCTGACATTCGTAAAGAGGTAGCTCGAGGTTGGCGAGGACCTCATCGGTTTCGGCAACCGACGCCACTAGTTGCAACACTTTTTCGTGAAAGCCGGCATTCATAACGAATAAATAGCGTGCAGCATTGCGATCGTGTGGATCGGGCAATAGACGATCGACGACCAATCAACTCCCTGGGACGCGTCCATGAAAAAAATCGTCAAGAGCACGATCAGTGCGTCGTTCAA
>Ga0193729_1001965_pt1 | contig 10336 bp, 12 predicted proteins | sample U1c2metaG_FD_143036 | JGI IMG/M metagenome (GOLD analysis project Ga0193729, IMG submission 143036) | Soil microbial communities from a riparian zone of the East river system, Colorado, United States - U1c2 | ecosystem: Environmental > Terrestrial > Soil > Riparian zone | place: USA: East River... | reverse complement strand
GGTCACAAAATCGGTGGACAAGCCACCGACTTCGTAATTCTGGTGATGAACGATCGCGGGCTGGATAGCATGTTGCACAGCAAGGTGAAGCTCGGCGCGGACGCCAGTGTCGCGGCGGGGCCCAAGGGCCGCACTGCTTCCGCGGAATCGGACGTAGCTTTGCGAGCGGAGATGTTGAGCTATTCTCGCTCTCGCGGAGCGTTCGCTGGTGTGTCGCTGGAAGGGTCGACGTTGCGAGCTGACGGCGGAGCCAATGAGAAACTCTACGGGAAGGGCGTGACCGCTGCTGAGATCGTTGAAGAAGGAAAAAGACAAGCTCCTGAAGAAGCCCGCGACCTAGATTCGCGCTTGCAACAGGCATCGCCTCATCTACAGAAGTAACAAAGTAACGGCAGTCAATCGCGGAGGGGCGTGAGGGCGGAGAATTTCCGCCCTTTCGCTCTTGAATGGAGTTGTTCAGTTCAAACTGCTGCTGAGCCGCAAAACGAAACTGTTCGTTAGCCTACAAAATCCTCAGTGGCCGGGTACACGTTCCTCTGTATTGTTCATTTGAACGCCAAACAATACCCTTCAACATAAGCTCCGGCAAGCAAAAGCGGAGAAGTCCCTACTCTCGTAATTCTGACGTCCCCCCTGACTGAGAGTGAATCGAAAATTTTAGGGGTTGTTCGAGGAGCCGGCATACATGAAAAACGAAGTGTTATCTTCGGAAGACAAACTCATCGCCATGGCACGGCGTGGGAATCACGAAGCCTTCACTGAATTGGTGCAAAAGCACTCCGGGAAAATTTATGGCGTTTCCTTGCGCATGCTGAAAAACCGCGAGGACGCTGAGGACAACGTACAAAACGTTTTGGTGAAGGCCTATTACAACATCAGCCGCTTCGAGGGTCAGTCGCAATTCTCGACCTGGTTGTTTCGCATCACCATCAACGAAGCGCTCATGAAATTGCGCCGGCACAAGCCAGAACGGTTTGTGAATCAGTCCGATGCCGGGCAGGATAGCGGGACGTTCGCAAATTATCCGGAGATTGAAGACCAGCGCCAAAATCACGAACGCGAATACATCAATCGTGAGCTGGCGAGCAAAGCACTTCAATGTCTGAATCCTTCGCTTCGCCATACCTTCGTGTTGCAGAAAGCGGAGGGATGGACGAATCGCGAACTCGCGGTGGCCATGGGCATTACGGTAGAGACAGTGAAATCGCGCGTTTTCAGGGCCCGGACGCGCTCGCGGCGGCGGCTTGAAATCCTCGCCCGCACACGGCCGTTAGCGGCCTACAGCGCGTAGCCGCCAGCATTCCGAGTACATCTCAAGCGCTGTTGAACATCTTCGCAAATTAACTGCGGACAATGCTCAACAGCAACAGCGTCTGACTGAGCTACAAAATCGAAAATCCCAATACATCACTGGAAACTTCCCTGGAAACTTCCCGGGAAACTTCCCGTGGGAAAGTTGGACCGGGAGCGAGGCCTCGTGGCCAGGCTCCCAGCAGACAATTGAACGAAACTTTAATGGCGGGAAGAAGTGGCCTTCTGTCCTTTGACTTCCATTTCGTTGACGACCTGCTTGACGTTGGGCACGCTATTGGCGATTTGTGCGATGGCCGAACGGCGGGCCTGCGTTCCGGCATCACCCTTTAGTGTAACCACGGCATTTTTGACATCGTAATGGACACCCTTATCCATTTTGCGTTTTACCAGCGCGGCATCGAGATTTTTTTCGATGGCTTTGTCGAGGTCGGAGTCTACCGCTTTGGCGGCGCTCTCATCTCCGGGAGGCCGAACCGCGATGGTGTTGGCGACAACTTGTCCGCCAGCGGCGGCCTTTGCGAGTGATTCGGCCTGCGCCTTGTCGCTCTCCGAAGCTACCGTGCCCGCCAGCGTGACTACGCCTTTATCACGATCCTGACTGACGCTTACATCTTTGTAACCGGACTGATCCAGCGATCTGCGGACGCTATCCGTCACGTCCGGCGATTTAGTCGGGGTGTTCGAGCAACCCAGCAACCCCCCAACCAGCAACACAGGAACGAGGGTCAACATTGATTTAAGCGATTTCATATCTCTCCTTGAACTATGCAAGTTTCTTACGCATTCAGCCGGAGTTGCATCGACACTTTACCGGGGAGTCCGACTGTGCGCGGTAATGTGACTCGCGCCAGCTTCAGCCTCAATCGGGGATTACACGTAGAATCTGGAATGACTAAGGGTAAGAAAAAAATGACCGACAAACTTTAGCCTGCGGCCGGGGATAGCTTCCCGACAGGTCAAACTGCAAAGGCCCTGCAGGGCTACCGTGTGCAGTCACTCCCGTGAGGGACACCGGCCGCCGGTGTTGTAGTCAATGTGAAGAATAGTCGCATGACGGTGGCATGGAATCCAGCAAAGACCGTAGAGCGGAGGACCTCTTTAATAAAGATTTCTTAAAATCTGGGCAGAGCTTCGACGATAGAGTGCGAAAGTACCGCGATGTACAGATTGTTCGTAGCTGCGCCGTGGGCGATACTGCTTTCCAGTATTTCAGGAGGAATTGATGCCGCGCTTGCACGCCGCAGAACCGAACTGGCCTGGTCCGGAGGAACCTGTGCCGCAGCCTCCGCAACCGGAGTTGCCTCCCAAAAAACCTTCCGAGCCGGAATTGCCATCGCCCGATCCCGGCCGAGCACCTTTTCCCGGGCCAGGCCCGACTGATCCCGGAGTGCCACCACCTGTGAGCTATCAAGCGTAGCGCGTCGGCTGGCGGCGTTTAATAACCGCACAACCGCACATAAAAAATAGGCGGTAGCATGGTCCTAAAAATCAGCCCTGAAAATCCGACCGCTATAACTTCGGAGGGTCAATCCCCAACGCAGTGGCCAAGGCGATTTGATGATCCTGCTCGTCAATAAGGATTTCACGGATCAACTCGGCGGTGGCAAACTCGCCAAGCTGTTCGCACTGGCGGATCCGCAGCCGATAGTTCCTTATCGTTTCGTTTTCGTTGTTTAGATCTGCGCGCAACATCTCTTTGTTGTTTTCCGTGGACTTGACGGGCTCCGGTTGCACGGTGGGTGTGCCGCCAAGATAATCGATTTGTTTGGCGATAGTGAGCGCGTGCTGCAATTCTTCGCCGGCGTGTTTTTCCAGTTCGCCCGCGATATTCATGTATTCAGCGCCCTTCAGCACCTGGGAGTAAACGACGTAAGCGATAATCGCCTGGAATTCGCGCGCCAAATCTCCGTTCAGACTCTTGATAAGATCTTCGCGAGTGCCGGTGTCAGCGGAGCTGGGCTTCGGGTTACTCGGGGGCATCTGAATCCTCCTGGAACTTGCAATACGATTTGCGGACCTATTTTGTATGCGGACAACAGAAAAGTCCACGACCGAAGCGCTGGTCTCGATTACAAACGTATTAGTTGTTGTAGAAGATGGATTCTTTCACAGCGCGAGCATCAATCGCTGGACTCACGTAAGTGCCTTCTCCGATCACCACGTTCAAGGCGCGCACGAGTTCATTTTCAGCGTCCGATTTCAAAACGTAACCTCTGGCTCCCGCCCGGAACGCGCTGCGCACAAATTCCGAGGACGAATGCAACGTGAGCAACAATACTTTAGTTTCCGGAAGCACGTCGTGGATAATGCGGGTTGCTTCAAGACCGTTCATGCCCGGCATGGATACGTCCATAATTACTACCTCGGGAGCTAGCTCACCCGCGAGCCGAATGCCGTCTTGTCCATTGTCGGCTTCACCGCACAAATCCCACTCAGGATAGTTACTTAGTATCCCTTGGACGCCACGGCGTATCACCGCGTGGTCATCGACAACTAAAACGCGTGGCATAACTCTCCCGTACAATTACAAACAGCAGGTTGCAGATTTCCCGACCGAGGCTCCGAATCTAAGTAAGTAGCGATATATCTTCATTTCGCCGCTCACCGTTGGCCGGTTATTTTTACGCCTCGATAATCTGGTTTCTAACCGCGTAACGAACTAATTCGCTCACCGAATGCAATTCAAGCTTTCTCATGATATTTGCGCGATGTGTTTCCGCGGTTTTTACGCTGATTCCCAGCGACACAGCTACTTCCTTGCTGCTCTTCCCTTCCGCAAGTAATTGCACTATCTCGCGCTCGCGCGAAGTGAGGCGGTTGCGAATCACCGCGTCGGGATCCGGCGAAGTGCTATGAGGACGAACAAACCCATCCAACAGCATGTCGGCCGCTCGCGCGGTAAAAAAAGGCCGATGATTGCCCAGCGCCTCGACCGCGGCGACCAAATCACGGTCAGCGTCGGATTTCATGATGTAGGCGCGCACTCCAGCCTCAACGATTTCGCGAACCAGCTGATCGGAAAAATGCAACGTGAGAATCAGGATTTCTGTCTTGGGAAGACTTTTGCGAATCTTTCGGGCAGCTTCCAGTCCATTTAAATCGGGCATGCTGATGTCCATTACCACCACATCAGGTCTCAACTGCTCGGCCAACATCACCGCCTCGCGTCCGGTTTTCGCCTCGGCACAAACTTCCCAGCCGGAGCGTGAGGTCAGCAATTCTTTGAGACCACGCCTGATAATGTCGTGATCGTCCGCTACCAAAATGCGCAATGTGTTTATCTCCTGTTCGTAAAAAAATTCGACCGAGAACAATTACGGGAAGCACCTTACTTGGCGCTGAAACACTGATACCATCGCGAGAATTACTCGATAAATAGTTGTCCGCATCCCATTGAAAAGAAATACTGTTTAAGCTGTATTCCGACGGACTTTGTTACCCACGAGTCCTAGGCCACGCCGCTCTCTATAAAACGTCACTGAGCATTAACTCGCCCTCAAATACAGACTTACACCGATTGTGATTCCACCGTTAAACCGGTCCAATGCGCCACGGAGGGCACACATGCTGATTATTCTTTTGGTTGTGCTTTTGGTTCTCGCACTCGGATCATATCCGGCATGGCCGTACAGCCGGGGATGGGGCTACTACCCTAGCGGCGGTTTGGGACTTGTGGTGGTGATCCTGGTGATTTTGCTGCTGCTCGGAAGAATTTAGAGTGACCGTAATAAGTAGGCAAAGGCGCGGATGCGTATTGTTCTCTCCTCGCCGGATTCAAACTCGTTTTTATAAACAGGAGAATCCGGCGTGGCCACATCCTCAAAATCCCAGATTCTAAGAATTCCTGAAAACAAGGTCGAAGCCCAAGCGCATAGAACAACCTCGCCTTCCCCGGACTCCGATTCGTTTGCAGAAAATTTGGCCTTAGTGGGACCGGGCCTTGTCACTGGCGCGTCGGACGACGATCCCAGTGGAATCGCTACCTATTCTCAGGCGGGCGCGCAGTTTGGCTTTGGCACGCTATGGTTGACGCTTTTTTCGTATCCCCTGATGTGCGCGATCCAGGAAATCAGCGCGCGCATCGGCCGCGTGACGGGAGTTGGAATAGCGGCCAACATTCGCAAGATGTATCCGCGGTCGGTGGTTTACGCCATCGTAGCCATGCTGCTGGTATCCAGCATTTTTAATCTGGGCGCCGATCTGGGAGCCATGGGCGAATCGGCTCACATGCTTTTCGGTGGCCCGGCGTGGATCTACTTGCTGGTGATGGGATTAATTTCCATCCTGCTGCAAATTTTTGTGCCCTACACACGTTACGTAAAATATTTAAAATTTCTTGTCTTATCTCTGCTGGCGTACGTGGTCACCGCGTTTCTGGTGCCCATCGATTGGCCGACTGCTTTAAGGTCCACAATCGTGCCGCCGATAAAAATGTTTCACGGCGGTTACTTGACTATGGTTGTAGCGGTATTAGGCACCACCATCAGCCCCTATCTTTTTTTCTGGCAAGCTTCGCAGGAAGCGGAGGAAGTGCAGGTTCGGTGTGAAGAAAAACCGCTGAGACACGCCCCTGCGCAAGCGGTCAAACAATTGCGCAGAATTAGAATTGACACCTACGCGGGTATGGCGGTGTCTAACGTGGTGGCGTTCTTTATTATATTGACGGCTGCGGCCACGCTGCACGCTCACGGCGACACCGCAATTCAAACTGCGGCGCAAGCAGCCAGAGCGCTGGAACCCCTGGCGGGCCGCTTTGCCTATGCGCTCTTTGCCGCGGGAATTATCGTAACGGGGTTGTTGGCTGTCCCGGTGCTAGCCGGAGCTGCAGCCTATGCCGTTGGCGAAGCCATGCATTGGCGGGTCGGGCTGGAAGTCAAGCCGAGGCGCGCGACTAAATTTTATCTGACGCTTGGAGTGGCCACGCTGGTGGGTTTGGCATTAAATTTTGTGCACTTTGACCCGATCAGATCGCTTTTTATAGCGGCAGTCATCAACGGATTGTTAGCCGCCCCGGTGATGGCTTTAATGATGCTAATGACTCGAAGTCCAAAAATCATGGGAGAGTTTACGCTGCCGCTTTATCTACGGGTCGCCGGATGGATCGGAACGATCGCCATGTTCGCGGCATCGCTGGCTTTCTTAATTACTAGCCTGAAATAGAAACCGCCGCTGGCCTGTGTGGCGCAACGGCGATTTTTCCTAATTTCCGTTAGAACGTTTTACGATGCTTTTACAGTTAGCTCGTTCTCTACCTTGTCGTTTCCACCGGCAGCTTCCGAAGCCTTCGCTCCGATGGCGTTCTTTTCATCTTCCGTGTGCACGGGACCCTTTAGAGTCACCATGCCATCCCGTACAATCACCTTAATGTTGTGAGCGTACGTGGAGAGTGAAGAATCGCTGGCGATGGATTTGCGAATTTTTTTCGCAAGTTCGCGATCGGCAGGGTTATTTGGCTGCTGGTCCGCGGTATTTCCACCTTTCCCGTTATCTCCCTTGTTGTTGCGTGTATTGTCCGGCTGGGTCTGTTGATCCGACTGCCGCGCAAGAGTGGAGATCCCTGTCACTGAAAATCCAGCAATCCCCAATCCCAGAGCGGCGATTTGCAACGTCTTATATTTGATTGTCATAGTTTGCCCTCAGTTAAAGAGTTAAGTAAAACGCGCTAAAGTGGCCTTGGGCACAAGGTATCTCTGGTGGGCTGACGCCGCCATACACGGTCGTATGTAGTCTCCCCGCGAGTGCAACGTAGTACCCGGTAGGGCTCGGGTAAACCCCAACTTTTTCTGCAGCGAACCCCGTATTGGTTTGTCCCCATGGCCGCACCACTATCAGTGCACCCTGAAAGCGGTAAAAAAGCTGCTCATTTTTTTGCATCGGAAGAAAAACTATTTTATTTAAGGAGAATACAAAATGGCGAAAAATAAATCGGTCTTCGGAATTTATTCGAGCCGTAGTGGTGTTGAGAACGCCGTAACCGCGTTGAAGGATGCGGGCTTCCAGCACTCAGACGTATCTGTGTTGTTACCAGAGAATCTTGGCAACCGTGAGATCGCCACGCAGAAAAACACCAAGGCGCCGGAAGGCGCCACGACAGGAGCAGGCTCGGGAGCAGTAATCGGCGGCACGCTTGGCTGGTTGGTCGGTATCGGCGCCCTGGCCATCCCTGGCTTGGGCCCCTTCATAGCCGCCGGACCAATCATGGCGGCAGGTGCCGGCGTTGGCGGCGCTGTCGGCGGAGTTACCGGCGCTCTCGTAGGTATGGGCATCCCGGAATATGAAGCGAAGCGTTATGAGGGACGGCTGCAAAAGGGTGGAATTTTGGTATCGGTGCACTGCGACACTTCCGAGGAAGTGAAGCGCGGGAAGGATATTCTTCAGCGCACCGGCGCGGAAGATATTTCCACCGCGGGCGAATCCTCGGCCGATGTAAAAGACGTTCCATCCACCCGCAAGGCCGGAACTGGATACTAGTTCCGCCCGTAAGAAGTTCCTAGGGTTGGGTACTTAAGCTCCAAAGGAGGCCGTATGTTCCTGGTGCTATTCATCATTTTGCTGCTTCTGTGGCTCGGCGGGTTCATGGTATTTCACGTTTCAAGTGCGCTGATTCACTTGCTGCTGCTATTTGCGGTGATTTCGATCATCGTTCATTTCTTTCAACGCAGAACAGTGGCGTAAAAAACCCGCAAGAAAACTCCAAGCTGAATGGCGGTTTCCATCAAAAGTGGAAGCCGCCATTTTTTTGCATGACCTTGTATTAACCTAAGGTGCCCGTAAATTTGCGCCACGCCGCTAGCCGTACGCTAAAACAGAATCAGCTGGATGATTGGCGCTCCGCCCGATCACGCCATCGTTTAGTCCAGTGACTAGACGGTTCCATCGATCCGTTGCGCTTGTTTTTCTGCCTTCAGCGCCAATTCCATCGCATAGAAGCAATGCTCCTGATTCATGGCCGTGTTGGTGCGATCCAACACATCGTTGATGAGTTGTTCTCCATACGGCAGAGGCACGTCCTGACAATCAATATAACGGGTGCCCTTCTGATCCACTTGGAAAAGAAAACTCCCAAGATTTCTGCCTGCAATGTCGACGTTCTTGCGAATTTCCAAGTAACCGTCCGTGCCCAGCACAAAGAGTCGCCCGTCCCCCCAGGTTGCGAGACCATCAGGCGTAAACCAGTCGACGCGGATGTAACTGGTCCCGTGATCCCCTCGCAGCATCACATCGCCAAAATCTTCCACGCCCGGATACTGTGGATGATTCAGGTTGCCGATCTGCGAAGCAACAATTTCCGCTTTTGTCGAATTGGTGAAATAAAGGAACTGGTCGAATTGGTGCGAGCCGATATCGCAAAGCACACCCCCATATCGCTCGCGCTCGAAAAACCACGGAGGGCGTTGCGACGGATTCATCCGATGCGGGCCAGTGCCGATGGTTTGCAGCACGCGTCCAATTTCTCCGGCCCTCGCTATTTCCGCAGCGCGAACCGTTGCGCGATTCTCGAACCTCTCGCTGTACATGATGGAATAAATCCGCTGCGTCGACTTTTGCGTGCTCCTCACCTCCGCAAGTTGTTCCAGTGAAGTCATGCCAGGCTTGTCGACCATGAAGTCTTTTCCATGGCGCATCACTTCGATACCCAGCGGAGCGCGATCACTGGGGATTGAAGCGCTCAGAATCAGCTTAATGGACGAGTCCTCGAGTATTTCTTTTTCACTGCCGGCCAGTTTTACGTCCGGGTAATGCTTGCGGAAGGCGGCAGCCAACTCGGGTTCCTTCGCGTAAAAAGAAACCAGTTCCCCGCCACCGCGGCGCGCCGCCTCCACCTGAGCATAAATATGATCGTGATTGACGCCGATAACCGAAAATTTCAGGGATCGCTTCACAGGTGAGTCCGACGTGATCCGGCTGCTTGCGGCCCGCACAGCCCGTGCAGAAAGACCAGCGGTCACCATCATACCCGCAGCGGCGTTACCAGAAGTCTTGATAAATTCCCGCCGGTCGACTGAAGTTTTTTTCATTTGGGTTCCCTCAGAAAAATTATGCCGTAAATTCCACCTTTTTAAGCCCCGGCGCTAGGACGCGAATCACAGCGATGGCTATCAAATAAGCAGTGGCGGCCAAGCCAAAAAGCGTGACATAGCTTTGCGTCAATTGCAGGACCTTTCCGACCGTCACCGAAAAAAGCACTGCGCCAACCGAGCCCAACATGCCGCCGATGCCAACGACTGCGCCCACAGCACTCGGCGGAAACATGTCTGAGGGAATGGTAAAAAGATTTGCCGCCCATCCTTGATGCGCCGCGACCGCAAGCTAAGTAATGCCACCGCGGCCCATTCAGATTTCAAGTGACCAGCTCTGAAAATAGGTAGCACCAGACACGCACAAATAAGCATAGCGGTCTGCCGCGCACGGACGGGGTCAGCTGAGAACCGAAACAGTGCGGGAAGCCAGCCGCCCACAATGCTGCCAATCACCGAAACGTTATAGACGATGATCAGCGGCAAGCCAAGATGCGACAGGTCCAGATTAAAACGCGAATGGAAAAATGAAGGCAGCCAAAAAAGATAAAACCACCAGATCGGATCGGTAAGAAATTTCGCAATGGCGAAAGCCCAGGTTTGTCGGTAGCTGAGAAGTTTAAACCAGGGGATTTGTGTTGCAATCTGTTCCCCTGTACTACTGCGGATGTGCTGCAACTCCGCGCCAGTCAACGCGGGATGTTCGGCAGGGTTGCGATATTTCTTGAACCACCACACTATCCACGGAATGCCAAGAAGTCCGGTGGCCACGAACGCCGTGCGCCAGCCATAGCGTATGGTGATCCACGGAACGGTGGCTGGGGCGAGAATGGCGCCAACATTTGTACCCGCGTTCAGTATTCCTGTTGCAAGTGAGCGTTCACGCTGCGGAAACCAATTCGCCACCGTTTTAATGGCTGCCGGAAAATTGCCGGCTTCGCCAAGGCCCAGAAAAAAACGCGCCACGCCGAAGCCAAGAGCGGAGCGCGCCAGCGCATGAGCAA
>Ga0193729_1001964_pt1 | contig 10338 bp, 10 predicted proteins | sample U1c2metaG_FD_143036 | JGI IMG/M metagenome (GOLD analysis project Ga0193729, IMG submission 143036) | Soil microbial communities from a riparian zone of the East river system, Colorado, United States - U1c2 | ecosystem: Environmental > Terrestrial > Soil > Riparian zone | place: USA: East River... | reverse complement strand
GAGGCCGCGCTGGTGTCCAGCGCCGTGCCTAACGAATCAAAGTCTATCATTAACGCAAAATCGATCGCGGTCCTTCCGTTCGAAAATCTGAGCGAAGACAAAGCCAACGCCTACTTCACCGAGGGCGTGCAGGACGAGATCTTGACCCATCTGGCCAGGATTGCCGACTTGAAGGTGATCAGCCGCACGAGCCTCATGCAGTACAAGAGCGGCGCACCGCGCAATCTGCGCGAGATTGGGCGGCAACTGGGCGTCGCGCATGTGGTGGAAGGCAGCGTGCAACGTGCTGCCAATAAGATTCGGGTGAACGCGCAGTTAATTGACGCTCGCAATGATACGCATCTTTGGGCGCAGACCTACGATCGCGATCTGGCCGATGTCTTCGCCATTCAAAGCGAAATCGCGAAAGCGATTGCCGACCAGTTACAAGCGAAGCTCACCGGTCAGGAAGAGCAAGTCATTGCCGCCAAACCGACAGACAATCCGGAGGCTTACGATGCCTACCTGCGTGGCCTGGCTTATACTCTGAGAACGCAACGCACACCCGCCAACTCCCTTGGGGCGCAGATGTATCTCAGAGAAGCAGTGCAGTTGGACCCGAAGTTTGCCCTCGCCTGGGCGCTGCTGGCATACACGGATGCGGTCGGCTACCACACAATGAATCTTCAACCGACGCTCGCCCTTCGTGAAGAGACGCGCCAGGCAGCTGAAACCGCGCTCGCCCTTCAGCCCGCTCTCGGCGAGGCCGTGCTCGCCAAGGGCTATTATCACTACGCCTGCCTGAAGGATTACGACACCGCGGCGCGTTACCTTGAGCAGGCACATTTGCTTCTGCCTAATAACAGCCGGATTCTTCAATCCTTGGCCGATGTCGAGCGAACCCGAGGCGAATGGGACCGGAGCGACGCCTACTTCAACGAAGCTGAGCGGCTCGACCCGCGCAACGTTAACTTATTCACCCAGCACGCCCTTTCCCTAATCGTTGTGCGTCGCTTCCCCGAGGCGCTGCGAAGACTTGATCACGTTCTCGATCTTACACCGGACGACGTTGACACCTCTGTGATCAAGGCCACTATCGCGCAAGCCGAGGGCGATCTGCCCCGAGCTGCTGCTCTTCTGGCTCCGCGGCATCCGAACCCCCACGACTTCGGCGCGTGGGAAATACAAACTTACCAGGCGATCTTGGAGGGGCGCCCTGCACAAATCATCCCGCGACTAAAGGAAATACTTGCCGAACCTGATCCAGCATTGGGTTTTTACAATGGCGAACTGCGCTTTTGGTTAGGCTGGGCGCAACAAGTCGCCGGCGACCATGCCGCCGCCCAGCAAAGTTGGCGACAGACGCGCAGCGAACTGGAGCCATTGCTCAAAGAACAGCCGCAAAATGCGGAACTCATTAGTGTTCTCGCGCTGGCAAACATGGGCCTCGGCGACAAACCGGCCGCACTGGCTCTGGCCGAGCAGGCGATGGCCGCGAACTCGGTCGAGAAGGACGTCGTCAATGGTCCGTTTGCACTCGAGATCCTCGCCCGAGTGGCAGCGCAAACCGGAGAGTCCGACCGCGCCATCGCCGCTTTACAGAAACTACTCTCGATGCCGTACTTTGGCGCATTCACCACTACGCCGCTCACTCCCGCGCTTCTCCGGCTCGATCCAATGTTCGATCCGCTCCGAAATGATCCGCGCTTCCAGAAACTCTGCCAGGACAAACCGAAGTGAGTCATATGCCATCCGAGCATTCCTCGGGCGTGAAATTCGAGAATGGGATTAGCTGGAGAAAACTTGTGACGATCAGGATCCAATCTTTTGGTGGTTTAAAGGCGATCAACTTTACGACAGCCTTCGGACTGAGCCGCGATTCGAGGCGCTCGCGAAGAAGATTACTGGCGGGAAATAGCGGGCGAATAACGGTCTGCCTACCCGATCGTGGATGCTGGAGCGGAACTCAAGCACGAGCGGGAAATAACGCCTTCCGAATTGGACGTTGGGCGTTGAGTGTTGGACGTTGAGCGTTTCCCCCCGTCCTCTAACTACTCCTTGTCGTAAACGGACTTGCCGCTGAACTTCTTCCCCTTCGCATCTGTCCCGTTAACGGTAACCGTGCGCGATTTGCCATCCGCCGAAACCGTGATTCTTCCTGACCAGACGATCTTCCCATCTTTCATCGCGGTCATGTCATTGGTCCGGTCGTTTACGACTGTGTAGGCGGCGGAGGTCCAAGACAGATTCCCTTTCGTTGGGTAGGCCTTCCCATCCCACTTGCCGACCCAGACGCCGTGCGTCGGTTTCCCATCCTTGTCTACGCCGTTCACCGTTACCTTAATTTTATCCCCTTGCTCCCCGTAGACGACCGTCGTGTTTTTGCCCGGCACGAGCGTCGACTTCGCCTCATTGAGTTTCCAAGTGCCGAGATGCGGATTGGCTGCGACTTCGGGCGGCGCTTCGGAGAGTGGTGGTCGATCTTCCTTGTCTGTCGCAACGGCTGATTTTCGGCTAGGTGCCGCATAGGATAAAACCAAAGCCACGGCTTTTTCAGCTGCCGCCATGATCTCAGCTTGGTTGTGAGCAGCCGACGCGGACTCCCGGCTGGTTTCAGCAGGCAACACATCTTCGAGAAGAGCAGTCACGTATGAACTCTTAACGGCGTAATTCACGTTTTGCGGAAGAGACCCAGACATCCTTAGGAGCCCCAGCGCTGAGAGAGATGCCGAGACGACGCCCACGGCGTCGCCATTTTCATCGATTACCGGGCCACCTGAATTTCCGGGCTGAACAGGAATGCTGATTTGAAGCAGCCGCGGATCATCGCGAATGCCTGTGGTGGCGCTAATTACCCCGGTGGTCAACTTAGGGGCGACTCCTTGAATCTGCGGATTTGGAAATCCTATCGTGAAAACATTTTGTCCCAGCCGAACATTACGCGATGCGCCCAAACGCACAAAGACGAACTCGCCCTCGGCCTTGAGCACCGCTAAATCATTTGCCGGATCGGTGCGGATAATCTTTGCATTGATCTTATTCCCATTTTGCACAATCCGCACGGTCGCTGCGCCGCGGATGACGTGATCATTGGTGATGAAGTAGCCATCAGGAGTAACGAAAAATCCCGAACCGGTTGCCGAAATGCGATCATCCTCTGTTTGTGCCAGTGCGGAGCACATCAACAAGGCCGACACGGTCGTTGATAAAAGAATTCTCATCTCGCTCAATTACCAATGATATTTCGATCCATAGCACTCTGCGACATTAGACTGAAGTTTGCATTTACAGACGAGCACTTTGCGCAGTGGCGCGCTCCCGGCGCGCCGCAGCCGTTTAGCGAAGGAGGCTATGATGCATGCATTTCAATCCCCCCGGAGGGACACGCTCCGTCGTGGTCCCGCCGCGCCGAAGCCTTGGCGGATGTTTCGCGGGCGATTTTCGCAGTCAGTTGGCGTAGTCGTCGGCGATGGCTTTGGCCACGTCGAGCGTAGAAGCTTTACCGCCCTCGCCACGGCGAGTCCGTCCTTTGGCGGACCTGAACTCGGAGATGCTACCTACTCCTTGTCGTAAACGACCTTGGCTTTGAACTTCTTCCCGTCCGCGTCCGTGCCGTTCATGTTAAGCGTGCGCGATTTGCCATCCGCCGCGACGGTGCTTCTGCCATTCCACGACATTTTCCCGCCCTTCATCGCGGTAATATCGTAGGTCCGATCATTCACCATTTTGTAGGCCATCGCGTCCCACGCAAGGTTTCCCTTTACGTTATAGGCTTTGCCGTCGGTCTTGCCCGTCCAGACGCCGTGGGTCGGTTTCCCATCCTTGTCCACGCCGTCCACCGTCACCTTAATTTTGTCCTTCTGCTCCGCGTACACGACCGTGTTAGTCTTCCCCATCCCCGGGTGCAACTTCGACTTCGCCTCATTGACTTTCCACGTCCCCATGTGCGGATTCGCCGCAAAACAGGCTGCTGCCGCCGTAAACGACAGGGCTACAGCCACTACTGCAATTCGAGTGTTCATCATGCGGCGATTCCGGCAGAAACGCCGTTAGCCGTCAATACCAATTTGAGCGCCGAGCGTGGGGCCCGGAAACCCGCTACGTTATTTCAGTTTTTCAGCATCTCAGTTTTTCAGGTTTTGCCTTCGATAAAAGGCATTGACGCCACGTTCAATTCCGGGCTCGATGATACCATGAAAACAAAACCGTTAGTCCTGCCCGTTTGTTTCGCTCTGCTTTCATTCGCGTTTTTCGGCACGGCCTCGGCAGCGGACACGAAGATCGAACAAGCTCTTCGCGACGCTGACGCCAAATGGTCCGCGGCTGCGGGAGCCAAGGACCTCGACAAAACGGTGTCGTACTACTCCGACGACGCCATTGTGATGCCTCCGAACACTTCGGCGGCCACGACAAAGGAAGCGATTCGAAAGGTCTGGCAAGATCTGCTCGCGAGCCCCGGCCTAGCTGTAAGTTGGAAGGCGACCAAGGTGGAAGTGGCGAAATCCGGCGACATTGGCTTCGTGAGTGGAACGTATGAACTGACCATGAACGACGCCAGCGGCAAGCCGGTTCTCGACCATGGCAAATACGTCGAGGTTTGGGAAAAGCAGACCGACGGAAAGTGGAAGTGCGGTGCTGATATCTGGAATTCCGACCTGCCTGTGCCTGCGCCATCCGAGAAGAAACAGGAGTGACACCTCTATTATTGACCTCTTAAGGAGCCCTATGCCGATCACTGTCTTCAACAGTTTCACCGATGGCCTCGATCCGAATCGAAGGAGCCGCGAACACTTCATTACCAACATCAACCTGGAAGATGATCGTCTCTGGGTTCCTTATGCGAACGGTGTCTGGTTCCAGCCCTGTTGCTTTAATGTCACATCTGGAGGATTCAGCGTCATTCTGAAAGGCCTCCCCGGCTCTATGGTGGGAACTCACTACCATGTTGGCACCGTTCATGGCTATACGATGCGTGGTCACTGGCGATACCTGGAGCATGGCTGGATTGCAAAGCCCGGAACATACATCTATGAACCCGCCGGCGAGGCTCACACGCTGGTGATCACCGAGGACTCACCTGAGCCCATGATGACGCTGTTTGTAGTTGGTGGCGGCCTCATCTATCTGGACAAGGCAGTGAATGGTGGCTTTGCCGCCTACGAGGATGGATTCACTCTTCTCGAACTGACTCGGAAATACTATCGCGAAATCGGTCTGGATGTGCGCCAGCTTGACCTGATCGTGCGCTGATTCAGCGATCAGGATGACGCTCACGGAGTTGACCAAGTTCGAGCAGCGTTATGCCGAGGTGTGGTGCAGCCGAAATCCGGAAAGTGTCGCGGCATTTTTCGCCGAGCGTGGTTCGCTTAGTGTGAACGATGGACCGCTCGCTGTCGGACGAGCGGCGATCGCAGAGATCGCACGCGGTTTCATGCGCGATTTTCCCGACTTGGTTGTTACGATGAGTGACGTCTCGCGCGACTCGGACAGAACGAAGTTCCATTGGACATTAACCGGAACGAACACCGGACCACGCGGCACAGGGAAACGTGTTCGAATCAGCGGTTACGAACTTTGGCAATTTGATAACGCTGGACTCATCGAGAACTCGAAAGGCCACTTTGACAGCGCGGAGTATGAACGTCAGCTCAAGCACGGTGTGAACTGACCGTGCCGATCGTGAGCATTCAAGTCAAAGAAATTGCCTTCATCTATTATCAGGTCACTGACATCGCGGGTGCACGGCGATTTTGCGAAGAACTTCTCGGGCTGACAGTGGGCGTTGAGTACGAGGGCGCACCGGGCACTGGTCGGCATTGCCAGCAACGCTGCGATAACGAGATCGCTTTCGTCTTATTATTGGTCGACGCGTTCCTGAATCGCGTGTTCGATAGCTTGAAACCAGTCAATGTAGTTGCCAACTGAATCGCGAACCGCCGCGATCTCTTCAGTACTCAGTGAACGCGCAAGGACTTCCTTTGAGACGTTCTGCAGATCACTAACCGTTAATTCGTAAACAATCTCGTCGTTATTGTTGTTCGTGGCCATATTAGGTTTCTCATTTTACTCGGTAAAAGACGTTTTCGCGGTGCCAGCGCATTGCAATTGGGTGAGGATGTATTTCGGTTTTGCTTGGTAGCGCTATTCGCGCGCCCCTCTGTTTGAGCGCTTGGAACAATTCGTAGCTTTGCATTCTGCCACAGTCGAGTGGCAGAGAAGAAACCAGTGCACATACCTGAATCTTGTAATCGTCCAACAGCGCGAACCACCCAACATCAAATGCCCAGTGGTGGAAATGACACAACGCTATTCCGTTGCAGATGTCATCCCGCCCGAGCGACCGATGAGGCACGATGTGTGCGGCCTCAACCTCCCAGATAAGCGAATCTGGTGAGCTAATTTTCAGGCCGCATACAGCACATTTGAACTGGTACGCTTCGGTAACCGCCTGGCGAAAGCCCCTGTTTCGCAGGAGAGACTGCTTTGTTGTCTGCTTAGTTCTCTTGGCCGTGTCGAATGGATTGTAGTCCTTCCTGCTTGGAGGAGACTCCTTGAGCCTCTTTACGATTTTCTGAACTTCAAAAGACTTCGTTTGTACACATTCTTTTCTGGGCTGCGGAACGTCGGAAATCTTGAGTGCTTCATCTAGACCTTTTTCAGTCAACATCCATTCTCGTTTGCTTGTGAGTTGAATCGTCTGAGTTGGCCGTGAAACTAAGTTTTGTTTTGCTAGAGAATCTGCTGCCCGAAAAAGAAGCCGATGCCACAGCAGAGCTTTCTTAACGCGATTCTGCTTGCGATAAATTGTTTCAAGAAATGCAGATCGCTGGGAGCCGCTAAGCGCAAACTCCCCGGCAATTTGGTCGACGATTGGCTGACCAGAACTGAAGTCCTTTATAGCGCCGCCATTCCTTAATAGCACGCGAAGGAGGCTCTGCTCCACGTCTTTGCGGTTGGGCATCGCAAACTGCGCAAGCATTCTGCTCTCGTAACTCATTAATGTCGTGTTCGCTTAAAGTTACTCGACGCAAAGAAGAAACCTACCGGGGTCAGTAAGTACGCACCAAGGGATGACGATCAGGTCGAAAAAACCTTCCGAATATTTAGCGAGAACATTCTCGCAATCACCTAACCGAATCTCGCATTTTGTCTCGATCACCGCCGAAATGTTAACGCAAACAGACAACGATGCGAGCCCGGTTTAATCGAAACCGAGGTCAACAACGTTGCTGACGAAATCTGGAGCATCAAGGTTCGGACCGAGCCCGGACCAACTGACGTCTCTTGGTTTATGAATCGGCGTGATCCGCGATGGCTTTGGCTATGTCGAGCGTGGAATCTTTGCCGCCCTCCCCGCAGCTTGCCCGCCGCGGTGGGGCGAGTCCGTGTCGCCGCGGCGACCGGACATGTCGTAGGAAATCAAGTGGCATAGTCCGCGATAGCTTTGGCAACATCAAGCGTTGAGTGCCTGCCGCCCATGTCGTAGGTGCGCACTTTGCCTTCCGCGATCACGCGCGCGATAGCGGTTTCAAGACGCGTAGCCATTTCGGTTTCCTTAAGCCAGTCCAGCATCAACTTGGCGGTTAAGAGCATCGCGATCGGATTGACCTTGTATTGCCCGGCATATTTCGGCGCCGATCCATGCGTCGGTTCAAACACGGCGTAGCTGTCGCCAAGATTAGCGCTGGGCGCGAAGCCAAGTCCACCGACTAGGCCGGCGCACAAGTCGCTGACGATGTCGCCGAACATATTTTCCGCCACGAGCACCGAGTAATCCTGCGGATTCTTGAACATCCACATGCAGATGGCGTCGATGTTCGCGTCGTCTGCCCTGATGTCGGGATAGCTTGTGGCCACGTCGCGGAAGCAACGCATCATCAAGCCGCCGGTCTCGCGCAGCACATTTGGTTTTTCGATCAGCGTGACACGTTTGTGCCCGGTTTTCTTGGCGAACTCGAAGGCTTGCTTGCAAATGTTGGTGCAGCCTTGCTTGCTCATGATGCGAGTGGAGAGCGCAATGTTTTCCAGGCCTGCCTTCTCTTTCCACGGCTTCATTTTCGGATTGGCGCAGAGCGCTGTGTAAACCGGTTCCGGCAACGGGAAAAACTCGACGCCGCCGTACATACCTTCGGTATTCTCCCGAAACACGACCTGGTCGATCGCGACGTCTTCGCCGCCAGGGTTGGTGATCTTGCTGCCGCGATAATTCAGCGGGTTGCCGGGATAACTTTTGCACGGCCGCATGTTCGTATGCAGGTTGAACATCTGGCGCAGCCCCACGATGGGCGAAAAGTAAACGAGTCCTTTGCCCTGAAGTTCCGGAATCAATTCTTCTTTGGCTTTGTCTTGTGGCTTGCTCGTGATCGCGCCGAAGAGACCGCACGTAGTTTCCTTGAGCACCTTCACGGTGCGATCTGGAAGCGCGTTGCCTTCCTTGCACCAAAATTCCCAGCCGATGTCGCAAGGCATGTATTCGGCGTCGAGTTTCATGCGATCCAGCACGAGGCGCGCCGCCTCCATGACATCGTGACCGACTCCGTCACCGGGCATCCACGCAATTTTGTATTTAGACATTGATTGCGACTTTATCGACGAGCGTAATTGCCCGCAAGTTCGGCTGCGGAGGATGGGATTGGTCAGAGATCAGAGATCGGGCCTTCCGCTTCGGCGTCATTTCGCGTGTTTAGCGGACGCTTACTATTACAAAGAGATCACGCAGTTTTCGGCGCTTTCGCGCGAAGGCGAAAAGGCCACCAGATTTTTCGTGCGGCTGGGGCGCAAGATTTTTTGACGCAACAGGGCTCTGACATGATAGACCGTTTTGCATGAAAAATCGCGGCACGACGAGCGCCAGTTACGGGCCGTGGCTCGTTGGTCTCGGCGCTGCGCTCTGGGGCACTGAGAGCGCGTGGCGCATTCCCCTCAACGATCTGTTCGATGCGGAGGTGATTGTTTTCTGGGAGCACGTTCTTATTCTGACCATGTTCCTGCCGCTGCTTCTTCCCCGCCTCGGCGAAGTTTACAAAATCGGCATTCGCACGTGGGGCTACCTGCTTCTATCCGGGTTCGCTGGATCAGCCGTCGGAACGGTCTTCTTCACTCTGGCGCTCAAACATGGCAACCCGACAGTGGTCAACGTCATCTTGAATATTCAACCGGTTATCTCGACCATCGGCGCATTTTTCATCTTCGGCGATCGCCTTGCGCGGCGCTTTTTCCTCTACGCCGGGATCGCGATCCTTGCCGGCATTTTCCTTTCCGTCCCGTATCCCAACCTCATCGGCGTATCGTTCGAACGCGCCGGACTCACCGGCGGCACCGGTTACGCTCTCGTCTGTGCGCTTTTCTGGGGACTGGCAACTGTCGCCGGCCGGGGCGTGATGCTCGGTGTGTCGCTCCGGCTGGCCTCGAGTCTGCGCGTGGTCATTGGGCTCGTCTGCATGACGTTAATTCTGCTTGTCTACGGTAAGCTCCACAGCGCCACCCTCTGGCCAGCAGCCGCGCAAACCCACGCCATCAAAGCGGTCGCCGCGCTAATCCTGCTAGCGTCGATCTCGGGCGGTATTCCGCTGCTTATTTATTTCGAAGGACTGCGCCTGACCCAGGCATCGACTGCCGGCTACTTTGAAATGATGCAAACGCTCGCCGCGGTGTGCATCACGTGGGGTTTTTTCCACGCAACGCTCCGGCCACACCAGGTCGTCTCAGCGCTAGTCCTCATGGCGGCCGTGGCGATGGTGCAACGCGTTCAGACAATGCGGTCGCAAATTGCGACCGGTTCTGGGAATGATCGCGGGAATTATTTGTAGGTCATCGGCCCTCGCGAGCACATCGCGGTTCAAAAACCAAAGTTCGCGACGGCGAGGGCGCCATCGCCAGGTCGCCGCGGTGACCGCTCCAGAGAATGAAAAATGCGACGGTCATAGACCGCCGCTACAAATAAAATTTACGCGGTTCTTTGCGGCTTCGCGCGAAGCCGCGCAGCGACGAGATTTTCGGCGCCGCCTGCGACGATTAATTCTTGAGCGGCGGGACTGAGCGGGGGAAAGGCGAATGATTTTTCATCGATCGTCAGAATAGATTTGGCGTAATCGATCGTGATTTGCGAGGCGACCGTGGTGGGCGCGTCCCGCAGTCGCGGGATCGCTCGCAGATGCGTTACCAACTCGGGACATTCAAACACCACGAAGCCGTTGTTGAACGCGTTACGTTTGTAAGTTTCAGAAAAGCTGGCGGCAATCACGCACGGAATGCCTTTGAACTTCAGCGCCGTGGCCGCCTGCTCGCGGCTGGATCCGCTGCCAAAGTTCAGTCCGCCGACGACGATGTCACCGCGGCGGTAGAGGGTGTTGAAGTTCG
>Ga0193729_1001963_pt1 | contig 10340 bp, 11 predicted proteins | sample U1c2metaG_FD_143036 | JGI IMG/M metagenome (GOLD analysis project Ga0193729, IMG submission 143036) | Soil microbial communities from a riparian zone of the East river system, Colorado, United States - U1c2 | ecosystem: Environmental > Terrestrial > Soil > Riparian zone | place: USA: East River... | reverse complement strand
ATCCTTCTTTCGCTAACGTGCGCGCCGCATCGAGCGTCTGCTCGTTATCGGGAAACAGTGTTGTCTGGTCGCCGATCACTTCCAGCTTGATCCAATCCGTTTCCAAAGCCTCGCGCGCCAGTCGCGCCGTGCGCACTGCTTCTTCGGCTGAATAGCAGCCGGCCGTGTTCGGCAGAATCTGCAGGGACGGATCGAGATGATCGAGAAACGATTCGCTGCTGCGATCGAGCGGCACGCGCCGCACGGCGACGGTTACCATCTCAGCGCCCGACGCGCGATGCGCTGCTTTCATTTCATCATGCGAGCGATATTTTCCGGTGCCAATGATGAGCCGCGAGTTAAAAACTTTTCCGGCTACTTCGAATTGATCGGTTAATGCTGGTGCTGTTGCGGACATGTATTTCGGAATTCCTTATTAAGACGTACGACCAATTTACACCTCAGCGAGCCTAAAGATGAAGCGACGTTGAGTGGCGTGTGCGACAACCAATCGCGACCCGGTCGCCACCACCACCCCACGCGGGATGCCCGCGCGAGGACCCCGGTTCGCTCCCGCTACTCACTCCATGATGACTTCTGACCCGCCGCCGACGAAGTGAACAATCTCGACTCGATCGCCTTCGTGCAGAGCTGTCGCTGCCCACTGATTGCGACGCACAACGCTGCGGTTAAGTTCGATCGCGACTCTCGCTGGTTGTAGATCTAACGAGAGGACCAGACCTTCGACCGTCAGATCGACTGGAAACTCTCGCGGCTCTCCATTTACTTGAATTTCCAAGATGTGTTTTCAGGGCTCAGTTATGGCCCGGCAGAATGATCCGGCGCAGCTCGGCAGTCATGCCGTTGTCTTCCGCCTGCACGAGTATGGCGGCGCGGCCTTTGCGAAATTCGGGTAGCGAAAGTGAAATCGCGGCCATGCCACGGTTATTAGTCGTGGAATCAACCGTGTTCGTGGCGAAAGCAGTGCCGAGCGTTTTCAAAACCAGCTTGACGTTTGCCGCCGGCGCCCGGCCCCCCTTGGCCAGACGAGTTACCAGCAATCTCAGCACAACAGATTTTCCCCCGCGCAGCTCGGGCTCGTCGACTAATTTTACCGATAAGGGCGCATCATCGAAGTCACGCACGCTCGCCGAGCTATCCATCTGCGGAGTTTGTTGGTCTGATTTGCGATCTTGATCGTGGGCCGAAGTCTTCGCGCGCGCGCCGGCTGTACTCGACACCGCGTCACGCTCACCCATCCGTTTTAGATCTTCAATTCGTCCCGCATGGACTGCGGCACAAATCAATTTGTGTTGGCGCTGCAGACGTTCAACCAGAATCTGCTCATCAAAACCTCTCGCGATCAGGTCATCGTAAGGCGCGCGTTTGCTTGCGAGGATCGCGCCGCCTATATATACCAGCGACAAAATGATCGGTGTCTGCAAACCCTTGTCTTCGGTTTGCACGTGGTAAACGACGCCGTCGAATTCTACGTCTGTGTTATATCCTGTGATCACTTTTGAGTTGAACTTTGCCGCTGGGTCGTACGAAGAATTCCTGAGTGGCCATGCGAAAGTTAGCACATCGATTTTTCCACGGTCAATCTATTCGTTCCTGATGGTACTCGCGCACTTTCATGTGGCACCCCGCATCTTGCGCGTGTCTTCACGGGCGAGACGCCCGTGCCACTTTTTTTCAAACTGCATGAGTACTGTTCCTGATGATCAAATGAGAGATTGATCAGCTTGACACCCTCTGATCGTTGGCCTACGATCACGCTTGTACAATGATTCTCAAGCAGACGGTGGCTAAGAGCTAAGTGCAAAGGGCAAAAGCGCACGACGCAGTTCCTAACTTAACTCTTAGCTCTTTGCGCCTGCCTCTTTGCGCGAGTTATGAGCTTTAACCTGGTTGACTATCTGCCGATCCTTTTGATGTTCGTCGTCGCGGCGGGATTTGCCGTGACGTTCATCGGATTGTCTGCGCTGGTCGGACAAAGAAAACGCACGCGCACAAAACTGATGCCGTATGAGTGCGGCAAGGACCCGGTCGGATCGGCGCGCGAACGCTTCTCGGTCAAATTCTATTTGATCGCGATGATTTTTATCTTGTTCGACATTGAAGTCATCTTTCTGGTGCCCTGGGCCGTCGTATTCAGGCGTTTGTCTGCTCCCGAATACGGATTGAGCAATGTCGTCTTCTTTGAAATGATCATATTCATCGCGCTGCTCGCCGCCGGATTGATTTATGTGATCAAGAAAGGCGCGTTCGACTGGACCGAAAACGCCCGCCGCGAAGCAGAAGCTGAAGCGAGGTTGCTGGACGTGACCGACAGACAACACGCAAAGAAGAAGGCCGCCTAGCAAATCGCAAGTTACAACTTGCGCGACAAAATATGGGACTCGAAAACATTATCGGCGAGGCACTGCCGGAGATATTAACGACGCAGCTTGATGCGCTGATCAATTGGGCGCGCAAGTCGTCGCTCTGGCCGGCAACTTTCGGTTTGGCCTGTTGCGCGATTGAAATGATGAACGCGACCAGCGGCCGCAACGACCTGGCCCGATTTGGTTCGGAAGTGTTTCGCGCTTCGCCGCGCCAGGCAGACGTGATGATCGTCTCCGGCCGGGTTTCACGAAAGATGGCGCCGGTGTTGCGCCGAATCTACGATCAGATGCCGGAGCCGAAGTGGGTAATTTCAATGGGGGCGTGCGCGACGTCGGGCGGTGTGTTCGACAACTACGCGATTGTCCAGGGCGTGGACAAAATCGTTCCGGTCGATGTCTACATTCCCGGTTGTCCGCCACGGCCCGAGATGTTGATTCACGCCGTGATGATGTTGCAGGACAAAGTCATGAAGGAATCGATTCGCGATCGTCGCGACGCGCCCGATGAAGAAGCTCGCGAAGCGATCACCCCGGGCACGCTGCCGGTCACTGACGGCTCGAGTTTAGGCGAAACCCGGGTGGCGGAGTCGAAGCCTTATACAATTGCGTCGAGACATGAAAAACGGCGATCGTTTTGAAATTTCAGATCTCAAATCTGAGATCTCAAATCTGAGATTTGAATGAGTTAGCAGATTCCCCGGACTGAAGGTTAGATGGAACAGCCGAATTCGCAATCGAACCAAACTGAAAGCCAGGAGTCGAACGCAGCAGGCACAACGCCGTCGCCAGTCGCGGCGGCGTTGCAGCGTGAAAACCCGGAATGGGTCCGCGAAGTAATCGAAGCGCTCGGCGAGACCACGCTCATCGTGCCGCGCGAGTACATCGCAAACATCTGTGCTCTGCTTAAGACCGCGCCGGGCCTTCAGTTTAATTTCCTTGCAGACATCTGCGGCTTTGATCGGGGGCCCGAAGAAGAGCCGCGCTTTGAAGTCAACTATCATCTGTTTTCCACGATGAAACATCATCGCGTTCGTTTGAAAGTGCTGCTCAACGAAGACGATGCGCACGTGCCGAGTGTCACCGGTATCTGGCGTACCGCTAACTGGCACGAACGCGAAACCTACGATTTATTTGGCGTGGTTTTTGACGATCATCCGGATCTGCGCCGCATCCTTTTGCCGGATGATTGGCAGGGACATGCATTGAGAAAAGATTTTCCGTTGCGAGGTTACGAACCGTACAGCCTGGAATAGTTTCGATGAGCACTGTCGTCAACATTCCGCCGCAATTCGAAATCGTCGATCAGCCGCTTGACACGCAGATGACGATTTCGATGGGGCCGCAACATCCTTCGACGCACGGTGTGTTGCGCCTCGAGCTCGTGCTCGACGGCGAGATGGTTGTCAAAGCCACGCCGGACATCGGCTATCTCCACACCGGCATGGAAAAGCTGTTCGAGTATCGCAAGTACCAGCAGGGGATCGTCATCACTGATCGAATGGATTATCTAAATCCGCTCGGCAACAACCTTGCTTACGTGATGGCGGTCGAGAAGCTTCTCCAGATCGAAATCCCGGAACGCGCGCAGACTATCCGGGTTCTTTTTTGTGAACTCCAGCGGATCGCTTCGCACCTGGTATGGCTGGGAACGCACGCGCTCGACATTGGCGCGATGACCGTTTTCTTTTACTGCTTCCGCGAACGCGAAAAGATTTTGAATCTGATCGAGGCGGCGTCGGGTGGCCGCTTGACGCCCTCGTATTTCCGCATCGGCGGATTGATGATGGACATTCCGGCGGGCTTCGAACGGCGAGTCAAACAGTTCCTCGACGACTTTCCGCATGCCGTCCAGGAATTTCATAAACTGATCACCGGTAATCGAATTTTTCAGAAGCGCACGCAGGCCGTCGGCTACATCTCGGCCGAAGACGCGATCGATTGGGGACTGTCGGGACCGAGTCTGCGCGGCAGCGGAGTCGACCTCGATATTCGCCGCGCAAATCCCTACTGCAGTTACGAAACTTACGACTTTGATGTCCCGACTGAGCCGGACTGTGATGTCTGGGCCAGGTACATGGTGCGCATGCGCGAGATGGATGAGTCGCACAAGATTGTCCAGCAGGCTCTGGGTCGTTTGCGGCCAGGCCCGGTGAAAGCGGACGCGCCGAAAGTTGTCCTGCCTGATCGCGAAGCGATGAAGACGCACATGGACGCGCTGATTCATCACTTCCTGATCGTCGCTGAGGGGTTCGACGTGCCGGCCGGCGAAGTGTACATGCCGATTGAAGCTTCAAAGGGAGAACTCGGCGTCTATATCAAGTCAACGGGTGGGCCAAAGCCGGCGCGCGTTCATTTTCGCGGGCCGAGCTTTGTAAACCTGTCAGCGTTGCCGCATATGTCGCGCGGCGCAATGGTCGCGGACATCGTCGCGATCATTGGATCGCTGGATATAGTTCTCGGCGAGATCGATCGTTAGGAGGAGCGATGAGAAAAAGTCTTTTGACGGTTCCTGAAATTGGGTTGATAGGTATAACCCGCGTCGCGCTCGGCGCCGGACTAGCGCTCCTTCTGGGTGAGAAACTCAATCGCGATGAGCTGCGGGCGGCCGGTTGGTCTCTATTTCTGATCGGAGCACTGACCACTGTTCCTTTGGTGATGAACGTTTTGGACAAGAAGCCGCACGATCGAACTCAACCGAACTAATGGGCGAAGTACTCGTCAAAATTCAGCCGCCTGATCATCCGGTGCACATGCCGGAGCCGGCCGTCTTCTCAGCGGAAGTTGAAGGTGAGATCGATCGGCATCTGGCGAAATATCCGGTGAAGCGTTCAGCCATTCTGCCGCTGATGTTCATCGTGCAACGCGAGCGCGGCTATCTGGATCCGCCGGGCGTGCAGTATCTCGCGAACCGTTTGCAGTTGCGCGTCACCGACATCTGGGAAGTCGCGACGTTCTACTCGATGATTCAGACAAAGCCGGTCGGCAAGTATCACATCCAGGTTTGCAAGACGCTTTCGTGCAAGCTGCTGGGCGCTGACAAGATAACGAAATACTGTTCGGACAAGTTAGGAATAAAAGTCGGCGAGACCACGACGGACGGCCGCTTTTCGCTATCTGAAGTTGAGTGTCTGGGCTCGTGCGGCACGGCCCCCATGTTTCAACTGAATTTTGATTATCACGAGAATCTGACAACTGAGAAAGTCGATCAGATTCTGCAGTCATTGCCGTGAGTTATTTCATCAATACCCTTGAACCGTTTAGAGGTGGGCTACTGCCCGCCAAATCAACGCGACAGGAATGGCGGCAGTAGCCCGCCTCTGAACGAATTGAGATTTCTATTTTCGATTTACGATTAACGATTCACTAATCATGTTCATTGGCGCCATCGGATGTGAAGCACTTCAGCTGCGGCGAGTTCATCTTGAGCACTCGCGATCGCTCGACGTGTATCGGCGCAACGGCGGCTACGAAGCGATTAAAAAAGTCCTTGATTCAATGTCGCCGGACGATGTGATTAATGAAGTGAAGAAGTCTGCGCTGCGCGGCCGTGGCGGCGCGGGATTTCCGACCGGAATGAAGTGGAGCTTCGTCCCGAAAGACTCGCCCAAAGAAAAATACGTTGTCTGTAACGCTGATGAATCTGAGCCAGGCACATTCAAAGATCGCTACTTGATGGAACGAGATCCGCACATGCTGATCGAAGGCATGCTGATCGCGGCTTACGCCCTTGGCGCTCGTAGGAATTACATCTACACGCGTGGCGAGTACAAGTATCTGATCGACATCATGGACGTCGCGCTCGATGAGGCGCGCGCTGCCGGACTGCTGGGAGAGAAAATTCTCGGCTCGAATTTCGCTTGCGACATTTACACGCACACCGGCGCGGGAGCTTACATCTGCGGGGAGGAAACCGCGTTGCTTAGTTCGCTGGAAGGCTTTCGTGGACATCCGCGCATGAAGCCTCCCTTCCCCGCTATCTCAGGTTTGTATGCGTCGCCGACCGTCGTCAACAACGTGGAGACACTGACCGCGGTGCCAGACATTATCAAGATGGGCGGCGAGGCTTATCAGAAATTGGGAACGGAGAAGAGCGGCGGAACAAAGCTTTGGTCCGTCTCAGGCCACGTCAGACGCCCCGGCGTCTATGAATTGCCGATGGGCTATGACGACATGGAAAAGTTCATCATGGAAGACTGCGGCGGAATCGCTTCGGGCCGGCAATTGAAAGCAGTCATCCCCGGCGGTTCGTCCGTTTATATCATGCGCGCCGATCAAATCATTGGTAAGGACGTGCGCATGGATTACGACGGATTGGTCGCTGGCGGTTCGATGGTTGGCTCGGGTGGTTTCATTGTGATGGACGAAACTGTTGATGTGTTCGAATCGACGAAAAACCTGACCGAGTTCTACAAACATGAATCATGCGGTTGGTGTACGCCTTGTCGCGAAGGCACTGACTGGCTGGTGAAGATTTTCAAGCGCATAGAAGGTGGCGGCGGCCGTCCGGAAGATGCGCAGCTCTTGCTCGATCTGTGTGACAACATCGAAGGCAAATCGTTTTGTCCGCTGGGTGATGCCGCGGCGTGGCCGATTCAATCGGCCGTGAAGAGATTTCCGGAAGATTTCGAGAAGCATCTGATGAAGAATGGAGTAGGAGGTCATTCATGATTTTCAACGTGACGATCGATCGAGATGAAGACGGAGTGTTCATTGTCGAATGCCCGTCGATTCCAGGATGCGTTAGCCAGGGAAAAACGAAGGAAGAGGCTCTCGAAAACATAAAGGACGCCATCACGCTGTGCCTGCAGGCGCGGTCCGAAAAAGGTATGCCTTTGACGATTGAGACAAGGCAGATAGAGGTCGCTGCCTGATGGCTTCGTTACCCGCAATCGGTGGTAGCGCAGTGGTGAAAGTTTTTGAACGGTTCGGCTGGACCATCGCGCGTCAAGCGAGCAGCCACATAATAATGACGAAAGAGGGAGAAATTGCATCCCTGTCGATTCCAAACCATAAAGAAGTTGCGAGAGCAAACACTGCGAAGTCTAATCAGATCGGCGAACCTTACGGTAGATGAATTTGTGAGCCGATTGAAGAAGTAATCAAAGAATGTCTACTGAACTAATCAAAGTCACCATCAACGGTCACGACTTTCCGGTCGCCAAAGGCGCGCGGCTAATCGACGTGTGCCGCGAAAACCAGTTCGACATTCCCTCGTTCTGCTATTACGCCGATCTGGCTTTGCAGGCTTCGTGTCGCATGTGCCTCGTTCGCATCGAGAAGATGCCGAAGCTGCAGACCTCGTGCACGATCATTTGCACGGACGGGATGGTCGTCACGACGCAGAGCGAAGAGATCGAGAAAGCTCAGCGATCGATGCTTGAGTTTCTGCTCGCCAACCATCCGCTTGATTGTCCGGTCTGTGATCGTGGTGGTGAGTGTGAGCTTCAGGAGCTGACTTTCGACTGGGGCAACCTGGAAGAGCGTTTTATCGAACGCAAGAACGCCAAAGCCGAAAAATATCTTTCGCCAATGGTCGCCAACGATCCGCAGCGTTGCATTCTCTGCAAGCGTTGCACGCGTGTCTGTGATGAGTGGATGGGTGAAGAAGCGATCGAAGCCGGCAATCGCGGGGCGAACACCGTCATCGGGACGTTCGGCGGCTGGCTGAATTGTTCGCAATGCGGGAACTGCATCGAGGTTTGCCCGACCGGAACTCTGCTTGATGGAACTTATCGCCATCAACATCGGCCCTGGGAACTGACTCAGACAATTTCAACCTGCACCTATTGTTCGGATGGTTGCCAGATGTCTTTGGGCTCGCGCGGCGGCGACCTGGTGCGCATTGTCGCGCGCGATCGTTACGTGAACGGGCACAACGGCGAATTCCTTTGCGTCAAGGGCCGTTTCGGCCATCCATTCGTGAACCATGAAAAGCGAATTCGCACGCCGCTGATTCGTTATAAGAAAGGCGGGCGGCTCATCGCCGCGACCTGGGACGAAGCTATTCGCTTCACGGCCGAGCGGCTCGACAAAGTCGTCGCTGATAACGGCCAGAACTCACTCGGTGTGATTGGCAGTGCTCGGCTCACAAACGAATCACTTTATGTTCTGCGCAAATTCGCGACTGAAGTTGTCGAGACTGAAAACTTCGCGGTCGATGACGCATTTAGTCTCAAACCTTTCTTTGAAAATCTCGGCGGTCAGTTAGCGACGCATCGAGATATCCGTCATGCGAAGACAATCGTTCTGATTGGCGGCGAGCCGGAAGAGTTGCAACCGCTCACTGGCAAGCAAATTCGGCAGGCAGTTCGCAACGGTGGTGCGAAGCTCGTCATCTTCAACAGCGTGCCGATTCGCATACGCGAACAAGCTTCGCAGTTCATTCACATCCGGCCCGGCACCGAAGACGCGGCCCTCCTCTCATTGGCAAATACTGAGAACGATGCGCTGGCCGCGAAAAAGATGGGCATCGATGCGCGCGACCTCGAGACAGCGCGCACGGCAATTAATCAAACGCAGGGCGATGTCATAGTCATGTTCGGGAGTGAACTGAGCCCCGCGGCCCAGGCGTCCGTGGCTCAGTTCCCTTACCTGTTTGCTGCTGAAGGTCGTCGGGTGTTGCTGCATCCGCTGCCGCTCTTTAACAACAGCGTCGGCGCGCATGATATGGCCCAGGGCGAAGCGCAAAGTGCGAACGATTTGCTGTCCGCCGCAGGCCAATCAATCCGCGCAATGTATGTCGCCGGAAGTCTTTTGCCGGCGCATCTGCAAGCGCATACGGATGCGCTCAGTCAACTCGATTTCCTCGTGGTTCAGGAGCTTTTCGAAACCGATACCGCAGAATTCGCGGACGTCGTGTTACCGGCGGCGTCGTTCGCCGAAGTTGATGGCACGTTCACGAACAGCGGCGGGCTGGTCCAACGCGTGCGCAAGTCAATCGAGCCAGTGCATCAATCTTTGGCCGATTGGATGATCACAGCACGGCTCGCAAACGAACTCGGTGTTGACTTTGGTTTCGAGCGATCGTCGAGCGCGGTGTTTCGTGAGATTGCGGAGCGAGTTCCGGCTTACGCAGGCCTGCGATATCCGCTTTTGAAAGACGAAAGTAACCCTGTGCAGGTCAAACATGAGATCGCTCAGCAGCGCGATCTTTCAAATGAGATGAACGCGATACGCGGATCGGTCGAGGCTTTGCCGGATGAAGGCGAAAAGTCGCACGTGACTCCGTCAGTCGGCCATGAGTTGTTTAAGCCGGGAATGCTGATGAGCAAAACGCCACAGATTCATTTGCTGGCTGCTGGAAATCCGGTGCCCGAGAGTTTTGCTATCTCACCGCTGTATCAGATCACGATTGATGAAGATTTGAAGCGGGAGCCGGCAGTGGCGTGAATTGTCTCATTGACTGATTGCACCATTGATTCATTGCTTCTGCCGACGGGGGATAGGTCACGCACTTCGAACCTAATGGATCAATGAACCGATGATTCAATGAATCAATACTTCAAATGGAAGATCTAAAACATCTTGTCCTTTTGATGATTGGCATCCTGATCGCCTTCACGGTCGTCATGACGATGGTCGCGTACACGGTGCTGGCAGAGCGACGTGTGCTCGGATTTATCCAGGGCCGCCTGGGACCGAATCGCGTGGGCCCCGGTGGATTTCTGCAGCCGTTTGCCGATCTACTCAAATTCATTCTCAAGGAAGATATTGTCCCTGATAAATCGACGCGCTTTGTTTATTTTCTTGCTCCGGTAATTGCCACTACCGCGGCGCTGATGACGATCGTCGTCTATCCCTTCGGGCCGGAAATACACCTGCCGATCATCGGCACCATCCGCCTGGTCATTGCGCGCTTCGATGTTGGGTTGCTTTACGTTTTGGGAGTGACGTCAGTCGGAGTCTACGGAATCGCGCTGGCCGGCTGGTCTTCAAATAACAAGTACAGTTTGATGGGCGGTCTGCGTTCGTCGG